>Ga0315289_10008089_pt1 | contig 15235 bp, 20 predicted proteins | sample YL17G11_40_MG_FD_203452 | JGI IMG/M metagenome (GOLD analysis project Ga0315289, IMG submission 203452) | Sediment microbial communities from Yellowstone Lake, YNP, Wyoming, USA - YL17G11_40 | ecosystem: Environmental > Aquatic > Freshwater > Lake > Sediment | place: USA: Wyoming | collected... | reverse complement strand
TCGACTGGTCAATCTGCGATACCAAGCTGAAAAAAGTCTTTGATTCGATAGTGCCGAAGACCAAATTGATCACTGAAAAAGATAAGAACGGGTTAACTTTGGCTGCGTGGTTGAAAGAAAAGAACTCGGATAAGTTCACCTACGGAAAACCTCACCCCTAGCCCCTCTCCTGCACAGCAGTAGAGGGGAAACTTTACTCTGGTTGCGTTTCCTCTCTCCTATAAAATAGGAGAGAGGCTAGGAGTGAGGATAGTTTTCATGGGACAGACCTTAACACATTCAAGGCACGCGGTACATTTGCTGTAATCGATAACGGGAAGATTGTCCCTCATTGTGATGGCGCCCGCAGCACAGGCCTTTTCGCATAACCTGCATGATATGCATCCAACCTTACAGATCTTCTTTACGGAAGCACCCTTGTCCTTTGTGGAACAATTGACAAGGACTTTGGCCGACCTGGGAATGTAGCTTATTATTTTTCTCGGGCAGGCGACTAGGCACTTCCCGCAGGCGACGCATTTATCGGGGTCAACGACAGGCAAGCCGTTTACACCCATTTTCAGCGCATCAAATTTGCATGCTTTTACGCAGGTGCCGTAGCCAAGGCAACCGTAAGAGCATAGCTTGTCACCCCCGCCGACCAAAAGTACGGCGTCGCAATCCAGAATGCCTTTATATTCAAATTTCTTCCCGCAATTCTCGTTCGAGCCGCCGCAGGAATGGCGAGCGATCATCCTTTCCTTTACTTCACATTTGCCCTTACCGAGGCTTGCGGCTATCTTATTGGCGGTGGATTCGCCGCCGACCTTGCACGCGGCCGGATCCGCCTTGCCTACAACGATCGCTTCGGCCAGGGAAACACAGCTAGGATAACCGCAGGCGCCGCAGTTCGCCCTGGGAAGAAGGCCCAACACCTCTTCCACCTTAGGATCGATCTTGACCTTGAATTTTTCGGAGGCAAAAGCAAGAAGCGCTCCTGAGAGGGCCCCCAGCAAAGCAAGGCTTATTATGGATATCAATATTATCGCAGTGTTCGAAGTCATGTTGTTATTCGGTGATCAGCCCGACAAATCCTATGAAAGCGACCGAAAGAAGCGAGGCGACAATAAAAGTTATCGGGACTCCCTTTAAAGCTCTAGGCACCGGCGCCATGTCAAGCCGCTCCCTTATGCCGGCCATTATTATCAATGCCAGGGTAAAGCCGACGCCGGCCCCGAAGCCGTTGAACGATGCCTCAAGGAAATTAAGGTTGCTCCTTATGTTCAATATCGCTACGCCGAGGACAGCGCAATTCGTTGTTATAAGCGGCAAATAGATGCCCAGGGCCTTCTTCAATGCCGGGCTTATCTTGTTTATCACCATCTCGATGAACTGCACAAGCGCCGCTATAACAAGTATGAATGCTATTGTCTGGAGGAATTCTATCCTGAAAGGCGTAAGGATATATGCCTGCACCGCCCATGTGACCGAAGAGGCCAGGGTCATGCAGAATATTACGGCGGCCCCCATCCCGAATGCCGCGTCTATCTGGCTCGATACCCCGACAAACGGGCATATCCCAAGGAACTTGATGAGGACGTAGTTATTGATCAGTATGGCACTGATCATTATAAGGAAAAGCTTTGTCAGGTTATTATCCTTCCCTTTCGCTTTCCCTGAGGTATTTTTTCTCCAGGACCTGCAACACCTGGATGACAAAAAGAGTAAGGATCGTGGAAATCGTCGCAAGCGAATAAAATCCGGCGCCGACGGCAAGGCCTATCGCCGCGCAGACCCATATTGAGGCGGCGGTCGTAAGGCCGCGGACAGAACCGCCCGTCTGGAATATCGCTCCCGCGCCGATAAAACCTATGCCCGTGACAACGCTTGCCGCTATCCTTGACGGATCGGCACCGGCTATGCCCTTCGTCATGTATATGGACACCAGCGTAAAGATGGCGGAACCAAGACAAACGAGCATGTGGGTCCTGAGGCCGGCCGCTTTCTTTTTTATCTCCCTTACATATCCTATTGCACCGCCGAAAACCATCGCGAGCAAAAGCCTAGATATCAGATCCATTTCCATATTATCTCCTCCTTATACGTCAAATACGATCCGGGACTTCCAGGAACCTTTTTCTTTCTTTATCTCAAGCTGATTGTAAGTCGCGGCTTTAATGAACCTCTTGACCTTGCCTATTTTACCACCAAAAACTTTCGCTTCAAGTTCTGTGTCGCTCATTCTTGTTATCTTGAAGTCCGAGAGCGCGATATGGTTCGAATCGCTTAGATAAAGCAGCTCCGAAAGCCAAGATACAAGCAGGGATCCTTCATCATTTCCCGTCACTTTGACATCAAAGGGTATTTCTTTTTTAACGCCGGAGAGGTCGAACATCATGTCCATCATGCCGAAAGCTGAATTCTCGAAGAGTTCTTTCTTGTCTTTCCCGAGGGCTTCTATCCCGATATCGGAGGGATGATCAATAACGCGATACTTATAAATTACCATAAATTAACATTGTTGTTAATTGTGTCATTGTTCATTGTGTCATTTTTTTTATGATAGCATCGGCCATCTGCGATGTACCGACCGCTGTCGGGTCGTCACGGTTCGGCTTCAGGTCATAGGTCACATCTTTACCCTCGGCCATCACATCAGCAGTGGCTTTCTCGAGACGTTTTGCGGCATCTTTTTCGCCGAGATAGTCCAGCATGAGAACGCCGGAAAGTATTACAGCGGTAGGATTTACCTTGTTCTGCCCTTTATATTTCGGGGCGCTGCCGTGTACCGCCTCAAAAACGGCAGTATCCTTGCCGATGTTCGCGCCGGGCGCAATGCCCAGCCCGCCTATCAATCCCGCGCAGAGGTCCGACATTATGTCGCCGTAGAGGTTCGGAAGCACCAGGACATCGTAGAGCTCCGGTTTCTGGACCAACTGCATGCACATGTTGTCCACAAGGCGCTCTTCGTATTCGATCTTTCCCTCGTAAGCTTTTGCCACTTCCTTCGCGACCGCGAGGAAAAGCCCGTCCGTGAACTTCATTATATTTGCTTTCGAGACCGCGGTGACTTTTTTGCGGTTATGTTTGACAGCATAATCGAACGCATATTTCACTATTCTCTCGGACCCGAACTTTGATATCGGCTTTATGCTTATGCCTGAATCCGGTCTTATCTTCTTCTTTGATCCCTTCTCGATGGCGGCGATAATATCCGCCGTTTCCTTTTTGCCTTCCTCGAATTCTATGCCGGCGTAAAGGTCTTCCGTGTTCTCGCGGACCACTACAAGATCGATGTTCTGGTAACGGGAGCGCACACCCTTGTATGTCCTGCACGGCCGCAGACATGTGTACAGGTCAAGTTCCTTGCGGATGGCAACATTTACGCTTCGAAAACCTGTTCCGATAGGGGTGGTTATCGGCCCTTTAAGGGCGACTTTGTTCTTCCTGATGGAATCAAGCACTGCCGGGGGGAGGGGAGTGCCTGCCTTTTCCATTATATCTATTCCGGCATCGACGACATCCCATTTTATCTTGACTCCGGTGGCTTCGATGCAGCGTCGCGCCGCTTCAACTATCTCGGGCCCTGTCCCGTCTCCGGGTATTAAAGTTATATTGTACATTTTGTCTGATTTTAGAGGAAAAGGCGCATATTTTCAATTGAAATAAAATTGAAATCTTCGATGATATTTTCCGAGAATAATACGGAGGTGTTCGATCGTGGGTTTTTACCTCAGCCCTTGTGTTGCCGGTAAGGTTTTTAAGGGAGCTCCCGGCCTTTTCACAAAAAGGATGCCGATCTCCGAGCGCGCGGCACAGGCTTATAAAAAGGCAGTGCTGCCTAATGTCGATTGGAAACTCTGCCGTAAAGACAGTTTTAAGATCGGGACAAGTACCGTAAGGTTCTTGAATGAATCCGGAAATGTGGAGGCTCATGTTATTCCAACGGTCATCTCGCATCTCGTTCCGATCTTCGAGAACAAAGATATTGATGTTTTGATAAAAGATATAGATAAGTACCCTCCGATATTTTCAATACACGCTTATGAGGTTGGCAGCATGTCCGATGAAAAACACTTTTCATTGGATCCCGACAAATATCCTTTGGCCAGTTTGAATTTCTGTGTATCCGGTTCAGATAAAAGGATCTATTTGAACGTTATAGTTTCGCAATGCCACGGCTTCGGCGGGAAAATGGTAACTGCGCTTTACAATATTGCAAAGGACTTAAGGTTCCGTAAGATATCTTTTGAGGCAAATCCAAAAAACCAGGCTGCTTGCCGATTCTATTTCCACATGGATTTCGGCAGACCTGTAAAGAAAATATTGAATCAATGGGAAGTAGATGTAAGAAATGATCCAGCCCGATCGCAAAAATGTCAGGTGCCGACCCTGAAGCTCAATATATCCCCGTCCTCCACCAGATAATCGCGGCCTTTTAAGTGGAATTTTCCGATCTCCTTAAGTTTTGCCTCTGATCCCGAAGAGAGAAGGTCTTCATACTTGAACATCTCCGCCCTGACGAATTTCTTCTCGATCTCCGTATGGATGACGGAGCCGGCTTCCGCGGCGAGCGAGCCTTTTCTTACGGGCCAGGCCTTTACCTCATCAGTACCGACGGTGAAAAAGGATATAAGCCCGAGTCCCGCGAACGCAATCTGGTTCATCTTGTCCAGCGCGGACTCTTTAATGTCCAATTCTTTCATGAAAGCCGCCCGATCCGCTTCTTCCAGCTGGCTTATTTCCTGCTCAAGTTTTGCGCAGACCTGGATCGCCTGCAGCCCTGTCTTGGCAGCGACCGCGGCGGATATCGACATATCATTTGTATTATTTTCAGGGACGTTAATCACTACGAAGATCGGCTTCATAGTGATGAATTGATATGTTTTAAGGGCAATGATCAGTTCCGGCGCCAGTTCCAGCGCCCTGATCGGCTTTTCTTTTTCAAGCTGAGCCATGCAGGTTTTCATCAATTCTTCTTCTTTTGCATTTACTTCCAGAAATTTCCTCTTCTGGCCTTTTGCTATGTTTTCCAGCCTTTTTTCGACGGTCATTATGTCATTTATGATCATTTCCGAAAAGAAATGGGAAGCATCGGATCCGGCATTTTCAGCGTTCGTGACCCAGCAGATCTCATCGCAATTCTTAAGCTCCCTGAATACCATGTCCTTTGCCGGGCCCTGGAGATTGAAATCGGGGAGAAGCGTGTATTCTATCCTGGCGTACGATCTTTTAGCGGGCTGATACATCTGGATCAATTTTGTTAACCGGGGATCCCGCACCTCGCAGATGCCTATCTGAGGTTCTAAAGGCTTTTGGCTTATGGTCTCAAGGGAAATTCCAGTCAGAAGGCTGAAAAGTTCCTGCTGTCCGGCTTGAGGGGAGCCAAGGATCACTATTTTCATCCTAGCAGCATCCCAAAAGCCATAAGCTTACCGCCATCACTATCATCCCGGCCATAAGCCCCACTATGCTGAGGTGTTCTTCCCCATAGGACCTTGAGACAGGGACAAGCTCGTCTATTGCTATGAACACCATGATGCCCGCCACCGCTGCCAGGACAAATCCGATGACATTTTGCTGAAGGAAGGGCATAAGAAAAATGGCGGTGATGAGGGCGCCGAGAGGTTCCGCAAGCCCCGATAACATTGACCACATGAATGCTTTTCTCCTGCTGTGAGTGGCGGCATAGACCGGCACTGAAACAGCTATGCCCTCCGGAATATTATGAAGGGCGATGGCGATCGCTATTGCTATGCCGATATGGATGTTCGATAAAGCACCGGCAAAAACGGCCATTCCTTCCGGAAAATTATGTATTGTTATGCCAATCGCGAGAAAGAAACCCGTGCGGCAGAGATTGACGTTCTTGCACAGTTTCTTGTCAACATTATGCTCCGCCATGTAATCGTGCGGTACAAGGTTATCGATAAGGAATATCAAACCCATGCCGATAAAAAATGCCATATAAGCGAACGGATGGCCTATTGATCGGATGCCCTGGTCGAGCAATTCCACGAAAGAAACGAATATCATTACACCCGCCGAAAAACCAAGGGACAATGTCAGGAATTTCGGTCCGGGCTTCTTAACCATAAGGCTGAGGATGCTCCCGATCATCGTGGCAAGGCCCGCGAGAAGCGAGAGGAGCAGTGCGAATCCTATGTGCAGGTTATCCAAGCGCGAAACCGCCGTGTTTCTTGAAGTGTTCCACAAGCCCGCCGTCGGAAAGAAGTATCTGCATCGTTTTCGGTATCGGGCTTATCTTGATGTTCTTGCCTTTCGTCTTGTTCCTGATAATACCTTTATCAAGGTCAAGCTCCAGCTCATCGCCTTCGGCTATGCCGTCGGTATCGCACTCTATCGCCGGCAATCCCAGATTAAAGCAGTTGCGGTAAAATATCCTTGCGAATGATTTGGCAAGCACCGCGGAAACGCCGGCGTATTTGATCGCCATCGGAGCCTGCTCGCGGGAAGAGCCGCAGCCGAAGTTGGTTCCGGCGACGATAAAATCGCCTTTTTTTAATTTCGAGTAAAAATGAGGGTCCAGGTCTTCCATCACATGTTTGGCGAGCTCAAGGGGGTCCTGTATCTTGAACTTGTAGCGCCCGGATATTATGTAGTCGGTATTTATGTCGTCATTCTGCGGGAGACGATGCCCTTTTCCTGAAAGTATCATTTGGGTTTATTATACAAATCTTTTAAGATCTTAGCAATTGAACTTAAGAAAGCGGTGTTCTTGGAAATGATCCTGAAGAGGAAGTATATTATCAGGACGCCAAATATTGCAGTAACGATCGATGAGGCTTTTTGGCCGGAGAATCCTAAGACTTTCTCAAGGCCGTCAGGGAGGGAAGAAGAAAAAAATCCGGCAAGTATGGCGATAACGATGGCGGATAGAAGAATGTAGAGAATGACCCGCTTATTCAACTTTTATGCGGCCTTCCAGCTCAAATTTCATGGATATGAGGATCTCCAGAACAATTATAGTCAAGAGTGCCTCAGCCAGCCCGATGACCGAATGGACTGATGCCATTGCCGGAAGGACGCGATCGATGGGCATTGAGCCGGATAGGGCAATTTCGATAGCGCAAGCCGATGACGCCAATAATACCGAAGAGAAACCCGCAAGCATAATACCAACATAGAACCCCAGGTCATTCCTGAATATTCTGTTAATTAGAAAATATATGTAATAACATCCAAAAGTTCCCAATATCGCCATATTCATTATATTTGCTCCGAGTGCGGTGATGCCGCCGTCGGCAAAGAATATTGATTGAACAGCCAGGACCGTGGCAATGACTATCGCTCCCGAGAAAGGACCGAGCGCTATTGCTGCTATTACTCCGCCAAGAAGATGCCCGGAAGTGCCGCTGTTGATGGGGAAATTGAACATCTGCGCGGCGAAGATCAGAGATCCTATCGCTCCCATGCGCATCAGGTGATTTTCGGTGAAGCTTGATATCAGTTTTTTTGATCTATTGGTAACATTGCTTGCGCCTGCGAGGATCACTTCCGGAACGGCTACCGAAAGCGCCTGCCTAACCTTTGCAACACAATATCCGAGAACTCCCGCCGCCGCAAAAGACGCACCGGCTGAAACTTTCGGATCAAGAAGACCGTTCGGTATGTGCATTATTTATTGCCCCATGATAAAGGTACGAGATAGGTTACGCCGACCACGAAATTCGAGCTTGATGAGTTCTCGTTCAGCCCGCACCCAAGCGCAGTGTCAAATGTCAGATCGTCATTGTATCGATAATTGATGCCGACCGCGGTTTCCCCGACTATGTCCAATGTATAAGTATTTCTGCTGTACTGGATCTCGCCCATAATGTTCATTGCCTCGGTCAATGGCCTGACCGCGGAAGCATTATAAATTATATAATCGTTTTTCGGCGCTCCGCTGTTGTCGCCATCAAACGTATATCCGAAATTAAGATTATATAAGAACTGATCAATGCTGTTCGCATACATAAGCATCGTGTTAATATCGCTGTGGTTGGAAGTAGTTCCAACCGTTGCAAAATTGCTTGGCAGGAACCCTACCATGAATGATGCTGCTTCTTCATAACCATTGTAAAAATTATATTTGATCTTTACGGCGCCGTCGCTCAATCCATCATAATTATTCCCTGTGGAAAGCCGGCTCAGGTACGGCAGGTCAACAGATCCTTCAAGATCCAGCGCGAAACCGTATCTGAGCGTTGTAACTAATTCCTTTACCCCGGTATTGTCGCGTTCGGATAAAAGAAGAAGCCCGGATTCGACATAAAGATCACCGAGCGGGGTCACCTGAGCATCCTGCGTATATAGGGGGCGGATAGCAAAGCAGGATGAACAGTGAACAATTAACAATGACAAAATAAGGAACAATATTGTATAGAGCCGTTTTCTCATCTCACATCTCCTTTACACTGAGCGTAGCGAAGTGCATCTCAATTTCCCCTTTTATTATACCCCATGGATGTCGATTTTTCCTGCATGTGTCGAAAAAAATCACTACAAATCCGATATCGCCTCTATTGAAAGTAATGGCCAGAAAATTGCTATTCATGAGATGTGAGGCGGGAAGTGCAAGATAAGAAAATCCATCTCTCATCTCACATCTCGGATCTCGATTTTATTTTTAAGGAGGTGAAAAAATGAGATACATAATATTAATGGTTTGTTTGGCAATGGCTTTCGCGGCAAGCGGATGCGGGAATATGAATGAAACAAAAGGGGAGGTTAATGAGAATTCTTATGTGATGAAGGCGGACAATCCGCAGGTTCAGGAATTCAACAAGCAGCTGGGAGAGATAAGCAATGAGGCTACGGCCGAGAGGGCGGTCAATTCATTTGTTAGTTATGTGGATTCAAGGCTGGATAAGTCCGGTTCGGGAATGTCCATCCAGTCACTCGGAGCTCTTTTAGGTCCGGATGCCGTAAAAAAAATGGTGAAACAGGAAGCATTAACGAGGAATGTAGGCGGATATGAAATACGTTCTGAAGGAGGCAGTGTCACTCCCCTTTTAGATGTAGGGATAGTCACAGACAATATAAATACGCTTGGGAGTACAGAAGGGATAAGGGTTGACGATGAAACAGTTGCCAAGGCGCAGATCGCTGTTGAAGAGTCCATTCCCAACATCAATCCAGATAAAAGTACGGGAATGACGCCGCTTGAGGCGTCCGTGATCGCTTATGCGCTTGTTTCCGGCGACGATGGGGCAGCAACAACAGGATCCATAAAGCTGCCGGAGGATAAAGCGAATAGTTACGCGGATAAAGTGAACAGTTTCGTTGAAAATATAACGAATTAGGAGGTGAATGTAATGATAAAAAAGATGAATATTGTTCTGGTTTTTGTAATAGCATCGCTTCTTTTGTCTTCTAATATGGCATTTGCGGGAGGAGGCGGTGGTGGGAAGAAGCCCTCAGCAAAAAAATCTGAGCCTCAGTATCATTCATTTGAAGATCTAAGGGATTATCTAAGGGATCGGGAGAGGTTTCATTTTGAGAATGCAAATAAGCCTGCAAATGCGCTGGTATATTTAAGGGAATATATGCAATATCCAGGCAGCGCTCTAGCGAATGTCCAAATAGCAGCCCAGATCAAAGCTAAACCATCAAATTATCAGATCGACAGTTCCCATGTTAGCTCTAACTGGCAAGACGGGCAAAAAACTTATTTTGACTGGAAATACTATAGAGATACTTTGTGTGTCGGGGACCTGATATTTACTCGCGGCGACGACAAGATGAATAATCTCGTGAAATTCTTCTCAAATTGGACGCATGTTGTTATCGTGTCGGATCCAAGGAGCAATACGATCTTTGATGCAACGGTCGATAGCGGAGCATTGGAACATTCTGTTTCCGATAAATGGGAAGGATTTGGTTATTACACCTGCAAACGGATCAGCGGGATGCCGGAAAATGAAAAATATCTCGCGGTCCATAATGGGGTCACAAAGTATAATAAACTTCCATATTTGCCAAAGATCGAATCTGCTGTTGATGTTTTTACTTTTGCTTATAAATGGTGCGACAGGAACGATAAAAGTTCCATGTATTGTTCAAAACTTGTTTATAATGTTTTTAATGCAAATATGCAGATCGATACAAGGAGAACATCTGTGAACACCGATTCAAGGATGCGCGACACGGCCTCCGGCAACTATTTGTTCAGCTGGATAGGAGTATCGCCCGATAATATTTATTTTTCACCAACATTAGGCGCTGATTTTGATTACTCAAACAATCTATTGACCATATGACAAAGGCGATATTTATCGCACTGTTGACATTGATGGGCACGTATTCTCCCGCTATAGCGGGAGAATACGCTTATGTCCTCAGGTTTAATCCAGGCGAACCCGAATATATTGTTCAGTTCGATACTACTAAAGATGAAATAGTAAAAAAGATCGAGATGCCGGCTAATAAGGCTTTTAATAACATGATAGTTGATGAAAACGGCGGCTGCTATATCTCCGATTATTATTATTTCAGTCATTATGGGAGAAAAATATATTATTACGATACTAAGGAGGACAGGATCAGTGAGTTCATTGACCTTGGTTCCGTATTCGGGCCTCATTATATGGCGCTTAACAAGGATTACCTGATAGTCCAGGCTGAGGCGCGCGATGAGTCGCGCGGGCATGGCGGGATAGCGATCATAGACAGGAAGAATAAAGAAATAGTCGGGCGGGTGTTTTTGAGAGAAGACGACCCGCTATATTCATCCGCCCAGGTGCTTAATATGTTTTATGGAGGGGGCAAATATGTTTTCCTTGTTACAAATGATTATCTTGATCCTAATATGGTGAAAAAATCCTTTGAAGAATGTCAGAATTTCGGAGATATATTTATTATTGATTTAGAGACGAAAAAGATCGTAAAGATAATTGAAATACCCAGGGAATATAAATATATTTTTGGTGTTTGCAATACGGGCGACAAGATCTACATTGCTGCCGCAACAAGGACTATGGCACAATATAAATATAATTCGAACAGGGAGATCCTGGTCTTTTCATTAAGCAGCGGCAAACTATTAAATAAGATACCGATAAGCCCTCATCCATTTCGGCTTACATATGATAAATCGGTCAATAAAATGTACGTCCTTCATCGCGATGATGATGACCCTCAAAACACCGTTGAGATCATTGACACAATATCCGACAAGGTGATCGGTTCGTTCGAGGTGGAATCGCAGCTCATGTTCTCTGTGGTTGCGCCCGGGAAAATATATATGACCCAAGGGCCCTCATTCATGCGCGATAACAAGCCGACTCCGCCGAAGCTGCTGGTGCTTAATACAAAAACCGATAAGATCATAAAAGAGATCGAAGGTAATTATCAGGGAATATCGGTTAATCCAAAATATTAAAATGGTTTTCCTTTTCTTTTTTGGGCTGTTATTTTCCCTCACTTCCATGCCCAACCCGCTTATCCATCTGCCTTTGGGTATATTTACAGGATTTATTCCATTATTAATCCTCAATCAAAAGCCTTCTGGGTGTCGAAAATTCCTGGTAAACCTTTTATTCTTTGAGTTATTTGCCATCGCTTTACTTATCCCTTTGGATGCCGTGAACCTTATTTATGCATTCCCTGATACTCTTTGGTTGATCTTGATATTTTTGATCGTCGGCTTTGTATATGCCTTATCCTTCACACTCGCTTCATCACTTTCAGATAAATATAGGTGGAATATGAGCCCGATTTTCTTTGGAATATCCTGGATCGCGGCGCAATATATCCTGACAATTACCCCTTTTGCCTTTCCATTCCCCATAGAAACTGCGCTGGCAACATTCCCCATAATGATCCAATCGGCGAGGGTTTTGGGGCCGTATTTCATAGCATTCCTGATAATATTCACAAATGCTCTTCTGGCAAATGCCCTTTTCAAGAAGGACAGGAGAATATGGACCATTTCGATAATGATCTTATTAGCATTACATGTATTGAACATGGGCTACGGATCCTGGTCACTTCATCGACCCTTTCAAATTGGCGAATCTGTCAGGATAGCGATAATTCAGACCAATTTAAGCTCAAAGGATTTCGCCTTAAAAGAGCAGAGCGGTTTGTTCAAAAACCTGCTCGATAAGAAGCTTGTCGATATCTCAAAAAATACACTGCAAAGATCACCGAAATTGATAATATGGCCGGAGCTTTCGGGTGACTTTATTCTCCAGAATGACGATTACCTGAGCTATCTTCACAAGAACATTACATCAAAAGGGGCTGAACTTCTGATCGGCACCACATATATTGATCACTGTAATAATAGGAATAAATATAATATTGCTTTTATCCTGAAAACCGACGGCGACATGACAGAGCCTTATCGAAAGAACAGGACTTTCCCGTTATTTGAAACGCAATGGGCTTCGAGAGGGAAGGGGTATATAACACTGCCAAGTTCCACACCGCTTAAAGATGTTGGCTGCATGATCTGCCTCGAATCTCTATGTCCACAAGTAGCCCGAGGGCTTGTAAGATCGGGCGCTAAAGCTCTTATTTGTATATCTGTCGATACATCTTTCGGTAATTCGATGGTTCCGTATATCCACTCAGCATCGATGATTCTGCGCGCTGTTGAAAATAATAAATACGGTATTCATATCGGCAATTCCGGTCCGTCGATCATCTGCGACAATAAGGGGAGGGTGATCACGCAGATACCGTACGGCAAAACGGGTTATGCGAGTGCGGTAATATATCCGATAAAATAAAAAACGCAATAAAGTATTGTAGTTGAGAAAATTGCCCTAGGCTAAGTTTGTCAAACTGTTGGTTGATAGAGGCTATATTAAGAGTATTATTATTTTGAATTTATTAGCATAACAGGAGATATTATGAAAAAAACTCTATTTTTTGTGTTTATGCTGGTTATTCTTGTAATTTCAGCATCTGCCCAAGAATACGGAAAGCTCAAGATAATAGCCCCTACAGAAGATTGCACAATATTTGTCGATGGCATTCAAGTTGGAGCTGGAACAACAACGATCCAACTTAAAACTGGGGAACATCAAGTTAAGGCATGCTTCAAAGATGGAACGTCTTTTTATAACGGAACAGCCAATATAATAGCAGGAGAGCTTACTACAATTCCTGTTACTTATATGTTAAATAAAGGAAAAGTTAAAGAATGGGGGGAAGGTTGGGGCATAAGCATAGGATTGGATAATACCGATTATCAATTATCTTCAAAATACGGCGATCAGGCAGATATTATCGGGCTCCAATGTGATTTGTCTCTTTTTTATTCTTTAAAGATAACCGACGGATTATTTGCAGAAATGGGATCAAGCCTTTTACGAACATATGGATTATATGACAATGGTACGGGATCAAAAATGTTCATTACCTCTTTTCCGATATTTCTTGGATTAAAATCGAGGTGGAATGAAGATCTAATGTTTGGTATAGGTGGCACATATTCGTTATGGACATTTTATGAGCCTGGCGTCTCATCGTATAATGTTACGCCGGCATGGGGATACCAAATATATATGGAAATTAAACCGATTTCATCAGAAATTGGCTATATTGTCAAAAAAGGCTCTTTGAGGCTAAATATAGATTATGAATTGACTAGTGCTGGGATATACTACAAATACAAATATTATTTCTGATATTAGAAAAATGGAAACATATTCTGCAAAACGGCTTATGCGAATGCGGTGATTTATCCAGTAGAATAATGAGATGGGAGATGCGAAAAGAGATGAAACTTACTCTTTTTCGAAAAGACACATTCTCTTCGACTCCGGGAACATGTTCTTGAAGCCGATATTTAGGAGGCAATTCTCGAATTTCGGGAGATAATCCGGCATGTCGCGAAAGATGAGGTAGCTTTTCGGGAGCAGGTGGAGATATATCTTGTTCGCAAGCAGATGCATCGAAGGCTTTTGTTCATCGAAAAGTCCGCTTTCGAAATGGCTCAGGATAAGGCTAAAATAGATCACGCGGTATGTTTCATTTAATTGAAGATCACGGAAATTGATCTGCATCCCGAACTTGGAGCGGAGGATCTCGCTTTTAACGTCTATTCCCAAGGCGTTGTGAAATCCATCGGCTTGGAGTGTTTCGACCATCTCGTTCTTGAAAGCCCCGATATCAAGTATTTTCTCGTGTTTCTGGATATTATAAAGATGCAAAATAGGCGAAATATTCGTCTTGACCCCTAATGTTTCGTCGAAAGAGATCGACGAGTAATGCTTAAGGTCCGGCCAGGCCTTTTTCAGGTTTTTTGGCAGGGAAACTCTCCCTATTTTATGGCCCATTGAATTGAAGCCATTCCTGTTAACTTTCATGTCCACGGTATTCTTATCGAAGATTTCATGTGTAAATTTCAATAAATTTGAATTCTCCTGCTGGGAGGTATAATATTCATATCAAGGCGAGGCAGGCGAGACCTGCCTCGCGGCAAGGCGGGTGAGAGATGCGAAAGATGATGAAACTTACTCTTTTTGGAAAATATACACGGATTTCTCATGCTTGAGAAATTGTTTAAAGCCGATATTTAGGAGGCAGTCCTTGAATTTCGAGACATTATCCGACACGTCACGAAAGATCAGGTAGCCTTTCGGGAGCAAGCGGAGATAAATCTTGCTCGCGAGCAGACGTGGCCCGGGCATTTCTTCCTCATCGAACGATCCGGCCGGGAAGTGATCCAAGATATCGCTAAAGTGGATCACGCGGCATCTTTCATTTAATGGCAGGCCGCGAAAGTCAATTCGCCCGCCATATGCGGAGAGAAGTATTTCATCCGCTATATCTATCCCAACAGCTTTTGAAAAACCCTTGCTTTGAATTGTTTTGACCATTTCATTTTTAGAAGCGCCGACATCCAGTATCAGTATCTTATCCTGCTTCCAGACATTTAGCTTGCACAACACCGGTGACAAGTCCACGCTGATCCCGAGATGCTTAGCGATAGGAACTGACGAAGGGCGCGAAAGTTCCGGCCGTAACTTTTTCTGAAACGGACTTATGTTTTGGCCCCGTGAAGGGGGTCTTTTTCCATGGATTTTCATATTTACTGTATACTTATCGAAGATACGAATGATAAATTTCAATCAGATTGAATTTTATTGAAAGCGGGTATAATATTCATATCAAGGCGGTGAAAAAATGAAAAAAGTCATATTACTGGTCATTTTATTAATATGTATTGTTTCGGTCTCCTTTGCGGCAGTTGGGAAATACCAGATAAGCACTGCGGAAAAGGGCGTTATCTATATGG
>Ga0315289_10008088_pt1 | contig 15235 bp, 18 predicted proteins | sample YL17G11_40_MG_FD_203452 | JGI IMG/M metagenome (GOLD analysis project Ga0315289, IMG submission 203452) | Sediment microbial communities from Yellowstone Lake, YNP, Wyoming, USA - YL17G11_40 | ecosystem: Environmental > Aquatic > Freshwater > Lake > Sediment | place: USA: Wyoming | collected... | reverse complement strand
GCTCCCACCGTCGCCGGTGCATTTACGGCACCGCTTCCACCGGTTGCTTTCAAGCGAGGATCAGTGCCGAGCCAAAGCTCTCCGTGAAAGTTCTCAAGGAATTCCCCATTCGCTCGCGTAGGACGCACTTGATCGGCGAACCAAGAGCCGCGCCGCTGCCACATCTGCCCGAGCAGATCGATCGCGTCAGCTTCGATATAAAAACGCGAGCCCGGTTGCGTCGCCCTTGCGATCTCGTCTTCGGTAAACGATGCAACCGTTTCGGGATTTATCAAATCGCGGAGATGGTTGCGGAATATCAGCAAGATCACGTTGTCGCGTATCCAGCCACGAGGGTAAACGGTAAACCGTCTTTCGTCGGGTGCTGCCACGGTCATTCTCCTATCCGGATCTCCTGTGATCTGATCACATTATCGAGCGCTCTTAAATTTACCCATTTTACAACAGCCGTGCCTGTTTGACTCGCAGTATTCCACGCATCAAACGTGACCCCTTTATACTGAATATCTCGACGCGCTATCAAGCGCGAGAGCGCATCCAAGACGATGCTCCTTATCTCAGATTGCGCCGAATCACTCATCTTCTTTACGCTGCGCAGTTTATTTCCATCTTCGGTTACACATGCTCCCGACGCTCGATCAATTTTCAGAGCGATCAACACCTGAGCATCAATCGGATCGAGACTGATAAACAGGCTCTTAAAATCATGCGTGATTGGATCGATATTGTCGCAGAGCAGTGGCGAATACTTTCCGAGCCGATTCGGAGATGTGACGATATATCCTGCACGCAACGACATAACGCCAGTCTACACCAATCGGAATAGGTTTATCAATCCGATGCTCTGCGCTTATGATACGAACGCCTTTTAATTTCGCGTTGGTGATCGGTAGATATCGCATGATCTTACCCGACTTTAATCAATCGGACAATAAAGCGAGGGAATGCTGAATGATGGAATCGAGGGTATCGGCAATCCCGGCAATGCGAATAGCGGGAGTTTAAGTGCAGGAACTCCAGGTAAATCGAAAGGAATTTTTGGAATTGCGAAAGTTGGAAGCGCTGGTATCGGCAATCCCGGCAATGCGAATAGCGGAAGTTTGAGTGCAGGAATTCCCGGTAAATCGAAAGGAATTTTTGGAATTGCGAAAGTTGGGATCGAGGGTATCGGCAATCCCGGCAATGCGAATAGCGGAAGCGATATCGGCGGGAATGCGCAATTGGTCATCGTTGCCTCATGGAACTGGAGACAAAAATAGACGAGGGCATGGAGGAGAAGCGGGTCCGGGAAGCAATGGAACTCCTACCAATGGGTTTCCAATAAACACCGTGCCATTTAACACAATCTGATCCGCGCTTATCTCGGCCTTTTTGTCGTTTATTTGGACATACGCCTGTCCATCGGGTGATTGAATGCGCGCGCTACCGTCTGCTTGGAGCAAGAACGATTGTCCAGCTGCATGCACCATCGTAATGCTTTCATTACCAGCAGTCGGATCGAGCGTGATCACGTGCGCTTTTCGTGCGACACCATTGCTATCGTAATCGTACGGGCAATAAACGATATGGATCGTACCTTTGGTGGGGTCGCCCTGCACGGGGCTCAGCGAATGAAAGCCCCCGCCGTAGCCGACAACGGCGATTGTACCAGCTGCAGGTCCCGCGCCTTGCATTCGCAGCCGGAGATCACGAGCTGAGAACGGCACCAAGCCGTCAGCCGTGCGCAAGCATAAAACCTCAGCATGGAACTGCCTCCCCCGTTCCTTGCTCGGTGGGAGCGGCCTTCCGATGATTCCTAGCGAGCTGAATACCTCCGCAGCAGAATCTACCTCCCCGCGCTTTCCGACCTCGCCAGCTCCCTCAATCGAATAGAGTACGCCTATTTTCTTTCCGGTGTCGGGTTCTTCAACGAGGCTGCTGCTCTGCACGACGCCAAACTGCACGACGAAATCGGCCGCCACTTGGGAACCGCTGCCGCCGCTGATCATAGCTTCCAGATTCCTTTCTTGACGAGAGTGATGTTTGTCACATCTCCCTCCGATGCGCTGCGTCGGCTGATCACGCGGTGAATATAATAGGCGCCGCAGCTACCTCCCGCCACATCACTCCGAATCTCGGCGACCGTATCAATTCCCCACGGTATACTCGCTGTCCCGCTCCACCAATTGAGGCCATCGCTTTCGATATCAAACGAATCCTTTGACTTGCTGCGCGCTGAGAGCTCGCGCGCAATCGCTCTGTCGGCAAGCCCACTCGTTTTAATTCCCTCTGCCATCACGATGATAGGACGATAAAACCCAGCAGCCGTCACATCTGCATCGTCGAGCGAGGCAGAAATGCGAGAACGCGACGCACCTTTGCTGCTGCCGCTGCCATAAAGAGCAAGCCGCGATGGAATGCCGCTCCAGTCTTGCGAACGAGTCGCGCCGAGAATGTTATTCCCAATACCCCGATCAGCGCGCACGCATGCCAAAAAATACGTCGGGAGCTGAGCATCATTCGGAGCGCCGACGACGATCTTCCCGTCCGGAGAATCCCAATGCATAAACCCGTGGCGACGTAGGTGCCTATCAGCTGCCGCATATATCGTTTCGGGAGGTTTGATCTTTGCTTCTTTCAGATCGATCGGTTCAAGATCGATGACGTCCTTGCCTTGATTTGTGCTGCTCGTGCCCGTTATCAAATCGCGCGCCACGCTCGCCCGAAAAATAAAATCTGATTCTGTAAATCCGAGGGGCTTGTAAACCGCAATTAAAAATTGCTTCAAATTTACGCCTTTTACAGCAACAGATTCGTCGGCGCATGCATACCAAGCGTCTTGCAGCTTCGTGCGGATTGTGAATCGCACAACCGCGCCCGCTTTCGCATCCGTGGGAATATCGTTCAGTTCTACGCGCCCGGTTAAACGCATCAAACCGTTGATAAACACGCGATATTTAGCACCGTGTGCGACGTACTTGGAGAGGTCGGTCCAGCTGCCATCATCTCCGAGTTCAAACGATGCCTCGCTCGGAGCTGATATATCGTTGACGATCTGCGCAGTAGTAAATCGATCGAAAACACTACCAGCTCCGGGGGGCGCGCTCGCATTCGGAGGTGCTTCGATGAGTTCAACCGTTAACGTGTCAGGTCGCCGCATATATTTTCACCGGTGTCTTGGCGGGAATATACGCTGGATCTCCGATCTGCGGATTAGCGAATAGCAGATCATCAACATTCTGTTTCAATAAGCTGGCAATCGTAACGAGCGACTGATCGCGCTCGAATACAACCGTGATTAATTTCGGCTTTCCGCGCCCAGCTTCCGCTCGCGACTGTGCTGCGATCTCTTTCGTTGCGTGCAGCTTGCGCGATGTTGAGGACGATTCTGGATCGAGTAGAATGCTCCGACCATCGCTGGTGCCACCCGTTTGGGAAAACGCTTTCAAGACTCTATTTACACAACCTATCGCTGCGCCTGCCTGCTGATCGACTTCTGCGAGCATGTCACCGGGCGCATTAGCCCACGATTCCAATCCAGCAGCGAGCTCCTGCAAGTTCATCGAATCCGGCCCCCATACGCCATCGGATTGCTCATCGAATGACGTTATTTCGGCAAGCCTGCGCGCGTTTGCTTTCGCCGATGCGGGTGTGAACGCTCGCGCATCAACTCGATCCTCATTGTCCTCTACGAATAAGAGCGTGAGATCCGCACAATCCTGCTGATCTGGCGATTCCTTGCGCCGATAATCGAGCAATCTGGCACGAATCCAACCCCGTGTCGGAACGTAGAGATCCCCCGCTTGATCGTGGAATCGATCGAACGAATCGATCATCGCATTCAGGATATCCGGATATAAAACGAGATCACCATTTACAGAACTTAATCCAGGTTCATCGATCGTGTTTTCGAATTTCGCCTCCAGCTGCCAACGCTTTCCTTTCGCGCCAGTATCGTCGAGCTTGCAACCATCACGATAAGCGCGCTCTCGCTCAATGATGCGATTTCCTCCCGATTCATCGATCGTAATAGCAGCAAACGCATAACATGGTTCAGACGATGCGGCCCGCCATTGCGCTATTTGATAACTTTCAAACACATCGCCCATTTTATTGTCCCTGTGGAACCGGTGCCGCTCCGGGAGCATTATGCGCCGATGCTTTTACGCCTCGATGAGTACCCGGCGCTGTTACCGGACCTGCTTTCCCAACATCGCGCAATTTCTCAGCGGCGCCGCCTGCTCCCTTTTCCAATGCAATTAACCGCTCCAATAATCGCTGCTCGGCTTCCCCTAATCTTAAGAGCCGATCCGCGTGTTGCTTCTCTGCGCTATCAATATCGGCCCCTGCTGTTTTCGCGATCGATGACATGAACGATGAGAATCCAGTGGGCGCTCCTTCTTCTTGCGCAGCTCGCACCTTTTCCAAGACAGCTTTCAAATTACCAGAGCGTGTGGCCTTCCCGCCTGATGTTTCCTCAGCTGTCATTAACAATTCATCGATGCCACGAAGTCCCTCTAAGCGCGCAGCGAGTGCGGGCTCGACGGCTCCTTTATAAATGCTGTATCCAACAGCCGCGCCCCCTGCTGCTGCGATCGCAGTACCAGCTACAAGCGCCCCAGCGCCTATTCCTGCCGCTCCGCTGGCTGCGCTTGCAGCTCCACCGGCCACGGTCGGAAACACCGTTCCTGTGCTCGCAGCGGCGGCTGTTGCAGCGGCGCCTGCCGTAGTAGCCCCAGCTGTTCCGGCAGCAGCTCCGACACCGGCTGCTCCCGCGCCTGTCAGCATTCCCCGAACACTATTGACGAGAGCAACTCCGATCGCAGGAGCTGCCACTCCAATCGCAGCGCCTCCACCTGCAAGTAATGCTTTTCCACCAGCGAACGCAGCGACGCCTTTCCACGGGTTTTTCACAATCCACGCCAAGAAATCAGCGAGCGCAGTGGCCAACTTGGGTAAAACCGTGGCCACTTTGTTCATCGCTGCGACAACTTCCGGCTTGTTGAATGCGCTTTTCATCTTACCGATCGCCAGATTCATCTGGATCGACGGATCTTCGGCAATGCGTGACTTTGCCTTCTTTTGTAGGGTATCAAAGTCCCATGATGTTTTCGTCGATGCAGTAAGCGCCTCATCGAATGCAGTAATTCCAAGATTCGTAGCTTCGAGATCAGTTTTATGCTCCGATTTGGCGCGCTTAAATGCCTCATCAAATGGGCGCACCAATACGTCATAAACTTCTTTACTACCCCCGCCGAATGCACTGATCGCTAATTTGCGGCCAGCCGTGTCATTCAGAATTTTCCGAAATCGTTGCAACGGTGTGGCATCAATCGCGAATTTCACACCGACTTTAGAAAACGCTTTTACATCGCCAGATCCAGCGCGCAACTGCCGAAACAATGACATCACTCCGGGCTCTGCTTTCTCTCCGATTTCATTGTCGAGCAGCTTAAACATTCCGAGCAATTCTTTCATGCCCTCCGCGCCCTTCATTCCAGCAGTTTTCGCTTCACCTGCCAGAATTCCGAAACGCGGTCCCAACTCATCGAGGCCCTTGCCGCCTACTCCAGTCAACTGTAACAATGCAGCCAGCGCATCAGGCATGTCTTTGGCTGCGATATCGAATTTACGAAGCATCAACTGCGCAGCATTCGCCATGACATCAACGTCTTGGCCGCTTGCCGTCGCTGCGATCCCGATGGCTTGCAGCGCATCCGCGCTATATTCCAAATCACCCGTCGCTTGGAATATCTGATGAAATGCTTTGGCCATATTGCTGCTGCTCTGCCCCGTGTTGCGCATGTGAGAAGCGATCAGCTGTTGCACTTCTTGCCAATCGTAGGTTTCACCCTTTATTTTGGAAACATCGAATGCAATTCGCCGATATAATGATTGCATCTCGACAGCGTTTTTAACTAAACCTCCAAGCGATATCGCACCGCCAAACATGATCATGTTTTTGGCTGTATTTTTGATCTGATTAGCCATCCCAGACAACGACGATTTCGCAGCATTCAATCCCGCCGATAGGGGTGCGCTCATCGCGCTACCCAGCCGCGTTCCGGCAGCTGCCACACCAGACGCAAGGCTACGCATACGAGACTCGAATGCGCTGCTATTCAGATTGAGTCTTAGTGTCGCTTCCCGAGATGCCATCAGCGTGCCCTCCGCTCAATAACGTGCTGAGCGTTCTCGGTAATCTTATCCCATATCCGAACAAACTGCGACAAGTCCGCGCCTCTAATCATTTCGATCATCTGATCGGGTGTAATAACACCAGCATCGAGCGCGCGAAATGATCCGATTATTACTTCGATCCCGTTAAGGTCAGCAGCCGCTCGGCCATAGTAATCACGAAGGAATCCCGCGCACCCGGCCCGAATACGGCTAAAGGGAGTACGCTCCGCTCCTTTGCCAGCGCTGAAATCAGCGCCAACATCTCGCCTTCCGTCATACTGGATGGAGCGGGATCGAGTATCCGGTGGAGAGCATCCAACTTCGCATATGCTTGCATCAAGCACGGGCGATCATAAACGCGCTCTAATTCGGCGGCATCCGCTGTAAATGGTTCGTATGGCGGCGTCGGTGAGCGGATCGCACGCCACAAGATCGAAATCGTTTCTAATTCCTCTATCAGATCGGAATCGAGCTGCGGATCTAATCCATCAGCTTGCGCTCGCTGCCGCGCTTCCACTCGCGCTGCTCTGCGCTCGGGCTCTCGCGGAACCCGCATTATAACCGATATCGCCTCAAATTTTCCGTCCTTGCGCCGCTTGAAAAGTTTTTCAGGAAACAACAAATAGCCAGCGTGTTCAAGCGCTTCCAATTCTGCCCAATTCTTATTGAGAATTTGAGCGAGAACATGATCGCGCTCATCGGGCATTTGGATAAATGCATCCCGCATTAACTGCCCATCTTACCGACGAAGGTGAGAGATTGCTTGATCTCGGAATCAAGCGGGAGCTCAAATCCGACGTTTTTGAAAACGCCTTCCACATTGATCGTCTTTCCGGGAATCTTGATCCGCAGCTGCTTGATCAATCCCTTCTGGACCATCTCAACGTAATCACGCTCCGGCCCCTCTTCACTCACGGCAACGTTGAACGTAACCGTAGTTTCTTGGGTGCCCATCGTATAACCGGCTCCCGGGCGCCGCAGCGTATGCACTTGCTTTGCGTTGTTGGTTAGATCGATCTTGACGTCGGTGACATCGATCAGATCACCACTTCCGAGCGCTATTCTGCCGCGCGGATAAATTACTTGTTCGCTTCCAGCCATGTTCAAACCTCCTCGGGTACTCTGCTCAGTTTTACCTACTTATCAGTTTGATCTGTTTATCCCGGTATGCGCTGCACAACCACGCCCGCTTTCGCCCACGGCTGCACGATCTTGAACGGCAGCACGAGATCGACCTGTGTCGTGTCGCTCTCATTCACCTTCACGACCAGCGAACCATCCGCGATCGCAGCATCGAGAGAGGCTTTTGTGATAACGCCCTTACGGACCCACGCGCCTAGCCGGTTTATGCTCCACGCTTTGATATCGCGCTCTTCCAGCACACCAGCTGGAGGAGGATCGGTGCCTTCAGCCACATCGGGAGTAACCTTGGCATTCGGGAACGCGAGGGGCAAATTATCGCGGACATCTCGCGCCACGATATAGGTAGCCGACACATTCTGCACATCGGTGCAGCGCTTATCACTGCCGTGGCAAGTGACCGATCGCACCAGCTGCTCGGCATCGCTGCCTTGCGAATAGGTGACGATCGAAACACCACCATCGAGTGCGGTTTCGCATTCGGGTTGTGTTGGTCGATCTCCGGTGATGTCCCAGCTCCCGATATAACCATCCAAGAGCTCTCCGATCCGATTGCCCGCGGGATCGAGGCTTTCCATCGCGAGCCGACCGACAGCCTCGCGCGCTGCCAGCTCACCGGGCAATCCGCGCCCGTTCACGCAGAGAATCAACTCAGCTCGAACATCATCATTGCCGCCCTTGGAAGAGGCCGCAGTGGCGACCGCATGCGCGATCGTGCTGGTTATACCGACAACGACCAACTGGAGTTTCGCACCAAGGCCGCTATCGTAATTATCGATGTGCGTGAGAATGTCTTTCAGGCCACTATCCGTTGCTACGTTCTCCACGTCGGCGTTGCTCAGCGCAGGAACGATAAAGTGATATTCCTTTCCGGCAATCGCAGCGAGCGCATCGGCCAGATCGGGTTCGGTCGTGCCGCCCGCGAGAGGAGTATGAGCAGCCGCGCCGGTGATCGTCTCCGTACCCGTCTGCGCTCCTTGCAATGATGCTTTCACGAGAATGTCGTTTCCGACTTTGCCCGGGACTTTGGAATCGATCGAAACGATCCCAGATCCGCCGCTCGATGCAACGCACGCGAGATCATCCGCGAGCGCATTGATTGCAGCGATCGCAGCTGTTGCGAAATCGGCGGGAGTAACACCATTGAGCCACGCGACCTCGATCGATCTCCCCATGATATCGAAAACGACAGCTTGATTCGCGCCGACTGCACCGGCCGCCGTAATATCAAGCGTTGCGGTTCCGGCACCCGGCGCGGGTGATATGAAATCGACCTGAGCAGCGGGATATTTCCCGTAAATTAGCTTGGCCATCAAGTGGCCGAGCGTGCCTTCTCCGAATGCCGTAGCAGCAGAATCCGCACCCTCACCCGTTCGCACTTCATCATCGTTGGTGAGATCACCCGCGCTCGACTTCGAGGCCATGATCACGGTGCGCAGCGCACTCCCTCCCGGCCCAGCGGGGCCCGCCAATAAATCGACTGTCAAATACAAACCCGGCGTCATCACGCTAGGACTCACTGCGATCGGCATTCCCATCACTCACCTCCGTTAGATAACTTTGGATCAGACGCAGCTACTGCAATTGGAGCGCTGCCCCTTTTCTTTAGAATCGTCTTGGTTGTAACACCGGTGTTACAACCGGCAGTCTCCGATTTATCATCGGGTATAGGTTCAAATCCCCTCGCTGCCGCATATGTTTCATATTCAGCGCGCGAGCGTTCTATCAAGCAGGCGCCGCTATTAGGAGAGCGCTTTAACATGCGCTTATACTCTTTAAGATATTGCCTTGTTTCAGAAATCGGAATCGGAACAACAGCGTCGGTATCCCAAATAAATCCGTCTTTCGTGCGAATAGCCCCAATAATAGAACCAGTTCCATAGCGCGGCGCTGCGCTCCCATTGACAGGACTGAAATATCGGAACTTGACCACGGTTCGAGTCTACTCCATTTCTAGTAAGATGATCAACTGCTCGATGTTTAATCCTGCTCCATCTCGATTGCAACATCGTGGACAAGCCGCAAATCGCTTGCGTCCTCAATGCGCTTATCGACATCCATAATCGTAGTAACCCACGGTTGATAAACACGGGTATCAGTTCTATTCAGGACTGCCATCGCATTGAGCAGCAATCCATAAACATAAAAACGCTGATAGACGGGCCCCCCACCGGTTTCGCGCCAGCGCTTGACGATCTGCAAGCCACTCGGATTGGAAATTGCCTGCTCATCAATCGAATTCCGATCAACGAGCATCGTGGCTATTTGGTCGAGCACTTCCAATCCCTCAGCTCTGCGCGCGTGATCATTCTCCCCTCGCTCGCTCAGCACAGCGATCTGGAAACCCAATTTATAAAGTAGCTTTCGAGTTCCGAGCCGAGTGGCGCGCTCAGTCATCGATGTGCTTGATCCATCTGCTGGCTCGTCATCGATCCACGAAAGCAGCGCAGCCGGGAACCGCTTGATACTGCTGCGAGCCAGATCGAGCTGCATACTGCCATCGAGGTGCTCATACATGACCAAATCGCGCAGCGCTCCATAAGTCGTGAGATCAGCACCACCTACGAATAATTCAGCTGCAATAGCCGATTTTATCCCGGCGATAGGCGGGTCAAACGCGAGCACAGTATCTTTCGGAATGCATTGCCTCGTGCCGCCGATATTCGAGAACATTTCTACCGTAATACCAGCTGATGTAATGGTCCAAGAACCATCTGCATTCGGCCCCACCGCTGCTTTCATCGCAAGATCGGGCCGGGATTGCCCTTCGATCACCGGGATCGCGTAAGAATTTCGAGGCAGCGCAACAGTGGCTTGGACAGCTTTGACAAGAACATCACCGCTTGCTCGGGTTCCCGTCAACGGTTGAAGCGCTGCCATGATCCCGCGCGCCGTCTGCACGATAATGCTCATCGATCGATCTCTGCTAAGAGGGTATTTCCGATCTGTTCAAGAACGCGCGGCATATCAATTGCGAGGAAATCGCGCAATGGAATCACCTTTCTCGGCCGATCGCTCGTATGATAAATCGCATATTTCGCTGGGCTCATCACTTCCACCCAATTGGGATTCGGAGATCCTGGCGATTGCTGAATTTGCGCGAGCAGCCCCGTGTCCTGCAAGAGCGAACCTCCGAGCCGATTCGGGTGCCGTTCCAGTGTGGTATTTTTCAACGGCAGCCACTGGCCATTCCCCTCGCTCTGTAGGCGATCATCGATCGCTGTGATGAGGCTCTGAGCAATGACATCGAGAGGGATCGCGCGCTTGCGCGCATTATAAGCGAGCAGCACCCCTTGGAATTGATCCGTAATAAACTCGACCTTTACGGTCATTAATACCCACCCGAGCCTCTCGGATTTCTCTCGCTGGTAGCAAACACGAACGAACTGGCTTGCTTCGATGTCTCGGTCGGTCGCAGATTGCCCCCAATTTGCGGGTTTGTTCCCGCGCTTCCCTCGCCGATCGATCGCTGCAATCCTTTACTCAGACTCTCGAAAAATTCGATCGCTCTTTCATACTGCGCCCAATAACAACCCTTACCATCATCGGCGCAGAATGCTGGGCGCCGCTCGCTCGCAAACTCCAACGCTACCCATGCACAGTGGCTCGTAAAGCCGGGATCGTTTGCTGCCAGTGTCTTGATAGCGTCTACACTCCAAGCCCGCCTCAAACGGCTGTAGGCTTCACTCTCCGCTACCTTTAAGACAGCCTGAACATTGGCGTCGCTCTCGCTGATCGAACCATCGCCATCATCGTCGAATAATTGGATCGTTCGCTCCGAACCGACGAGGTTCTTCAAATCTTGCAATTTCAACCAATCGGCCATGATACCATCATACCTCAACACCAGAGAGTTGTCAGGTACAGAGACTCAACACCGTTCCATCTCGCTTATTAAGATGCTCTCTCCAAATTTCGATATTGCGCTGGATGCGCGCAATCGGAGCAGCGCGCAGAGCGATCTCAGCTTGCTCGATTGCTTTTAGATACTCGCCAGTATGATTGTAAACCATCGACAGCAGATCATACCGATCGATCAAATAAACCCGCAGATTCAAAAACAGCCTGCATTGCGGAATCGGCAGCGATGCGCACTTGAGCAGCCACGCCTCCGCTTCCCGGTATCGCTTGTGTCGATAAGCGAGATCAGCGAGATAATAATAGGCTTCGGCCATCGCGGGATATTCTTCCAGCGCGAGCACGAACTGATCGCGCGCTTGCTCATCTCTGCCGAGCGCGCTCAGGCAGCGACCAGCATTTACTCTGGAATGCCAACGCTCCTCATTCCACACGCTGCGCTCCAAGCAGCGCTCGTACGCGAGCACAGCATCTTCGTACCGCTTATTTTCTCGATAGGCATTGCCGAGATAGAACCAAGCGCGAGCATTCCCCGGGCTCTCTTTTACTTCATTCTCGAATCCGACGATATTGGCATCTGCTCGCTGAACATCGCGCGCTTTTTTATCGGCTGGGTTCTGCTCGCTTTTCAAGTGATCGATCATCACCTGCGGCGCCGAATGCCGCTTCTTTATCACGGGCGCATTGTGCTGCGGATTGATATATCGGACGCCCGGTGCGAGCACGCGCACGCTGTCGAAAATAATCTGCGGAATGCCATCAGCATCTCGATCGAACGCAACTTTAATTTCGACACCATCACACCCGAGAAAAGCAGCTTTGTCGATCGCCTCTGAAAGTTCGCTTGCTTTGCTTCTCAGCACTTCGTGGCCGTCAAGTATCAAGCACCATGCGTTGGGATCGCATGCATCGAGAACTTGGTTTCGTGCTTTACTGAAACCCCAATCTGGATCTCCATCCACGCTGCACTTTGCAGCGAGCTCCTCTGTCAAACGAGTATCGATCATTCTGCACGCAAATCGCTTCACAATCTCGCGCGTGCCGTCATCCGATGCCGCATCGATTCCAATCACGATCTGATCAATGATCGGAAGCACCGCCAAGATCGAGCGCTCTATCGTGCGAGCTTCATTCTTGACGATCATCGCCAATGCTATTTTCTGCTCTGCCATATTACCGTACTCTGGAAGTTGCTCAAACTTATACATGAGCTTCTACCTGATTTGAAGCTATGCCGATGTCTCTAGGAGATCCCTCGGTAGTAAGCCTCTGGCCTGACGGTACAGGCGCATTGTAAATCCCTCCCAAGGAACTCGTTCGGCAACGTGCCCGAAATCGCTCTCTCAGGAGAACCTTCACTTCAAATGGATGATCGTCAAGTTGAATTTGTTTATCCTCGGAACGTCCGAGCAAATTCAGCCCTCCTACCACATCTGCATGACTTTTTCTGCCACATGAGTGGCAAGTAAACTTTATTCCTGACCTGTTCGCCCTTGAGACATATCCGCAAGAGGGGCATGTTTGGCTGCTGTAGGCAGGGTTTACAACCTCACATGAGGTCTTGGTTTCAAGCGAGTGATGCAAAGCTCGATAAGCAAACCTCTTGGCCCCTTTACATCCTCGAAGGTCGAGGTCTTCGATGACGAAGATCGTTTCAGGATGGGCCTCTACGAGCTTGTTAGCCACCTCTCCAGCCATCGTTTTCACGAAACCTGTGAGCTTTCCTTCAAGCTTGTCAAGCCTGGGTGAGTTATCTTTGAAATCTTGCCGCTGGCGGTTAGCTCGAATATCACGAACCTTGCTATAGAGGTTGTTAAATTTGGGCTTCAACGTCGAACCAAGAAGCTCCCCTTCAGAAGTTGCCACCATGACATTCAAGCCAACATCCACGCCAAGCCTGGGAGCGTCCTCTTTGGGTTCAGGAACCAACCATTCTTTACGTTCTACAACCTCGAAGCGCCATCGTCCCTGCTTCGTTTTGCGAGCCAGTATGCCCTTTGAGACCTCCAAAAGGCTTTTGACATAGGGGCTTGCCACCAACGGAAGCTGAATCCGAGCCTTTCCTGACTCAAGATGGGAGAAACCAAGCCACCAACAGGTAAGCTTCATCTCTTCAGACATAGCCAGAACAGCCGTCATCTCACTCATCCGCATCCCGACTCGGTTCGAGATGCTTGGTGTTTTGCCTACGATAGCCTCATCGAGGAGCCAACTCCAGTAAAGGTCCAACGCCTCTTGGGTGACCTTACCTCCGGGCCTATCTACGAGGCACTTGCCAATGATGTAAAAAGAGGAACGCTGAGATTCGTCGATCTCCCCTGCTTTAAACTTTGCCTTGATTAATGACTTGAGCTTCGTTGTGTACTTCGAGGCTGCCCACCCCGAAATAATCTGGATGGCGTGGTCTCGGACGTTCTTAACGATCTGGCTAGAAAGCCCCTTGCAAGGAGGGAAAAATTCTTGCTTATTTCTGAGGGCAAGGCTGAACTTGTGAGCCGCCAGCATCTTGCTCACGCAAATCCTAAGATAGACTACATACTCCGTCTGGAGAGTTTCCAAAGAGGCAATCTTTCCTAAATTTGCCTCTGGGTGCAAGTAGAGGAAGCGGCTCTTCTTCATGGTGCCACTACCTTCTCGGCCTTCTTTCGCTTCCGGTTCTCAGCGGAACGTTTGCCGTAAACTTTAGCCGAGAAGCTTGCCATCAAACTCACCATGTCCTCGACAAGCTCTGCTTCGTAGGACTTTGGAAGGACGTTTTCGAGCCACTCAACTTGAACACCATGACTCTCAAAGAACTTCTGGAAGATATTGAAGTTAAATCTTGCGAGCCGATCCTTGTGTTCAATAACTACCCGACCAATCTCACCTTTTACGGCTAGCTCAAAGAGGCGTAACATCTTAGGGCGGGTATCGGTCATGCCCGAGCCCACTTCTTCTATAACGTAAACGACGACATAACGCTTCTTGACACAGTGCTCTAGTATCCGTCCTTTTTGGCGATCTAGATCCCCCTTCGCCTTTTGCTCATGACTGGAAACGCGAGAGTAGACAGCTACAGCATCGGACTTCTGCGCGGTTTTAGCAGTGACCCCCTTAAAGGTATCCAGATCTTCAACCCGATAACGCCGTTGACCACCTGGGGTGCGAATAGCCTTAAGACTTCCGTTCTTGTCCCAAGTACGGAGAGTGGAGGTTCCGCATCCGAGGATTTCAGCGGCTTTTCGGAGTGTTACCAGATTGCTCATTCTGGCTTTTCAACAGTTCTAACCACTTGTTGTAATGCTCCTGAAACTCTTCGAGTGTAGGCACGGGGTTAAGCGGAGTGACATGCGGAAAAATTCGTCCGTCTTCCAGCTCAAACTCTGTAACCGTGATTCGGGTCACTTTTGTCTTCATGTTCATGTAATCTAATAAGAAGTTTAGCTACATTATGAGCGGTGTCAAGTAGATTCGGGTAAGTTTCTAGTCAACTGCTACAACCCCTCGAAATGCCGAGCGAGCAGCCCGGGCAGAAGGAAACGCCATACCGGACCCGGATCGAACCGACGTGGCGGTGGATCAAAATCGCTGTGGCCCCACTCGAAAGCTTCGATCGGCCATTCTGGATGCCAGCAGCGCAGCGCACCGATCAATTTATCAGCAGCATGCAACTGAGGATCAGTGAATTCGGTTCCGTCTTTGCTTTCCAGCTCGATTCCGATCAGCCATCGATTTATCCCTCCCTTGGCCCACGCTGGTGTCTTCGGAGAGCGGCGCCTCACATGCCACGAGCCCTTGATCAGCGGCACAGATTGCATAATCGGACCCTCTTGCGACAACCAGAGATGCCAAGAACGCTGATCGAGCGGATTCAAATCTCGAATACGTCGCACCGCTTCGATATCGTGCGGTGTTGCACCCGCTGTGTAATGCCAGCAGATACCAATAGGCGCACCCGCAGCGAGAGAGAACTTTCTCCACGATGGAACTTGAGCGATCATCGGATCATTGTTCTCGATTGCAATCAATAACCCATCAGTATCGACAAGCATTTGTTACCTCGAACAAGCGCGCGCATATTCGCACGAATCTGCCACCA
>Ga0315289_10008086_pt1 | contig 15237 bp, 13 predicted proteins | sample YL17G11_40_MG_FD_203452 | JGI IMG/M metagenome (GOLD analysis project Ga0315289, IMG submission 203452) | Sediment microbial communities from Yellowstone Lake, YNP, Wyoming, USA - YL17G11_40 | ecosystem: Environmental > Aquatic > Freshwater > Lake > Sediment | place: USA: Wyoming | collected... | reverse complement strand
GCGTACGGATGTGAGTTAAAAAGTCACGCGTTTTGAGTTTTTGGAAAAAGGGGGGGAGAGAGAGAGAGAGAGAGAGAGAGAGAGAGAGAGAACGGACAATGAAAACAAAAACTCAAAAAACTCAAAAAAAATATAAAACACTTCAGGCCTCCACGAGGACTCGGGCCTCGCCCTCCGTGGCCTCTACATCATCTCGCCCGACGGCATTCTGCACCACTCCACCGTAAACAACTTCCCTGTCGGCAGGTCGGTAGATGAAGCTTTGCGCACCTTGAAAGCGATCAAGTTCGTGGCCGAGCACGGCGAGGTCTGCCCCGCCGGGTGGCAGCCCGGGGACCCGACGATGAAGGCGGGGATCGAGAGCTCCAAGGAGTACTTTGGCACGCTGGCCGACTCGCCCGAGAGCCCGCTGGCGCCGACGCTGCAGGCGGTCAAGAGCCGCTCCGAGCTCGACGCGCTCGTCTCTTCCAACGACGCCGTCGTCCTCGACTGCCTCGCCAACTGGTGCGGCAAGTGCCACCAGCTCGCTCCGTTCGTCGAGGAGCTGCAACAAAACTACAAGGGAAAGGTCGCGTTCGCCAAGCTCGACACCGAGGCCTTCAAGGCGCTATCGGAGGAGCTCGGGGTGAGCGTCCTGCCGACGTTCAAGGTTTTCAAGGGAGGGAAAGAGGTTTCCACTGTCGTCGGGTACAAGAAGAAGCTGCTGGCCGATGCCGTGGCCAAGGTGGCCGCGTAGAAGTAGAGAATAAATTTGTTAATGAACCCTAGCATGTTGGCTGAAGAAGAGAGGAAGTGAGAGAGAGATTGTGTGTTAAAATTGAAAATGTTTTTTTTTGCACGTTTTGAAAAACGAAGAAGAGGAAAACCTCCCTTTCTCTTGAAGAGAAGACTTCTCTTTCCTCAAATTAGGAGAGAACGTAGTTCTCTCCTCCTACTTTCCAAACAACAAAAAATCCTCCTCCTTTTCTATACTCATTTGATCGAAGCCACAGCCTTGCAGGCAGCATCGTCCAAGTCATCGGCGCTGATTACGTTGATCCCGGAAGACGCCAAGATCTCCTTGCCCCTTGCGACGTTGGTGCCCTCGAGCCTGACGATCAAGGGAACCTCGACTCCCACCTGCCTCGCCGCGTTGACGATCCCGGCGGCGATGACGTCGCACTTCATGATCCCGCCAAAGATGTTGACCAGTAAGGCCTTGACGGTGGGGTCCGCCGTCAGGATCTTGAAGGCCTCGACGACCTGCTGCTCCGAGGCGTTGCCGCCGACGTCGAGGAAGTTGGCTGGCGCGCCGCCGTGGAGCTTGATGATGTCCATCGTCGCCATGGCGAGGCCGGCGCCGTTGACCATGCAGCCGATATTGCCGTCGAGGCCGATGTAGTTGAGGTCGAACTTGGCCGCGGCGACCTCGCTGTGGGTGGGAAAAAGGTGGAAGGGCCGGGGGGTGGAAAGAAAAATGTTTTTGAGTTTGTGTTTTTTTCGTTTCGGGGGAAAAGGCGTCATCTTTCGTTCGTCTCCTCTCTCTCGTCTCTCTCTCTCTCTCTCTCTCTCTTCTCTCTCTCTCTCCCGTCACCCTCCCCCCCAAAAGCCCCGCTCTCAAATCAACAAACCAACAAACTCAACAACTCACCGAGGGTCCTCCTGGCTCGCGTCCCGCATCGCAAACAGCTCCTTCTGCCTGAAGCTCGCCGAGTCGTCAAAGCCCAGCTTCGCGTCGGCGGCCACCACGACGCCGTCGGCCGTCTCGGCCAGCGGGTTGACCTCGACCATCGTGCAGTCGCACTCGGCAAACGTCTTGTAGAGTGCCTTGATCTGCTCCTTGGCGGCCTCCTTGTCTCCCTTGATCTCGAGGGCCGCCACGGCCTCGGAGGCCTGCGCGTCCGTGAGCCCCTGGCGGGGGTCGATGGCGATCTTCCGGATCTTGTCCGGGAACTCCTCGGCCAGGTCCTCGATCGAGGTGCCTCCCTCGGGGCAGGCCACCAGCACGGGCCCCGCGGCCTTGCGGTCGAGCAGGATGGCCAGGTACATCTCGCGGGCGAGCTTGAGCTTTTTCGCGATCAGCAGCGTGTTGACGGGCTTGCCCGCGGGCCCCGACTGCTTCGTGACCAGCGTGCCGCCGAGCATCTTGGCGGCGATCCCGGGGGCGTCGGCGGCGTCGCAGACGTGGACCCCGCCCTGGAACCCGTTTGTGAACTTGCCCAGGCCGCGTCCACCGGCCAGGATCTGGGACTTGACGACGACCTGGCCGTCCTCGGCCGAGGCCATCGCCTTGGCCGCGGCCGGGACCTCGGCGAGGGAGTGGACGGCGATGCCGGGGGGCACGTTGACTCCCCGGGCAGCCATGACCTTGGCGCCCTGTTTTTTTTATCGTTGTCGTTGTTTTGTTCGTGGTGGCAGTGGTGGAGAGGGAGTGGCTCGGCGGGGTCGGCAGAGGAGAGGGAGAGGGGGCGAGGAGCAGGCGAGGGGGCGAGGAGCAGGCGAGGGGGTGAGGAGCAGGAGAGGCGCGAGCGCGAAGCAAATGAAAGGAAGACGAATGACGAAGAGGCCGGGGTCGCAAGGGAAAAGAGAGAAAAAAACTCCATCGATCAATGGGTTTCTTTGCTGCTGCATCTCCCCTTCTCTTTGTTCTCAACTCCACCCCTTCTGACTCTCCAAATTCCTCTCTCACCTGGTACTCGTGGATGTTGAGCCACCTGCGCTGCTGCGCCTGGAGCGCGCGCTTGGCGACCGAGGCGCCCGCAGAAGCGGAGCGCTGGGAGCCGCGGGCCGCGGCGGCGAGGGCGGCGAGCATGGTTTCTTGAAAAAAAAAAGGTTTCCAAGCTGAAGCTTTTTCAAAGCGCCCTGCGCGACGACGGCAGCAGCACCAGCAGAGAGAAAAGAATAAGTGCGCGTCGTCTCCCTCTCGCCGAAAAAGAAGAAGAAGAACAAGAAGAAGAAGGAGCGGGAGAGAGCGACGAGAGCTGTGATGAGAGAACAAAAAGAGGGAGGGCATTGATTGCAGTTTTCGCTCTTCGCTTCCGTCTCCTCCTCCCGCTCCTCCTCCTTCCACTCTTCTCAACGACGCCGCCGTTTCCAATGCAGGCGCACGGCGGCGATGGCCGAGGAGGAGCAGCAGGAGTCGTCGAGGACGGCGCAGCCGCCGCCACGTCCTCCTCGGCTGCCCGAATCTCCGACGCTGACGTCGCGTCCGTGGTGCTCTCGTACCTGTGCAGCCAGGGCTTTGACAGGGCCGCCGCGGCGTTCAGGCGGTGAGGGAAAAGTTGAACGAGGGAGCCCACGCATCGAAGGGGGGCGCATCGTCGTCGTCGCTTTTTTTCTCTCTTCCTCTCGACGTCGTCGACCTCTGCAAACTCTGCCCCCGGCGCGGCCTGCCTGCTGCTCGGCTCCGGGAGAGCGGCCCCCGCGTTCCCCTTGCCAGAGGCTTTTCCATCTTCGAAGAGAGCCGAAAGAAGAAAACTCACGCCGACGACGCCGACGACGACGCCCCTCCCCCCCCCAAAAAAAAACCTCCCACGCACGCCAAAACCCGCAACAAAAACAGCGACGCCCGCCCCCTCCTCCCTCCGGCCGGCGCGCCTCCCCCCGCCGTCCGCCCCCTCGCCGACCTGCTGTCCGACTACGTCTCCCTCAAGGAAGCCGCGGCAGCTCGCGTCACGCTGGCGCGAGAGCACCCGGCCCTGCGCGAGGTGCTCCAGGCGATCAACGGGGCGGCCGCCGTGAGCGCAGAGGCCGAGCTCCGGGCGCTCCGCCGGGCGGGCGACGAGCGCCGCGCCCTGAGGGAGCAGCGCGAGGCCGAGGAGGCCGAGGAGGAGGGGAGGCACCGGAGGAGGGTCGAGAGGCTCAGGGAGCGGCGGAGGCAGGAGGAAGCGCTGGAGAGGGAGCTGCACGAGAGCAGCGGGGACCGGCGACGGAGCTTCGGAAGCGGCAAGGGCGGGCTCAGTCAGGTCGCCGCCGCCGCGCTCCCTCCCGGGATGCGCTCCCCCCCGCGACGGGCCCTCCGCAAGAGGCCTCCGGCGCGCAGGTTTGACGCCAACGCCGCGAACAACGCGGCGTTCACCGGCGAGGAGAACGGCGGGTTTGAAGGCTTTGGGGTCGTTCAGCAGCAGCACAACCAAAGCCGGAGCCGAAACCACCACAACAACGTCGACCTTTTGGACATGCCGCTGTCTCACGACGCGCTGCTCTCTCTCGTGCAGGACGACGACGCGACCGAGAGGCTGGCCGAGTCGCTGGCGCCGAGGCTGGCGGCGATCGTGGACGACCCCGGCTTCAGCTTTGGGTCTGGCGGAGGTGCGAGCCTCGGCGGAGGAGGCAGGAGCGGCGGAGGAGGCGCGCACGGCAGGAGCAGCGGCGCTTTCCCTTCGTCGTCTCCAGCATTTCGGCAGCACAACCAGCAGGGTCAGCAGCAAACCTTCCAGCAGCAGCAGCAGCAGCACGACTGGGCCGCGCAGCTCGCCTCCGACCCTGCGATCCTGCAGCTGCTGCAGCCGCTCGTCAGCGGAGGGGGCGGCGTCGGCGTCGGTGTTGGTGTCGGAGGAGGAGCAGCAGCGGCAACAGCAAACCGAGGCGCGAGCGCCGCCGCCGCCTCGATGCCCCCTCCCCCGCCGCGGCCTCCGGCTGCTGCTGCCGCTCGACCTGCTGCTGCTGCAGCTTCTCATGATGCTTATGCTGCTAATACTCCTGTCTCGCAAAACCCGCTGCTGCTGCAGCCAAACGGAGGAGGAGGAGGGAACACCAACAGTAGGAAGCGGCGGGAGGGAGAGGAGGGAGAGGAACGAGAAGAGGCGTCGGCGGCGGCGGCAGCAAAGAAGGGAGCCTCGCCAAAGGTGCTGCCGCTGCCTGTCCCGAAGAAGAAGCAAGGCACCGCAGCAGCCACTGCTCCAGCTCCAGCTCCAGCTCCAGCGCCTCCAAAGGCCTCCAAGGTCGACGAGGGGCAGCTCGATGACTTCTTGGACGGGCTCTCGTACGACTGAGACCGAGGAGATTTTTTCTTTGTAAAACTAGGAGCCTCACAAAAAAGAGAAGAAGAAGAACGCACGCGTCTCTGTTTTCTCTCTTTCGCTTCTTCTCTTTTCTTTTTTGCACGCTCGAGAAGATGATCGCAGCACGAAGCGCGACACGCGCGTCGTCCGTCGCCGGCTGCACCAGCAGCAGCTCGACGGCGAGGAGGGTAAGAGACGAGAAAGAATTGAATTTGGCCCCCTTTGATTGACACAGCCTTTTTTTGACACAAAGTCGAGCCTTTTTTTTTCCACGTCGTCGCGGCGACTCGCTCCGCCTCTCGCGGATCGAAATTGCACTCACAGGGGCAAACTATCGACCAATGCACAACTCCACAGGTGGTCTCATTGCCGAGAGCGGCGTCGGTCGCGGCGGCGCGAAGCAACACGAGGGGTGCCAGCGGCGCTCGCACCAGCAGCAGGTGCGTGTTTTTTTTACTTCGATTTTGGCAAGCATTCAGATGCGATCGATCGGGTTAGGCCTCGATCGCGGATCAGAGAAGATGGAAGTCATCACGAGCGAAAGGGACAAGGAAAAGTAGGGAGAGAAGGAGGAGACGCATTCGGCCATTCAACTCGTCGACTTTGTTCGCTCAAAAATCTCTTTTCCTCTTTTCTCTCAACCTCGACCACCACCACCCACCACCCAAAATTTCCCTTCTCTCAGCCGACCAATCGCCACGGCCGCAGCAGCCATCGACGCTCCCTCCGTTCCGCCGGTCCTCCCCTTCCGAGTCGGCCACGGCTTTGACCTCCACCGCCTCGAGGAGGGCGACTACGAGCTGATCCTGGGCGGGATCAAGATCCCGCACGACCGCGGCTGCGTCGCGCACTCGGACGGCGACGCGCTGCTGCACACCGTCACGGACGCGATCCTGGGGGCGCTGGGCAGGCCCGACATCGGGCAGCTGTTCCCGGACAACGACCCTAAGTGGAAGGGGCAGACGAGCGACGTGTTTGTGAAGGAAGCGGTGCGAGAGAGGGAGAGAGGGAAAGAGAGAGAGAGAGTTTTCTTCTTTTTTTTCGCTTCTTTCCTCTTTCTTTCTCTTCCTTGTCCTTTTTAGCTCACCTCTCTCCTCTCTTTCTCTCTCCCTCTCTCTCTCTTCTTTTTTCTCTTTCGACGACAGGTTCGCCTCATGCGCGAGGCGGGCTACTCCCTGGGGAACCTCGACTGCACCATCATCCTCCAACGGCCCAAGCTCTCGCCGCACAAGCCGGCCATCGTTGCCAACCTGTGCAAGATCCTGGGAGCGCACCCGTCCGTGGTGAACGTCAAGGCGAAGACGCACGAGAAGGTGGACTCCATGGGCGAAGGGAGGTCCGTGGCGGTGCACGCGGTGGTTTTGTTGGTCAAGGATTAGGAGGGGAGGAGAAGGGGAGACAAGGACGCGAGAGAGGGAAACACGATAGGGTTTCGAAGGCGCGCCTTGGTGAGAAGAGCAAGGTGAAAATCTTTCGTTTCATGTTCCACCTCTTTGTCAGTGATGACCCGGCTCTTTTGATTATACTCTTCTCGGACTTCAAGGGCCAGCGATAACAGTTTGAGATCAGCGCGGGGCTCGTTTCAGCTGGCCGAGGCGCCCCTCTCTCTCCAGACCTTCGTCGTCGGGGTTGAGCTTTTTTTCTTTTTCGACACGAAAAAATCTTCTCGACCGCCAGAAACTTCGGCTCACAAATCGAAACGTCTCCAAACCGACCGTTGCAATCTCGCTCGTCCTCTTTTTTTTCTCTCGTGTCCCCCTTCACACGCACCCTCTTTAGCGTCTTTGCTCAAACCCTGCGAGGTAAGTCTAAGATGGTCATCTTTGGCTCGATGCGGTTGGAGAGAGGGAATGAAGAGCGCGAGCGATGGAGAGAGGGGAGGGGCGATGCCAAGTGAAATCAGAGAGAGGCCGCGTGCTCGCTTTGCTTGCGCGGCGCGACCCCTCGAGGAACGAGCTAGCCGCTGATTGTCTACGCTTCCATCGAGGCGCGCCCGGCATTGCTCCGCGCCTTCTTTTCCTGTTCCTGTACCCGCGATGGATAGCACATGTTATGAGAATCCGCTTCGTGCGAGTGAAGCAGTCGAAAGCTCCCTACCAACGGGAGCACCGGCAAGGGAAAGGCTGCATTGGCATCAGCGACTTTGTCTCACCCGCTTTTTTCTTTTCTCCTTTCTCCAAAAAAATAAAATAAAACGTCTTTCCAATCAACAGAGTCCCCCTCCGTCTTCTTCAAAATGGCTCGCTCGATCACCTTTGCACTCCTCGCCCTGCTGGGCTTTGTCTCGACCAACGGCGTGGCGGCTGCGCGTAAGTTGCTGGGTAGGAGAGATAGAGAAAGAGAGAGAAAAGAGAAAGAGGGAGAAAAGAGAAAGAGAAGGAGACATGCGAGTCGAGGTGATGGTAACCGGCGATGGGTGTTTTTGGCTCCGCGCCTTCTTGCCCTGTTTTGGAGCTCCGCGTGCTCATCTTTCCCCAATGGAAGCGCTGCGAAGAGCTCGTAGTACGCGAAAAGAGTTGGGGAAGATCGGAATGCGATGCCTCAGAAGGGAAAGAGGCGGTTTTCTTCGGAGGCCCCCCACCCACCATCTGCCTCGAAGCAGCAGCAACAGCGCCGAAGCTCGCTCTCTCGTTGAAGTTTCCAGGCTGTCGCCGCCGCAGGTGTCGGAAGCTCACTCTCCTTCTTCCTCTTCCCACCCCCCCCCTCTCTCCCTATCTCTCCCCCCCCTCCGCCCCCCCTCCAAAAACACCCCGCCCCCTTCTCGTAGCCGACTGCGCCGCCCTCGTCACCTCCCTCGCCCGCGGCCCCTGCGCCGTCCTCAAGCCCGTGCTCCACGGCCAGTATGGCCAGCCCTCGGCCTACGCCACCGCCGACTGCTCCCAGCTCACGGGCGAGGTCGAACGCCTCGGCCTCACGCTCTCGGACACGTGCTGCATCGACGCGCGCGCGTTCGTCGACACGGGCTGCGCGTGCTCCCCGGACGTGCAGGACCTGCTCGTTGGGCTCAGGGTGCTCCCGGCCGGGGCGGACCCCGTGGCGACGATCAACGGCCTCGTCGGGCTGATGCAGGGGTCGCGCTGCTCGATCGCGACGTTCGGCGGCCCCGTCGTCAACCCGTGCTCGGGGTCGGCCGGGTGCCCCTCGGCTGCGTGAAGCGGGGGGAACAAGTGGGAGGAGAAGAAGAAGATGCGTGCGATGTGGAATGATGCTGGAGAACGAAAAGAGGAGGAGGAGGAGAGAGAGCGAGAGAGAGAGAGAAGCGCTCGGTGCTTTTTTTCTTTCTTCTTTACCAGTTTCATTTTCGTAGGTTTTTTTTCCCTTGAGTTTTTACTATGTTCCCCTTTGAGTGTTTACTTTTTTCCATGCCTTTCTTTTACCTACACCCCCTTCCAAACCGAACATGCATTACTTTGAAAAGAAAGATCACCGACATCAACACCATAAATGAAAATGAGAAATGAAAAGAGTGTGGAGAGGACGGACCCGTGCCGCAGAAAGGAGTTTTTTTTCTGTAAAGACGCGAAAAAGAAGACAAAAGCCGTGACAACGGCCACACTTGAAAGAATGGAGAGAGAGGCAGAGAAGCAGAGAACAGAAACAGAGGAGCAGAGAATAGAGGCAAAGGAGCAGAGAGCGAGCGCGAGGAGAATGAGAAAGAAAGGGGTCGAGAGGCCGAGCGGGCGAGAGGTCGGACTGAGCGAGAGAGAGAGAGGTCGAAGCGATGAAAGAGAGAGAAAAAGAGAAGAAAAAGGTTTCTCCTCTCTCCAAAAAAAAAAACCTCTTGACGAGAAAAATCATTTTTTTAATAACAAGAAGGTGGCACCCTTTGCCAGAGCAACAAAACAGTTTTTTTTTCGGTTCAAATCTTGGCGCTCATTCTTTTAAGTTTTTATTAAAAGAGGAGGAAAAACGTTAAGTGCGTGTGTGTAGGGGAGAGGGGCGGAAGTGATAAGTTCTTTCAATTTTCGAGTTTTTTTTTTTGGTTTTTGAAGTGATGGAAAAAAAAAGATTTTTTTTTCCTCCTTGGTTTCCTCTCTCTCATTCTCTGAAACACTCTCTCTCTCTGAAAACACTCTCTCTCTCGCACGCGCGCGTGCGCTCTTTTGGAGTTTTTTTTTCGCCCGCGAATCTTCCTTCCAATCTCTCAGGAGAAAAAAGCAAGACACTCTCTCGCAAAAACAAAACAAATAAAACAAACAAATGAAAAACGAAACGAAAGCGGAAAATCATGCCGCCGGAGCCGCGACCGCCTCCGCTGCTGCCGCCGCCGCCCTCGCCTCAGCCTTCTGACTCCTCAGCCTCTCCGCCCTGCCCTCGAGCACGCCCGGTCGGGGCACAGCGTGCATCATCATCCCGCCGTCGACGCCCGTCACCAGGGTATACTGCTCCCTCTTGGCGACACCGACGGCGCCGCCCATAGAGTCGGCGAGCCCGAAGCTGAACCTCGCCAGCAGCATCGCGAGCGTGGTCGGGAGCGTCGTCATGGCCAGAGACTGGCCGACGCAGTTGCGTGGGCCCTCGGCGAAGGGGAAGTAGCGCTTGGGCCTGTCCGAGGAGGAGGAAGAGGCGGCAGAGCCCGAAGTGGTCGGCTCTTCGGCGTCGTCGGCGTCGGCTTTGTTGCCTTCGCCGCCGTCGGCCTCTTCGCTCTTCCTCTCCCTTTCCTCCTTCTCCGCCCCCCCCCCCTTCTCTCCTCCAAAGTACGCGTCGGCGGTCTCGTCGGCCCACCCCGAGTACCACTCTCTGGGCATCGGAAGCCTCTGCGCGTACTCGCACCCGGGCGTCTCGAGCCACCGCTCGGGCCTGAAAGAGTCGGGCTCGTCCCAGTTGTGCCGCGCGTTGTGCATCGCGTGGTGCGGCACCCAGATCAGCGTCCCTCTGGGCACGACCAGCCTCCCCGCGGCCAGCCTCAGGTCGTGCGTGTGGCTGACGCGCACCTGGCCCACCCCGACGGGAGGGTACATGCGAAGCACCTCCTTGATGAAGGCCTGGAGGTAGACGAGCTTGTTGAGGTCGGCCCACTCGAGCCTGCGCGGCTCGGGCCTCGAGGGCGTCGCGAGCAGGCCCGCGGCGTCGAGCTCGGCGACGATCTTGGCCTCGACCTCCGGGTGCTGGCTCAGCAGGTACAGCGACCAGGTGCCCGTGTGGCCCGTGGTGTCGATGCCTGCGAAGAAGAGCGCGGCGATCTCCGGGGTCATCTGCTTGTCGGTCAGCGGCTTGCCCGTCTTCGGGTCGCGGACCTTCAGCAGCAGGTTGCAGAAGGAGCCTGGGCGGCCGCCGCCGACCGACTTGACGTGGCCGAGGAGGTCGCGGACCAGGGACTGCCAGTGCGCCATCAGCCAGTGGCCGTGCTTGTTCTGTGAAAAAAGCGGGTAGTTTTGGCAGAGAAGGGGAGGGGGGAGAGCGTTAGGGGATGGAGAAAGCGAGCGAGAAGGAAAAAAAGAGCGAGCGGGAGGAGGAAGGAGCAGCACAAGAAAATGCAAAGGGAAAAATAAAACGGGGAAAAAAAACTCGACCAAGAAGAAAAACTCACGTTTGCGTCCCAGACCTTCAGCGCGTCATGGGGCCTCTCCACCCTCTCCATGATGGCTTTGGTCGCGTCCAGCAGCACCTGAACGTCGCGGGCGGGGCCCTCCGGCGGCATAGAACCCATGAGGTCCCCACGGGCCAGGGCCCCGGCCGCCGTCTCGGCGGCCGCGTGCGTGATGCCGTTGCTGTCGCCGCGCGGGTCGAACGAGTCGAGGGCGCCGATCGAGCGCTCGAAGCCCACCACGGAGATGACGTCCATCGACTCGCGCAGGAGCATGTTGTCGACGTTGACGGGCGCGGGCTGCCTCCCGGCGGGCACCCCGGAGGCCAGCGCCCTGACCTCGAGGATGTCCTGGAGCTTGTCGCAGCAGCCCGAGATCACGTCAAACGCGGACCTCATCGAGGCCATCGAGAAGGCGTTGGCGACCCCCTTGCGGACGGCCTTCCAGTGCCCGTTGGTGTGGCCCGTCAGCACGCTTGTCCCGCCCAGGAACTCGTCCAGGAACGAGTAGAGGAAGCGGAACTTGTCGAGGTATTTGGAGCGGAGGACGTGGCGCGCGAGGACAGGGTCGGTGATGACGATTGCCTTTATAGTTTTTATTTGATGATGAAGAGTTGATTTTTTTTTTAGGTTTTCACGAAGGAAAAAAGTGAGCGCTGAGGGGGGGGTGGAGGGAGGGGTCCAAGGAGTGGTCGTGGCTGGAGAGCTTCGAGAGGAGGAGGAAGAAGACGAAGAAGAAAGAGCAAGCAAGAGAGGAAAGGGAGCGTTTTGGTTTTTCCAAGAGACGAGGAGAGGGAAGAGAGAGAGAGAGAGAGAGCGACGCGCTTGTGGGGAGCGACGACGTCGCCCCGGGCGCCAGCTCGTTTCTTTCGCGTTCGCCGAGGTTGAAAAGAAATCAAGCCAATGAATGGTCCAGTCGGGGTTGGAGCCTCTCCCGCTCAACCGTTCGATCTGGTGTCGGCTGCGATGGGAGCCTGATGTCGTCCGTGACCTTGTCCCGTGTAATACAAGGAAGGACAAGCAGGATCAAATGGGGGCGCGCTCTATCTCCCTTCCGGCCGCCGCCGGCGCGACGCCGCCGACGACCCTCGAATGCTCTTCTTCGCAACAATCTCTCGCTCTTCTCCTCTTCCTCCACCACGAAAAAAAAAAACTTACGTGGTAGTGCAGGAACCTGACCCTGTAGACGGGGCCATGAGCATCAGCCCACTGCGTCGTATCCCTGTGGACGGTCTTGTTGATGAGCGAGCGCCAGACGCCGCCGAATCCGTACGAGGGGCCCGGCAAAGTCTTGAGCGCCGAGCTTCGTCGAGAAATTTCGGCGAAGAAGCTGTGGTATTGGTGGATTGGAGCGATGGAGTGAGCGAACGTGCAAGTCGGGTCGTATGATTCATCAGATTGAAGCCATCGCGCGTAGAATTGGAGTGGAAAGGAGGGGAGGGGGGGCGGGCGGGACGGCGCGGTAATCGTTTCTTCTTCTTCTTTTTTCCGGTCGAGCGAGCAAGGAGCAAAAAAGAGGGAGAGGGCGACGAGGGGAAAGAGATGCTGTTCAATGCTCGAATGTTCCCAACGCTCGCGTCGCCGCTCTCAGGGATCTCTCTCCGTTTCAGCTTCGATTGACACGGGCAAAAATACCTTGAAAATGCATTTCGGCGCAAAAGCAGAGCAAATTCATGGGCTTAAAGCACTTTGCGTGGCGCTGTTTTACTAGCAGCGAGGCCTCGCATGCGCGGCGACGGACGATGAAAACGATGAACCTCGATTCCCAGCATTTTCTCTCTTCCTCTCTCCCCTTCTCTCTCTCTTTCTCCGACTCACCGGATCGTTCTCCGAAGCTTGTAGGCTATCACGACTGACAGTGCGATCCAGATCGCAAGGAACAGATGCATGGCGATGTGGACTTTAGGCTAGAAAGAGGAAGCAAAAAAAGGTTGTTGAGCGCGAGAGCGAGCCAGAGCAGCAGCGCCTTTGGCTAGCGAGAACGTAACTCGCTTTTGCAGTCAAGAACTCGCAGACACGCGCGCGCTGGCGGGGCCGAAAGCTGCGCGCCTGCTGCTAGAGCAAACACAAGCAGATGATGGCGTTGCAGGACGGGCGCGATTGAGGGAGATCAGAGTCCCGCGGACTGAAGCGGGCGCGAGAAAGAAGAGCGGGGATTGATTGGTTTGCTGAGAAAAAAAAAGAGTGAAAGTGGAGTTGGGCCGCGACAACGCGGAGAGCAAAAAATCGTTCGGCGCGACGGTGACGGTTCCTCTGCTTTTTCACAGCTGACCTCCGTTTCCTCTGCACTATTATCCGGGGCGTAGAGCCTCCCCCCCCCTTCCCGAACCTCTCTCTCGTGCCCACATTTTTGCGCTTAACCAGTCTCACAATGGCCACATCGATGCCTGCTCGTCGCCCCGCCATAAAGGTGAGTGGAGGAGGGAGCCGGTGGCACCTCCTTTTCTTCTCCCAATGCCCTCTGCTGGTCGGCGGTTTCGGTTCACGCCAACCGCCGACTGCACGTTGCCTTTTTGTCGCGTTCGCTAGCTACTCTCGATCGCGCTCTTTCCTCTCTTTGTCGGCCACTTGAGAGCTCTGAGACCTTTTAAACGCGCTTTGCATGAATTGAAACACGGCGCTTGGACAATTTAATTCCTCCCTGGGAGGGGCATTCATTCGCTCATTTCAATCTCGCCCACGCCTCCCACGCCCACGCTTCCCTGCTAACTCTCTTCTTTCCCTTTCTTTCTCTTTCCCCCAGGCGAACAACCGCAGCAGCAGCAGCTACGCAGAGGCCTCGCTGGTCTCCACCATCGCCGCCGCAGCCGCGTGTGTCTTCCTCGCCCTTGCCCCTGCCCCGTCCGCTGCCCTCGCTCCTCCTCTGCAAAACCCGGCCGCCTTTGCCTCGGGCCTCGCCGCCTCGGCCTCCTCGGGCGCACGCATCGTGCCGTTCAGCTCGCAGGTGTCGAAGCCTCTCTTCCCGCCCTATGCGCTCTTCCCCTTTTGTTCGGAGAGTCAAGCTACTGTCCCGGGAACCAATGACCTGTGGTTTTGGGAAAATTGCCCGGGGATGGTCTCCCTGAAGGACGACAAGGTCAGGAAAAACGTGCCGGCGTGCGCTCCCGAGCAGGCGACGATCAAGCTCTGGGAGACCGGCGCCGGAAAAGGGCAGTCGAGCGTCCTGCTCTCGTTTGCGACCTGCGCCGGGGGTGCCGAGGGAAGCCCCGCGACGTGGTTTGGCTGGCAGCCGGACCCGTCCGGGGCGGCGCCGCTGCCGACGACCTCGGCCGTCACCGAGGTCGCCCTCGGCGTCGCTCCGGGGGCCTACACGCACGGCGGCTGCTCCTCGACCGCCGTGACTTCGTACTCCGAGAACTGGGCGCCCAGCACCGGCAGCGGCCCGCAGGGAGGCGGCTCCTACACGTCGCCGATCCTGCACCACTGCCTGCTGAAGAACCTGACGGCGGGGGTCAAGTGCGTCTTTATTTCCCCCCATTTTTTCCTCTTTTTTTTCCCCTTCAATTTTTTTTTGCTGCTCCCGTTTCCTTCCCTTTTTCTCTAAAGCTCTTTCTTATCCCTCTCTTTGCGCAACTCTGACGAAAACACACGGAAAAAACAGGTATTACTACAAGATCGCTGACGCGCCGCAGCTCCCAGGAACGACGGCTACTGGGGAAAACCCTTACTTTGGCTCGTTCCAAGTGCCTCGGCCTGCCTTCCCCCTCAGAATCGGCATCGCCGGTGACCCGGGCCAGCTCATCAACTCGACGCTGACGATCGACATCCTCGTTGCTCAGAAGCCCGACGTGCTGCTGATGACTGGGGATATGGCTTATGCCGATTCGGGCACCTCAAACGTACGTGGGAAAGGGGGGAGAGGGGGGAGAGAGAAGGAAAGAGAGAGAGAGAGAGAGAGAGAGCGAAAACAACCCTCGGCGAAGACAATTCGACGCTCTCTCGCCGTTCCAAACGATCACCTCCCACCTCACCCTCTCACCACTTCCCACCTCACCCTCTCCCCACCTCACCCTCTCCCCACCTCACCTACTCCCACAGCCGAAGCAGTTCACCGGGATCGAAGGCTTCAGCGACCCGTATCAGTACTTTACGGAGTTTGGCATATACCAGAACGCCTGGGGTGGCCGCTGGGACTCGTTCACGAGGCTCTGGAAGGCCCTGCTCTCTTCCGTCCCGACCGTAACGACCATGGGTAACCACGAGATTCTGGAGATGGCGCCCAAAGGCACGCCCTTTTTTGCCCAGGGAGCGAAATCACCGTGCCAAAACTTTGGGTGCAACATGACATTTACCGCGCGCCAGAAGGCCTATAACGCCCGCTTCCCGGTCCCCACCACCCCCGAGGAGCTGGCGTCGGGGCCCAGCCCGAAGACACTGTCATCAATCGTGGCCGCAGACCCCGTGGGCACGGCGACCAACAACGCCTGGTCGGTGCGCGAGGTCGCCAACGTCGCGACGATCATCACGATGTCCAACTACATCTTCAACGACGACTTTACCGCGGCGAGCGAGCAGTTCCAGTGGCTTAAGAGCATCCTTCCCAACGTCAACCGCACGAAGACGCCCTGGCTGATCGTAATGTGGCATAATCCTTGGTGAGAAGGGAGAGAGAGAGAGAGAGAGAGGGAGAGAGAGAAGGAAGGAGAGGGAGAGAGAGGGAGAAGGAGAGGGAGAGGGAGAGGGAGAGGGAGAGGGAGAGGGAGAGGGAGAGGGAGAGGGAGAGGGAGA
>Ga0315289_10008083_pt1 | contig 15240 bp, 11 predicted proteins | sample YL17G11_40_MG_FD_203452 | JGI IMG/M metagenome (GOLD analysis project Ga0315289, IMG submission 203452) | Sediment microbial communities from Yellowstone Lake, YNP, Wyoming, USA - YL17G11_40 | ecosystem: Environmental > Aquatic > Freshwater > Lake > Sediment | place: USA: Wyoming | collected... | reverse complement strand
TTGTACGCACGAACAGCGAGGGGTTTGTGGGCTCTTACGGCCAGGATGATCAGACGGACTACTCTAAAGGTATTTCGATCACCTCGATCTTCCACGCCGACCCAGTGACCGCCATTGAGCCGGTACGTTATCCAGCAGGTTCATCACTGATGCGCTTCTTATCGGGACCATTGGTCGAATCGGGTGATAGAGTATCCGTGCGTTTGCTTAAGCTACTGGGGCATTTTCTCAGGCACCCGGTTGAATTTCTTAAGACCTACGTCTTGCCGGGTTGGGCGCAGCATACCACCATCCTGATGGTCATGCAGACCGAGGACAACCGCTTGCACATGCGCCTGGACCGCAGTCTGCTCACCCTCTTCCGACGCAACCTGGTATCATCTCCCGATCAGGAACAGACTATACCCGGCAGGACTGAGATAGGCCACCGGCTGGCATATGACTTTTCCCAGAGGATCAAAGGTATCCCAGCAGGTTCGATGAACGAGGCATTGTTTAATAAATCACTGACTGCCCACATCCTGGGTGGCTGCCCCTTTGGGCGCGCCGACCAGGATGGCGTGATCGACCTGGACTGCCAGGTACACAATTATCCCGGCCTGTACGTAGTAGATGGCTCGATCGTCCCCGCCAATCCCGGTATCAACCCCAGCCTGACCATTGCCGCTCTGGCCGAATACGCCATGAGCCGCATCGAGCCAGAGGAGGGAGCAATTGCACGCACGCCGGTGGGAGGGACACTTAAATGACACCCGATCAAAGGCTGAAGATGAAATGATCGACAAAGAGCCTCACATCAGCCGCGTCCTAAACTCAAAGCAAGAGACCCGGGCTAACTACGACAGGCTCAGCCGCTGGTACGACTGGATCAGCGGTCCTGGAGAGAGGCGCTTGAGAGCCATAGGCGTGCAAAAACTCAATGTGACCGCTGGCGATATCGCACTGGAGATTGGCTTTGGCACCGGGCATGACCTCCTGGCCTTGGCGCAGTCCGTTGGTGACTCTGGCAAGGTATATGGTATCGACCTCTCCCCATATATGCTGAATATCACCCGGGAGAGGGTAAAAAAAGCTGGTTTTGTACAGAGGGTGGAGTTGCTGTGCGGAGATGCAGCAGAACTACCTTACCGGGACGATTACTTCGATACTCTATTCTCCGGCTTCACCCTCGAGCTTTTCGACACAGCAGAAATCCACCAGGTACTTGGTAAATGCCATCGCGTTCTGAAGGAAGGAGGACGAATCTGTGTTGTGTCCCTTTCAAAAACCGGGTCTGGGACCTGGATGAGGGACCTCTACGAATGGGGGCATGAACATTTCCCCAGGATACTTGACTGCCGCCCGATTTTCGTACAAAAAGCTCTCGAAGAAGCCGGTTTTAATATTCAGGAAGCACCGATCAGCTCATTGTGGGGATTAGCGGTTGAGATCGTCTTAGCAAGAAAATAAAGGGGATGCCTCAGTCCAGCATCTTCTCTGGACGAACCCTCATCTCATTATATTGGACTAAATATCCCTTATTAGTCCCTTAATCTTCCCTTTTATTCACTATCGTGATACGATAGCATCCATAATAGTCCTGTAGGGTGTGTTGTTCGACATTCTAAGATTGTGATAGGTACAACCGATGAAACAAACGGAACAATTTACATCAATCCCGATCAAACCATCTAAAATCACACCGGAGCATGTATACCTCTCTCGCAGGGAATTTATAAAGATGATGGGCCTCGCAGGCGCGGGTGCTCTGTTGGCAGCCTGCAAGGGGCAACTGGTCACTCCACAAGCTCCAGCAGCTACCGAACCACCAGACTTGCACGTCAGTGCTCAGACCGATACGCTGGGAAATCCCTTAACCCCCTACGAATCGGTCACACATTATAACAACTACTACGAGTTCTCAACCGCAAAAGATGAAGTAGCAAACCTGGCGGTAAATTTCAAAACTTCTCCCTGGACTGTGCGTGTCGGAGGGTTAGTGAATAAGCCAGCAACCATTAGCATAGAGGACTTGCTAAAGAAATACCCTCAGGAAGAACGGATCTACCGTCTGCGTTGTGTTGAGGGCTGGTCAATGATCATCCCTTGGCTGGGTTTTCCACTTTCAAAACTATTAAAAGATGCCGAACCAACCGGCGATGCAAAATTTGTCCGCTTTGATGCGGTATTAGACCCCGATCAGATGCCAGGCCAGCACATTAACTCTTACCCATGGCCTTACGAGGAGGGCCTGCGGCTGGACGAAGCCATGCATGATCTCACTATCCTGGCTACCGGCCTTTACGGTAAACCCCTACCTCCGCAGGATGGTGCGCCACTGCGCCTGGTCGTCCCCTGGAAATACGGTTTCAAGAGTATTAAAGCCATCGTCATCATCGAGCTGGTGGATAAGCAGCCATCCACCTTGTGGTCCACAGTGGCACCGAACGAATATGGGTTTTACGCCAATGTCAATCCCGATGTGAACCACCCGCTCTGGTCGTAGGCTACCGAGCGTCGGATCGGTGAGTTGGACCGTCGCCCAACTCTGATGTTCAACGGTTACAGCGATCAGGTCGCCAGCTTGTATACGGGCATGGACCTGAGAAAGAACTACTTATGAAGCTCCGCTTCACCCGGTTACAGGTCGCCGCTCACATCGGCTCCTGGTTACCGGCGGCCTTGTTGACCTGGGATTATTGCCATAGCAACCTGACCGTTGACCCAATCCAGGCTCTTACCCAGCGCACCGGTAAATATGCCCTGGTCTTATTGGTGCTCTCGCTGGCATGCACACCGATCAACTACTTGTTCGGGTTTCACCAGGTACTTAAAATCCGGCGTGTATTGGGGGTATACGCTTTTTTATACGCCACTGCCCACCTGCTGATCTTCATCGGACTGGATTATGGCTTCGACTGGACTCAGCTGAAAAAAATAATTCTTAAACAACCCTTCGCGTTAGTGGGTCTGGCTGCTTTTTTGATCTTGCTTCCGTTGGCGATCACTTCTTTATAAATGGTGGATGAAGTACCTGGGCAAAAACTGGAAACGCCTGCACCGGCTTGTTTACCTGGCAGTTGTACTGGTCATCTTACACTACGCCCGGTCACTTAAAGGGGATATATTCAGGTTACAGGGCAATATCGGTCAACCGATCCTTTTCGGCGTCATCGTCCTGGTCTTGCTGACCTTACGGTTGCAACCTGTCCACGTAATCGTGGACAAAATACGCCTGGCGCTATCACATCGCCATTCGGCAGTTATCAGACATAGAACGGGAAGTGTGAGGCATGAAATGCGAAGCATGAATATAGCGGATCACGAATCACTCGTCACGGATCTCGAATCATCACCAACAACCCTTCCTTAAAAAACCGAAGAGCTGTCAGCACATAGGCTAAACGGTTGATCCGCCGGAAGTATCTCGGCATCTCAGCTTCACTAACCACCCTGAAACCAAATTTCTCATAAAATTGCCCCAGACTGGACCGGCAGGTCAGGTACAGGCGTTCAGGATAGGTCGTTAGCAAAAGCGTAATAATCGCCTTCGCTACACCCTGCCTGCGCCTTTCTGGTAATACCGCTATCGAGGCCAGCTCCTGCGAGCCGTCGCTGTGAGGCTTGACTTGCCCACAACCGATGATCATCCCCTCTGGCGTCACTGCCAGGACGATGCGCCGCCAATCCAGGCCGGTAGGGTTGATGTTCGCGACATGGATCAGCTCCCGGATAGCCGGAAAGTCGGCCTCAGTAGCAGGGCGGAGGGAAAACATATCGTCAGGAGACTTCGCACTCCAAGGCAAAGTTGGCGATTAACTCCGCCAGTTCGGCGGGTCGCTGCAGGGGGATATCGTTTCGTCCTCGGTGATCTCGAAAACGGATCACTTTCACTTCAGCATTTCTTCGAGGATCGCTTTGACTTTCTGTGGGTCAGCCTTGCCGCGTGATTTCTTCATGGCCTGACCGACAAACCAGCCGATCAGCGTCACCTTACCACCCTTATAAGTCGACACCTGCTCCGGGTTCTCAGCCAGCACTTCCGCGCACACGGCGCGGATGGCATCCACATCGCTGACCTTCGCCAGCCCTTCGGATTGGACGATATCGCCCGGGGCGCGACCGGTGCTTTCCACCTTATCCAGCAAGGCCTTACCGGTGGAGGTGTTGACAGTACCAGCATCGACCAGCTTGATGACCTCGGCCAAATACGCCGGGGTCAGACGCAGAGCACCGACTGAGACCCCTTTTTCGTTGATCATGCGCAGCACATCGTTCATCAACCAGTTGGAGACGCGCTTGGGGTCGCCGCCGTAGGCCGTAACCGCAGCCTCATAATAGTCCGACAGGCTGCGCTCACCGGTCAGGATGTCGGCATCATACTCCGGCAGACCGTACTGCTCGACGAAACGAGCGCGTCGTTCGAGAGGCAGCTCGGGTAATTCCGCCAGGATCACCGACAGCCATTCGCTGTCCATCCGGATCGGCAGCAGGTCAGGTTCACGAAAATAGCGATAATCGGCCTCGGTCTCTTTGGAGCGCATCTTGCGCAACACTGCAGCATCCTCGTCCCACTCCAACGTCCATGCTTCGATGCGGTGCCCGGCCTCCACCTCACGGACCTGGCGCTCGATCTCGGTCTGGATGGCATCGCGCACGGCCACGATGGAGTTGACATTCTTGATCTCTGTCTTGGGGTTGAGATAATCAGCCCCCTTAGGGCGGATGGAGACGTTGGCATCGCAGCGCAGGTGGGCCTTTTCCATGTCGGCTTCAGAGACGCCCAGCCAGCGCAGTAGCTGGCGCAGGCGGATGATATACTGTGCAGCCTCGTCGGCGGAGCGCAGGTCGGGGCCGGTGACCATCTCCACCAGGGGTACACCGCAGCGATTAAAATCTATAAGCCGGCGGCCGTTTTCGTTCTTGGTCTTACCGGCATCCTCTTCAATGTGCAGCTTCGTGATCTGAACCCGCCGGACTCTGCCATCGGGCATGGGCACGTCTAAATAACCACCGCGAGCCAGGGGTTTATCATACTGCGAAATCTGGTAGCCTTTGGGCAAATCGGGATAAAAATAGTTCTTGCGATCAAAAAATGAGACCGGCTGGATCTCGGCATGCACGGCGGCTGCCAGCAGGACGGCTTTCTCGACCACCTCTTTGTTGAGCACCGGCAAGACCCCAGGCAGCCCGGTGCACACCGGGCAGATATTCGTGTTGGGCGGGTCGAACCAGGAATCGGCCTTGCAGGCGCAAAAGATCTTGGTCTTCGTGTTCAGCTGGATGTGGGTTTCAAGGCCAATGATGGCTTCGTAGTCGGGCATGGATTGATCCCTTACTTTTTTACTATTTTAACCATAATGGGCGGATTTGGATATCTTTTTAGGCCTCCCCCTCACTCACTAGCAAGGTTAAGATTAACCAAAAACGGGGGTTCGTAGGATATAGTTCCGACGAACCCTCGTTTTCGGTACTGCTTCTTTTCTACGGTAAAACCTGAATGGCGTCGACTTCGGCAGGCTCGTAGCACGGCGACGGCGCCGAGATCAGGACATACCGGTAGGTGCCACCGACGTTGATCACGACCCCAGTGCTCATGCCTGCACCCGGGTATAGCTCACTGAAGGGTATGACCTCGTTATAGTTCTCCGGAGGGAAGTGCGTGGGCAGGATACTGCCGTTGTTGCTGGGATCACTGTCACCCCAATAAAATACCGCAGGACCATAGGAGATATTATCCGGGCTCAACTGGACGATCACCCAGTCCATCATGATCTCGCTTGAGCCAGGCGGATACTCGCGCTCGTAATAGACCAGGCTACCGATGGCAGTCGGCGCGCCTAAATCGACGACAACGCCACTACCACACGGGATGCTTAAGAAGACCCCATCCGGCGGACCGATATTCACGTTGGGTGGCAGCGGGATTGCGGTGGGGGTGGGCGTCGGCGTAAGTGTCTCGGTCGGCGTGGGTGTGATCGTCGGGGTCCCCGTCTCGGTGGGGGTAGGGGTCACCGTCGGGGTTTCCGTCTCCGTCGGTGTGACCGTTGGGGAAAGCGTCGCTGTGGGAGTCTCGGTCTCCGTCGGGGTAGCCGTTCCGGTGGGTGTTATGGATGGGACCGCGGTTTCAGTGGGTGTCGGTGACGGAGTGCCCGTGGCTGTCACGGTAGGCGAAGTTGTGGGTGTTCCCGTATTCGTAGGAGTTTGGGTTAAAGTAGGTGTCGCGGTTGCAGTGCCCGTCCGTGTAGGCGTAGCAGAGATCGTCGGGGTGAAGGTCACCGTCACCGTACGAGTCCCCGTCGCTGTGTAAGTAAGCGTCGGAGTGCGAGTCGATGTCGAGGTGGGAGGGAGTGTGTGGGTAGGAGTTGGCGTCCGGGTGGGTGTGTAATAGGGAATGGCTGTACGCGTCGGGGTACGGCTGGGTATCGCGGTGGGGTAGGGTGTACGCGTTCGCGTCGAGGTAGGGATCGGTATCCGTGTCGGCGTTAATGAGACGGTCGGCAAGGCAACAGAGGAGGGTGTTGGGGTGGCGGTAACTACCACTGTGTGGGTCGGGGTAGCACTGGTCGTTGGGGAACCCGTCCCCACCGGAGTGGGCGTATGGGTTTTCGTAGGGAGAGCGCCTGAGGGTGTGATCGCCCCCGAGGGTTCGGGCCAGTATTGACCTGGCACCACGGGCTCTTGGGTGGGGCCAGCGCCGGGCTCTGATACCTGCCCTTCGTCACGGCGGATCTCAGCCAAAATGGAGGCATCAACCGGGCGGAAGACCACATACTCCCAGGTGCCATAGTTGGCTAGTAAACGGGAACGAGTGTCAGGAGTGGTCTGCGGGAGGGGTCGCATCAGAGCAAGCTGGCTGCACAAGAACAGGATCAACAATACTATCGGCACGAAAAGCAGCCAATAGGCCAGGTTGAGCAGGTCGCTCTTCGTATCATCTTTCGGAAAGATGCCTGTCCACCATGAAGGCGCGCCCCTTCGCAACACGCGTCTAACCCCCTTTCCTAACTACCTGGCGGGTGTTCCACCGCCGGAAGACATATAGTGATTGTTGCCCCCCTTGGTCCTTTACCACCAACCCATACCTGTCCACCCATACGGTCCATGATCGTCTTCGCCAGCGCCAGCTCCAGGCCCATGTTCATCGGATCGGCATTTAATTTTACAAAAGAGAGATCGAAAATATGCGCCAGATCGTCCTCGCTGACTTCAGGTCCATCATCGCTTACATCAATCCATACCTGGTCCTGGTTCAGATGGGCCTTGATCCTGATTTCATCGTCGCTCCCACTCCTCATTGCCGCACGCTTGACCAACCCCTGCAGCAGTCGGCGCAGCAGGTCAGGGTCTGTACGCACCATGGGGAGACCCGGGGCTGCCGTCAACTGTAAACTTAGCCCCCAATCGCGGTCTAACTTTTCTGCCAGGCTCTTACGGGTATCATCCAAAAGAGCTTGTAGATCGACCTTAGTCGATTGGATACCTTGATCGGAATCAATCTGTACCAGGGTATACAAATCATCAGCCCAATCTTTGATGCGCCCCCATAGTTTATTCAGTCGATAAACTGTCTCGGTGAGACGCGCGTCTGGGGCTGCGGCTATATTAAGCTCCGCCAGTGCATTGACCGCTTGAGCCATAGGTAGCTGGATCTGGCCGGCGGCTTCTGTCAGTATTTTCACTTTCATCTCATCCAACCGCTTGAGATGAGTGATATCCCGCAGGACTGTGACCCAACCCCGCGAGCTGCCGTCACCTCCTTCAATAGGCGCCAGGCTGACCATCTGGATCGAATCATTGCCCCAGGGCATTTCGATAACGGCTGGGTACTGGCTGCCGACTGCCTGCCAGTTGGTAATCACTTTCGCCAGCGCGGGCGGTAAACTGGAGGCTGCGATGCACCCGACCAGGTTATCGCGCCCTAAAAGACGCACCGCGGCGGGATTGGCAATTGTCAGCACCCCATCGGCATCCGCTGATAGGATTGCGTCCCCTGTATTGGCTATCACCGCTTTCAACCGCTCAGCCTCAGCCTGCATCCTGACCTGAAGCCCCTCCCGTTCCAGCAGCAGCCGTCGATGTGCAGCTGCTCGTTCGACCGCCAGGGATAACTGGCTCATCGACTCAAAGGGTTTCAGCAAATAGTCATAAGCCCCATCAGCGCGCAAGGCAGATATCGCCGATTCAAGGGTAGCAGCAGCAGTGACAACAACGATCTCAATATGGGTATCGAGCTGACGAGCGGCACGCAGCAGCTCCAATCCACTCATACCCGGCATCATTAGATCGGTCAATAAGACCGCAAATGGTCCCTGATAGCGCAGCATCTGGAGGGCAGTAAAACCATCAACGGCGCTCTCCACCTGATTACCGGTCCGCTGTAGAGCGATGACCATCATGCGTAGCAAGTCTTCATCGTCATCGACAACCAGGATTTTTTCTGGTTCGGACATCATTTCTCCCCCACCAGGAGCACCGGCTGTTCATCCGGCAGCAATATTGTAAAGGTCGTCCCCTTACCCACCTCGCTCACTACGTCAATGCGGCCGCGATGGTTGGCGATGATGCCATAGCTCAACGAAAGACCCAGGCCGGTCCCCTCACTCTCAGCCTTGGTCGTGAAGAATGGGTCGAAGATGCGGCTCAAATTTTCCGGAGGAATCCCTACTCCAGTATCCTGAATGGCAATTGCCACAGCCCCATCCGCTTTACTCATATTCACTAGCAGGCTACCGCGATTGGGCATAGCCTGGACGGAATTGTGGATCAGGTTGAGCAGAACCTGTTCCACCTGCCGTGAGTCATAGGTCACCATCACCGGCTCTCCCGGTAGGTCTGCCTTCACCTGGATATGCGCCTCACGCGTCAGGTAAGCTGTCAGTCTTAAGGCAGCCTCGACTGTCTCACGCATATCCTGGTGCTTCATCTCGGGCGTCGACTGTCGGGCGAACTTCAACAGATCGGTGACAATGCGGTTGGCTTTGACCGCGCTCTCGCGGATCACATTGAGCTCTTCCTTTATGCTAGCCGGCAGCCCTTCCTCTTCCTGCAGCAGCTCAGCCATGCCCTTAATCACGGTCAGGGGGTTTTTAACATCGTGGACGATACCTGCCGTGAGCTGCCCAATGGCAGCCAGTTTCTCCGATTGTATTAGCTGCAGTTGGGTAGCCTGGAGCTGGGCATTGATCTCGGCCAACTCTTTGTTACGCTGCACTGTCTCGGCATACAAACGAGCGGCCTCGGCGGTGCGTTCGCGTAAATGCAGGGTCATCTGGTCAAAGGCGCTGGCCAGCTCACCGATCTCATCCGACCGTCGCACCCCTGTGTTCTGGTCCAGGTCACCAGCAGCCACCGCCTGTGACATTGAGCGTAGTTTTAAGATAGGCCGAGCGATACTCTGTGAAAGGAAGTATCCGATCAATATGACACCGATCGTCCCCAGGGCAAATATAACGCTCAACGTATCGCGGCTGGTGGCCTCCGTGCCCACGACGAAAGTGCTGGGTAGAGCCACCCCCAGCCATCCAAAAGTTTGCTTACGGGCTACCAATGGCTTATAGTAAACCTGGTAATCGCGTTCAGGGAGGCTGATATCGCGTGTCTGAGGGGTGTTTGGGCCACCTGGGTCTTGGGCAGATTCCTCGAGCACCTTATCCCTTTGTTCCGTCTTGGCTAAAGTTGTCGCGATCAGCTTACGGTTCAGATCCAGGATGATAATATCAGCCAGCGACTGGGTCTTGGTCTCGGCGATCAGGGTATCCAAATGTGTACCGATCATCAGCACGCCAACCAACTGACCAGAGGCATTATGCACGGGAGCGGTGGTAAAAAGGGCTGGACCATACTTGGTGTCCAACAGCCCGACAAATTTATCCCCTCGCTGGTCGACGACGCCTTTTAGAACGTTTTGGACTGGCTCGAAGGTTGAGAAATCCCTCCCGCTGGTGAGAAGGTATTGACCCGAGGTAGGATTCAAGCCTAAGGTCATGAGCTCCTGACTGTCCAGGCCGATGGCCGTTACGATTTCAGTTTTGTTATTGTCAGCCAGGGTAAAGAAAACGCTTTGCAAGGTAGCAGTATCGCGGCTCGCGAACGCCTCAGGGACACCTTGTGAAAAGGCCATCAGCCGCAGGTTAATCAGATGGGTCTGTTCTCTCCGGATGATGTTGTCTGCAGCTACACGGCTGGCTTCGTAGATCTGATTCTCAAAGCGCTCGCGGATCGATGAGGTTACCAGACGGGTGACCACGTAAGTACCCACCGCAGCCAATAGTAAAGTTAATATTACATATGGGATGATCAGCTTACCCCGCAGACCAGTCAGGCGCAGCCTGCGCGCCAGGAAACCCGGCTTATGGTTATCTGGCAGCCGAGTCTCCATGTCTGGTAAAGGTTCCGAATCAACGTAATCTGTCCCCACCCGAAACCTCTCTATTACAACATGGCTTCCCTCATCAACATTGACTGATAAATGAAAACCAACTCAACCTCTCGTTTTCTTACGAACAGTACCTCTTTAAAGCCGAAATTAATCACACCTTAATCATTATACTTTAATTTCACTGGCAGGTGTGCTTTGCGGTATTGCATATTGCAGGTTTGTTAGAAGCACTTTTCTCTTTTTAAAGGATGGGTGGTTTCCTGATCCGCCAGACATCCCCCTCCGTCACCATCTCGTAGGCCCTTCCGATACGCAGCAAGGTGGCCTCTGAGAAATCCGGGCCGAGAAGCTGAACTCCGATCGGTAACCCCTCTTTATCGAAACCGACCGGCAGCGAAAGCCCCGGAATACCAGCGTGGTTAGCGGGTACGGTCAGCTGGTCAGCGTACTGCATCAATACCGAGTTGCCATAGACCGCCCCCATCGGAAAAGCTGTGGTCGGGGTGGTGGGGGTCAGGAGTGCGTCGAGACGGTAGCGGCCCTGGGGATCAAAGACCTTATCAAAATCCCGGCGGATGAGGGTGCGTACCCGCAACGCCCGGTTATAATACTGCTCGCTGTATTGGGCCGCGCTAACATACATCCCCATCAGAATGCGCAGCTTCGGCTGGGGTCCAAAACCCTGGGCGCGTGTCTTACGGTACAGTTCGGGCAGATCCTTGACCATCTCGGAGGTACGGTAACCGTACTTGACGCCGTCGTAACGGTGCAAATTTGAGGCCGCCTCGACGCGCGAGATAACGAAATAAACCGGTATGCCATAGCGGGTGTGCGGCATGGGTACGTCTTCGACGATATCAGCACCCATCTCAGCCAGGCGACCAGCGGCACGCAGCACAGCCGACTCGATCTCCGGGTCGATGGGCTGCTGTTGCAAATCACCAGTCTGAGCATCAAAATAGGTGATGCGGAAATAGTCAGGGGAGAGGCCGATGCGCAGGCCCCGTACACCCCCTGCCAGCCCAGCGATATAATCCGGCACCGGAATGTTCGCGGCTGTGCCGTCATGCGGGTCTGTACCAGCAATGACCTGCAGCATCAGAGATGCGTCGGTGATGTTACGGGCTAATGGACCGGGGCAGTCCAGCGAGGAGCCGAAGGCGATCAAACCGTAGCGGGAGACACGCCCATAGGTGGGCTTGACGCCGACCACACCGCAAAAAGCAGCCGGCTGACGGATGGAGCCGGCGGTATCGGTGCCGAGGGAGAGCGCTCCTTGACCGGCAGCCACTGCCGCGGCGCTGCCCCCCGAGGAACCGCCCGGCACCCGGTTGAGGTCCCAAGGATTGCGCGGCGAGGGCTGGAAGGCGGATGACTCACTCGACGAACCGTAAGTGAACTCGTCCAGGTTGACTTTACCAAGCAGCACGCCCCCGGCAGCTTCTATACGAACAACGGGGGTTGCAGTATAAGGAGCGACGAAATTAGCCAGGATGCGCGAGCCAGCGGTGGAAGACGTACCCTGGACACAGAAAATATCCTTAACGGTATATGGTACACCCGCCAGAGAGCCCGGGTCTTCTCCAGCTGCCAGGCAGCGGTCGATCTCACGGGCCCGAGCGCGGGCGCGCTCGGCAGTCAGGGTGATGAAGGCGTGGACTTTATCCGGTTGCAGGTTGGATAGTTGAGGGTTACCAGGTTGAATGGTACCGGGCAGGCCATCGACGGCGATGATGCGCGCCAGTGCCGATTCTAAAACGTCCATGGAAGAGACCTGACGACTGCGGATCATAGAGGTAATCTGGTGAGCGGGGTAATCACAAAGGTCCATATAAGGTTTTATTCCAAATCTTCAAGGATTGAAACGCGAATTCAACGAAAGGGCGAATACCGCAAATGTCTTTAACCCCAATTTCCGTTAACGTCATTCGTCCATTCGTGCCATTCGCGTTGGATCTCTTTATTCCAATTCCGTATGTGGGATATCAGGCACAACGATATAGCCCTCTTCAGTCTCAGGGGCTTGAGCCAGGATGTCTTCCGGGTTAGAGTACGGCACCCAATCGTCCGCGCGGATGGGCGGGGTGATCTCAGGGGTGTAAGGCACGCCATGGGAGGTGACCACTGTGCTGGAGTCCAGAGGAATGACCTCCAGCTCGTGGATGGCTTTCAACTGGTTGTTCAGCTCCCGGCGCAGATATTCGGCCTCTTCCGGCGAGAGCTCCAGCGCTGCTAGCTGGATGAGGTGGTTGAATAGCTCAGGAGTAATGGTGTCGGTCATGAAGGGTCTCGCTTGGTGTTGTCAGACTGAGTGTGTTGGCAAGCCAGTAACAGCTGCCAAATGCTCATGTTCCACGTTGTCCAGCAGGTTATTCCCCCCTGTCTCCAAGGATTTTAATATTTTTGCGACCAATTCGGGATCAAATTGTGTACCGGAATTATCCTGGATTTCTTTAATGATCTCATCGCGATTAAGCGCCCGTCGGTATGGGCGATCAGAAGCCATCGCATCCAGTGCATCCGCCAACGCCAGGATGCGCCCCTCGATAAGAATATCCTCCGCTGCCAACCCGTTGGGATAACCGCTGCCATCATACCGCTCATGGTGGTGGAGCACCATGGGGATCAGACTATGCAGGGAATGGATAGTCTTCAAGATTTCACCTGCCAGAGGCACGTGTTCTTTGACGGTCTCATATTCTTTTGGGGTCAAGCGGGATGGTTTGAACAGGATTGGCTCAGGGATACCCAATTTCCCCAGATCGTGCAATAGGGCGGCCTTGCGGATCGCCTCAATCCGCTCCTGTGGCAAGCCTACCATTTTGGCAATCTCGGTCGCGTTCGAAGCTACCCGATGCGAATGGCCCAGGCAGTAAGGATCACGCAACTCGATCACTCTCGAAAGAGCTAACAGTAACTCTTCATTGATCTGGGAAATCTCACCGGACTGCTGTTGAAGCTCAATATTGTTTGCTCTTAACTGTGTGACCATTTCTTTCGTCCGATCAATATAGATCTTCTGACTGTAGCGTAAGAGCAACAGCGGAACCAGGATCACCAGCACACCGACCAATCCATTGCTATGGTAGCCAAAGATCAAAGCATAAGCCATCAGACCCATTGCCAGGTAAAATGGCGCCAGCCAGCGGAAGCGTTCAGCCCATACCTGGCTAAAGGGCTGACCGGTGTTGAGGTCAATTGCCACAGTAATTAAAATGGTCGTAGAGAAATAGATAATGATTGCTGAGAGCAAGCTGAGGCCCACCTGAACCTGTACTGGCAGGGAGGTGAAAGGTTGACCGGTCAAGGCCACCAGCTCATAACACAACATCCCCGCGATAATCTGGTTGCCAGCATTGAAATATAAGCGGCTGATACGGCTACCGTGCTTGATCAACGCAGTGGCAGCCTGCACCAGGCTGAGCACTAGAATCCCAACAGGTCCAAAGAGCAAGATACCGGCGATCAGAGGTGCCGCAGAGGTCGAAACCGAGGTTTCCTTGACATAAATATCAATAGATAAACCTTCCGCCAGCAGGACCAGCAGAGCGAATATAGCTAACCCCACCCAGTCTTCAAAAGGCACCGGACGAATATTTAAACCCAAGAGGACGAAGGCCAGCATGACGACTGTTCCAATATAAAGATCGAGCAGCCACTGCGGCTTTGACTTGATTTCTGTAACAGGCTTTGACTCCCGAGGTGCAGACCCAGAGACGGATGACGCTGGGGTAGTGGGAGGCTCTGGAGAGGGCTGACTAGTTTCTGCCTGAACCGGGATGCGGTCTGGTCGCGGGCGAGTGATCGGCATTGACTTATAATTGCCCTCACCCATGTATAGGAAAACTCGGTTACGACCGTTTAACTTAGACTGATACAGGGCCAGGTCTGCGCTGTGAATCATGTCTTTGGGCGTCTGACCCATGCGGGTGCGACCAGCAATACCGAAGCTCATCGTGATCCTGATCGGGGTGGTGCTGGTCTGAATATCAAAATCCGTGACCTCAATGATCGCCCGGATGTCTTCAATTCGCGAGATAGCCTGTTCAGGTCGGGTTTCTGGCATTAATACAGAAAATTCTTCCCCACCAAAACGAGCTACAACATCATAATCTCGGAATGATTTCTGTAAAATTTGGGCGACGCCGATCAGAACCTGGTCACCGGCCAGGTGACCGTAGGTGTTATTGATATTGCGCAGCAGGTCCAGGTCAGCCATCACCACGGTTATAGGACGATCAAACCGATCCGCGCGCGCCAGCTCCATTTCCAGGACCTCATTGAAATGACCGGCATTGTACAGCCCCGTCTTGGGATCCGTCTCAGCCCGGCGCTCCAATGCCGGAACCTTCAGCGTGCTGTAAATAAGGTACAGAGGGATGATTACCAGAATGACAGCAAAAGGATTGTACATCCAGATGACTGCTGCACCAGCGCCCATCCCGAACAGTGAAAAGTCGAGTATTAGCGGTAAACCGCCAAACACCTGCGACTCTGAAAAATCTTCGCCGCGGGCCAACTTAAGCACCAGCCCGATCATCAAGTGGTTGATAAAGGTGAACACCCCCATAGCCAGTAGAATTCCCAACACACTGATCACACTGATCGGAGTGTTGTCTGGGACAAACCAGGTATAGACTACACCGGTGATGCTGATGGCTACGACAAAAGAGCCGATGTTGAAGCATTGGACATACCAGGGATAGCGGTGCCACACCCATTCGACGAGATGCGCTACCAGGATTACGAAGATAACCGCTGGAATGCCCAATAAAACCAGGGTAAAACTGTAGATCATAAAGCTGATCTGGTAATTAGAGCGAGATGTCGGACCAACTACTTTTAGGACGTGGGTTAGCGAGGCCAGACCTGCCAATGCC
>Ga0315289_10008082_pt1 | contig 15241 bp, 11 predicted proteins | sample YL17G11_40_MG_FD_203452 | JGI IMG/M metagenome (GOLD analysis project Ga0315289, IMG submission 203452) | Sediment microbial communities from Yellowstone Lake, YNP, Wyoming, USA - YL17G11_40 | ecosystem: Environmental > Aquatic > Freshwater > Lake > Sediment | place: USA: Wyoming | collected... | reverse complement strand
TCTTTTCTCGGCTTCACTTCCCTTCTCTCTTCTCTTTCTCCCTTCTCCCTCTCTTCTCTCTCTCGTCTCCTTCTCTTCTCTCTCTCTTCTCTCTCTCTTCTCTCTCTCTCTCTGTTCTCTATTCTCTTTCTCTCCGCTCTCTCTTTTCTCTCCCTCCTCCGCCGCCTCCCTCCCTCCCGAGGGCCCTCTCGCGGAGCCTCTCGTCGAGGGCGAGCGGCGGGAGGGGGGCGGCTCCTTCTTCTTCTCCCGCCGCTGTTGCCGCCGCTGCCGCCGCCGCAGCAGCGGCGGCGGCAGCCCGCTCCCTCACCGCCTCGGCGGTCTCCCTCGCCCTGCGCAGGTTGGACGAGACCACCGCGCGAAGCGCATCCCCCCCCGCCCTCGAGACCAGGGCCTCGGCCAGGGCCCGCGCCTGCAGCTTCCCGGTGTCGTTGAGCGACGGCTCGGGCTCGGAGCCTTCCTCCTCCCGGTCGGCGGCGGCGCCCCCTCCTCCGGGTCGGCGGCGGTACTGTCCCTGCAGCCTCCCGCCGAGGTTCCAGTCGGTCTCTCCGTGCCTGCACAGGAAGATCCGGAGCGCGACGGCTCTTCTTTTTCGGAGGAGGCTCGCGGCCGCGCGGGAGGAGCGGGCGAGCGCGGCGGCCGAGGCGGCGGCGCGGCGGTCGGCCCTGGTCGTGGCGGCGTCGCCGTCATTGATTGCCACGACTCTGCTCTCGGTCTCGGCGAATGCCGCGTCTCCCATGAGAAGAGAGGAGTCTCTACTTCAGCTTCTTGTGAATCCTGGGCTCATTTCGGCGTTCGAAAACGCGCGCGCGGAAGAGAAGGAAAGAAAGAGCAAGAGATGGGAAATTGAGAAAAGAAGATGCAAACGAGGGTCGAGAGTTTTGTCCTCTTTCGGTTTCATTTTTTTTCTTGTTTATTTTTTATTTTCACAACGGATGATTTGATGCTGAGAGAGCGTGGACAGCGGCTCTCTATCTGTGACACCACTATCTCGGTGATGGAGCCGTTGGCGGAGCGGGAGGGCACGGGAACTCCGGGGAAGGCAATTTTTTTAGAGAGAGAAAACGCACCGCGACAGGCAGAAAAAAAACTCGTGCAAATTTTGATGAGAGAATTTTTTCCTGAAAAACGAGGGTCGAGCTCGAGGGGGTCGAGGTCTGAAATTCAATTTTTTTTTGAATTTCAGTCGTCGTCGTCCTTGCAAACGAGGAAAAAAATCGTTTCGAAAAAAGTTTTGGCAACAAAGTTTTGGCAACAAAATGGAGAAAAAAGTGTGCCTCCGATTCCGCCTTGCCGACCCCAGTCCTCCCGCGAAGCGCCCTCGAAAACGCTTCCAAACGCGCACAGGGCATAATCGACCCCTTTGCAGCGGCCCTTTCGCAGAAGATCGAAGTCCAGGGCTGGAGGAGGTCCCGAGCGCACACGGGCGTGAAACGCAGCGACGCGAGCCTGACCAAACTCACACTCTCCGAGGAAAAAACTCTCGCCGGTCTCGTTCGAACGACAATCCCGCTCGCCCCCCCCCCTCCCCCCCGCCGGCGTCTTCCTCCCCGCCGCCGCCCGAGCCCGAGCCCGAGCTCGAGGAACAGAGCCTCCCTCGCGCACAACGGCCGAAGAAAAGAATCGCGCCGCCCTCGTCCGAGCTGCCCATCCCGCTCGCCCCCCGCCCCTGCCCGCTCCCGTTCGACGAGAGAGATGAAGGCTCGAGTTCTCGCCCTCATCGCGGCGGCGCTCGCAGCGGTGCTCCTCCTCGCGCCGCAGGCCGCCAGCGCCGGCTCCCCCACCGTCCTCGGCCCGTGCGAGTGGTTCGTGCTCGCCAACTCGACCTCGTCCAATGCCTTCTTCCCCGAGACGTCGGCGACCTACTGGCAGACCACCATCAAGGGGAGCCTGCTGGCCGGCCTCGCCTCGTCCGGCCTCGTCCTGCGCGGCACGTTCCCGCGCGCGCGCTTCTTCTCGTTCGTCGCGTACAATGTCCAGGGCGACATCATCTCGTCGATCTACGACGCGGCCGTCGCGCCCGACCCCGGCTCGGCCAACCCGTTCGCGACGCTCGACGCGCCCGAGGGCGGCCGCTACTCGATCCGCGTGCTGGCCCTCGGCTCCAAGGCCGCGGCGGCGGCCAACGCGACCGGCGAGGCCAACGTCCTGCTCGTTGACAAGACGCTCGGCAGCGTGCTGTACCGCGTGTACAACCCGGACAACTCGACGGGCGCCACGGGGGGCGTGCCTCTCCCCAACTTCGTGCTGACCGGGCGCGCGGGCCTCGGGCCGGCCGCGACGTTCTCGCCGTGCAGCCCGCCCAACGGCCCGGTCGCGCAGGCCGCCCTGGGCTTCAGGCAGGCGGCGCTCGGCTCGACGCTCGCGCCGCTGACCACGCCGGCGCAGCCGCTGATGCTGCGCGCGTCGGGCGGCGGCGGCCTCTTCGCCAACCCGCAGAACGCCTACCTCACCGCCCCGACCAACTGGACCGTGCCGGGGCGCCTCGCGGTCTGGCGCGGTCTCGGCGCCGCGTTCCCCGACACCGAGGCCGGCCAGCAGGTCGTGCCAGCGCGCGCGCTGCGCTTCTGGTCGATGTGCTCGAACAAGTACGTGAGCCCGCTGCCCGTCGTCGCCTGCAAGGACGACTTCGAGACGGCGCTCGACCCGCTCGGGCGGTACACCTACGTGATGGGGCTGCCCGCGGACCAGCCCGCCGCCGCGGTGCTGGCCGCGCGCAGCGCGACGTGGGTGCCCGCGCTCGGCGCCGGCGACCCGACGACCACGGTCGGGGTCGCGCTCTTCCGCAACTTGCTCCCAGGCGCGGGCTTCGCGCAGAGCGTGCAGGCCGCGCCCGCGGACAACAGCCCGGCCTCGGCCCGGGCCGCGATGGGGCCCTACTACCCGCTCGGCGTCTACTGCGACGCGGCCGTCTTCGCGGCGGCCGGGTTCGAGGGGTGCCTCGCGGCCGCCGCGGGCGAGGCCGCCCCCGCCGCCAACCCGCCGTGGTTCCCGTCGCTCGACGCGTTCGAGCACCACGACTCGCCGCGCTCGCACGTCTTCCCGCTCGCGACCTTCGGCCCCGCGCCGGGCGCGCAGGCCTCGGCGCAGCAGTCCCCCGAGTTCTTCCCGACGGTCTACAACGCGGTCACGCAGTCGGTCGACGACCTGTTCGTCTTCGGCGGGACGTACGGCAACAAGAACGACACGCTCGACCCGCGCGGGCGCGTGACGGCCCCCTTCGTCGCCAGCCTCGACCCGGTCTCGCTGACGCGGCGCTGGCACACGAGCCTGTGGAGCGCCTCGATCGACGTGTCGGGCCAGTGGGACTACCCGGGCGTCATGGGCACGCTCAGCGACGGCTTCCTGTACGCGGCGGCGGGCTTCCAGCTGTTCAAGCTCAACCCGGCCTCGGGCGCCATCGTCGCGACGCTCAACCTGCCGACGACGACGACCTACGACAACGGCACCGCGGTCACGTGGCCGCCGTTCAGCACCGCCTACAATGGCTTCAACGCGCTGCCCGACGGCACGCTCGTGGCCAAGTCGCTCTACCGCCAGCTCGGCTGCGACATCCAGGGCCCCACCGCGGTGCTGCAGTGCGTCCGCGTCGGCCCGCAGCCGCTGCCGCTGCTCGTGACCGTCGACCCGAAGACGATGACGCTGGTCAGCTCCGTTATCCTCGGCTCGCCGTCGGCCAGCGCGCGCCCGACCGTGTCGACCTTCCAGGGCACCAACTACGTCTACGTCCCGGCCGACGGCACGGCCTACCGCTTCGTGGTGCCGCCGAGCGGCGTGCTCGGCCAGCCCGACCCGACGTGGGTCCCGGGCCCGCTCGTCGCTGCGGGCCAGACCGTGCCGACGTCGTTCGTCGTCGTCGGCGACTGGGTGGTGCTGCAGACCAACATCCTGCCCGCGACGGCCCCGATGAGCGTGATCGCGATCAACCAGGGCAACGCCAACGTGCGCTACCAGTCGCAGCCGTTCGCGGCCCTGGCGCCGACGCCGGGCTTCGCGTTCCGGCAGCAGGTCGTCAACGCGACCGTCGACAACACGGGCGGCGTGCTGCCCGTGAGCTTCGCGCCCGCGTCGGTCAGCGCCGACCCCGCCAGCGGCCTGATCTTCGCGACCGACTCGCTCCCGGGGCTCGTCGCCGCGCTCCGGATCGACACCGGCACCCAGAGCCTGCAAACGGTCTGGGTCGCCAACCAGGTCACCACCGAGTTCACGCTGCTCGTCGGGCGGCAGGCGGGCGACCGCGTGCTCGTCGGAACCGACATCCCGCTCGACGAGGCGCCCGGCGTCAACCGCCACGACTTTGTCGTCTGGCGCAGCGCGGCGACCGGCGCCGAGCTGCTGCGCTCGGCCAAGCTGCCGTCGATCACGCAGGGCACCATGGTCCAACCGTCCTACGGCGGGAGCGTGCTGTACCCGGGCTATGACGGCACGTTCACCAGGCTCGGCACGAGGTAGGCGCGCGCCGGAGCTCGGCACCGGGGCTCAAGAAAATGATAATACAAGTAGAGAGCGAGGAATTGTCCCTACCAGAAACTCGAGATGCGTGCACAGCCTGTATGCCTTGATATCCTCATTTATGCCTTTGAATGTTTTGTCCTCTTTCGGTTTCATTTTTTTTCTTGTTTATTTTTTATTTTCACAACGGATGATTCGATGCTGAGAGAGCGTGGACAGCGGCTCTCTCTCTGTGACAAAAAATCGTTCTCGAAGAGTGGTGTCAAAAAGGTAAACGCTGCGCGATAGGGATGAGGGTACAATTATCCGGAAAGGAGAGAAAAAAAGGAACGCTGCAAGCTGGCTGTTTGTTTTGTTTTCGTTTTTGTTTTTGGAAACGGGCTTTTCTGAACCTCGTTCTACTCAGCAGCGGCTGCCGCCGCTGCCGCGGTCCCAGCCGAAGCCGAAGCCAGGCGCCTCCTCCTCCGCCGCCTCAGCATCGCGACCCGCCTCCGCGCCCCGCCCAAGAACCTCTCTTCGTTCTCGTCGCCGTCGTCGCCGCCGTCGCTCTCATCCTCCTCCGAGGAGGAAGAGGAAAGCAGCGACGCGGCGGCGGCGAGCAGCCCCGAGGCGCGCCTCTTCCCGGCCGCCAGGTGCCGCTTGGACGAGGCGTGGAGGATCCCGGAGAGCGAGGCGGGGCTCCCGCCGCTGGCCCAGGCTTGGAAGAGGGAAGAGAGGCTTCCGAGGTAAGAAGACGCAGAAGAAGGAGAGAAGCACGCAGCGCCGTCGTTGACGAGAGGAGAAGAAGAGTGCCTCTCTTCTCGCCCCTCCTGGCCGCAGCTAGTCTCTGCGGTGCGAGGGGAAAAGCGCGCGCGCGCCTTGGACGTCGAGAGGGCGAGGAAGGTGGAAGAGCGCGATTCGGCGGCGGCGGCGGCGGCTGTCTCTTTGCCGTCGTCGCCGCCGTTGTCGAGCGAGGAGAGCGACGACGTCGACGACGGCGAGGTTCCATCCTCTTCTTCCTCCTCCTCCCCTTCGAAGACGACGCTGAGCACGCGGCGGTGCCCTCCTGCCGCTGCTCCCTGCTGCTGCAGGTGCATCCTGGAAGCAGCCGCGGCCCTCCGCCTCCGAGCCGCCGACAAAGGAGAAGAGGGGCGACGAGCAGCAGCAGCAGCAGCAGAGTAGGAGGAAGCAGCGAGCGAGAAAAGCCCCCGCAGCGCCGCCTCGGCCTCCGCTGCGCCAGCCGCCGCGGCCCTCGCGACCGCCGCCACGGGCTCCGGCTCGGGCTCCCCCTCGATCAGGCAATAAAGAGAGTGGATCCCTCGGGCCATCGCCAAATGCCACAGAGAGTGGAAGAGGAAGTAGAGTTCCGGCAAGAGTTCCGGCACCGGGAAGAGGAGGAGGAGGAGGCAGCAGCGCCGCTGCCTCCTCCTCCTCCCCCCCTTGGCCCCTCCTCTTCGCGCGGGGGCGCTTCACCTGCGTGGTCGACTTCGCGCCGCTCGCCGCCTGCGACGGCGCGGCGGCGTCCGCGGCGTCCGAGGCGGCGCTCGCCGCGGCCCCGGCCTGGACGCGGCGCGTCGTGCTGACCCTGCGGGAGGAGGACCTGGCTGCTGCGGCGTCGACCGAGATGCAGGAGGCTGCGTCCGAGGCCGAGGTCGAGACGGAGGAGCAGCATCAGCCGACGCTGCAGCTGCAGCAGCAGCAAACAGTGCCGCCGCCGCCGCCGCTCCACTTCGAGCAGCAGCAGCAGCAGCAGATCTATCACGCTCTCGCGCCTCCCTGGCAGCAGCAGCAGCAGCAGCAGCAGCAGCAGCAACCCCTCTTCCACCACCGAGGCGACGCGGACGACCTCTCTATCGCCGGGCCGTGGGACACGGACGCGTTGCTTGCCGCTGACGACGACGGCGGGGAGGACATCGAGATCGCCGGAGAGGCCGGCTCTGGGAGGGGGGGAAGGTGGGGGCAGCAGCTGCAGCAGCAGCAGCAGCAGCAGCAGCACTGGCAGCAAGCTCCTGCTCCGGCCCCGTGGCAGCGCTACGCCGAAGCGCTCTACCCGCAAGGAGAGCACCATCAGCATCAGCAGCAGTTGGGAGGAGAAGGAGGAGGAGGAGGAGGAGGAGGAGGAGGAGCCTTCGGGGACTCGCTCGGGCTCTCTCCTCCGCGCCCGGGCTGCGGCGGCGTCGGCGGCGCGAGCAGCTGCGTCGGAGGAGACCCGCTGCTCTCCCCCCCGCTGCGCCTTTCGGCGCCGCCGTCGCCGCAGCGGGGGCAGTCCTTGCTCGAGCCGTGGCTGCAGCAGCCCCGCGAGAGGCCCGGGGCGGGGGGCGTCGACGTCGCCGCGGCGCTCGACCGCTGGGCGGCGACCGCGAACGGAGGAGGACGCCGGGCCGAGGCCGACGGCGCCTCGAGCCGCGGGCGGCGCCCCGACCACCGCCGCCACCAGCAGCAGCCGCCGGAGCAGCAGCCCTTCCAGCGCTTCTCGCTGAACCAGAACAACGTCGTCGTGCCCCTTCACTCTGCGGGAGGGCTTCCGAGCGGAGGCAGCTTTGGCGGCGGCGGCGGCGGAGGAGGAGGAGGCGGCAGCAACAGGAGGCGCCGCCGCGACGACGACGAGGAGCAGCAGCAGCGAGACGGCACCAACACCACCAATCAGCAGCCTGCTCGCCGCCGCCGCGACGACGACGAGGAGCAGCAGCAGCGAGACGGCACCAACACCACCAATCAGCAGCCTGCTCGCCGCCGCCGCGTGCTGGGAGTGTCGCGCCAGCGCGGCAGGTCTCAGTTGACGCTCGCTTGGAGGCCCAGGGTCTAAAAGCTTTTAAGGAGGAAGGGAAATAAGACAGATAAATAGTGTTTGCTCGTTTTTACAGGTCAAGTTTTTTGTTTAACATTTCAAAAAAGTGTTCGTCATTTTATTTTTTTCGTTTGAAGGCAAGTTCCTCTCAAGACTTCGTCGCCGCTTCAGTCCTCCTCAGAGCGCCGGCGCCGGGGAAGCGAAGGAGAGAGGAAGTCTCGAGCTCGGAGGAAGAAGAAGTCGATCTTTCTGCCGCGCTCTTCTTGCCTTTCTCCTTCCCTTCATCGCTCTTCTTCGGCGGCCCAAAGAAGTCGGGCTCGAGCAAGCTCTCGACCGCCGCGCCTGCAGCGGCGCCGAGCATCTCGAGGACCAAGACGTCGTTTTTCCCTTCTCGAAGCCACACCCCGGGCGCGAAGACCCGCATCTGAGGGCCCTCGACGAGGTCATACCATCCCAGCGCGATCCCGTTGACGAAGACGACGCCGCGGGAGAGGCCGGAGAAGCCAAGGTAGGTGTCGGCCGGGTGGGAGCGGCGCGTGCGGCCGAGGAGCTTTCCATCGTCGCCGTTTTCTTCTCCTTCCTCTCCTTCCTCCCATTCCCCGACGGATGAGGCCCGTGCCTGCTCTGCAGACACCTCGAAAGACCCCCGGAGGAGCAGAGGGCCCGACTCTTCGACGGTGAGGAGAGAAGAAGAAGGAGCGGAGAAAGGAGAAGAAGCAGCGAGGGCGAGGTCGACACTCTCGAGCTTCGCTGGGTCGTCGAGCGGCAGAGGCCACACCTTCCACTCCCCCTTGAGTACCTCCCCGTCGATGAGCACGCTGCCGTTCAAACCTTTCGTGTCGAAGAACGTGCCCTGGTTGGAGCGGCCGGTCATGCCCACGATGATGGAGAGCTCCGCAAAGGAGGAGGAGGAGGAGGTCGACTCGCCGTTTTCCGTCGTCGTCGGAACAACGACCTCTCTCAGCCTCAGCCTCGACCCGCCGTCGCCAACGCCCTTGCCCCGGTCTAAGGTGCCTGCCGATACGCCGTCTACCAGCACCGTCCCCAGGTCGTGGACGCACCCCCCGCCGCCGACCTCGAAGCGGGAGCCTCCGGGCTTCGCGAGTGAGGCGCGGGGCACCGCGGCCGAGTAGGCGATGAAGCCGCGGTTCTGGCCAAAGAGCTCCATCGGCAGTGGCGCGGCGGCGGAGACCGGCAGCGCTCCTCCCCTCGGCGACGACGCCAGCTGCGGCAAGGCGGACAGCAGCGTCGCGCGCTGGGAGAGCTCGACGCGGCCGTAGGAGGCCACCGGGGGGTCTGCCGGCATCGCGGGGACCGGGGCGGGAGCGCGGAGGCCGGAATGCAGCAGGCGCGACGGGGATGTCGCCGCCGCCGCAAACTTCTCCAAGACGGCCCTCACCGCGCTCGCCCTGGGCGGCCCGCCGTACCCCGGCTGCCGGTCGGCGCTGCCGCCCTCGGAGATTGGGGCGGCGTAGTCGTAGCTCTGGATGATCGCGGAGAAGGAGTCGTCGTCGGAGTTTGTCGAGCCCCCCGGCCAGAAATTACTTCCTCCTGAGCAGCGTTTTTTGGGCAGGGGGGCAGGGAGAAAAAAAGTGAGTCTTTCTTTCTTTCTTTCTTTCTTTCTTTCTCTCTCGCCCTTTTCTCTCGAGAAAGGAGAACCTACCCGCAGCCATGTAGAGAGAAAGCCCTCCTCCTCCCGTTTCGCTGCTCTTTCCCAGCAGCCCCTCCATCCTCGCCGCCACCCGCGCAATCGAAACATTGGTGACATCGAAGCTCGCGCCGTCAAACTGGACCCAACCATCATAGAGCTCGCTGGAGAAGAACGGCGTTTTCCCCCTGCTTTTTCCGCCGTTGATCTCTCGCAGCGGCGCGAACGTCGCGTCAAGATCGGAGGCGTTCCAGCCCGCGCCCGAGTCGATCATCGCGACGAAGTTTCGGTCGAAATCGACGTCTTCTTCGGTGAAGGGAACGCTGCCGTTGGAGACAAAGCGCGGCGCGTCGGTGGTGAAGAGCGTGATTTCGTCGGAGGCGAGGTGCCTTCGGATCATCGAGGCGAGGGCCTTGAGGTAAGGGACGTCCGGGGCGCCGACGTTCCCAAACTCTGTTTGTTGTTTAGTATTATTATTTTGGGTTTGCGGGGGAGTGCGAGGCAAAAAGTCGAGGTCGCGTTTCTTTTTCTTTTTTCAGGACGGCGAAGGAGAAAGCGGCGGCGAAGGCGAAAGAGCAGGTCGAGGAGGAGGAGGGGGAGGAGGAGGGGGAGGAGGGGGAGGAAGGGGGGGACCGGCGGCGGCCGTGGCGAGGACCTCTTCTTTGGAGATCGCCTGGGAGGAGGAAGAGGGCGACACGGGGCTGCTCTCTTTTCTCTCCCTCATTTTTTTTTCTTCTCTTACCGTTCTCGACCTGGACCATCAGGATCGGCCCCCCGCTCTCGATCAGGTACGGCCTCAGCCTCGGGAGCAGCTCTCCGTACCACCGCTCCACGGCCGCGAGGAAGAGCCGGGGCTCATCCGACGACCGCAGCGGCATCGCGCCTCCGCCGGCGACGGCACCGGGGTCGGCGAGCCACGCGGGAAGCCCCCCGAAATCCCACTCGGCGCAGATGTAAGGGGGCGGCCTCAGGACGACGAAAAGATCCTCCTCGACTGCCAGATCGAGGAAGCGGGTGAGGTTGCGGTCTCCCGAGAAGTCGAAGGAGTCTGGCGCGTCGGGCTGGTGGAAGTTCCTGAGGAAATCGAGTTTTTTTGTTTTTTTGCGAAAAAAGGCCAGAGAGAGAGAGGGAGAGGGAGAGAAAGCGTGAGTTTCCGTCTGCTCTCCTTTGTTTCAGGCGAAGGTCACTCCCCCTCTCGAAAGCTCGCAAACCAGCCGGTCGTCTCACCAGGGCACGTAGACGGTGACGGCGTTGAAGCCGAGCGCGCGCACCCTCCTGAGCCTGTCCCTCCAATACGCAGACGGGATCCTGAATTGGTGGACCTCGCCCGACAGCAGCGTGAAAGGCTCGCCGTCGAGGTAGAAGGCGTCGTCGGCGACGGTGAAGGAGTGGCGGTCGAGGCCGCCGGGCTTCCTGGGCGCCGTTTCTGGCAGGAGCGGCGTGAAGCGCCTATCGGTGATGATGGAGGAGGTCGAGGCCGGCGCGTCGTCGGCATTGAAATTCTTCGCCGCCATCCAAAGGCCTTGCTGCTGCTGCTGCTCGCTCGAGGCCGTGCTGCTCGTCGCAGCCCATGCGAAGAGCAGCAGCGTGGCGATAACAATGCCCCTGCTCATGGAACTGGTGCGAGGCATCCTGCAGAGAAGGCCACACGGGCGCAAGCAACTCGAATTGCCTCTTCTTCCGGGAGTTGGAAAAAGAAAACGAGAAAGTAAAAAAAAAAAGGCTCGCCTGATTGCTCAGACAATCGATCGTTCCAAGCCATTGGCCTTCATCTTCTCTCCCTTTCTCGTCCCTCTCCATAGCTCTACACAACGATGCGCGCCCTCGTCACCGGAGCAGCGGGCTTCGTGGGATCCGAGATCGTCCACCAGCTGCTCGCCAAGGGCTACGACGTCGTCGCGACGGCCCGCAGCGTCGACGGCGACGGCACCGCCGGGGGCCGCTGCTCCCACCTCGTCGCTCTGGCTTCGGTGCTCCCCGGGACCCTCGAGCTGAAGGCCGCAGACCTGCTCAAGGAGGGCTCGTTCGACGAGGCTGCCAAAGGATGCGACTTCATCTTCCACGTGGCGTGAGTACTCGGGAGAGGGACGGAGAGAGAGGGGGGGGGGGAGGGGAGGGGAGGGAGAGAGAGGGTGGGTAGGGTGGGTGGGGGGTCAAGGTTGCGGAGAGTCAAGGAAAACGACGAGAGAGGGAACTGACGTCTTCGTTTTCCTGCAACAAACAAAAATCCAGCTCGCCCTTCATCCTCGCGACGTCGGACCCGCAGCGAGAGCTCCTCGACCCTGCCCTCTGCGGCACGGTCAACCTCCTCAGCTCGGCCGCGAGGGAGAACGAGCGGCGGCGCGCCAGCGCCAGCGACAAGGACAAAGAAGGCAAGGGCGAGGAGAAGGAGGGGAGGAGGCGCCTCAGGGTCGTGCTGACTTCGTCGGTCGCGGCCGTGCACGGAGAGTACGAGAAGCCGCCGAGGAGTGGGTCGCTCTACTCGGAGGAGGACTGGAACGTGAGTTGGTGGAGTTTTTTTTGTGAAAGGGTTTCTGTGTTTTTGTTCGAAAGGTCAAGGTTTGCGATTTTATTTGTTTTGTTCTCTTTCTTTTCTCGGCTTCACTTCCCTTCTCTCTTCTCTTTCTCCCTTCTCCCTCTCTTCTCTCTCTCGTCTCCTTCTCTTCTCTCTCTCTTCTCTCTCTCTTCTCTCTCTCTCTCTGTTCTCTATTCTCTATTCTCTTTCTCTCCGCTCTCTCTTTTCTCTCCCTCGTTTTACAGGAAACGAGCTCCGTAGCCAACGGCCAGGCCTACCACCTCTCCAAGGTCATGGCGGAGAAAGAAGCGTGGAAGGTCGCAGAAGCGAAAGGGATCGACCTCGTCACCGTAAACCCGAACTTCGTATTGGGTCCGGCGCTCTCTGCCGCGCCTGATGGCGGCGGGAGCATCTCGGTCTCTTATATCAAGGGCATGGTCGAGGGCAAGGCCGCGAGCGGCTCCCCGATCATCTGCGACGTCCGCGACGTCGCTCGAGCGCACGTCGTCGCGGCGGAGAACCCCGATGCCAAGGGGAGGTACATCGTCTCTCAACCTGGGGCTGTGCTCCCGGAGACGATGGCCGAGGCCATCAGGGGCGCTGTGCGCGACGCCGGCTTCGGGAAAGAGGCGGCGCTGCTGCCGCCGGCCGAGGCATCTCCGGCGGGGGAGACTGGCAAGGCGCGGATCGACGCGAGCAGGACCGTGGAAGAGCTGGGCGTCTCCCTGAGGTCCCCGGAGGAGACGCTGCGGGACGCGGCGAGGTCGCTGATCAAGCTGGGAGTCGCGGTGCCGGCCTCGAAAGTTTAGGGTCGAAAAAAGTTGAATGTTTTTTTTTTGTATGAGCAAAACATCTACTAGGACTCTCTCGCTCTCTCTCAGTATCATTTTCTCTCTTACACTTGTCTGACATATTCGGTCGACGCGATATACTCTATATAGTTGATGCCTCAAAAATAATCGAGACAAAAAAAGCATTAAAAAAAACAAAACCAGAAAAGAAAAAAACCATTTCTTCACTCCGCCTCGAGGTCGATGTGAAGGTCTTCCTCCTTGAGCATCTCCCCGTCGATCCGGATGCCTCCTCTCTTGCCAAGCTCGACGGAGCCGCCGTAGAGCTCCTCGTAGACCTGTTTGTGTTTATACACGTTGCGAGAGAGAGGAAGCGGGAGAGTGGAAGCGGGAAAGGTGAGAAAATAAGAAAAGACAAAAAAAACAAAAAACGAGGAAGAAGAAAGAAAGGAAAAAGACCCGGAAAAACGCACTTTCGGCAGAGGCCTGTCCTCCTCGGGGCTCAGCCACAGCCGCAGCAGGTGTCTTTGCTGCCTCTCGCTGTCCTCGAACGCGCCGCGGAAGTGCAGAACCGTGTGGTTGGAGAGCAGCTGGATGTCCCCCGGCTGCAGCTCGTACTTCAGGGCGAAGCGAGGGCTCGCCGCGTGCTCCTCGATCAGCCTGATCGCTTCCAGCTGCTCGGGGCTCAGCCTGGGCACTTCGTCGAAGCGCTGCGAGTCCCTGAAATAATTCGAGCTGAAGTTGACGCTCAGAAACCCTCTGAAATAGTTGAACACGGGCATCTCGAAAAACCCCTTTTTCCCCTTGGGCACCTCGCCGCGCCGGTCGTAAAACCACGCGTCTCTCGCCGCGGCGGCCTTCGCGGCCTCGGGGGCCACTTTCAGGACCTCGTTGTGCACCGCGACCGACGAGCACCACCCGCTCTCGCCCCCGGTCTCTGCGCGGGACAGGCAAAGCAGCGACACGAGGTCGGCGGAGTCGTTGTGCCACGGCTGCGCGGCGCTGGTCGCGTAGAGCCGCGTCGTCGGCAGGGCGGGGTCGTGCCCCAGGTCCTTGATGTGCCCGACCAAATGCCCCCTCTTGTTGTTGGGCCTGGCGTTGCCCCAGTAGAGCCCGAGCCCGAAGTACCCGATAACCGCCTGCTGCCTCGTCAGCTTCTCCACGGGGAAGCCCTTCACCAGAACGAACCCCCTGCCGTTCTTGGCCTCCTCGGCGAGGGCGACGAGCTTGGGCCCGAGCGTCGGGAGCGGGAAGTCCTCGCGCGAGGCGACGGCGCGCTCGATGCTGCTTCCGTCTTTGGAGACGGAATCCTCGGCCGCCGCGATCGCCGACACGAGCTCGGAGACGTCCCTTTCGGAGAGAACGGTCGTATAGGAGGCTGGGTCGTTGTAGTCCGCGGCCTCCCAGCTGCAGGGGCCGGAGACTGGGTGCAGAGGCACGACGGAGCCCTGCGGGTAAGACCTGTTTTTTTGGGGGTCGAGGTCGAGGCCGAGAGTTCGGGTTGAGTGTTTTTTCCGTTCGCCCCGGACACTTGAGGAACTTCGAGCTTTCGAGACTCACTTGATGCCGCCTTTCGCCCCCTCTTCCTGGCCTTCGGCCTGTAATGCGACCATGATTCTGCTCCTGTGCGGGTGAATTGCGATAAGAGAGTTGGAGCAAGGAGAGCGACAGGGACAACGAGGGTGAGGTTGCTTTCCGAATTGCGTTCGATTGAAAAAGATGAAGCTTCGTTGCTTCTCATCGACCCAGTTGAGTTCGCCGCGACCCAGATCGTGGTTCGACACTAGCCCTTCGTGCAGGGCTGCTGATGGCTGTTACGAAAGCGTGATTACCTTGCGAAACGGAGACGTGGACTGTGGATGGAGTGCGACGGACGCAAATGAGACTCTTCAATTGCTCTCAAGCTAGTCTTTTTGTTTTTGTGCTTTTGCTCTTGACCTCCCACATCCAAAAAAAGAGGTTCGTCGCCTTCTTCTTCCTTCTCTTTTCATCTTCTTCTCTATTCACGCAGTTACTCTTACAGAGGGAAAAAACAGCAGACAACAGAAAAGCGGGAAACGAACGAAAGAATCGGGGGACAAAAAGGCTTAGTGATGAACCTCAAAAGGGCGGAAGAAAGAAAGAAAGCGGAGAAGCTAGCTACCCTCCTCCCTCCCTCCTCGCCCTCGCCCTGCGCTCAAACACCCCCGTGATCTGATCGCTCACGCCCCAAACGATGGCCTGCCCGGGAGGGATACGCATCAGCCTCGGCAGCAGCCCCTTCCACAGCGCCCGCAGCCCTTCTTCTTTCGGGATCTTGACTAAAGCGTGCAGCAGGCCCCGGTACTCTGGCTCCTTGCCTGCGGCGAGCGCCGCGGCCTTGTTCTGGGCCATGAGCCTGGTCTTGATGACGTCCATGGGGCCCGTGACGACGGGGCTGGTGTTTTTTCCCCCGAGGATTCAGGGAGGGAGAGGAAAATGAGAATGAGATTTCCGACCTTGTTTTTCCTGAGCCTCGAAAAAAAGTCAAAAAAACTTAAAAAAAACTCTCTCACCCAATGCACGCCGCGCTGAACCCGCTCCCCATCGACTGCAGAGGGCTCAGCTGCATCGCGTCCCCCTCGTGCTTGCCCCAGTACAATCTGTCGAACTGGTTCTTGGCCGCGAACAGGCACATCTGGTTGGTGCCGTTGCGCGCCACGGTCGGCGCCGCGCCCGACCAGAGCCCTCGGATGCCTTCCTGCCTCAGGATCGTCCCCGCAGCGTGGATCGGGCCCTTGTACTGCAGGTTGACGGTCCCCCTCTGCTGCTGGAGCCTGATCTTCACGACCTCGAAGGGCGTCACGATGCAGAGCGCCTCGGTCACTCCGGCGAGCATTCCGGAGAGCATCCTCCTCCCGTTTGAGAGGTGCCCGTCCTTGTCCCGGAGCGCCGAGGAATAGAGGGCGTTGGTGCCCATGCGCAGCGCGTATTTGAGCGTGAGGTGGGTCGCAAAGGGCGTGAGGCCCTTCCAGAGGGCCGTGATCCCTTCCTCCTTGACGATGGTGGCGCCGCAGTGGTAGATGCCTTCGTTTTTTTTTTTGGGGGGGGGG
>Ga0315289_10008080_pt1 | contig 15242 bp, 14 predicted proteins | sample YL17G11_40_MG_FD_203452 | JGI IMG/M metagenome (GOLD analysis project Ga0315289, IMG submission 203452) | Sediment microbial communities from Yellowstone Lake, YNP, Wyoming, USA - YL17G11_40 | ecosystem: Environmental > Aquatic > Freshwater > Lake > Sediment | place: USA: Wyoming | collected... | reverse complement strand
TCAAGACTCTATTGGCATCTGTACCTTTATATAGCCTATCGGAATAATTATACTAAGAAAATGTTTTGAATTATTTTTTATCCCAAAGTTTTTCAAACTTTTCACCTTCAACGTCATTCAAAAAATATGTGTCTTTTCCAGCGTCAACTTTATACACGCCTTCATCGTCATCATAAGAAATATCAACATCTTCAGAATTTAATTTAGATAATTTTTTATAAAGATCCTGTGCTTTCCATGTGCTTGGCCGTCCTTTGCTTAAATCAATATCTAGATTTTCATCATTTGCAAGAGCCTTATTTATATCTGATTTTCTTACATAGTTACCTTCAACTTTAATTCCAAGATTTTTTAATTGTTTTTTCAATTCCACTTTGCTTAAGAATGACATACTTTACCTCTGCGGTTGATTTTTAAATTTTCGCCTACAAGTTAATCTTAACCATGCTTTGAGATAACTTTAGAGAGAGAGAAAGAGAGGTAGCTAAAATATTAAAAGGATTGAATAACGTTATCTTTAAAATAGGCCATATATTGTGTAGGAGATACGACCATTAGTATTAAAAACGAAACACATCGTATTTTTCTTAGGGGTGATACTGCCACATTTATTGTCCATTTCTATGAAGATGCTGGGCAAACGATACCACTGATCCCCATAGATACTTCTAAGTATCCTGCCTATGTTATATACGATATAAACAATGAAGTAGTTCAAAGTGGTATTGGGATACCTGAAATCACCCCAGGTAGGTACAGGGCCGAGTATATCGTTTCTTTTGATGCCCCTCTATCCAATGACAAAAATCGTTGGCGAATTGAATGGTCTATTATTTCGGTTGATAACAGGCAAATCGATTTCGTTGAAGAATTTGATATCAAAGATACAGTTATTACCGCTTCAGAAACAAGAGAACAAAAGTTTATTGCATTGGTGGGCAACCCATATAGGACTATCCTAAGACTACCCCTACAACCATATGAAGTGGCTTTAGATGTATACAGGGCAAACGATGCTAATCAAAAAGTAGTAAATAACATGACTACCACTTTCTCCAATGGGATTAAGATGGCTCCTGATGGGGATAGTATTGTTTATTACTATGACATCGATGCATCAATTATTAAGCAATGTTGCAATTTTGCGATCCTGTGGAAGATCAGAAATACCGCAGTTGAGCCACAACAATTCATATACCAAAACTTGCAGGTAATAACCCCTAAAGTATTAGTGTTGGTTACTTGCTTACGAATGCTAATCGATAAGCTGCAAAAGCGTCTAGGGGTTGTTCAAGCTTATGAAGATAGCGACCTGGTTGAGTTCCTTTCCCGTGGTGCCGAGCTAGTTAACGCAGGATACCCAACTACTTTTTTCTCTTACAACATGATGCCCAGTGCTTTAACCGTACATCATTTGTTGTATTCTGGTTGGTATGCTTTACAGGCTCAAGGGTTGTTAGCGACTGAATTGGCTTTCTCTTTTTCCGGTCAAACCGTGACGTTAGACTACGATCAAGCAGGTGGGCTATCTGAACTAGCCGGTAGATGGCAAGAGTTTTTAACTACGACATTGCCCGCTATTAAAATGGCTATAGTGAGAAGAAATTCTCCGGTTGGGACAGTGGCTGGTCGTCAGTATCGTATAACTGACATCAACTTGTTCACCTTCAAAACATCTACTTCACAAGGCAGTACAAGCCAGATAATGGGTCAAATGACTACCCTTGGTTTACTATACTAAGGTGTGTATTTATTAACGTAAACGAAATTCTCAACGAGAATGAATTTCTTTTCTTCAATAAGCTTTAACATATTTCGAATCAATACATTCACCTGTTAAAAAAATACCTAGAACCAATTGGTTCTAGGTAAAATAACTGAAATCCTTAATCTATACACCGTAATTGAAGGAACTATCTTTATACTACATCTAGCTAATTTTGTCAATTACTACATTTTTAGAATGGCATCCAAATACACAACATGCATCTCCCCTGTAGACATATTAACAATTTTTTGTTGGTTTTGAGGTATTGGAAATCTATCTGTGAATTTATTTGCTATGAACCCGTCCATTTCTTGGTTACAACCGATATGATATCCAGATATTGTAAAGTTTGAATGTGGTAGAGACATCATATTGGCATCAAGAGCCGTAAACCATTTATTAGGTGATTTTTTAATTAGCTTCCTATATTTTTCCGATTTGATCGCACAACTTGCACCTATTACAGCTACATATGCATTCTGGCCCAACCAGACATTCTTAGGCATTTCTGGGTTGTCTCGGATAGGTGGGAAATAGTTATCCCTAGAAACGATAAAAGATACTAGATCAAGATACTCTAAGCGTTCTCCGAATTTTATATTCCATAAAGGAAATGAGTACTTTGTAACAAGCGGTAAAATATAATCATCTTCCCATATGATAAACTTATCAGGATTTAAGATTTGGTTAAGTATATTAATCCCAGAAAAACCAACATTTTCATCTGAATGATAAAGTATAATATTTTTATATTTTTCACTTAATTTATGGCAGACATTTTTAACTTCCGTTGTGGGTGCGCTCATGAGAAGATGGATATCTGATTGATACTTACCCATAGAAAAAACAAGAGAATTTATGGTTAGTTCTAAATAAAGTGGCCTATTATGAGCAACCAATAGTATGGGAAGTGGTTTATTTTCTGCAAGGTATGTTAGCCTATCTTTACATCTGAAAATATTACCTGTTACCCCATGAGTAAATACATCTGTAGATTTATATCCTATGCTTCTAATTTCTTCTCCACACATTACATCAAAAGATATGTCTGGATGGTTAGAAAGTAGCTTGTCAAAATTATTATCGTTTAAAAGATTAAACATTTTTTCAGGCTCTACTATGCGGGCATATGGTGTTTCATAATATAGAAATGCTCCATTTATGTTTGGGAGTTCTGATGTATAAGGAAACACGGAGAAGTTAACTAGTTCTCTTTTTAACTTTTGAAACTCTGCTAATTCATATGTATCGAACTTAACAACCGCTTGCATAGCACCTACCTGTTAAATGTGTTTAAAAATATGTTAATGAATACCACAATAACCAAAAGTAAGCAAGCTATGTTCAAATTTAAAATTTGACTCATGCAAAAAAACACATTAAGATTATTGCCCTAGCTGTCTAATGTAAATACTTTTGAATAGGAGAATATCAGTGAAAAAAGTAATTTTAGCTGGCATGTTTATTTCCAATATATGTTTCGGATCTAATTTTGACGTAATCAAAAACACACAAAACAACAAAACAGTTTATACAATTGAAATGTCTGAAAAAGAGCAGGTAAACATAAATGAAAACGAATATCGTTTAACGGTAAAAGAAGTAGCAGATTCCAGATGCCCTGAATATACATCATGCTGGTGGGAAGGCGGGATAGTTGTTAATATTGCTCTTACAACTGGTACAGACGAGACAGTTGAAACAACCCTGATATACGGGGATAACTCTATAGAAGCTGAGATTAACGGATATTCAATAAAAGTAAAGCAAGCCGAAAAAGTTAACGATACATATCTTCTCCAACTCCAAGTTCTAAAAAAGTAAGAAATCAGCCAACCTGCCCCTACTATTTTGGTTATTTTAGTTAGGTAGAGAACTTCTAACTATTCTAACTCTAATGGTGGGGTCATGTTTAATAATCTTAAAATTGTATTAATTAGTTCTAATGAAATGCTAGTGTATAATAACATTGTAGCAGGTTTGTTTAATGATTATAGAGTAACCAGCGATTCCGCAATCCATCAACTTGAAAATCGAAAATTAGATGAAAATGAAATTGATGAGTTCATAGAGCAGTTAAGTTCTGTTGAAGAATGTGATGATGCTTCATCAGATGAGATCATAGACATCATGAACAAAATTACAAAAATATGCCCAGAGGTCAGATATGTAATACACGGCCTTAAAATGGCTTTAGCTGCAACACCAGAGCAAATGCGGAAAAAGAGACTAGCTAAAAAGGAAAAGAGAAAACAAGTAAAAAAGGAAAGAGCTACAGATAAAGCTACCAGAAAAGAACCAACAACAGAAGATATAACCAAGGAACGGGTTAAAAAAACCGAAGAAGAAAAAAGAAAAAAATCAGTTGAGAAAGAAGAATCTTCTGAGAAAACCCGCAAGGAAGAAGAACAGAAAAAAATAGACAATGAAAAAGGGGATGGCGAGGAAGTAAAAGAGGGTGAGGAAGGAAAAGAAGAAAAAGAGAAAATAGAAGAAGAAAAGACACCCCTTAAAAAAGACACAAAAGCGAACAACCCTTTTACTGGTTTTAAAGGATTGATGTTTGATATGTTTAATGTCTTTCTGACTGAAGATCCCGAAAAGAAAAAGAACAAAGAGAAACTTCAACGGCAGTTACGTAAAGAATGGTCTGCGTATAAAAAGAATGAAAAGCTTTTTGAGAAAAATGAAAAATTAATTGAACAGCTAATGGAAGGAAGGGAATCAGGCGAGATAACGCCTGAGAGTGTATCCCTACTTAACGAGTTCCTTGCTGAGAATCCTGAATTTATTAAAGAGATAGATTTATCAGACAAAAGGAAACATGCCGTTACTTTTAGTTTAGAGAATTTTAAACCAGATATTAAGGAAAAACTCAAAGATGTTAATCTGGACATTGATAGCAAATTACTAGAACAAGAGATTAGAGATATTCTGCGTAAAGAGGGTATAAAGATTAAAAGTATTACTATTGATGAACCTAAAAAAGATGGCCAAGGCAATTCATTAGACGGTGGGAAACGTGTTGTTGATGTTGAGCTAGAAGATTGGGATAGTTTCTTTAAATTTGGTAGTCGATGTGTTGATTTAGAAGTAGATGATTTGGCTTAAAAAGGATTAGAAGATGGCTGATACAACACCACAAGCACTTGGACAGTTAGCAAGCAACTCGGCTAAAAGTTCTACTGGGGTAGATAAGCTGACATCGAGCCTTAAAAAACTGGGGCCGTTAGCAGCCAAAGATATCATAAACATAAACAATCTAAATAAAGCTATTAAAGAAAATATCCAAGTAACAAAACAATACGCTAAGATTAAAGCGGAATTAGAAAAGAAAGTTAATTCTGGTAATGAAGCTACTGAAAAAGAAATAGAAAATTGTGAAAAATGGGCTAAAGTTGAGCGGAAATCTGCGTCTATTGTAAAAGATGCACATAATCAAGTTACAGATGCAATTGATAGAAAACAAAAATCCCAAGATAAAACATATGCTGCGGCACTAGAGAATTTTAGAACTAACACTTTACTTGGTAAAAGCTATGGTGTTTTAACAAGCCATGTAACAAATTTAGCTGCTAAGTTTGGGTTTCTGGGTCTTGCGGGGATGGCACTGACAAGACATATAAAAGCTGCAAACGTTCAACAGGATATAATGATCCAAAGCTATAGAGGTCTATCCTCTGATATTGTAGATTTCACTGACAAATCTATGGATCTTAGTAAGGCTATGGCTAAATCGGAAGCTACTGCTCAAAGAATGGGGGTCAGTACTGAATATGTTACGGAAGCGTACACAAAATTTGCAAGGATCGTCGGGACTAGCTCACCAAAAGTTCTTGGCACATTAACCGAGGGTGCTATCACAGTTTCGAAATCATTAGGTATTTCAGTTCCAGAAGCCATCGATTTTGTAAGCACTAGAATGGATAAATTTGGTGGTAGTGCTGCATCAGCTATAGCCAGTTTAAATAACATACGAGAAGAAACAAAAAGTGTTAACGATGCTTTTGGTCGAACCGTGGTCAGGGGTGATGACGTAGCTAGGACATTGCTTGATATTTCTAAACAAACTACCATGTATGCAATTGATCAACGATTTGTTGGTAGCATATTAAGAGACAATATTTCTAAATTACAATCTAACGGTGATTCTTACGAACAGGCAAGTAAGAAAGCTAAAGCATTTACTGAAGCTGTTACAGGAAAAGCACCTGAATGGATGAAGGTTTTTTCTGCTCAAGATATATACAGCCAGATAGCTGAGATATCCCCAGAACAGTTCGTATCTCAATTTGGTTCTGAATTAGAAGCCGCCAAGCCCGGTTTGACAAAAGAAGTTCAAAGTATTTTGAATGATAAAAACATGGGTCAGTATTCTAAAATGATGCTTCTTCAGGAAATGTTAAGTGGTACTACTGTCGGTATCAATTCGATGAACAAGCAAATACTAAAGCTTGCAAACCATCCTCAAGGGGTGGCTTTGATTGCAAAACAATTCGGGGTAACTTTAGCTGAAGCACAAGGGATGGTAACCCAAGCTAAAGCACTAGATGAACAAACTAAAGTAATAAATAAGCTAAATGCACAAGGAATAGTAAGCCTTCGTGAGAAGTTTAAGCTAGGTGATAAAGAATATACATTGTCACAAGATCAAGCAGACGAAGTTACCAGAGCAGGGGAAGCTGCAAAAGCTACTGCTAAATTTGCAGCTATGAAAACAGGCCAAACTATTAAGAATTCTGAAGTAGAAGCTGCTGGAAATGCTGCACGTAAAGCAGCTATAAAAAGTATTCTAGATCAAAAACAGCAAGAACAAAACATCGAAAATGATTTAGCTAGAATGAAAAGTGAGGAAATAGCTAACGATAAAGCTATCTTAGGTATAAATCAACAAATCACTGATCTATCTAAGAAAAAGGCTGACATGCAAAAGAAAATTGCATCAATGCCAGAGGGAAAAGAAAAAGAAGAACTTCAGAAAGATATGGATCGAATAGATAAGCTGATTAAAGGAAAGGAATTAGATCGTACTAGGTATGAAAGCAAAGCCGCTGAAGCTAAAGGAGCCACAGCGGGACTGAAAACAGTTGAGGAAATTAATAAACAATTACTTACTGATTTTCAAGGATACTCAGTAAATACCGGTGGGTATTTCAAAGCTATGATAACCGAGATGTCGGATACAAAAGGGTTGTTGATAGCTGCTGGTGTTATGGGATTTGGTCAAATTTTATTAAAGCAGACAGGTGCAGTTGGGCGTATTGAAAAGTTATTAGCGGAGTATACGGCTGGTAAATTAGCAGGGGGTGGTGGTATCAACGAACATGGTGGTTCCGGGGGAACCTATGGGCCTATGCCAAAAGAAACATGGAAACAAAAAGCAGGTAAGCTTAAAGATCGAGTATCCGGGGCAGGTAAATCTGCATTAAGTACTGCAAGACACCCAATTAAAGCGGTAGGCGCAGTAAGTAAAGCATACGGTGCATTAGACGATACTGGTAGAATGGCGGTAACAGCGGGGGTAACAACTGCTGCTTTTGGCTTAAGTAAAGCAATGGATTCTCTTACAACTAAATATGATGAAAGTGGTAATGAGATAGAAACAGCTAATTCAAAAACCGCAAAAAGTTTTAAACAATTTTCTGGAACTATAGGAGCATTTAGTTCTGGCTTGGCCGGGATGCCGGGTAAATTAGGTAAACTTGGCGGTGCGATGGGTATGTTAGAAGCTGCGTGGGAAACCGGTGTTTCAATAGGCCAAGGTCTAAACACAGTATTTGATAAAATGGGTTGGACTGGCGAAGAAACAACACAAAGGATGGCTGATTGGTGGACTAAAGATGACAATAAAAAGGGTAAGGATGATGCCAATAAAAAAATGATAGATACGTTAATGAAAAAAGGTATCAGTGAGCAAGATGCTACAAAGGCTATAGCGATACAACAAAAAGAAGGATTACCTATTGCTAAAGCTTTAGAAAAAATGGGTAAGACACTTGGAAAACCTACAGCTAGATCCCCTATTACGGGTATTCCTATACCATCCGGTATGGGGGCTATTGGGAATACCGCTGCTACAACTACAGCCGCACAAGCCGCAACGGCAGCAGTTACTGCTGCGGCAGCGGGTCAAGCCGCAACAACAGCAAACAGTGTTGCAGATGCTGGTGCTGGTGGTATGCCAGAGGGTGTACTTACCACAAATGGTGCTGGCGTTACGACAATAGTAATAAAGAACTTTAAGGATTCCTACGCAAAAACAGCCGCTTCTGTTGCAAAAGGAAGAAACTTTGCATCTTAAAAGGAACCCATAATGGATAGACTAATAGAAAAAAATAGAACATATCGTGTCCCACATGAAAATGGTGAAACAAAACTATACCAAGTATTAGAAGTTGGTAAATCTTTAAATGTTAAAGATTTGAAATCAGGAACGGTTAAACAAATGGATAGATCCAGCTTTCAAAAAAGGTTAAATGCTGGGGAGATATATGTAAGTGCCAACCTAATGGAAGTTTTGAAAAAAATAGTCAATTGAAAACCCACTCTGATGGTTATATTTTAGATGTACAGTCCAAAATAATATCTATCGAGATAATATCTATTGAGGGGTGCTATAGATGTCAGCAAAACTTGAAAAAGCTCTTGCGATGAAACAAGTTCTTGTTAGAAAAAATACCACAGGTGAAATTAAGATAACTTTCGAAAGCAAAGACGTAAAAGACGTTATTCTTTCGCATCGTGGTATTGTGGATTTGTTGTCGAAACGTGGTGTAACAACCGAAGCGATTCGCCAATCAAATTTGAAAGAATTAATTGGTAAACGCTACATTGAAGTATTGTAATTCACAGAAAATGCTTACCTATTTGTTAACTTTTTCAGAAACTACAAGAACAAATTTCTTGTGGTATTTGTTTTTTATTGTTGAAAATGGAATTCTGAGTTGATATTATCTCCCTATACAGCAAACACATTCAAAAGGTAAAAGGAAAATGACCCCCGTTGATTTAGATGTATGTCCAAAATGTAAAGTAGAAGGCGATCCAATTCAAGCAGTAAATTGCAAACCAGTAAAATGGGCCTGTCCAGAATGTAACACAAAATGGACAGAGCAAGGAATTGTTCAAGACAACCAAGAACCAGATAGACATTTTGTATTACGGTAATTCTGGTTGGTCAGCTTTGGCTACTTCAATAGATTTCTGTCTTGAGATTTTTTGTATTTTGTAAATTTTCTTTTGTATTTTTCTAAGAATACCTTTTACGTATGCACTATCTTGTTGTGTGCAAATACGAATATGTCTTTTAGCTTGATGGTTACAAGGTGACCCTGCCCTGTATGCCGAGAGCGCAGAAGAAACATCTCCGTACTCATCTAGATGATGTCTTAGAATTTTAGCAGTACATTTGATATTTTTATCATGTTTAACCAGTTCTTTTTTATTCTTGATGTCACAATAGTCCCTAGCAGTAGGTAAGGTAATTTGACCTAAACCATAACTGGTTACAGAATTATAATTGCTGACTGGGTTAATTGCTTTGATTTGGTAGCTGCTCTCATGTTCGATTACTGAATCCAAAAGTGCTGGTGGTAAGTTATATTGTTTTTCAGTTTTTAAGATATAGTTTTTGATCGTGGTTTGTTCGATGCTAAATGCTGTGTTACTCGATAGAAGTAAAAAGAGTGTTAAAATCAGTCTCATCATTCCCCCTGATAGTCAAATAGTTTTAAGGTAGTTCCTTTCATGCTTAGGTGTTAATCTATTAAAAGCCATATGTACTAAAGTAAGCAAAAAGCATTAAAAATCTATCGCATTGATTTTAATGCCGTATTTGCCAATATTTCACAGATACCCAACTTCATTTAGTCTTTTTCTTCATTATACAGAGATAGTTCTTCTTCCGTTGTGGTTTGACCTCTCTCAACCAGTTCTAGCAAGGATAGTAGATATTTTTTCAAATCTTCTAAATCATCAGCTACAATAATTGGGTGTTCTGTCCAACTTACACCATCTGGCCCCTCTGTCCCATCTGTAACATCATCACTATAGCCGAACACTTCATGGATTCCAACGCACGATACGCCCTCTTGATTATGCTGTATCAAAACTTCAGACCATCTTCTATCTGCTATAAGCGAATCCAGTTTCTGCTTTACCTCTGGTAGCATTTGACTCCCCCTCTTTCGATCAGTCATGTATGTGATTTGCATTTGAGAGCATCGTATATTTTTCAAATCTTGGCTAGTGAAAAATGTGTAGGGTGTAAAAAAAGTTAAAAAAAAGTTAATCCCTAAAAAATAAGCAGATCAGTAGTTTAGAAAAATTTAACTAGTGGATGAAGTACCTATTTTGGTTATTTTAATTATGTAATTTTCGTAACAGAATAAGGTTCAATATGTCGAAAAATATACTTGCAAACAATCAGGCGTATCAGTCAATATATATTAACCCTGAAGCAACCAACTGGCAGGAAACCATAGTATTCCACGATCCTATTTTTGATGACGAAATACCGGGGGTAGTTGCACTTAAAAGCCTTAGACTGGAGAACTGCTTGGGTTTTGTGCTAGGGGCACCTAAAAATCGTATAAGGTATTTTCGTGAAAAAGTAAAAGATTTAGATACCGAAGAACAGCTAGGTCAAAAGCAACCAAGAGACATATTAAAAAGATTGCTACTTCTCGCAGATGAAATTGGTGGGACAGTTGTTTATATTCAACAGGAGCAAATCGAAGAACCGCAAGAAAATATAGACGGTATAAAAGGCCCAGAAAAAAAGAGCAAAAAAGACCCGAAGAAAAAAGGGAATACAAAAACAAAACAACAGCAAGAAACAGATAGTTTTTTTGACCCATTAACAAAAAGGAAACTGATAGTACATGGCCCGCAGTATTTTGATGACTCGCTACCTACAATAAATACGGTTGAAACATCTGCAAAGATATTTGCGGATATCAGACAACAAAATATTGTTTCACCAGATAAGGGAACATACCCCGATAATCTTAACCCAGCGAATACCACCGTATGGGATAATGTAGTTAAAACTAATTACAATCAAATACACACTAGGGATAACAACAAAGACAAGTGGTCACTAGCCAAAACATCGTATGAATTTACATGTAGTAAAATCGGGGTTAGACCCTATACCCTTGCATTGATAAGTAACAAGGAAAGTATCAAACAAGACATCAAGCAAAGAATACTAGCAGCTTCTAATGTACTTCAACAAATATCTGACACAATATCAGAAAAAGGGTTTACCACATCAAATCAAACCCGATTGAAACTTAATGACGTTTTGGTAAAAGAAGATTGTCTCCAAGTAGTGGCTAACTTAAACCTCATACTAACTGATGATGTGGGAAGTTTTGCTTTGGGTATTGTTCAAAGTAAATTCGGTTTTCAATATGCCATAACTAAAAACAGAAACATATTGAAACAACTAGATGATCGCACGAATATAACTTTAACAGAATACCCATGGTGCATTGAAGCAAATGTTATATACGATCTACCGTTCAAAGATGCTGAAAAACTATTTGATTCAAGTACAGAAGATAAGAGCAAACTCCGACTAGGTGTGATAGGTCTATTTAAAAAAATACCGACACCAAGCGTTTCAACATATATTGCACAAGCAGCTATCGATGAAGAAAAAGCTATCAGGATGTTTTGGAAATTGTTTAATTCCCCTGAACCAGATCAAGAAATGTTATTAGATTTGATCGATGAGAAAATAACAAGCCAAGATGCGCTGATGGGTATATTCAATGCCCTTAGATCTGGAAAATCAGTAAACATAAAAGAACACATCATCAAAAAGCTTAACCAGAAAGACATAATAGAAAAAATAAACTCAGACGCAGAAGGAAGCACAGCATTTATACCATATATAAGTAATGACGAATTCCACAAAATAGAACTCCCCGCCAATACTGTTGAGTTTCTTATGGCTAGTGCTAGTGATGATATCACTGATAAATTCTTTCAAATATTAGGCGGGGATCTGTCATCCTATACGGATTCTAAACTAGATAACATATTAAAGATAGTTGATGCGTATGATTGGATGGATTCTTTTACATTTATTCTAGGGAACTTTACAAAGCAAAAAAGATACGAGCCTATTTATGGATACATCCCTACCGATGAACCGGAATTGACGCAGCTAGTCGTACCTTATTTCGAAGAAATTTGTCAAAAAAATATAATAAAATCTTACCGCATACTACTTTCATTTTGTGATAATGACAAAAAATATTTACAGAATATAGAACCACTAGAACAGTATGAAACAACTATTAATGAATTATTAGGCATTTTTGGAAAATATGAGAATGACCAAATAAGAGAAGTAGACGGAACTGAGATTTGCGCCTTATACATCTCAGCCAATGAAAAGAATCAAAAGCTAAACATATTTTACAAACCCTTTGTGAATGATGGTGTATTTACTGAAAGTGGGCGAGAGGAACCACTTTTACCCTATTTTCTAAATAATGCTAAAGATCCTGATTTTCTCATCACTAAAATGTTAAAGTGCCCCATAGAGGGTTATATCTACTGGCATGAAAAGTGGGTTCCATTAACTAAAACTAAATTATGGAATGAAATATATACGCATTTCAGTTTTGAAGGTTCTGATGATTTTGCGGAGTATTATAAATTTCTCAATGAAGATCAAAAAAAATACACAGCGGATAATGCTTCAGGAAGCATATTTGAATTTATTTACGAAGTGGTACCATCCTTTAGAGGTAAAGCCCTAGAGGTTGCATTTGACGAGATGGACAAGGGGGATAATGAAAAAATAGCACAAATAGCACAACTAGCTTGCTACGGGCAATTTGAGGACATCAAAAAAATATATGACAAAGTAGGTTTGTTACAACTTATTAAGTTCTATAAATCTTGGGGTAAGTTAGATGATATCAAATACACCTTAGAACAGATTATGGACATCAATACTCTTGATTATGAAAAGCTTTATTCCGAAGCAAGTGAAGAAGACAAAAAGATTGTGTATACGTTTTGTTGGTACATGGGGCAGTACAACCGGATATGGGATTGGGATTATGATTGGTTTATCGATGCTATACATAAAAGAGAAGACTATTCCGATACTATTGCGAATGTATGTAATTCAGTGGGTGCTGAAAGATCGCTAATATTAATAAATGAAATAGACCAAAAAAACAGAGATAAGATACTAGAAAAAATAAAACCACTTTTCGAAAGCGGGGATATCGAATTAGCATTAGGTGATTTTGAGGATCTTCTTAAATTATATCAAAAAGATACTGCTTTTTGTGCAAAGTTGATCGATGGCCTATCTGATGAAGACATTAGTAAAATGGAAGATTCAGCCAACCCCATTATAAAAACTAGAATAATGATAGACAAAAACCCTAAAGAATATTTGAACATCTTGTTAAAACATAGCAAAGGTGAAAAAGTTCCTGAATATGCAACTAAGATTTATGTGGATCTTTTAGGTAAGATATCACCGAGACTATTACGAGAATTTTGTATTGCTGGTTTTGAAATAACTGCTCTCGATACGGTAATACGCCACATTATTGTTAATTACTATCCAGAAGATTATTGGAATTCATCACACACATGGGCATTCAAAGGCGTATCCGATGAGAAGAAGGAACAATTTGTTAAGGCTGTAGGGGAAGAAAACCTTACAGACAGGCAATTGGAATCTCTTTTCGGCAAAGTAAATAGATTCGAAAGAAAAGAAGTACCACCCAAACTACAAGATCGAGTTGTAGAGGATAAACTGGAACTATTGCGATTATTGTTACCACTTGCTAAACCAATTAAAGCTTAATGAAACAGGAAATGAAAATGGCAAAATTTTTATCCTTAGCTAAAATAACTGTAAAAGTAGATACAAAAACGGAAATAACAGATCCCGTCAAAGAGATGCTTTTAAACAAGATTAAAGATATACCAGATGAGTACGTTATTAAATTCTCGGATGTGAAACAAACATACCCTGATATTGCCGACAAGCTTAAAGAAAAGCTGTTCCAGAACAAAGGAACACTTACTGTTAAGGATATTAAAATCCTAGTTAAAGACATGAAAGTAACCGATGATAAATTTTGGCTCAGTGAGGTACCGTATACATTAACAGTACAGAAAAAATTAAGTAAAGACCAAGTTGTGATTCAGTTTAACTTTACACCTGATATGGTCAGCGAGATAAAAAAGAGTAAATCAACTTTTAAATTTTTGAGTAATCTTTTTGCCAAAAAAGAAGGTTCTGTACACCCGCTTAATAATCAAACTTTCTCTTGGGCGAGATTATACAAATTCCCTAAAGAAGCTTGGGTCATTGAAGAAATGCAATCCGATTTTATAGGCTGGGATTCTAACTTCAAATCAATGACTAAAGAACAACAACAAGAATTCGATACGTTTAAAGAAGAAGAACAAAAAGAAATATTAGATTTCTTCAAAAAGAACTTCGATAGATGGGAGCATAAGTTCATTGCTACCCTTACACAAATGGCAAGAAAAGATGGTGTTAAGGACATATACATATTTGATGAATCTGAAAAAGGTGGTCAGGCTACAAGCCCATCTAAATTGAAATGGTTCTACCGAACTGTTCCAAAGCATATGGGAATGGTTAAAAAAGAACTGGACATAGGTTCATCAAAATACCAAGTATGGCATAAAGCAACAGCTAACATTAATAAACCCAATATCATATCGGCATTACAACAAGTGATAAGGAAGGGTTGACATGAACAAAAATCGCTACAAATCTCTAGATATAAACTATCTTAAATCGTTATCAGATGAAGAATTCGCAAGCGAGTTTATTAAATGGAGTAATGTTCAGTATGATTTCGGTAAAACTAAAAATATGCTGAAACAAAATAAACTAAAGAGAGATGGGGATAAGTTACATCAAGAGTTGAAACGTAGGGGATATAAAGATTTACATGAATTACAAGTAAAACTTGAAAAACAAACTAACCATACAGAAGGTGCAGCGATGAAAAAAGAAAATCTTAAAAAAGAACTCAGTTCATTAGGAGTACCGGTGATCGGTAACTACGTTAAAAAAAGCGATCTTATGAGAGCAATCACTGCGAATGATAACGTTGATAAATCTGTTGACAAGGTTTTGCACTCTATTCAAAACATCGATTTGAACGATCTTAAATCTTTTCGTAAAACATTCCATGTGACCCCAGAAGATTTTTCATCTTTAAGAGAAAACCTACACAAAGAAGACAAGGATTTTGAAAAGAAGTTAGAACTTCTTCAGGATTTTATTAAGATACTTAAGAAGGAAAAGAAGACAGCAGCAGCGTCTAAAAAATAACAGTGGCTTCAATTACTATTTCCTGACTGGTGCCGCATCGGTAGCCTTTGGGTATTTGAGCGCATCTTCTTTTGTGAAATACATCCACTTACGAACTTTCTTACCATTTACAAT
>Ga0315289_10008079_pt1 | contig 15245 bp, 17 predicted proteins | sample YL17G11_40_MG_FD_203452 | JGI IMG/M metagenome (GOLD analysis project Ga0315289, IMG submission 203452) | Sediment microbial communities from Yellowstone Lake, YNP, Wyoming, USA - YL17G11_40 | ecosystem: Environmental > Aquatic > Freshwater > Lake > Sediment | place: USA: Wyoming | collected... | reverse complement strand
CAAGGAGGCGAACCGGTGAAGAACACTGACTGCATAATCTACATCACAACCAAACGCGGCCGGACATGGAGCTACCTCAAAGAGAACAACGGCTGGACACAAACCGGTCCAACCGGTATAGTCCGCCGGCTCAGCGCAGAGCAGCTGTTGTCGCACCTCTTGCCGCTACTCGCAGCCGACACTCCGGGCCACCTCAGCGTCAGGGTGGAACGGAGAGTGGCTAAAAAGATTTTACGACGTCTGATATAATGATAGCGAGAACAGATTGTCCCTGTTGTCAAAGAGAAGTCCGAGAGTTCATGGCCAAGGCGACGCCAGAGCTAATTTTTGAAGTTGTTTTTGCTTTATAAACCCCCTTCGACTTCGACTAAAGCATCGGCGGGAGGAATGGGTCTACTACACTACCAAACGCTTGAAGCCGTGGAGTCTTGTGAGCTCGAATTTCTCAAGTGGATAGCCCGCGAGTACAATGCTCTGCGAAGTTTGAAAAAGTGCATAAAGCTGTGGCGGAAGGGGGATATCCTTAGCTGCCTTGAGCCACATGAGGCGCGATGGGGTTTCACCGATGTGCAGAATGATGACCAACGGTGGCGCGTCATGAAAACTTTGGAGAAGATGTCGCTAGCGGCGCCTCGCTTGAATTGGGTGATATACGAGGAATGCAACGGCGGCGAGCTCATGCTTCGAGGCGGAGAACTCGTAACATGATGTCTTAAATAAGACATTCCAACATGAGCTTGTCGTAAATAAGACAGTCATCATTACTATGTTTTTTAAGTATAATGCCCGAAGAGATTTCGGGAGCTGGATGATTGTTACATTCGAGCAAGAGAAGGCAATAGTACACGCCCTACTCAAAAAGCTCGGTGTTACTGATGATGAAGCGAACGCCACTGCTGACGTTCTGGCTGAAGGTGATGTTCGAGGTTTCACTTCGCACGGCATCATGAGGCTGCCGTACATCATGCGCGCGCTCAAGCGAGGCACGATAATCGCCAAAGCCCATGTGAAAGTGATTAATGAGACCCCGGCGACGGCATTGATCGACGGCGGCCACGGATTGGGCCACTATGTCGCCACTCGAGCGATGAAACTTGCGATAGAGAAGGCGAAGAAGCAGGGCATCGCCGCTGTAGGCGTCTTCAACTCTAACCACTTCGGCATCGCTGGTTACTATGCTGAGCTCGCGATGCGCGATGGGATGGTAGGCATAGTCACGACTACGACGGATGCCCTCGTGCACCCGTGGGGAGGCGTCGAGCCGCTGCTCGGCACCAACGCTCTTGCTATAGGTTTCCCGACGGAGCCGCCAGTGCTCCTAGACATGGCGATGAGTGTGGCCGCCCGTGGAAAACTCGTCGATGCGATGAAGAAGGGACAGAAGATACCAGAAGGATGGGCCATAGACAGCGAGGGAAGGCCGACGACAGACCCGGCAAAAGGTCTCAAGGGTGCGTTGAGCCCATTTGGCGGCCCCAAGGGCTACGCTTTAGCATTTGGCCTCGAGCTACTCGCTGGCCCACTTGTACGTGCGGGCGTCGGCAAGGGTGTTGATGGAACGCTTGAGCCAGTGAAAGATTTCTGCACGAAAGGAGATTTCATGATAGCAATAGATCCATCGGCATTTGTTTCGCCCAAAGAGTTCAAGGCGCGGGTCAAGGATTACGTGGCGGAGATCAAAGCCTCCAAAAAAGCCCCCGGTGTAAATGAGATAATGATACCCGGCGAGCCCGAGCGAAAGGTGCGCGAAAAACGCGTGAGAGAGGGCATAGCCATCGCAGACGAAGTTTGGAAGGAACTCGAGCAGATCGCAAAGGAACTGAAGGTCGACATCAACAAAATAAAATAACAAGTGCTCGACTATCACTGTAGTTTTCGTAGCACGGCTTCGGCAGCGACCGCGAGTGGCTCGATACAATCGCACACCGGCGGAGCGTAGCAGTACTCCATGCGCGCGAGATCATCAACGATTATGCCGTGCTTTATTGCTAACGCCAGCATGTTCGCGCGTTCAGCTGAACCATCTCCTATCATCTGGCCGCCGAGTATCTTGCGCTTGCCAGGTTCGACCAGCAGTTTGACGATCACCGGCTCAGCGCCTGGGTAGTAGCTTGGTCTGCTCAGAGTTCGAATGCGTCCGACCACAGGTTCCATGCCGACCATCTTTGCCGTATTCATAGTCAGACCAGTTGATGCGATCTCCAGTTCGTAAGCTGAAGTCACGACGGTATTGAGCACACCTGGGAACACTTCATCGCCTCCAGCCGCATTTGTCCCGGCGACCTTCCCCATACGAATGGCAGTTGTGGCAAGTTGGCTGAGTATCAGTCGCTTGGTTATGAAGCACTTGGATTCAGCACAATCACCTGCGGCGTAGACGTCCGGGGCACTCGTGCGCAGGTGGTCATCGACCTCAATCGCTCCCGTGGGACCAACCTTTATGTCAGCCGCCTTCGCCAACTCTATGTCCGGCTTGACCCCAGTAGCTATCGCGACCAAGTCAGCTTGTATCTCTTCACCATCTACGACGACCGAACTCACTTTATCTTGGCCACATATCTCCTCGACACGTTTGCCGCAGAGGGTCTCAATGTCGTGCGCCCTCAGTTGTTCGATCACCGAATCGGACATATCTGGGTCGAGCATCCCCGGCAGCACGCTGGACTGCATCTCGATTAGTTTGACCCCGAGCCCGCGCTTGTGCAGCGCTACAGCGGTTTCGATACCTATTGGTCCAGCTCCAATAACGACTGCATTCATCGCCCTCGGCAAAGCGGCTATGATCTCCTCTCCATCGCGCATTGTCCTAACGGTGTGCACGTTGCCCAAGTTCACCCCAGGAATTGGTGGTTTCAGCGCCAAGCTGCCAGTGGCGAGAACTAGCGCATCATATTCGATTATCTCACGTTTGGCTGAGTGACGATTGACAACCTCTATGGTCCGCTTGTTCGTATCTAGAGAGATAGCTTCTGTTGCAGTTCTCACGTCCAAGTTCGGCCGTCGAGGCGCGGGTTCTATCAAATTTTTGATATGGGGGATGTCTCCACCTATCGCGAACGGGATGCCGCATGGATGATAGATAGCATACAAGCGGCGCTCGATGACTATGACGTTTGCTTCTCTATTCACCACCCGTGCAGTTGATGCCGCAGTTAAGCCAGCTGACTCAAAGCCTATGACAACTATGTGTTTCAAGTTAACGCCCCACGTTTGGCATGCATCAACATTTCTACCACTGGGAGCTTTTCTCCGGAGAGGAAGCTTATGCATGCACCGCCGCCAGTACTAACATGTTTGATTTTGGAGGTCACGCCAGCTGCATTTGCCGCGGCGACGATGTGTCCGCCGCCCACGATAGTAAAAGCGGGAGAGAGCGCCATAGCCTTCAGCACCTCGAGACTTCCCTTGGCAAAATTTGCATTTTCAAACCTTCCAAGAGGTCCATTCGCCACGATGGTCTTCGCACCCTCGATGATGCGCGAGTACTCCGCTATTGTTTTGCTGCCTATGTCGGACATCATGCGATCCACTGGAAGCTGTTCGAGCTGAACTTCCACCGCGCGCCCATTGTCATCCACCACAACATCGAGCGGTATCTTTATCTTGCCGCCATACTTAGCCAGCAACCCTTTTGCCTTTGTCAGCAGTTGTTCGTACCCCACGGTCTTGTCGAGGATGGAACGCAAGACATGCAGATTTGTATCTCCCAAGTTTAGACCTGAGGCAGCGAGGAAAGTTTGCCCCACCAGTCCGCCCGTGAGGACTTGGTCCGCCAAGTTTTTGCTCAGCACATTTTCTGTTATCGCCAGTGAGTCGTCAACTTTTGCTCCGCCGAGGACATAGACACAAGGCCGCTCTGGGGAAAGCGCTTTGCTCAACCCGCGGAGTTCGCGCTCCATGAGTCTGCCAGCGAAAGTCGGCAACACATGACCGAATCCCACGAGCGATGGGCTGGAACGATGTATCGCCCCAAATGCATCGTTTACATAAATATCTGCCAAAGCGGCGAGTTTGCGCACGATATGAGTGTCAGCCAAGTCGCCCTTGCTCAAGCCCTCTTCAGCGCAGAATCGAATGTTCTCGAGCAACAGGATCTCACACGGCCTCATCGTTTTTATCGCGCTTCTGGCTGACGGTCCAAGTATGTCGTCGATGTATTCAACGCGCATCCCGAGCACATGACTCAGCCGTGCCGCATGCTTTTCGAGCGTCGTAAAATCTGCATCGCCTGGACGCCCTTGGTGGGCGAGCAGCACGATACGCGCGCCCTTGTGGACTAGCTCGTTGATTGTGGGGGCGCACTCGCGTATCCTTGTATCGTCCGAAATTTCTCCTGTCTTGTTGATAGGGGAGTTTATGTCGACGCGTAGAATGACTATTCTGCCCTTGACGTTCGCTTCATCAAGAGTCGGGAACTCCAACTTATCTTCCTCGTTGCATGCTCTCGGCGATCTTGTTCGCCATATCGGCGAGCCTACATGAATAGCCCCACTCGTTATCGTACCAAGCGATTACCTTAACCAAGTTTCCGCCGATAACCGTGGTGAGGGCGCAGTCCACAATGGCAGAGTGCGAGTCACCGACGAAATCGACTGAAACGAGTGGCTCGTCCACGCACCGCAGGATGCCCTTCAGCTTTCCATCGGCTGCTTTTTTGAAAGCCAAGTTTATCTCCTCGGATGTCGTGTTTCTCTTCAAAAGGGCAACCAAGTCCACTACGGAAACATCTGGCACAGGCACTCTGAGAGCTATGCCGTGCATCTTGCCCTTTGTCGCGGGCAGAACTTCACCCATCGCCTTGGCAGCTCCGGTTGTAGTTGGGATGATAGAGAGTGCGGCTGCCCTAGCCCGTCTGAGGTCCTTGTGCATGAAATCGAGTAGCATCTGGTCATTGGTGTAAGCGTGGGTAGTGGTCATGAGTGCCTTTTCAACACCGAATTCTTTTTCGAGCACATCCGCCACCGGTGCGAGACAATTCGTAGTGCAGGAGCCAAGTGATATCACGTGGTGCTTCTTGGGATCGTAATCCGCATCATTGACGCCCAAGACGATTGTTATGTCCGGATTTTTTGCCGGTGCTGTTATCAAGACCTTTTTTGCCCCAGCCTGGATGTGTTTGGATGCATTTTCTCTATCCGTAAAAACACCAGTCGACTCGATTACCAAGTCGACACCAAGCTCTTTCCACGGAAGTTTAACGGGATCCTTTTCCGAGATATGCTTCAGCCTCTCCTGTCCGACGGTTATTATTCCGTTATCAGCTTTCACATCGATGTCTAATTTTCCAAAAACCGAGTCATATTTCAGCATGTGTGCGAGCGTTCGAGCATCGGCCAAGTCATTTACAGCAACACACTCGAATTTTTTTGGTCTTTTTAGGCACGCCCGGTAGAAAATTCTGCCGATCCGACCAAAACCATTTATCGCGACGCGCATTCGGCCACACCCATCACTTTGCATCCCCAACTTCTTTGATTAGTGGAAACTAGTCTAATAAAAACTTTTTTAATTAAATCCAAAAGGTTTTAATATACCAAAATTGAGTAGCTAACTGATTTTGAGAAGGTAGAAAATATGCGAGATGCTGTAATCCTGTTAGAGCTTGCGCAGGCTGGAGCGCACATCGCCCCCCGCAAGCTATCTTCACGAAAACTTGCCAGTCGACTTGGCACATCTCAGCAGACTGCCGCGCGTTGGTTGGTAGACCTTGAAAAACGCGGTTTGATCACCCGCATACCCAGCGCAAGGGGACAAAGCGTGCAGCTCACGAAAGCGGGTATATCCATCCTGCGCTCGGCACATCGAAGACTGAATTCAATTTTTGGAGTCCGCCAACAACCGATCAAATTGCTAGGAAGCGTGGTGTCGGGGTTAGGGGAAGGCTCATACTACATGCATCAGTATGGATACCGCCGGCAGTTCAAAAGCATAATCGGATTTAATCCCTATCCTGGGACATTTGATTTGAAGTTGAGCGGCGAGTCAATTGAGTTGAAATGCATACTTGAGTCCTCGCCCGGAAAGCGGATCAATGGGTTCAAGACGCGCGAAAGGACGTTTGGCCCCGTCAAATGTTTTTCGGCGAATCTGCGCGGCATGCGGGCGGCGATAGTTTTGCCGATAAGGAGCACCCATACGGACATCATCGAATTGATTGCGACTAAAAACCTTCGCAAGGCCCTGAAGTTGAAAGACGGCGATAGGGTTGAGGTTGAGGTGGAAATTTGAACATGGCTGAAGCGTTCAAATCCCTGTGCCGGGGCGATTTTGTCCTGATCCACGACGCCGCGAACCGCGAAGATGAAACAGATTTGGTGGTCTTGGCGGAAAAAGTCGAGCCACGCCACATCGCGCAGATGAGGATCGATGCTGGAGGTTTGATCTGCGTGGCGCTACATCCAAGCATAGCCAAAAATTTCGAGCTACCATACATGACTGAGGTCTACGATGCAGCCCGCAGTTTCAAAGTGCTCGCGGCCACGGAACCAAACGACATACCCTACGATGAGAGGTCGGCTTTCTCCATCTTGGTCAATCATCGCGAAACCTACACGGGCATTACCGACGTAGACCGAGCGCTCACGATCAGGGAGCTTGGCCTTATCGGAAAGAAGGCGATGACCAAACGGATGATGGCCGAGTTCGGCAGAAGCTTCAGAAGCCCGGGGCACGTGCCGCTCCTACGTGCCGTAGATAGTCTGGTCATGAAGAGGCAGGGTCACACAGAGCTGGCATGTGCGCTCGCGGAGATGGCGGGGGTGACGCCTGTGCTAGCGATATGCGAGATGCTCGATTCTCGGACTAGCAAAGCATTGCGCATAAAAGATTCTATCAAATACGCCGAGGAGCGAGGCCTTGATCATCTAGATGGTTTCGAGTTAGTGAATGAATATAAAAAATGGCTTGGAAAAAAGTGGCGAAATAAATGAAAGTTGGTGTGGTTGATACAACATTTGCGCGATACGATATGGCGAAGGCAGCGATGGATGAGCTGAAGCAGCTGTGTAGCGTCCAGTTCGTACGCAAGACGGTGCCAGGCATAAAAGATCTTCCAGTGGTAGCGAAGCAACTACTCGAGCAGGGATGCGAGCTGGTGATGGCGTTTGGCACGCCCGGGGCTAAACCCATCGACAAACAGTGCGCTCACGAGGCCGCGCTCGGCTTGATATGGGCGCAGTTGTTGACGAACAGACACATCATCGAAGTCTTCGTGCATGAAGATGAAGCGTCTAGCAACAAAGAGCTAGCCGAGCTTGCAGACAAACGTGCGAGGGAGCATGCACGCAACGTTTATCGCTTACTTTTCAAGCCTGAAGAACTTGCAAAACTGGCTGGCACTGGGCAGCGCGAAGGGGGCCCAGACGCCGGTCCTTTGAGGAGGTGAGAAATTGGTCAAGTTAGGACTAGTGAGCACTGAATTCAACTTTGATATAGTTGGGCCGATGGTTGAGTTCGCGAAGCGGCATGCAGAGTTCTTGGAAGCAAAGATAGTCGTAGAGATCCAAGTGCCAGGCGTATACGAGATACCAATAGCGGTAAAGAAACTCGTTGAGCGAAAGGACGTAGATGCAGTGGTCACGCTCGGCGCGGTAATCGAGGGGGAGACAGGGCACGATGAGGTTGTGATGCAGCAGACCGCGCGAAAGTTAATAGACCTGTCGGTAGAATATGGTAAACCGGTGGCGCTCGGCATCTCTGGGCCAGGGATGACGCGCGTGCAGGCGTTGGACAGAGTGAACGAATACGCTCGACGCGCGGTGGAGGCTGCGGTCAAGACTGCGAAGCGCCTAGGTACGGTGTAAAGTTGGATTCGAGAAAGGTCGGCATATTGGCGCTGGGCTCGCATGAGGAGAAGCATGGTGCAGCCTTGCCATTAGACACAGATGCGAAGCTGGCGTCTCACGTGGCTCTCGAGGCGACGAAGCGGAGCGGAGCGAAGTTTTTGGGGGTGCTGTACGCCTCCTATGAACTTCCCGGCATAGACACCGGTCGGCATCAGCCGCTGGAGCAGCTCGTCGATGAACTCATATCCACGTTGCGGGCGGCGAAGGGGACCTTGGAGATAGAAGGGGCTATTTTGGTCAATGGGCATGGGGGTAACGAGCCATTGCGCGACCACGTCCGCGCGATAGAGCAAGAGTTGGGCATGCGTTTGTTTTTTAACAATGTGATCGTGGATCTCGAAGGCCCACACGCGGCTACTGGCGAGCTCAGTATGGGTATGGCCGTTGGCATCACCGACACATCGAAGCTCGCCGAACACGTCGATTTCATCCGTTACCCAGAAGTGGGGTTTGTCGGTCTTACTGAAGCGCAAGAGCGCTATCCCTGGGCCAAGCAGCATGCAAGAGATCTGGGAAAGGTTGGGATTCGTGCGGAAAAATTTTTGGGAGCCGAGCTCCTTGAGTGCGCTATTGGCGATGTCGTGAACAACATTTACGAATTATGAACTTATAGGAAGGGCACAAGCAGCATCCTGATGCTGATCAAGACAAGTATCGCGCCAATAATTTTTCTCAAGGTGCTCGCACTTGCACGTTTTGAAAGAAACGGCCCCAGCTGTGCCCCGAAAATACAGCCGATGACGAGCGGGACGGCATAATCAAGCATGATATTTCCGAGGAGCCAGTGCGGGATCACCGCGGCAATCGTTGTGATCGCCATTCCGAACATCGCTGTACCCGCCGACATGTGTATGGACATACCGAGCATGAAAATCATCACTGTTTCATCGATGATCCCACCACCTATGCCAAACGTCCCGGCCACAATCCCGCTCAAGAGGCTCCCGAACATGCAGTAGGCTACAACCCGCGTGGACAGCTTGAAGGCGTCGTTCGAGTTGGTTTTTGCGTTCTTTTTTAATACCATAAAAATCGCGATTGTGAGCACGAGGGCTCCGAATAGCCCAGCGAGCCATCGAGAGACGATCAGCGTCGTCACGTAAGCACCGATGAACGCCCCGGGGACATCGAGCGTGTCCAACAGCAAGCCAACTTTGTAGTTAATTTTCTTTTGTATCGCATATGCGATCGTGGACGATATTGCCATGAACATTATCGCGAGAAGGCTCACCCCGACCGCCTGCTGCACGGGCAGGCCGAAGGCGAGGACGAGCAATGGAACGAATATGGTCCCGCCGCCGAGCCCAACCATTGAATAGACGGTAGCAATGAGAAAGCCGAGCGGGATCAACGTCAGCTCAATCATTTGATACACAATAACAAATTGGCTCATTTCTTTAATTATTTGCTAGATTGACACAAAACTCGTCACATACTAGTGGCATATCGCTTGAAGAACCATTTTTTGACCATTTCAACTAGCACTATGTAGGCACCAATAAACCCTAAAAGAATTATAAAGAAGGTGACGGGTGGCTCCACGAATTGGAACAAACCGCCCAATGGTGTAAGCGGTAAAATTAACGCAACGCCGACGACACTCAAGCTGCTGATAGCCAGAAGCTTACTCGGCTTGCTCTTGTAAAAGGGCGATTTCCTCGTCCTTATAACGAATATGACAAGTGTCTGGGTGGCTAAAGACTCAATAAACCAAGCGGTTTGGAATAGGGAGGGCTTGTTCCAGCAATCGAAGACGGTCAGCATCACGAAAAAAGTTAGTAAGTCAAAGATAGAACTAATTAATCCTATACGTACCATGAATTTCCTTATTGAGGCGATATCCCATCTCTTTGGTTTTTCAATGTATTCCGGATCTACGTTGTCAGTTGGGATAGTTAGCTCAGATATATCATACAAGAAATTGTTCAAAAGTATCTGTATCGGAAGCATCGGCAGAAATGGTAAAAACAGGGACGCTAATGCGCAGCTAAACATGTTACCAAAATTCGAACTCGTTCCCATCATGACATATTTCATGGTGTTGCCGAAGGTTTTCCTGCCTTCTAGAACTCCCTCTTGAAGCACCCTTAAACTCGTTTGCGAAAGTATAATGTCCGCGGACTCTTTTGCCACATCTACTGCGTTAGCAACAGATATGCCGACATCTGATGTTTTTAAAGAGGGCGCATCATTGATGCCATCCCCAAGGAACCCGACAACATGGTCGTTATTTTTCAATGCAGTTATTATCCTGTTTTTCTGAACCGGTGTTACCCTCACGAAGATATTTGCTTGCTCAACAATTCTTGAGAGCGCGTCGTCTTGCATTTGGTCAATTACGTCTCCAAAGACAATGCTTTTGATCTCAAAGCCTAGATGTTCGCAAGTGTTCCTTGTAACCAACTCGTTGTCGCCCGTGATAATTTTTAGTTCGACCCCAACGTTCCTCAACAGTTTCAGGGATTCCCTAGCTGTTTCTTTCGGTGGATCGATAAACGCTACAAAACCCAAAAATACCATATCACTCTCGTCATTTACGGAGTATGTTGTCTTCTCTGCTCCGACTTTTTTGTATGAAACCCCTAAAACTCTGAATCCTTTGGAGCTCAATTCGTAATATTTTTGCTCGATCTTTTGCTGCGACTTCTTTGTCAAATCGAATGTCTTGTCTGAAAGTTCATATTGGGAACACACTTTGATAATTTCCTCAGGAGCGCCCTTGGCCATCAAAAACCTTTGGCCGCATTGCTCGACTACGACCGAAACTCTCTTTCTTACAAAATCGAATGGAACTTCATCTATTTTGTTGTAATCTTTCAAATTAATATCTTGGATATCTTCATGTCTAAGTATGGCTTCATCGAGAGGACTTTTTAGTCCTGTTTGATAATAACTGTTTAGGTAGGAATGTAATAGCACTTTTTCATCGTTATTTCCTTCGACGTCTACATGCAGCACAAGTGTTATCTTGTTCTCTGTAAGCGTGCCAGTTTTGTCAGCACATAAAACATCCATGCTTCCAAAATCTTGAATAGATGCCAATCGCTTCACAATAACGCCTTTTTTAGACATCGCAAGTGCACCCTTCGAAAGATTCACGGTGAGAATCATTGGCAAAAGTTCGGGAGTCAAGCCGACCGCTAAGGCGACGGCGAAAAGAAGTGACTCCAACACGGAACGTTTGAAGAGCGCGTTTATGAAAAATACAAATAACACGAGAAGGAAGGTGACTTCCATGATAAGATAACCAAATCTTCTGAGCCCTCTCTCAAACTCTGGCGTAGGCGGTCTTGCAACAAGCTTCTTTGCTATTTTTCCATATTCTGTGGCGTTTCCAGTTTTTGTTACAACCGCCGTTGCGGTCCCGCTTACAATTGAAGTACCCATGAACAAGCAGTTATTATACTCGTTGATCGTTGCACTTTTTTTCTCCATCGGTGCGGCTGTCTTTTCCACTGGGAACGACTCGCCCGTCAATGCTGATTGATTAACGAACAGATCCTTTGCACTGATCACTCTAGCATCTGCTGGCACTATGTCTCCGGCTGAAAGATTTATCATGTCACCTGGGACTATTTCGGGGAGCGTTACTTCTTGTTTAACGCCATTTCTGAGCACCGTCGCAGTGGTGGTTACTTTTTCCTTCAGCATCTCGGCGGCTTTCTCAGCTCTGGATTCCTGATGAAAGGTAAGACCCACACTTAAAATTACCATCGAAAATACAATTATGGCGTTTATTGTCTCGCCATAGAAAAATGAAATTATGCCCGCGATTATCAATATGAGTATCAAAGGATTTCTGAAGTAGGAGAAGAACTGAACAATGGTAGCTCGTTTCTTTCTTTTTGCAAGTTCATTCCAGCCGTATATTCCAAGACGCCTTTCAACTTCATCAGATGCCAGGCCAGATTGAGAGGTGTTTAACTTTGAAAGAATGTCATCTATAGGTGAGTATAAAATTTCTTCAGTACTTATCGGCGGCGCCCCGCTCGACACCTTGTTCGCATTTTCTTTTTTTACCGTGCTCGATTTCATCATTTTCGCCAGCCATAACTTTGAACTTTGGAAGCTGGGCTATCCCGCCTTTTCATAGAAAATAAGAGTAACACTCAAATAGGCTTTTTGTTTTCGTATTAACGTTCAAACTATCTCAGATGTCCAAGTTCCTTACCCACCTCTAGCAGGGCCCAAGCCCAAATCAAGCACTCGAAGCTCTTCACCAAGTTGCCACGCTCTGAGAAATGATTTGAATCCTTGCGGTAGGCATGAATGTTCTCGAGCATCTTTGTGCCACGATTGTCCAACGCATGAACATCAAGTAAAGAATCGTCTAATTTTTTAGACCATTTCTCGATTTCTTTGATTAGCTCAGCTTCGATGCTCATTTGACGACACCTTCTGGCGCACCTGCGAACATCTTTAGAGCCTCAGCCTCCATGAAGTGCAGCTTGCCCGGCACGACGAGCACGTGAGGCGGTGGCCCGAAATCGAGCTTGCGCAAGCTTTTCACTTTATCTGCCTTAACCACGGCATCCTCCGAGCCGGCGCGCGCGACGATCACCACGATGGTGTCGGGGACGAACGCGCGTTTCTTCAGTTTTTCCTCAAGCTCGAGCATGATTTTGATGGCCTCGTTCGCCGTCATCGCTCTGCCCTTTTCTGCTCGGATATCCAGCAACAGCAGCGTGTGGAGGCCACGTTGGCTGTTTTCGACAAGCACCTCGTAAGGTCTCGTCGATGGGTTATCCGGAAATGGCACGGTTGCGGAGGGGCCAAACTTGTAGCTCTGTAACCCGGCTAGCCCAGCAGCAGCGGACACGATAGACGCGGCTGACACGATTTTCGTCTGGATGCCGGCTTTCGATGCTCGCAGGCGCAGGTCGACATGCGTTGTTGCAGCCATCGGATCACCTGGCACCAAAAAAGCGACCTTGCATTTCTCGGCAGCATTCAAGATTTCTTCGGGGTGTTGTTCGACCGTCTCACGGGTGACTACCTTTACTGATTTACCGATTTTTTGTTCAAGCCCTTTGATGTCAAAGTTCGGGACGATGCTCGTGTAAAGTTCAGCATAAACTACGTTTGCTTCTTGGGCCTCGCGTAACCCGGCCAGCGAGATGCCATCTTTTTGTAACCCCAAACCAATGAAGGTCAGCATAACATCGTAAACACTTAATTTGGGTGGGCGATATATCTGTTCGGGGCCCGTGGCTCAGTCTGGTAGACGCAATTGCGGCCAAAAGCGATCGGCTCTTAACCGATCGGTCGTGGGTTCGAATCCCACCGGGCCCGCCATCAATTTTTATCAGTAAAACAACCAATCTAGACTGTAGCCCCGTGGTGTAGCGGTCAAGCATAGCAGGCTCTGGACCTGCTGACGTCGGTTCGAATCCGGCCGGGGCTACCAGTTTTTGCACGACTATACTAACAACGATTTTATCCTTTTAAGAGCGGATGTATCTATGCAGCCCCGTGGTGTAGCGGTCAAGCATCCGGGCCTTTGGAGCCCGTGACGTCGGTTCGAATCCGGCCGGGGCTACCTTTTGAGAAACTTACTCTACAACTATAGCAGTGTTCGTGTCGACGATTCCCTTTATTTTGTGGATTCCGCTGACCACAGTGTTTGTCAGCATGCTCAAGTCCTTGGCCTCGACGAACACGACTAGGTCATACGGCCCAGTAACGATGCGCACAGATTTTACGCCAGTTAACCGCCGAAGCTCTTGTGACGCTTGCCTTACTTTGCCGATCGACGCCGTTATCAGAACATACGCTTCTACCATAGTTCACCCTGAATACTGATGAACAGCTGGTTTTTAATACGTTTGTACACTCGGCCAAATCTACTGCATTTTGAACATTTGCCAAAAAGTACAATTTGGGCAGATTTTCAAGTCGATTCCTTAATAGACAATTTGCAATTCAGCACACGCTCGACGGAACGCACGACGCAACCACCGGCCCCTATGGCCCTGGCAACTTGGTCTTTCGACACATAGACGACGAGCTGCTCGCCTTGTTCTTCGACGCGGTCTATTTTGACGTTCAGCATCTGCTTCAGTTGGTTCAATGTTTTTTCTTCCACGTTTGCAACTCCCTACGATTTTTCGATGAGTGTTTTAAAAGGTTTGTGTGGGTTCAATCAATCGGAATCTTCCAAGGGAACGCCTGAAATATCCAGCGGATACTCGAGCCTCGCTTGCCAGCTACCTTTGAGCTGGGATGTCAACCTACGATACAACCCAGGCACGTGTCCAGCACCGACCACGCAGACGATTTTTCCATCGCTTGAGGCTAACAGGGACACGATCCGAGTTGCCATAAATTCATCACGTTCTTCGATGAGTACCTTGTATGTCGTGGGGGACGCCTGTTTGAGGGTTGAGACCAAACTAGTCGTGACTTGGTCTTCCGTTAATCTTTCAAGGTCGGTTCTTTTTCCGACAAATGGCAAGAGGCCAATCAAGAGTTCACCAAATAACCTGATTTTTTCCCGCCTGCTCATAAGGAAGCTCAATCGTTGAATGGTAACGGTGATGTCACGGTCGATGAGTTCAACCCGCGCGCCAGCCTTTTTTGCGTATTCGATTGCTACCAACATCTCCTCGCCTACCGGCATGCCAGTCTGACGTGCGAACTTGTTTTGAATCGCTTGGAACAACTTGCTCAGGATAAATGGCCTCAATTGGCCGAGGCGGAGCGCGTCTGTAGTCCCAAGTTGTTGTTCCCCCTTTGCGAGTACAGCATAACGATTTGGGCATAGCTCCACAGCCACGATTTCAGGCCGCTCACGTTCTATGGCTTCTCGGACATCTGCCGTGCTCTTCGGCAGAACATGTGCTACGCCCACGAGGGCAAGACGATCGCCCACTTTTTTGAGCAATTCCTCACCTCTTCACCATATAAGTAAGTAGAATGTCTTCACCGACCCATTTCATTGACGACAACTCAAGTTTTACACTTTTAGAAACCCTCGCAAATCCATCGCCGCCCACCAAGGTTCTGGCCGCGGTGCCACCAACGATACGAGGAGCGATGGCGATCCATACTTCGTCGACTAGCCCCTGTTTGAGCATGCTCCAATTTAAAGTCGAGCCACCTTCAAGCAAGATCTTTCGCACGCCTCGCGCATACAATTTTTTAACCAGTTTTGGCAGGCAAACTTTTTCCGAGCCACAGGCCACCACCTGGGTCCCGGTCTCGAGTAGCCCTTTGACCCTCTGTTTGGGTGCCCTATTTGTTACCGCGATGATTGTTTTAGCTGAGCCATCGAGCACTTTTGCCGTTAGGGGTGTTCTAGCTTCGCTATCCACGATGACCCTGACGGGATTTTTTCCTCTCGTGCGCCTGACAGTGAGCGACGGGTTGTCCGCCAACACCGTGCCCACTCCAATCATGACG
>Ga0315289_10008077_pt1 | contig 15246 bp, 12 predicted proteins | sample YL17G11_40_MG_FD_203452 | JGI IMG/M metagenome (GOLD analysis project Ga0315289, IMG submission 203452) | Sediment microbial communities from Yellowstone Lake, YNP, Wyoming, USA - YL17G11_40 | ecosystem: Environmental > Aquatic > Freshwater > Lake > Sediment | place: USA: Wyoming | collected... | reverse complement strand
CTCAGGCGCGCGCGCCGCCCTTTGATGAAGGCGATCGGCATTCTCCCGTACCTGCCCGCAGCAAACCGCCGAATCGCGCGACCCTATGGCCGTCTTGTCGGACTGCCCTGGACAGGGCAGCCCGCCGTGCGCTACAATCGGCTCACGGCTCATGCCACCTGTGCCTTCGCTTCTCGCAATCCTGATTTGTGACAGCGTCATCGTGGATTCACAGACCGGCAAGCCGAGCGTTATTGGCATATTCGACAACATCCACGCAGCGGAAACCCCGTTTCGTCAACGACTTGGGTTCTATGCCCGGATGAGCGATGCGGAGGGGGAATACAAGTTCACGGTTCGAGTGGTGTACCTTGGGGATGAGGAGGAGGTTGTGGGCCGTCTCGAAACGGGCCCAGTGCTGGCGCAGGACCGGCTACAGAGCTTGAACCTGGCCCTGAACTCGCCCCCGGTGCCCTTCCCGAAGTTTGGCCGATATGAGTTTCGGCTGTTCGCCAACGATGTCTACATCGGAGCGGCCGTGATCAATGCGTTGAAGCTGGAGGTGAAGTAGCATGCAAGGAGTGACCATTTCCGAGGTCACGCCGCGTGGGATGCCGGTTCCACCATTCGCACCGGAAACGCAGTTGCGGTCTCCCATGGTGCGCAACGATCTTCCAGAACTGCCCCGCCAAGCCCCGGACCTCCTGAAGCACAGCACGGTTGCTGAGAAGCTGCTCTTCGCCCCCACCATCGACGGCCGGCTCAAGATCACGAAGCCCTTTGAGGTCACCGTTGAACGGAGCGAAGGCACGGTGACCGCTCACGTCGCAGAAATAGACGAATTCGGGTACGGCTCTGACAGCAGCGAGGCCCTCTACGATCTGGGCAAGACCCTAAGCGAGTTGTACTTCTCCCTCAAGGACGACGCCGATCGGCTCTCTCCCGATCTCCACTCGGTCTGGCTCAAGCTGAACGAGCACATTCAACCCCGCCAGGAATGAAGGTCCACGAGTTCCACCGCCTGGAAACGAAGCTGCACCTGAGAACCCGCGATTCCGGCGACAGGCTGGCTTGGTTCGAGTACCAGGGAAAGGTTATCACGCGAACCAAGCGCTCGCACGGAAGCAAGGATCTGCCCTCCCATCTGATCCGGCAGCAACTGAAGCTGAACGAGCGGGAACTCGCAGGCGTTATCTCCTGCGATGTGGAATATGACGATTACGTCCAGATCCTGAAGAAGAAGGGACTCCTCCCCAGCCCGAACGCCTGAGGCCTGTTGCAGCAAGTTGACCGTACCAGCGGATTGACGACCTCCAGTCACCGGTGGTGGTCAGTCGGCGGATGTGGTGCCGCTCCCTTGCAGACCGCACGCGCCCCGTGGGCTTCGATCCCCTGTCCGAATGCTTCGGGGCCCTCGCCCACGCCCCGAGCCCTGCAAGCACGTGCATTCCGCCGGGTACTGTCGCACAAGCGTCACACAGAGAATCAATGTTCTCACATTCTCGAACCGGGACCGAGCTTGACTGCGATAGGAGGTTGGTTCAGAATGGGCCACGGGACTCGGGTGGAGGAGGTGGCACATGAAGCGGGGCATCATTCCGTTGTTAGCAGGGCTATCCCTGTCCGGCGTCGTCTGCGTGGTAACTTTGGGCCAGCAGTCACCAGGGGCGCTCGCGGTCGGAGGAACAAGCGGTCGGCTTATCGAGAGGCAGGGGAGTGCTGCTACGGATGGCCCGGAGCGCCTCTACGTGAGCGCCGGTGCTTCCGCGGAGCGCCGCGTCGATCCCGCCGTTCAGGCTGCCGTGCGAAGGTTGGTTGGTAGCAGGACGGACCGCGTCTATTCACACTTTGACGACCGGGGCGCCCTACGCTTCTTGGGTGGATTCCAGTCCAGGCTGTATTCCTACCCGGTTGAGGTTGCGGCTCGAGAATTCCTGGGCGAGTACCGCGAGCTTCTCGGTGTGTCGCAGCAAAGCCCTCTGGAACTCACTCTGCAAAGCATCACCGAATTCCAGGGCCTCCAGTACGTGAGGTTGCAGCAGGAACTTCAGGGCATCCCCGTCGCCGGGGCCGAGCTAGTCCTGGGTTTGACGGGCCAGAACGAGGTCTTTCAGATCAGTTCGCACTACCTCGCTGGCGCCGTCCCGGAGGGCGGGTGGACCATAACGAGCCAACAGGCCCTGCAGAGCGCGCAGCGCGCGAAGGCTGTGGTTGCACGAGAGGAAGCTCAGGTTGATCGGGTCTGGCACGCTATCCCCCCGGGCGCGAAGGTGCTGCCCGTCTGGAGAGTCCGCACACCGGGGCGGCAACCCCTGGGCGACTGGGAGTACCTGGTGGACGCGCGTAATGGAAACGTCCTGCAAATTGACAACCTCATGCGCGGCGCTGGGGAAGCCTTCGCCTATCTCACGAACCCGGTCAAAGGGGGACCTGTCCCGCAAAGAGTCAGATTGGAGAATCTTCTGGCGCCGGGTTCCCTGACGGGACGATTCGCCAAAGTGGGCTCAGGTCTATTCGCTTTTCTGGGATCTGACCCGCCTGGCACCGTGCGCCAGCTTGCTGAACCGGATCCGAATACTGGTGACTTCTTCTTCGACGTGTTCGATCCGCGTTTTGCGGAGGTGCAGCTTTACCACAACATGGATCGGGTGCATGCGCGCTTTCAGGCGCTCGGCTATCGTGGCCTGGACCGGCCCATGGAGGGCGTGGTATGGGACGCGTTGGCCATGCTACAGGGCCCGTACTACTTGCCTCTCGAATTTCAGGGCAGAGGGGGCATCTTCTTCGGGCCGATGCCACCCCGTTTTCTTGACCCGCCGTGGGACGCCGACTTGATCTACCACGAGTACACTCATGCGGTTGTGAACAGCATCGTCGGTTCATCGCAAGGAACCGCATTCAAGGCTCTGAACGAGGGCTACGCGGATTACTTCTCGGCCTCGTTCCTGGACGATCCGGACGTCGGGGAATTCGCAGGGCGGCTGTTGAGATCGCGCTTTCCCTATCTGAGAACGTTGCAGAACAGCAACGCTTTCCCGCGCGACTTCTTCGACGAAGAGCACCAAGCGAGCCTGATCTGGAGCGGCGCTCTGTGGGATGTGCGGAGCAGGTTGGGGGGCCAACGTGCTGACGGGATCGTGCTCGGCGGGTTGCAGGGCCTCACGGGAAAGGCAGAGTACTTTGACGCGGGGCTCAGTACGATAGTGGCGGCGGATCGGCTGTATGGTACCTCAGTAGGCGACCAAGTTCTCGAGGTGATGCTGCGGCGCGGAATTGCAGGCCGGGAGGGTTTCAGCGCCTTCTTGGCCCGTGACCTGAATCCTGGGGTGGCTGCCACGGGGCAGCTCGAAGCCGCAGCTCCGGGAGGCTGCGTGCTTGGGGACTTGAGCCAGTTTCGCATAAGCGTTCCGTCAGGGGCCACCTCCCTGAGCGTCGCCCTGAGTTCACAAGCGAGTTTGCGCCTGTACGTCCGCTTTCGGCGACCAGTAACGATCACTGCCGGAAGAGCCGACGCGGAGTACTCGACCGATAGCGGGCTTTCGGTGGGCGGTTCCATAACCAGCACGAGTTTTCCGGAGTTGCAGTCAGGCACCTACTACTTGGCCATAGCCAGTTGTAACGCCTTCCCTGTCCTATACGGGGTCGCCGCGGGCTACCTGGGTGCGGGCTCTCCCGTGGCGACGGGGCTCTCCTCGGGTGCATCGGCAACGGGTTCAATCCCGGCCGGTCCGTTCCTCAACTCAAGGCAGTTCGCAATTCAGGTCCCCTCATCGGCCACCAACGTGACCGTCACGGTGCAAGGTTCGGCCGATGTGGACCTGTATATGAGCTACGGCCGCCGCGTGAGCCTGAACAACCAGGGGCTGCCCGAAGCCGACGCATGGGCGGAGACGGCATCCTCCTCAGAAACGATTTCGCTGACACGATTCACACAGCCTGACCTCCAGCCCGGTGTGTATTACATCGCGGTCTACAACTACGACGATAAGGCGCCCGCTGGGTTCTCCGTCACTGCCACCGTCGGCACGGCACAGCCCGAACAAACCAGGGTCGTTCCCCTGGTCTCTGGGTCCATGGCGCAAGCCAGTGTGCCCGCGGCCAGCGGCGGCCTAAGTGTAGTAAGTGCCACCCAGTACTCGACCCAGGTTCCCGCGAACGCAACGAAGCTCACTATCGTTGCTAATACGAATCTTAACATCGACATCCTCGTGCGGCGGAACGCGCCTGTTGCCATTCAAAGCGGCAGAGCCATGGCTGACCACTTCTTCAGTCCTGGGCCCTTGCAGGCCCGTCTCGAAATTACGGCGGCGTCCTCGCCCCGGTTGCAGGCAGGCACGTACTATATCGCCATCGCCAACTTCTCGGCTTCCCCTGGGAATGTGAGCCTCACGGTCACCGTAGAGACGCCGGCAGCAGTCGGCCCTGTCATCGCGGCGCAGAACGGAGTGGTCAACGGGGCCAGCTTCCAGCCAGGGATGGCCTCTGGCACCTGGATGAGCATTCTGGGTACGAATCTGGCAGCAACGGCGCGGATCTGGCGGGAATCGGATTTTGTGGGCACTCTGCTGCCGACCCAGTTGGACGGAGTCAGGGTCAACATCAACGGAAGCCCCGCCTACGTGTATTACATCAGTCCCACCCAGATCAACGCGCTTGCGCCCGGCGACAGCCTTGAGGGTCCCGTGGCGGTGGAGGTCGTCACGCCGCAGGGACGCGGTGCTCCGGTGACGGTCCAAAAGCAGAGGTTCGCTCCGGGGTTCTTCATGCTGGACCCCGAGGGCCGGAAATACTTAGCGGCTGTTCATGCGGACGGGACGCTCCTTGGAAAACCTGGCTTGTTCGGGACGGCCGTGCCCACTCGGCCCGCCAAGCCGGGCGACGTGATCCTGCTGTTCGGGACCGGCTTCGGGCCTACAGATCCGGCTGCTCCTGAAGGGCAAATCGTGACGCAGGTGGGGCGCCTGCTTTCGTCGGTGACCATGCGGATCGGCGGCGTAGTTGCCGACGTGGCCTTTGCCGGTCTCGTGGGTGCCGGTCTCTATCAGTTCAACGTGATCGTCCCGAGTCTGCCGGACGGCGACCACGCGGCAGTCGCCGAGATAGGAGGGTTCCGGTCCCAGGCGACTGCGTTTATCACGGTTCGGACGCAGTGAAGCGAACGGGCAAGACGAAGAAAAAAGGCAGCACCGCTAGCTGTCCTGGTTTGTCAGGGAAGCCCACCCGGGGGTGGGCTTGCGGTCCGAGGGACCGCCCCACCAACACTAGAAGAACGCCTTCCCTTCCCGGCTCAGGCGCGCCCGCCGGCCCTTAAAAAACGCGATGTTAGCCAGGTGCGGACCGGAGACGGCGCTGGCGCCCACCTCGACCGGGCAGTTGGGTTCCTTGCGCGACTTGATGCAATCCAGGAAGTTCTGCACGTGGGTTTCAACAGGCACGCCTTCTTTTACTTCGTGTATGGGCTTGCGGTTCTCCGGCTTGGCCCACGGCTCCTGGTAGATGCGGAAGCCCTCCTCGTCCAGGATCAAGGTGCCCTCGTCACCCTCGAACTCAATAGACCAGCCGTTCAAGTATGAACTGCAGTAGTTGAGCGTCCAGATGGCCATGTGCTGCGGGTACTCGAAGACGGCGCAGAGGACGTCCGGGCCCTGTGCTCCGGTGGTCTTCTGCACTTGCCCTTGGCAAACCGCCGAGCTGGGCTGGGTGGTCTTGGTGAACCACTGCGTCACGTCCATCAGGTGCGTGCCCTGATCGGTCATGTTGCCGCCCGCGTACTCCCAGAATTGGCGCCAGGCGCGGAAGCGCATGGGTTCGAGGCTGCGCTTCTTGGCCGCCCCCTGGAAACGCATCCAATCGAGCTTGCCAGGCAGAGGCGAGTTGTCCAAGGGCTTGGCTATGTTCCAGTTCCACATGGGCTTGACCAGCGAAACCCGGCCGATCGCGCCCTGATCCACCAGCGCCTTGGCTTTCAGGATGACCGGGGCGCTCCGGCGCTGCATGCCGATCTGCACGATCTGTTTAGTGCGGCGCACCGCCTGGACCATCCGCTGGCTCTCGGCCAGATTCAGCGACATGGGTTTTTCAAGGTAAACGTCCTTCTTGGCCGCCAGCGCCGCCAGCAGGTTGGGGCAGTGGTGGTGATCCGGGGTGGCGACGACCACGAAATCCAGGCCCGCCTGCCCCAGTAGGTCGTGGTAGTCCACGTAAGGCTTGGCCCCCGGCGCGTCCTTCTGGGCCAGCTCCAGGTAAGGCTGATAGACGTCGCAGATGGCGACGCACTGGCAGCCGAGCTTTTGGAAAACCCGGCTCACGGAGCGGCCCCGGCCTCCCGTGCCGATCACGCCGTAGCTGAGGCGGTCGTTAGCGCCCCGCGCCGCGGCGGGGACGAACACCGGAACAGCGCTCAGGGCCGCCGCCAGAAACTCTCTACGATCCGATGACATCGACTCCCTCCTTCGCCCCATCACTTTACTGAATTTCGGGGAAGTTTGCAGCAAGTTTTTAGGGCGCCGCCGGCGGGCTGACCTGCAACTCCGGGATCTCGATCTCGATCCGCGTGCCCCCGCCCGGCCGGCTGTCGATCCACATGCGGTAGTCCGAGCCGAACAGCACCTTCAGACGCTCGTTCACATTGCTCACCCCGATGCCCTCTTCGAGCAAAGTGGCCAGCCTGGCTTCGGGAATCCCCACCCCGTCGTCCTCCACCAGCAGCCGCAGGCGCCCGTCCTTGAGCGAGCTGCTCACTCGGATCATCCCCCCGTCCACCTTGCTGGAGAGGCCATGCCGGATCGAGTTCTCCACCAGGGGCTGGAGCAACATGCTGGGCACCAGGCGGTCCAGGGTGGCCGGGTCCACCTGCTTCTCGAATCTCAGCTTGTCGCCGAAACGCACCATCTCGATGGCCAGGTAGTCGTTGATGAAATCCAGCTCCTCGCCCAGCGAGCTGAAGGTGTCGTGCTTGCGCAGCAGCCGCCGCAGGATGTTCGACAGCCGGTAAACCACCGCCCGCGCCTGCGCCGGGTCCGTGCGGATCAGCGAGGAAACCGAGTTCAGGGTGTTGAACAGGAAATGCGGATTGATCTGCTTGCTGAGCGCGTCCAAACGGGCCTGCATCAGCAGCCGGTTCTGCTCCTCCAGCTTCTTCTCGTTGCGCGTGTTGTTCCAGATCTTCAGCGGCAGCATGACCGCGAACAGCGCCGTGACGTAGCCGGCCACCAGGTTCATGGGATGCGGATCCGGCCACCCCGGGTTCAGCGAGAACAGCCGCTTGGGGAAGTAGTGGCCAATGCTGGAGCGCAGAAGCTCCGCCAGCACGATGGCCCCCAGGAAAATGATCTGGAAAGCCGCCCGGTAACGGCCCACCTGGGCCTTGAAAAACCGGTATATGCTCAGGTCGAAGAACGGCGTGAACCGCCAGATCTCTTCCGTGTCCGGGGCGCACTCCCTCAGCAAACCCCCCATGGCGCCCACGCCGGCCAGCAGCGGCAGCGCCAGGAACTCCTTCCCGAACAGCGCGGGCAGTGAAATCAGGCCGCCCGAGATCAGCCCCGTCACGTACCCCCCCAACAGGCCGCTTATCAGGCTGCCCTCCAGCGCCAGATCCACCGCCGCGTAGCTGTTGTGCGTGACCACCCGGATGGCCACCCCGGTGCCGAAGATGCTGGCGAAGCTCAGCGACAGTAGCAGCCGCTGGGTCAGGGTACGCTGCTCCCGGAGCAACATCCGCTTGAAGGCGTCCGAGCGCACCAGGATGCTGGCCAGGGCCGCTACTACTCCCAGCCGGATCAGCAGCACCACTAGGTGCTCGTTCCGCATACCGTCTCGCTGTCAATTATAAGCCGCCGCCTGCTAGAATAGTGACACTAGGGCGCATTCCCCCGGTCATGTCCCAACCTGCGAGCAGCAGTTTCAAGAAGGTCGCCGAGGCCGACTTCCCCACCCGCTTCGGCCGCTTCCGCATCCTCGGCTTTGAGGGCTGCTATGACGGCGAACTGGAGGAAGCTGTAGTGCTCAAGCTGGGCGACCTGTCCGACGGGCCCCCGCCTCTGGTGCGGATCCATTCGCAGTGCCTCACTGGCGATGTCTTCCACAGCCTGCGCTGCGACTGCCGGGCGCAGCTCGAGCTCTCGCTGGCCCGCATCGCCGAGGAGGAGCGCGGCTTGCTGATCTACGAACATCAGGAAGGCCGCGGCATCGGCCTGCTCAACAAGCTCCGCGCCTACGAGTTGCAGGACCAGGGCGCCGATACGGTAGAGGCCAACGAACGCCTGGGCTTCCAGGCCGACCACCGCAACTACGAGCTGCCCGCCGACATCCTGCACTACTTCGGCGTGCGCCAGGTGCGCCTGCTGTCGAACAACCCGGAAAAGATCGCCGCGCTCGAGCGGGCCGGAATCCGGGTCGCCGAGCGCGTCCCCTGTGTGGTCGAACCCACCGACACCACGGAGACCTACCTCCGCACCAAGAAAGAGAAGCTGGGCCACCTACTGGAAGGGCTCTGAGGCGAACTCCTTAGTTGCGGCCTCCGCGCTCCTTTCTCTTCGCCCGCACGGCCCGCCGGCCTGCCACGCGGGCCTCCACTACTGTCGCATCTTCCAACCTCCCCAGAACCATGAAGGCCACCAGCAGGAAGCCGGGCCAGAGCTGGCAACAAAGGCGGCCCAGCGAGGTGCCCAGGTGCCAGGCCAGATCTGACGGCGTGATCAGATACACCGCCAAATAAGACGCGAACACCAGAGCGAGCGTGCCCGAAGAGTATAGAACCAACCGCTTGTAGCGCTGCTCCGCGCGGAAGCGCAGCGCGAACGCCAGGATGGCCAGCAACAGCAACGGGTGCGTCACCGCCCCTCCGAAATTGACGGCTTCCGCAAGCAGCGCTTTCCCGATCTGGGCGTAGCGGCCCAAATCACCCAGCTTCTGCGCCGCTTTGAGAGCCGTCTGCCTCAGCAAGGGGTCGGTGGGAGGCGCCAGAAAGAACTTGAACCAAACGACCAGAAGCAAACCGGGAAGCGCCCCCAGGACCAGAAAACGCCACCTCTCGAAGGCCGCTTTCAGCCCGGAGGCCCGCCACTCCATCAGGAAGTAGCAACCCAGGCTGAGCGCCAGGAAGACCATACCTTCGTTCTTCGTCCACGCGGCGCAGGACGCGCAGGCGCCGGCCATCGCCAAAAGACGGCCCCGGTTGCCGGGAGGGCACGCGCCACTCAGCAAGACCAACGCCAGCGTCGCCAAGTAGTAGAAGCTCAGCGGCACGTCGGCGTACTGCGCGGTGGACTCCACCAGATACGTCGTACCCGCCAGCATGACCAGACCGGCCAGCAGCGCGGAGCTCACTCCACGCAAAAGCGCCAAGGCCCCGAACAGCAGGCCCACCGCAGAGCCGGCAAACAGGAAGCCCGTGACCACCGGAACAAGGGTGCCCGTATCGCTGGAGGCCTTCCAGACCCGGGCGACGAAGCCGGAGAGCAACAGCGGGTAGTCGGGATGCGTGCGCCCGAGCAACGGGGACACGGCGTTCTCCCAGGTCTTGCCGGGACCCGCCAGGAACTTCGCCCGCAGGTTCCAGATGCTCCAGGCATCCCAGGCCCCGTGCGGGTTCGCCTGGGCCACTTCCACCAGCGCTGAGACGACGGCCAACCACCCGAGCAGCAAGGCGAGGCCGAGCACCCAGTTCCAGCGGAATCCCGCGGCGGGTTCCACGCCCGAAGCCTCCACCGCGGGCTTAGCTTGGCGGCGCCGCCAGAGAAGGCCCGCCGCCACCAGCAACAATAGCGAATCCGTGATGTAAATCGCTGCCGGAGAGGCTATCTGGCCCACCAGGAGCAGGAAGTACACCGCGGACGTCAGCCCTATCCCGCTTCCCACCCCCAGCGCCACTTCAAACAGCCACACCGCCCAGCGAGGCTTGAGACCTACCCGCGCGCCAGCCGACCGGACGAGCAGCCATCCGATCAGAACCGCCAGCCCGACAGACAGCATCCCGGTCATTCAGCGGCCTGCCTTCGGAACAGGACGATACCTGCCCCATAGGTCCGTACCACGCTCAAACCGTTCTCCCGTTCCGTCTTGCCCAGATCCACGGATTGCGAGAAGTAGCCCAGCACCCACTGGCGCCGCTCAGCGGGCTTGTCGAGCACCAGCAGGCGGGGCGCCAGCGCATATTGCACGGCAAAGAACGCGGCTGCGCCGCGGGTGTCTTCCAGCAGAAGGTCCGAGAGGAACCCGATCACCGAGTCCGCCGGCAGGAGAGCAGCCACTTCCCGGAGCCGCTCCTGATGCTCGCCGATGCGGTAGGGGTCTTGGTAGAAGCGGTCGGCCGTCGCAGTGGCGCCCAAGAAGTCCAGCGCAGCCAGCAAGGCCAGGAAGACCACCACCCCTATGCCGAGCAACTTGAGAAAGGGGTGGGCCCGCTTGCCTGTTCCGGCCACCTCTCAATGATAGGTCACTGGCTCCAGGTGCAGCCGCTGGCCCATCCACCGCATAGTGTCCAGGCTCAGGCGGAGACCGTCCGAACGGACCGTCACCAGCCCCCACAGGTCGGTACGCAGCACTGCCACGCGGCGCTCGCGCAGCCGTTCGAGCACCTCCGCGCTCGGCATTCCGTAGCTGTTCTCGAATCCGGCCGAGATGATGGCCACTGCGGGCAGCGCCGCCTCTAGAAACGGCGCGCTGCTCGATCCCTTGCCCCCGTGGTGGGCCGCTTTCAACACTTCGCTTTTCCCGATCAGACTCCGTTCCAAGAGCTCCGCCTCGATCCGCCGGTCTACGTCGCCGGCCAGCAGGAAAGAGTGCCGGCCGTAGGCGAGGCGGAGCACCAGCGAGTCGTTGTTGCGCGCGCTGGCGCTCACCTCGTAATCCAGAGCCGGCGCCAGCACCTCCACCTGCGCTCCGGCGTATTGGAACCGCCGCCCTGCCTGTAGCGGAACGACCTTCACTCCCAGCCGGTGCGCGCGCTGACGCAAGGGCGCCCAGAGCGGGTCGCGCTCCGGCACAGCGCCCGTCCAGAGTTCCTTGGGGCGGAAGTTCTCGAGCACCGCCGCCATGCCGCCCATGTGGTCCTCGTGCGCGTGCGACATAACCACCACGTCCAGCCGCTTGATCGAGCGGCTCCACAGGTACGGCGAGACCACGTCCTCGCCGATGTCCAGGCGCGGGCGCCGGCGGGCCCCGAACACCGGTATGCCGCCGGCGTCCACGAGCATGAGCTTGCCCTCGGGGAAGGCCACCAGCAGACTCTCGCCTTGTCCCACGTCAATGGCCGTCAACTCCAGCGTCCCCGGCTGGACCTGGGGCGGGAACGGGTGCCAGACGATCAAGACCAGCAGCCCTGTGACTAAGCCGAGGGCTCCGAGCCTCCAGCCGCGCGCGGCGCGCGCCGCCAAGCCCAACCCGAGCAGGGCCGCGGTGAACGCGGCGGCCAGCCACAGGGGCGGCGCCGGGACGCGCCAGGCCGGCTCGAACCGGACGTGCCAGTCCGCAATGCCTTGGGAGGCCGCCAACAGCCAGCCTGCCAGCGTCGCCGGCAGCCCCCAGCCGGTGACCACGGCCACAAACCCCACTGGCACCAGCAGGGACATGAGGGGAACAATGAGAATGTTCGCCGACAGGCCCGTGAGCGACAACCGATGGAAGTAGATCGCCATGGGCAGCGCCAGCCCGACCTGCACTGTGGCCGAAACCACCGCCAGCTCCCAGGCGTAGAAGGCCACCCGCAGCAGCGCCGCCGCAAGCGCCAGCAGCCAGCGCTGCGGAATCCGCGTCCACAAAGCGACGGCCTCAGCCAGCAGACGCAGTTCGAGCCGGAAATGCGCCACGCGCGGCTCCAGGTGCACGTCCCTGCCCACGTCCGCCAAGCCCGCCAGCCCGCGCGCCAGCGGCGCCGAGGTGCGCTCCAGCAGCGGAACCGCCAGCGCCCCGAGGGCCGCCACCGAGAGGAACGAAAGCTGAAAGCTGGCCTCGAACATCTGCTCCGGGTCAAGCACGATGAAGCCGATCGCCACCGCCGCCAGCAGGTTCAGCAGGTTCCCCCGCCGGTAGAACCAGCGCCCCACCACGAACAACGTAAATCCCGCTGCCGCCCGCACGACCGGCGCCTGCCAGCCGCACACCAGCGCATAGAGCCAGCCCGCCAGCGTAGTGAGCGCCAGCGCCGGTCCCTCCGGGCAAAAGCACAGGCGCAGCAGGAACAGGAAGAAGGCCGCCAGCACCGTCACGTGCAGCCCCGAGATCACCAAGGCGTGAAAAGTGCCTGTGCGGCGGAAGTTCTCCGTCCACACCCTCTCGACCCTGGACGACTCGCCCACCAGGATGGCCTGGATCATCACGGCCTGGTACTGGCTGTGGCTATAGAGCCGCTCCAGCCGCTCCAATGCCGTCTGCCGCAGGCCGTAAATGGCGCGCCAGAACTGTGAGCCGCACTCGCCGCCCAGGATCCTGACCGGGCTCCCGGACGGCATTGAGGCGTTCCAGAAGACCTGCTGGCGGGCCAGGTACGCGGCGTAGTCGAAGGAGCCGGGGTTCAAGAAGTTGTGCGTGCGCCGCACGCGCGCCTCGACCTCCACCCGCTGGCCGTAACGCAACCGCGGCGGCGCCTCGCCCTCGCGCGGGTACAGACTCACGCGCGCACGCGCGCCGGGTTCCAGTTCCAGCACGAACTGCCCGCGGTTCTCGAAGAAGACCGGCGGCTCGACCACGCAGCCCGCCAGGATGACGATTTCCCGGGCCTCGGCATCCAGCTCCGGGGCCGGCCCCGGGCGGTGAGTCATCTCGACGAGCGCGCCGGCGAAGACCAGCGCCGCCAGGCAGGCCAGCCCCGCTGCCCGCCGGGTGCTCTTGAAGCCGCCCAACAGGGCCAGCGCCCCCAGCGCGCCCAGGATTTGCCAGCGCTCGAAAGGCACAAAGCGCCCCAGCAGCACTCCGGCAACCAGAGCGACGAGAGGGGGAAGCAGTGGGACATGCTTTAGCTTGTCCGCAGCGGGACATGCTTCAGCTTGTCCTTCTAACTTCTCCCGCCCCTGCTGGCGCTCGACCACGGCCACTCCTCGATACAACTGACCAGCCCCGCCGACACTGGATTGGACTCGATGTAGCGCACGATACGGTGACACTCTCGCTCGTCACGCGCCCAATGATCGTACGATTCGTGCTGCCAGAAGGACTGTTTCCTGAGCCCCAGGATCCGGTTAGCCTGATGCGCGGAGCACCCCTTGATCCAATGCGTGATCCTCCTCAGCGGCGCCAGCGGTTCGAGCAAGACATGCACGTGATTGGCCATCACGACGTATGCGCAAAGCCGATAGAGCTTTCGCTCCGCCTCTCCCCGGCGCAGGGCCTCGACCACCACCTCCGCGACGCGGGGATCCTTCAACCACAGTGGGCCGCAAGCTGCCCGATCCAGTTGGCGGTCAAGCCGGACAAATACCTCCCCCGCCGTTTCATCCGTCGCCTCCTGGCAGCGGTGCGCGGGCAGAGAGCCCTCGAGCCTCCAGGTGACGAACAAAAAGGCCCCCTCCGGATGCCAGTGGGGCAAGTGGCGCTCGTAGTAGCTCATTGATGGAGGACAAGCTAAAGCATGTCCTACCAAATATAGTGCCCGCGGACGGGCTAAAATCACACGTATGAAAGGACTGGCTCTCGTGCTACTTGGCGTTTCCGCCGCCGCGCAGACCGACTACGACCTGCTGCTGAAGGGCGGCCACCTCATCGACCCCAAGAACCGCCTCAGCGCCGTGATGGATGTGGCCATCCGCGATGGGAAGATTGCCGCGGTGGCCCGCGACATCCCGGCCGCGAAGGCGCACAAAACCGTGGACGTCTCTTCGCTCTACGTGACGCCCGGACTCGTGGACATCCACGTCCACGTCTACGCCGGGACCGGCATGCGCGGGGCCTATTCCGGTGACCTCAGCGTCTACCCCGACCCCTTGACTTTCCGCCCCGGCGTGACCACCGTGGTCGATGCCGGCAGCTCCGGTTGGCGCAACTTCCCGGACTTCAAGGACCGCGTCATCGACCGCTCCCGAACGCGGGTGCTGGCTATGCTGAACATCGTGGGGCGCGGCATGGGTGGCGGCAAGATCGAGCAGGACACCTCGGACATGGACGCCAAGGCCACCTCCGAAATGGCCGCACGCTTCAAGGATGTCGTCGTCGCAATCAAGACGGCCCACTACGCTGCCCCGGACTGGATCGCCGTGGATCGCGCGGTCGAGGCTGGCGCGCTGGCCGGCCTCCCCGTGATGGTCGATTTCGGCGCCTTCCTCCCCGAACGCCCCTTCCAGGACTTGGTGCTCAAGAAACTGCGCCCGGGCGATGTCTACACCCACACGTACCTGGCCATGGTGTCCATGCTGGACGAGGGCGGGCGCGTTCTTCCTTACCTGTTCGAGGCCCGCAAGCGCGGCGTGCTCTTCGACGTGGGACACGGCGCCGGCAGCTTCCTGTTCCGCCAGGCCGTGCCCGCCATCCGCCAGGGTTTCGTTGCCGACTCGATTTCGACCGACCTGCACGTGGGCTCGATGAACGCCGGCATGAAGGACATGCTGAACGTCATGTCCAAGTTCCTCAACCTGGGCCTGACGCTGGACGACCTGATCGCCCGCTCGACCTGGACGCCGGCGCGCATCATCAAGCGCGAGGACCTCGGCCACCTCTCAGTGGGCGCCGTGGCCGACCTGGCGGTGCTGCGGCGGGAGAAGGGCAGCTTCGGGTTTGTGGACGTCTTCGGCGCCCGCTTACGGGGCTCCCAGAAGCTGACCTGTGAGTTGACCATCCTCGACGGCAGGGTGGTGTGGGACTTGAACGGCCTGACCCGCCAGGACTGGGACAAGCTCCCCCCTGGCTACCCCTCCCAAGCCGACCCGCGCTGGGACGGCACGCTTGCGGGCGGGGCGAGGGCGCGGAAGTAGTGCCGCTGGCCCTCGCCTCAGCGTACTTCCACGACGCGGTCCCCAGCTTCCAGGCAGGCCTGGATTCGAGGCCATGCTCTCTCAAGCGCAGACAATAGCGCCGACGTCCGGCAGTTCCCGAGCCGGACCCACACCAGTTGCACGCCAGCTCCGGGGATTCCAGCAAGATAGAAGAAATCCTCATCCTTGCTGATGAGAACGGTCTGGCGCTCGGCGGCAAAACGCCAGATCTCGCTGTCGGCGGCCTGTCCCAGGCCTAGGTCGAGGACGTGCTGGCACTCCGCGCCTCGCGCAGCCAGGAACCGCGCCACGGCAGTGGGAAGCTGGTTGTCGATCAGGAATCTCACGAAACCTGGAGTACCGG
>Ga0315289_10008074_pt1 | contig 15248 bp, 12 predicted proteins | sample YL17G11_40_MG_FD_203452 | JGI IMG/M metagenome (GOLD analysis project Ga0315289, IMG submission 203452) | Sediment microbial communities from Yellowstone Lake, YNP, Wyoming, USA - YL17G11_40 | ecosystem: Environmental > Aquatic > Freshwater > Lake > Sediment | place: USA: Wyoming | collected... | reverse complement strand
AGGACATGAAGCCCGCTGGCTGTGAACCGGTCGAGGTCCGAAGCGGAGCACGCTGGGCGGGCGGGGTCTGCACACACGTCGAATTTCGCGACGAAAAAGTCGCCTTCTTCGTCGGCCTCCTCGAGCAGGGACAGCACGTCCTCCGCTACAGGCTACGCGCCGAAACCCCCGGCAAGTTCCACGCCCTTCCCACGAACGGCTTCGCCATGTACGCGCCGGAGGTCAAGGCAATTAGCGACGAAATGCGTCTGACCATTGTGGAATGAGCGGCGGTAGCCGACAGTGAGCTTGCCCCGGAGGAGAGACTTGAGCCACTGACCACGAACTCCCCCATCGCAATTGCCCCTCCCCGCGCCGGCGCCTCGCGTGCGGCTGTGGGCGTCCTCTATCATTTGGTGGGAATGCGCCACGACCCGGGACGGCGTGGCTGTATTTCGTGGCAGAGCTTCATGAACTTCGCACACCCCGAAACGATGAAAATGCGGCCTCCTTAGCGCTCGTTCTCAAACCAGTCGGACTCTGCTTTCTCTCGCCAAGGCGCAAAGGACGCCAAGATTTCACAGGGCGTCCTTCTTCGCGTCTTCGCGTCTTTGCGAGACTCCTGCCGGCCCCTCGCCGCATAGGGCTCATTTTCAGGGCATATGAACGCAGATGCACGCGGCGACGGTCACAGCCCTCGTGAGACATCCCAGAAGCCAGGTTCGTTTTTTCTTTCCCCCCAAGACTCAGGGGTTCCGCGCCATCGGGGAGTCCATGCAGGTGGGTCTTAACGCTCTTCAGTCGAGGTTCTTCGCTGACCTCCTCAAAAGAAGAGAGTTGGTCACTACGGAGATCGAGGAGAGCGCCATAGCCAATCCCGCCCACTCCGGCTTGATTCCGCCAGCCGCAGCAAGAGGAATTCCGAGGCAGTTGTAGAACAGAGCCCAGAAGAGGTTCTGCTTGACTTTCCGAAGGGTCTTGCCGCCTAAGACAATCGAGCGGGGAACGTCCCGCAGGTCGTCTTTCACAAGGACGACGTCCCCGGTTTCTTTGGCGACGTCCGTTCCGGAGCCGATGGCTATGCCGACGTCTGCGGCGGCGAGAGCCGGTGCGTCGTTGATGCCATCGCCGACCATAGCGACTTTTCTGCCCGAACGGGAAAACTCGCGGACGAGCCTTATCTTATCCTGAGGGAGAATCTCCGCCCTGAAATCGGAAATGCCGGCTTGTTGGGCGACTTGTCTGGCGATGGCTTTGTTGTCGCCGGTGACCATGACCACATTCAGCCCCAAACTCCTCAGTCTCCTTATTGCCTCGATGGAAGAATCTTTGACCTCGTCGGAGAGGCAAATGGCGCCTACGAGTTTAGAATCGAACCCCACTAAAACGAGGGACTTCCCCGACGAGGCAAGCTCTTCGTGTCGGGAGGCATCCACAATCACCTTGTGCGACTCGAGGAACTTCCTGCTGCCGACGAGGAGCTGTTTGCCGTCGTGAGCGCACCTGACGCCGGAACCCTTTAGCTCCTGAACGTCCTCAACGGGCTGGAACTCAAGCCCTTTGCTCTTTGCGAATTGGACGATTCCTCTCGCAAAAGGGTGCGTCGAATATCGCTCTGCGGACGCCGCGAGGCTCAGCAGTTGCTCCGGAGAAAAAGACGGCTCGGCGACGATTTCCGCGACTGACAATTTGCCTGCCGTTATTGTTCCCGTTTTGTCCATGAGAACGGTGTCAACGGAAGACATTACCTCCAGGGAGGTCGCCTTCTTGAAGAGAATCCCGCGACTGAGGCCAACAGCGGAACCGACGGCGATGGCCGTGGGCGTAGCTAAGCCTAAAGCGCATGGGCAGGCAATTACGAGGACCGCTATGGCAGCCGAAAGCGCCTTGACCAGCGGCATAGACGATGCGGTCAGTAACCAGACCACAAATGCGGCAGCGGCGATGAGCAAAACGACCGGAACGAAATAGTTGGAAACCCTGTCGGCGAACCTCTGGATGGGCGGCTTGTCCGCCTGAGCGTCCTTGACCATTTTCACCATCTGCGCCAGAAACGTATCCTTGCCCACTCGTGTCGCTCTCACGCGGAGCACGCCTGAGATGTTGAGCGTCGCCCCCACGACCTCATCCCCGACTTTTTTCTCAACGGGAACAGACTCGCCCGTGACAAGAGACTCGTCGAGGTCCGAAGCCCCTTCGATTACCACACCGTCAACTGGCATCTTCTCGCCCGGTCGGACGACGACAACGTCCCCGACGGCGACCTCTGAAGCCGGGATGCTTTTTTCGTCTCCGTCAAGGATTACCGTTGCCGCGGGAGCTTGCAGGCTCAGCAGTTTCTCGAGAGCTCTGTTTGCGGAATGTCTTGCCCTCGCCTCGAGCCACTTTCCGCAGCGAATGAAGGATATGAGAAGAGCCGGCGTCTCAAAAAAATGCTCCCCGCCGACGAAGCTTGACGGAAGAAACGTCGTCAGCAAACTGTAAACGTAGGCGGCGGATATGCCCATGGAGACCAGCACGTCCATATTCGCCGAGCGGTTTTTCAGCGAGCGGTATGCGCCCGAATAGAAAGTCGCCCCCGCTGTGAACTGAAGGATGCTCGCGAGGATGATGCGTGCGGACTTGCTGAAGGGGTCGGTGAGGGAGGCGTAGGTTACGACGAGAATCGGGGCCGCGAGGACGAGGCTATATACGAGCCAGAAAAGCTCCTTGCGGGCGGTCAGCTCTTTTTTTTTTCGAGGTCGCCTTCTAACGGCGTATAACCCAGGTCCCCGATAGCCTCGAAAATGTCTTTTCCGCTGACCGCCGACGGGTCAAACTCGACGGTGCAGCTCTCAGCCGCGAAATTGACCGTCGCTGCGATGACGCCGGGCGTCTTGCCGAGAACCTTTTCAATCGTCCTGGCGCACGCAGCGCAATGCATCCCGCCGACCTGTATTTCGAGCTTCGTGGTAGCCATCCGGTCCTCCCGGCAAGGTTGAACGTCTCACGACTCCAGCCGCTAATATCGCACTATTGCCCTTTTATGTCAACGTCGGTTGACCCTTGGTTGTTCCAAAAGTCCACCTGCTTTACGAATCCCGATTGCAGTAGGGGAGGCTTCGCCGGCGCCGCGAAAATCCCTGAAAAGACCCCGATGTTTGTGGAGATTTTTGCGCGCATCTGTTGAGCCGATTCTGCGCTTTCGCTGGCCGATTGCTCTTTCGGAATTGCGATGTCCGCGAAAACGCCGAAAAAAGTTTGCTCCAACCTCCGAAAGGGGAACTAATTTCACGCGATAATCCTGGCAGGCAATCCCCTGACCCGCCCGAGGCACGACAATTGCTCTCTCCCTTTTTTCGAAGCAGTCATAGAAGTACGGCGCAATCACACCAAACAAGTTTTTTAGCAGTGTCCCTCTTGGTCCCATGTTGTTTTGACGACCGTGATTTGGCCATGAATAACGCGGTCGTATCTTGCCGGGCAAGAATGCTCGACATGCCACCTGCCAGCCTTTCTCTATGTGAGCCGTCGGGCGCGGCGCCATCCGGCGCCGACAAGCGGTAGTTAACCGACGCGCACCACAACTCCTGGCCGTACGCGAGATCCTTGTCGTTGGTTCCGCAGGCAAGTGTCTTGTCGGCGCAAGGTGTCCAGAGCTTTTTCCTGCCGACGCCACAAGGATGAGATGCGTGGACGTCGCCGGCAGGAAAAGCCGCCTCAAAAGCGAGCGAGCGCCGCCTGGAAGAGCTTCGGGCTCTCGAGGGATGTAACTGAGAGGGCGAAGCTGTGCGCGGTCGCGGCAGTTAAAATCGCCACGTGGAATGAGCGGGCGAGCTTATATCGTGGCAAACAGCGCACTTGCCGAACTTGCGGTGGAGCGGGCGGGCACCCTTGAAACGTAACTGCGTTCAGGACCCCTTCGCAGGACCGCTCAAATGGAAGAGCTGCCTGCCCGCTTCGCCATCCGACAATAGCTTCACCATATAAAAGGCTTGCACGGCGGCCGGAGCCGAGCTTCAGGTTCTCGCAGTCCATACCGCTGCGCTGAAAATTGCCACTCCGCGTCGAGCAGGCAGGGCTCTCGCAAAGATGCAAAGAAGGACGCCCTGTAAACACTCCGCGTCTTTGCGCCTTGGCGAGAGAAAACAGAATCAGACTGGCTCAAAAATCAGGATTACCGAGACCGAATTTTCATGGTCTCCGGGTATGCGAAGCTGATGAAGCACCACTCTGTCGCATTCGGAAAGCATCCGTCAATGCAACCGAATAGTCCCCACCGTCCAATGCGGCCGGACTTTCCGACGGAAATTGATTTGCGCATTGTGCCTTTGTCGGTGGGCCCCAGAGTCTTCAAGCAAGCCCCCTGCCCGTTGGTGGACTGCGGTTGCTGGGGTGGTTTCGACCTCGGCGACCGCGCTTCGCGCGCTGAACCGCCGACGGGCAGGAATAAGCTAACTTTGCGTCGGCCGGGGGCTTCGGCGGTGGTGGGAGGTTCACCATTGCCGGGGTCGTCCAAAACCTGTTCGCAGGATGGGGCAAAGGTGTTCGTCCGTTGGACCTGACACCGGGTCTCTCGAGGAATGAAGGCGTTCAAAGCGCCATTAGAAATCGTGGAGCCGGTCTTTCCACGCAGCTTGACCCGTTTGTCGTCGGACCAAAGAGAGTCCCTGCCCGCCGGCGCGGCGCGGCCGCCCGGGGCGGCACCCGCCTCCTCGGCCGTACTTCTTGCGCTCAGCCGTCGGCGGGCAGGGCTAAACTGGACACAAGCCGCCCGACATACAACGCTGACCATCGGTTCGTGCGCTCGGCAAACGGAGCGCAGAAGTGCCTCCACAGTGCGCTGGTTGAAGCGTGGACAGTTGCGTATCAAGTCTGGCTTTTCCCTGATTTGCCTCTGCTTATCGTGCGAGAAGGTTGCATCCCGTCAGCACTGAGCGATGCCGGTGTATCCGGAAATTCTGGCGATTGATTGACGCAGGACGAAGGAGGTTGAGTGAGTTCCATGAGCGTTGATTGGAGTGATGCTTGCGTTTTGATTACGGGTGGGACCGGGTCTTTTGGCCGGGCAATGACAAGGCTTCTTCTGGAGGAACGCCACGTCCGAAGGTTAGTGATTTTCAGCCGGGGTGAAATGAAGCAGTTGAATATGCGCCGGGAATTCAAAGACCACCCTGCTCTACGCTTTTTCATCGGGGACGTCCGTGACCTGGACAGGCTGCGCCTTGCGATGAGAGGTGTGGATGTTGTGTTTCACGCCGCCGCACTAAAGCAGGTTCCTGTGGCTGAGTACAATCCATTCGAGGCCATCCTGACGAACGTTCATGGTGCTGCTAACGTCATTCGCGCGTGCATTGACGCCGGGGTCAAGAGAATCATGGCCCTTAGCAGCGACAAGGCGACCAACCCCATCAACCTGTATGGGGCCACGAAGCTGTGTGCCGAGAAGCTGTTCGTCGCCGCGAATTCATACGCCGGCGGCTTGGACACTCGTTTCGCTGTGGTCAGGTACGGCAATGTGGTCGGAAGCCGCGGCAGCGTAATCCCTCTGTTCCTCGAGAAACGGAGGACGGGGAGGTTGCCTGTGACCGACGAGCGAATGACTCGTTTCTGGATAACCCTCGACCAGGCGACGCGATTCACTCTCGGGTGCATCGAGCTTATGCATGGCGGAGAGATTTTCGTTCCGAAGATTCCGAGCATGCGAATAGTTGACCTCGCCCGCGCAATCGCGCCAGGCTGTCAGTGCGAGGTTGTTGGGATACGCCCGGGCGAGAAGCTTCACGAGACGCTGGTATCGGAGGATGATGCTCGGACAACCCTCATGTACGACAACTGTTTCATTATTCAGCCCCATCACCACATGTGGGATGATCTCGGATATGAGCCGCCCAACGGCGGCGAACCTTGCCCGGATGGATTTCGCTACGGCAGCGATTCCAACACGTGGTGGCTATCTGCCGAGCAGATTCGCTCGCTCGTTCAGGCGGACGAGAGACGGTACAAGTCCGATGCCGCAGAGGAACAACCGGATGCAGAGGCCGCCCTCTCCTACGCCGGGCGACCGGTAGATGAGCCCAACGTCGAGAACAGGCTGGAGGCAGGGCGACCCGCATGACCGTATGCTCGAAGACCGTCGAGCTTGAACTTCCCCTTCCTGACTTTGGTGACTCAGGCAGGGCGCCGTAATTCCAAAAGGCGGGGCACGTGGAGCTCAATATGTTGATTCCCGGAAGCCTCCTGACATCCATGACAGATTCAGATGACAGCTCAAGAACCGACGAGGTATCCATTCCGACCGGACAGTTTGTGGTCGTGGGCTGCGGCTCCATCGGCAAGAGGCACATACGCAACCTCAAGCACCTCGGCGTTAACCAGGTCGTCGCGGTTGACGTGCGCGCCGACCGCCGCCGGGAGGTCCTGGACCGGTTTGGTGTGCCCGCGTTTGGGGACATCCCTAGCGCATTGGCTGGAGAGGCCATTGCGGCGTTGATTTGCACCCCCACACGCTTTCATCTTGAACATGCGCTTCTGGCCGCCAGGTCGGGTTGCCATCTTTTCATCGAGAAGCCCGTTTCCGATTCCATGGAGGACGTGGACGAACTCATCGAGGAAGTCGAGCGCCGGGGATTGAAGACGTTTGTGGGCTGCAACTTCCGCTTTGAGCGTGGTCTTCGCCACGTCAAGAGGCTCCTCGACGACCGGGCGGTTGGGAAGGTCATCTCAGCACGGGCTCAATTCGGCCAGTACCTGCCGGACTGGCGACCGTGGGAAGACTACAGGGAGACATACAGCGCGAAACGCTCACTCGGCGGCGGGATTCTTCTCGACCGGATTCACGAGCTCGACTATTTGCTGTGGCTCATGGGGGAAGTCCGCGAAGTCTGTGCCATGATGGGCCATTTGAGTCACCTGGAAGTTGACACAGAGGACACAGCCGAAATCTTGCTCCGCTTTGCGACAGGCGCCGTCGGGTCGGTCCATCTGGACTTCGTGCGACGAAAGTATGATTGCAGCCTCGAGATAGTCGGGGAGGCGGGGATAATCAACTGGTGTTACCAGGACCACAGTGTGCGATGGTTCCTCGCCAGCGAATCGAGATGGAGTGAGATGCGCTGGCCAAATTGCGATGGCAACGAGATGTATCTCGCTGAAATGGAGCATTTCATTCGTGTTGTGCAGGGCCAGGAAACGACCGTGATGGATGTCGCCTCCGCGAAGCGTGTCCTGGCCATCGCACTTGCTGTCAGGGAAGCGGCGGCAGAGCAGAAAGCGATATCCATACAACAATGCGTGACGTCACGAACAGGCATCGAGTTGTAGCTATTATCCAGGCACGAATGGGGTCAACCCGCTTGCCCGGAAAATCCCTGGCACAAATCGCCGGAAAGCCGCTGCTCGAACATGTTGTAGAGCGTGTGAGAGCCAGCCGGACCCTTGACGAAATTGTGGTTGCCACAACTACCAACCCGCAGGACCGCGCAATTCTTCACCTGGCAGCCCGATGCGGAGTGCAAGCATACGCGGGGAGTGAGGAAGACGTGCTCGACAGATATTACGAGGCTGCTAAACAGAGGACCGCACAGACTGTCGTTCGGGTCACCGGCGATGACCCGTTCCAGGACCCCGAAGTTCTCGACAAGGTTGTTAAACGCATACTCGGCTCTTCGGACCTGGACTACGTCAGCAACTGGATTGAGCCGACTTATCCGGAAGGTCTGGATGTCGAGGCGTTCTCATTTGAGGTGTTGGAGCGGGCATGGTTGGAAGCAAAGCTTCCCTCTGAACGGGAGCACGTTACCCCCTATATCTGGAAGAATCCGGACAAATTCAGGCTCGCCAACGTCAGGCACCACACAGACCTGTCCGGTCTTCGCTGGACGATAGACTACGAGGAAGACCTCTGGTTTGCGCGGGAAGTCTATGCGAGGCTGTATCACAAGGCGATTTTTCTTATGGATGACGTCCTCGAGCTCCTGAGAACCGAACCGGAGCTGGCAAGGATTAATCAGGGCATTGAACGTCGTGCGGGCTACGCACTTTCGTTGATTAAGGATTGCAGGGAATGCCAGTAGTAGAGACCAGCAGGTCTTTGCAGCGCATCACTGACCGCGAACGGGCGTACGTCCTGGAGGTTCTTGACTCGCAGTTTCGTTCTTCCGCCGGAAGCAACTGGACGAAGCGATTGGAGCAGAAGTTCGCAGAGGTGTTTCATTCGAGGTTCGCAATCTCGTTCATCAATGGGACCGCCACGATCCACGCGGCTCTTGCAGCCGCCGGAGTCGGCCCGGGCAATGAAGTCATCGTGCCGCCTCTGACAATGGCCAGCACCTCATTTGCAGTCCTGCACGCAGGCGCCGTTCCCGTCTTCGCGGACATAGACCCCCATACATGGACGATTGACCCCAAATCAATTCAAGAGCGAATCACGCCACGAACAGGGGCCATCATTCCCGTGGCGATTTACGGTCTGGCCCCGGACATGGGCGCCATTATGGAAATCGCAAGCAAGCACAATTTGTTCGTCTTAGAGGACGACGCGCAGTGTTTTCTGGGGTATTGCAGGGGTCAGATCGTCGGCAGCATCGGGCACGCGGCGAGCTTCAGTTTCCAGAGCTCCAAGCACATGACCAGTGGAGAGGGAGGAATGGTCACAACGAATGACGAGAACCTCGCCACACGAATCCGTCGCTTTAATAGCCTCGGATATGCTGCCGTTGGTGGGTCTCCGGGCGCCGGCAAAATCACCAAGGACACGATTCAGGACCCCAACTACGAACGCCACGTTTCCGTGGGCTGGAATTACCGCATGCCGGAGTTGTGCGCGGCGGTGGCTTTAGGGCAAATGGAGCGCCTCCACGAACTGGTTGAAATACGAAAGGCCGTCGCTGCGCTATATGCGAATGCTGTGCACGGGTGCAACTGGTTAGTTCCTCAAGCTGTGCCGGAAGGCTATGCCCATTCCTATTGGACGTACGTCGTCAAGCTCGAAAACGCCGGAGAATTCGGGTGGCGTGATTTTCGGAAGCGATATATCGAGCTGGGCGGCGACGGGATTTACGGCGCATGGCAGTTGACGTATCTGGAGCCGGCGTTTCGCGACAAGTCTTTTCCACGAGGTTTCTCGTCTCACTTCTGGCAGAGATATGAGGCCGGCTTGTGCCCCATTGCCGAGTCCCTCCAGCCCTGGCTGCTCCAGTTCAAGACCAACTACTGGGACCTGGCAGTGGCTGAACGGAAAGCCGAGGCCCTCGCGCGAACAATCGCGTATTTCGGGGGTTGAATGGTTGTGAGGCCGCGAAAGAACGTTTTGCTCGTCACGGGAAGCAGCGGGCTTCTTGGCGCCAACCTGGCTATGGAAGCGCCCAGTGAACACCAAGTCGTGCTCCTGGACCAGGGGCATTTGGCGCCGCCTGTTAGCTCCCCTGTCTTGAGATGCGATTTGACAGAGCGGGACCGGGTGATTCAGTGCCTTGATTCCGTGCGCCCTGACGTTATTGTGCACTGCGCCGCCATTGTAGATGTGGAGCGCTGCGAACTCGAGCCGGAATCAGCCGAACGTATCAACGTACACGCCGTCGCGACGCTCGCCGATTGGGCTGGAGAGCGTGGCGCCCGCCTGGTTTACATTTCAACCGACTCCGTCTTCGATGGCGAGGTCGGGCTTTATAGCGAAGAAGATGCTCCACGCCCGCTCAATCACTATGCGCGGACGAAGCTTGCGGGGGAGAACGCCGCCCGAGCGCAGGCGCCGAAAGCTTTGATTGTGCGAACAAACTTTCACGGGTGGAACCTCCAGGAGAAATTGAGCCTTTCTGAGTGGGTTCTTCGCGGGCTTTTGCACAGAGAACGTTTGACGATGTTCACGGACGTCCGCTTCAGCCCGCTGTTAGTGAACGACCTCGCCCGGATAATCCTCGACCTCGTCTCGCTGGAAGCGACTGGCACGTATCACGTCGCAGCCAGGGACGATTGTTCAAAACACGAATTCGCTCTGTTGGTGGGCGAGGTTTTTGGACTGAAGACTGACACCCTCGTCCCAATTTCCGTGGACAATTTCCCTTTCAAGGCGCGGAGACCGAAAAACACATCGCTGAGAGTCGAGAAGACCTCTAACTTTCTTGGCCGAGCGATGCCTTCGGTGGAAGAGGGACTCCTTTCGTTCAAGGTATTACTTGACGACGGTTACGTTACAACCCTCAAAGGGCACGAACCGAATTGGCTTCTATCGGCGGAGGTCTCCTGACTGATGGCCCGCATTCTTTACGTCTCACAAGGCTACACGACGCACGACCGAAGGTTCCTTGAGCAGCTTTCGACCACACCCCACGATATATGGTTCCTGCCGTGTGCTGCCGACCGAGTGCAGTACGAGAGTCGCCCCATTCCTTCCGGTGTCCATCGCCTGCCGTCCCTGAATAATGGCTCTGGATTGAACAAGCCCATCAACTGGGCAGTCTCTTTATCCCGGTTTCGGCGATTGCTCCGCACAATAAAGCCGGACCTTGTTCATGCGGGCCCCGTCCAGACTGGGGGATTCATAGCGGCGATGTGTCGCTGTCATCCCCTTCTTGTAATGTCGTGGGGATCGGACGTCTTGACGGTTCCTGAGAAGAGCCGGTGGTCGCGATGGGTCACGCAGTTCACCCTCCGGCAGGCCGATATGGTGCTGGGGGATTGCCGGGCGGTCCGTGATGCGGTGTTGGCTCTGGCGCCACTGAAACCCGACCAGATTGTCTGTTTCCCCTGGGGACTCGACCTTCGCAGGTCGCTCGGCAGAAGTGAGGGGCTTGGCTTGCAAAGAAAGCTGGGCTGGGAGGGGTGTCGTGTCGTCATCAGCTCGCGCTCCTTTGAGCCGATTCACGGCACCCTCGTCTTTTTGGAAGGGATGCGTCGGGTCATGGAACAACAGCCCGATGTTCGGGTGATAATGTTAGGCGATGGGAGTCTGCGGCCTCACGTCGAAGCTTTCATCAGTGAACACGACCTCTCGAGCCGTTTTCATCTACCCGGACAGGTTCCCGAGCCGCTCGTGCGAGACTACTTCGCTGAAGCCGACTTGTACGTGAGCACAACCCTCAGCGACGGCAGCTCCATCAGTTTGCTGGAGGCGATGGCTTCCGGATTGCCTGTTGTCGTGACGGACGCACATGGAAATCGAGAGTGGGTGAGGCCCGGACTCAACGGCTGGCTTTGTCCTCCCGGTCAAGCGGGAGCTTTAGCGGCTGCTGTCATCGAGGCTTTGAGCGACGAGGCGCCTCGCCGTGCCATGGGTGAGGCCAATATCGCTCTCATACGCGAGCGCGCCGATTGGGAGCATAACTTCGGTCGGCTTTTGATGGCGTACCGTACACTCCTGGCGGGTGTGCGCAGGCGGAGGGAAAACACACATGGCTCAGTTTAGGATCAATGGCCGCTGGATCGGCGAAAACAACCCAACGTACTTCGTCGCCGACGTCTCTGCAAATCACGATGGCAAGCTTGACCGCGCTAAGCTGCTAATTCGGCTCGCCAAAGAAGCAGGCGCAGACGCCGCAAAGTTTCAACATTTTCGCGCGCCCAGGATTGTGAGCGACAGTGGGTTCAAATCGCTCGGAAAACAGGTCTCTCACCAGGCCGGGTGGCAGCGGTCAGTATATGAAGTGTATGAGAGCGCTTCGTTGCCCTGGGATTGGACCATCGAGCTGAAGGAATGTTGCGATCAGGTTGGGATAGACTTCTTTTCCAGCCCGTACGACTTTGAGGCTGTGGACATGCTGGCCCCATTCATCCCGGTATTCAAGATTGGCTCCGGGGATATTACCTGGCCCGAAATGCTGGAGAGGATTGCTCGCAAAAACAAGCCAGTGATACTCGCTACTGGCGCATCGGACCTCAGTGATGTGCAGCGCGCGGTCCGCACGCTGCTCGCTATCAACCCCAACCTCGCAGTGCTGCAATGTAATACCAATTACTGCGTCAAATCCGAAAACTTTAAGCACATCAATTTGAACGTCCTGCGCACTTATCGGACGATGTTTCCAGAGGTGGTGCTCGGTCTCTCAGACCACACACCAGGCCATGCGACGGTCCTTGGAGCAGTAACCCTGGGGGCACGCCTGATTGAAAAACATTTCACCGACGACAACTCCCGCGAAGGCCCCGATCATCCTTTCTCAATGCCCCCCAATGCCTGGCGAGAAATGGTTCAGCGCACGCGAGAATTGGAGGACGCACTCGGTTGCCCTCAAAAATCCGTAGAGGAGAACGAGCAAGAAACCGTGGTTATTCAGCGCCGGTGCCTCCGCGCAGCGCGAGACCTCGATACCGGAAGCACTCTGGCCCGACACGACATTGATGTGCTGCGTCCCGCACCCCGCGACGCGATTTCCCCATACGACATCGAACGGGTTGTTGGGCGAAAAGTGCGCCAACCACTCCGGAAAGGGGAGCATTTCACCTGGACAAATCTCCAGTAGGCCCGACGGCACCTTCGCTCCTATTGAACACTGCCGGACAACCTCATTTTCGTCTGTTTATCCATTTAGCCACAAACTTGACATGTGGGTGTTCCTCTGTCGAAGACCTCACTGCACGGTGTTTCAAGAATAAGGAATCCTCCCCCCATTTCAGATGAAACTGTACCTGTTGGAATATAAAGAAGACGCAGCGTTCTTTCTAAAAAGGCTCCTCCCCGAAATAAGGGGGCGTGAGTATAGAGTCGTTTGTTTCTCTCCAGACCCCGTCCTGCAACTGGAAAGCTCACAAGTTGATTACCAATTTCCTGAGGACGTTTTGCCACCGGAAAGGTTAGGCGACCTCGCTGCCTCCTCATGGAGCCATGCGCAAGAGTTTTGCGACAGAATGGACCGAGAGATGATGAAAACTCTTCCCGGTCTTAAGCCCGAGCTCCCCTATTTCAAGGCTTTTTGCAGAAACCTGAAAGTGGTTTTCGACTCCTGTCGCTTGCGGATTCCTCAGATGAAGGCGGTTTTCGAGGCGTTTCATCCGACAGAGATTCATTACATGGCCACAAAACGCCTCGGTTTTGACCACCGTATGCTCTGGCACGACCTGGAGTCCATGTACACGCATTTGATTCCCAATGTCGCAGAGCTATTAAACCCGAAACCGATTCTATTCTGTCATCCCCGGCAAAGCAATAGAGGCGCAAAGGCGTGGGTCAGGCGGAAAGCACTTCTTTTGCGCCCCACTCTATCGGCTTTGAGGAGCACAATCACTCTCGCCTTTTGTAAAGATGCCCTCCGACATCAACCTCGCCACCCTGGAGCGAAGTTCTATTGCAAAATGCAAGGAACGGAGGGCTTTCTGCGGTGGGTCCTCGACGAGATGAGGAAGCTTGGGTGGAAGGTTTTCTCGTGGAATCCCGTCCGTTTTTATCATTGTGCGCCTCTGGGTGCACCAGCAGAGCGCCTGTATAGGCTATGCAAAGGATGGATGCTACAGAGAGAGTTGCGTCGCCGCATGCAGGCAATGTGGAAAAGCGTAAGCCAGAAACGCTGGTTCCAGGACTTTTTCGTCCTGGAAAACGTCAGTTGGCTCCCACTCATTCAGCCGCGCTTAAGATACCTGACGACTACTATCATTTCGCATGCGATAATCGTTGCCAGGGAATCACAAATATTAGTCCCCCATATTGATGGACTCGTTGGCTCTTATTTTCACGGTTTCGCCTATTGCGCCGCCCTCTTAGCTCGCAGCAGTAATAAGAGCGTGATAGCAGCCCAACACGGCCCACAGGGATTTATCGAAGGCGGATATGCGTGGCCCCCCGCAAACCATAGTTTGTTCTATCATTCGGATGTGGAGATGGCTACCCATGCCCTTCGCTGGGGCCCAGGCGTCATAGCAAAGATGGAACAGCACGGCGAGACGAGAAACTGCACTCCGCTCATAGTAGGTGCGGGGCATGTGGAGCGATTCAAAGGCCTCGAAGGCAACTGTCATACCAGAAGAGTCCTGTACGCAATTTCAAGTTTCAACAGAAACGTTTACGATTTTGGCATCGGAAGCTCCACTGTCAACAGGAGGTACGTTGTTGCTCGCTCGATTGTGGATGCCTTATGCAAAAATAACGGCTCGACGAAAGTGATCGTCAAAACGCATCCAACCCCGGTTTGTTCGTCTCAGGCAATTGTTGACTATATCTTCCAACGTCGGTATCGGGTGAAGCTCGTCCAGAATGGCTATTTTGCGGATATGCTGAAAGATGTTGATGCGGTTGTGCTTGACGACGTCAGCTCTCCTCTTGGAGAGGTCATACCGACAAATCTGCCCATATTTGCGTTCACGGGCTCCTTTAGAGTTGCAGATGCCGCGAAGCGGTCCCTTAACCGACGTGTCTATTTTGAGGAAAATCTTCATAGCTTCTGCGGGCTTTTGTCGAGGTTCGTCCGAAACCCTGATATGTATCCCCCAAAGTTGGAATCAAATTTTGAGGAGTCATTCATGCCTCCGGCCGGAATAAGACCAGGGGATGTGCTACCACGGAACCTGTAGCGCGTAAGTGCTCAGGCGGGCCGGGGGCGAGGGATATTCAATCGCAAGTTGCACTGTGGGCCATGGGCTCCTTGTGGCCCGATCTGAGCGTATGGTTTTATTTGTTGACAATGTCCGCGCTTGCGGCTCGAAAGCATGTTCAACACTTGGTCCATTGTGGGCATCGGGGAATCCACGAGGTGCAAGCGGTGGCTGATTCGTATGATGAGTGGGCCTGTTAAGGGGGAACGCTCAAGTGTGAGAGATCAAGCCGCCTCGCCCGAGAGGGACTCCATGTTCTTCAAGGACGAATACATTGATGAAATCCGGGTGAACTACTTTCAGCCGGTTCTGAATGATGTCTTTGAAAACTACGGTCGAGGGGTCCGCTTGGTTGCCGACGTCGGCTGCGGAAACGGCCTTTTCAGCGCCTCCTTGAAGGACCGTCACGGAGTCACATTGTATGGCTACGATGGGAGCGAGTACGCTTTGAAGGCTGCTGCAAAGAGGCGGTTCGATAAGGTTATCCTGACTCGCGACCTTTCGTCATATCCGCTCGAAGCGGAGAACGATTTTTTCGATTTCGTCCTTGTCAAAGATGTCCTTGAACATCTTGTCCGGCCCGAATATGCACTTAGGGAAATTGTGAGGGTCATGAGACTGGGAGGCTTGGTTCTGGTGAGCGTCCCCAATGAGTTCAATCTATGGAAACGCTTACGATTTGTTTTTACGAACAATCTGGATACGTACAGGTATTTCCCGGCGGCCAAGGAGTGGGATAGACCTCACATAAGGTTCTTCACGTCGCGCGG
>Ga0315289_10008073_pt1 | contig 15249 bp, 9 predicted proteins | sample YL17G11_40_MG_FD_203452 | JGI IMG/M metagenome (GOLD analysis project Ga0315289, IMG submission 203452) | Sediment microbial communities from Yellowstone Lake, YNP, Wyoming, USA - YL17G11_40 | ecosystem: Environmental > Aquatic > Freshwater > Lake > Sediment | place: USA: Wyoming | collected... | reverse complement strand
AACCCCCGCAGTGAGCCGCTGTAGCCCGACCCGCACATGGCCAACAGCTCGACCTTGCCATCGCCGTTGAGGTCCCCGAGTGCGTTGGCTGACAACCCGGCCTCCATCGCCGGCTTGGCGTAAGTCTGGATCTTCCGCCCAGAGGCATCGTAGGCCTCAAGGTTGGCCTGGTCGGCGGTTGCGAACGAGATGATGATCTCGCTCTTACCGTCCTTGTTGATGTCTCCCAGCATCTCAAGCCCGCCCGGACAGTCAAAGGTGCAAAGGCAGTTACCCTTGGCGTCGAACACGCGAACCTTCGCGCCGTCGCTGGTAACCAGTTCGGGCCGGCCATCCCCGGTCACGTCACCCGTCAGGATTGCCGAACCGGGGGAGTGCCACTTGGAGACAAATGCCGCCGTGTCCAACTTCACTCTTGAGGAATGTGGAACACAACGACTGCCGGCCTCGTCGTAGCCCTGCCAGATCCAGGAGTCTGCCGCACCCCGCCCTGCCGCCAGGGGCGAGCCCGCGCCGTCAGGGGAAGTGGCGGCCACCGAGCACCCCAGCAAGGCAATGCACGTAATCGTAAGCAGTCCCATGATCACAACTGTGCCTTTGCTCATAACGCGTCCCTTTCTATTGGCATGAGTACCGATCGACTCCGGTATTACCCTGCGTTTATTCTAGCGATCTGGCAGCCCAGAACCCAGTCACCGCGAACCACGGTCCTTCACTGATGGCCTTGGCTCCATTCTTTGCCAACCCAACGTTCACCAGTTCCGCCCGATCCGTACTGGGGTCAGGGAACGCCCATGGACGGGCTGTTCTCGTTGATGCTCGGCGTGTTCGTAGTATTGGTGCGCCTGGACCCATCGGCAAGCATGTAGTAGATGTCCGAATTGCCAGTCCTATTGCTCCCGAAAACAATGTATTGCCCATCCGGAGACCACGAAGGAGACCCTTCGTCCGAGGTAGTCCAGTCCGACGTTAGGTTGACGAGGTTTGTCCCGTCCGCATTTATGGTCCAGATGTCCCACTGCCCTCCCATACGCCCGGTCATAGCGATCTTGGTGCCATCGGGCGACCAAGCGGGATCGTTAAAGGCCCTGCCAACGACATGGGGCGTGACCCGTGTCGATGTCCCGGAAACAAGGTTGTATACGAAGATGTCGCTGTCGTAGGTCGGCACCGCCCAGTTGGAGTAGACGATACTGTTTCCGTCGGGAGACCACCGGGGTGGGGTTCCGGAGACCCCAAGGTCAGTCCGGTTGTTACCATCAAATCCGATGGTAAAGATGTGCCCATACGACTTAAAATACGTGATCTTTGTCGTGTCCGGTGAGAAGCTTGGCCCTCCGACGTCCCCGGTCCCGTCGGTCACCCTTCGGAAGCCGGATCCATCTGTCTTTGAGACGTAGACCTGTGCACTGGACGAATTGCCCCCCTGGAACGTCAGCCACTGCCCGTCAGATGACCACTGCGGACGCCCGACGTGTGTGGTGAGGTTGATCCCGGGAACCACGTAGTCCACACCGGTTATCCCATTCAAGACATGGATGTTCAACCCTTCGGTGTACGCAATCTTGCCGGCCAGGGGCGTTGTGCTTGCGGTCACGACCACCCGGAACCCATTGTTGCTGCGCAGGACGGGATAGTTCCATCGACGTATGGCTGACCGGCAGTCCTGAGCATCGTTGACCCAACAGCAGCCGCGCAGGACGCGATCCGTGCCAGAATCGGGGCCTTCAGGGTCACGATCATTCGCATTTGCGGAATAGTAGTCTCTGTCATACCAGTCCGAACACCACTCCCAGGCATTCCCATGCATGTCATACAGACCAAACGCATTCGGCTGTTTCCCGCCAACCGGATGCGGCTTGCCGTCGCTGTTACTGCCATACCAAGCATAGCCGCCCAAGTTGCTGTCATCGTCCCCAAAACTGAACCGGGTCTTGCTCCCCGCACGACATGCATACTCCCACTGGGCCTCGGTTGGCAGGCGAACCGTTTTGCCCGTCTTCTGGGAAAACTTCTTGCAGAACTCAACGGCCTCATTCCAGGAAACGCATTCTACAGGATTCTTCGCGCCTTTGAAGCTGCTGGGATTCTTGCCAATGATCTGCTCGTACTGCTCCTGTGTCACCTCGCAGACGCCCATGTAGAACGGCTTGCTGATCGTCACCTCGCGCTGGGGACCTTCTTCGCCGCCCCGCCCGCTCTCGCCATCCGGGCTGCCCATCAGGAACTTGCCGGCAGGGATCAGCACCAGCTTCATCGTCACCTTGTTGCCAAGATCCAGCTCCATATTCTTTCTGATTCCCATGGCCTTGGCGGTCCTTTCCTGCTGACGGACGGCCTCCGCAGCGTCAAAGGGCCAATCTGCGTAGACCTTAGGTACCCTGCTAGTTGCAGGCAGCGGCCGGGTTACTCCGCCTACGCCGGATCCCCGCCCAGGACCGGCAGGGAAAGAATGACCGCCAGGCCGCCCAGGGCCAGATGGTGTACAGATGGTGTAGATGTCCACCACGTTACTGACCCCGTCAGCGCCGAATCCCCCTGCGAAGAAGACTTGATTCCCCGCGGACGTGGCCGAAACATTCTCGCGCGCCTGGGACAAGGTGGCGGTGGACCATGTCCCGCTGTCCGTGTCGTATATGTCCACCACGTTACTAAAGCCGCCACTATACTTCCCCCCGGCAAAGAAGACCTTGCCGCCAAACGACGCGGCCGAAACGTAGGTGCGTGCCTGCGACAGATGTTCAGTGGGCAACCAAGATCCGGTGGCCGTGTCGTAGATATCCACCACGTTGCTTAGGGCGGGCGTGGACCCACCTGCGAAGAAGACCTTGCCACTGGCGGAAGTGGCAGAAAGATAACTGCGCGCCTGGGACAAGGTCGCGGTGGACCATGTCCCGCTGGCCGTGTCGTATATGTCCACCACGTTACTGAAGCCGCCACCATAGTTCCCCCCGGCAAAGAAGACTTTGCCGCCGGCGGAGGTGGCCGAAGGAACAGAACGTGCTTGGGACAGGGTCGCGGTGGACCAGGTGCCGCCGTTCGTGTCGTATATGTCCACAACGTTACTGAACCCACCGTTGACATCCCCGCCGCCGAAGAAGACCTTGCCGCCCCAGGAAGTGGACCCAAAGCTGCAGCGTGCCTTGGACAAGGAGGCAGTGGACCATGTCTCGCTGGACGTGTCGTATACGTCCACGACGTCACTGCCAACGTTCCGGGTGGAGGGTGATCCGCTGGCAGCGCCCCCGGCGAAGACGGCCTTGCAGCCGGCGGAACTAGCCCCAAGTAAATAGCGTGCCTTCGACAGGGTCGTAGTGGACCATTTGCCGCTGTTCACGTCGTATATGTCCATCACGTCACTTGGTTGACCACTCCACACACCTTTCCATCGACCACTCCACCCCCCACCGAAGAACACATGGCCGCTTGCCGAGGTGCTCGCAAGATAGTTGCGCGCTTTCGATAGAGTCGCGGTGGACCAACCCGGAGTGGGGTCGGCGGCTGCCTTATGTACAAGGGCTTTGACTTCGTCTGGACCTAGGGCCTTGTTGAAAATGTAAACCTCGTCGATGCCTCCCTCCCAAGTTGCACCCGGGTTCCCACGGTCGCATCCAAAGTAAAGAGACTTGGTGTTCTGGTCGAGTGAACCGGAGACAGCTCGGTGGCCAACGGGCTTTCCATTCACGTAAAGCGTCAGTCCGCCCCCCGTTGCGTCATAGACACCGGCAACGTGCGTCCACTCCCCAAGGGTGATCAGGACGCTATTCGTCACGGTGTAAAACACACCGCCCACACTGATTCCGGCCACCGCAGCACGAGCGCTATTTGCCGTGACACCGAGGCAGTATGTTGAAGGGGTAAGATAGACCCCCTTGTTGATGACGTAGCCACCTGTTTGCACACCGTTATCCTCCAGACGTATCCAGGCGGCCATGGTTAGGGATGTTGTGACGCTGGGAGGATTGCTGACAACTATGTAGTCATCGCTGCCGTCGAAGCTGTAGGCTTTGCCGACAGCCCCAAGTCTGTCAGGGCAGAGATCCGCCCCATTGACGGTCCCGTTATGTCCGTTCCCGCTTTCGTCGTTCGCATTGCCGTTGAATGGATAGTACGCATCGGCTGTCCACCATCTCGCGCCAGTTTGTTGTTTCGACCGATAGTTATCGGCCATCGGTGTCCTTGAACTTCCTGAGCCTGTGTCTGTCAGAGGCCCTGGCGAGGCTATACTAATGGGCTGTCCGGGCGTCCCTTCCCTCCACGGCCATCTCCAGTAGGCCAGGAAGACCAGGCCGATCAGAACGCACAAACTGACCGCAGCAAGACCAAGCCTGCCGACGGAAATGGCTTTAGGCTTAGCAGTCCCCCTGGGCCCGAGAACTGAGTGCTCAGCCCGCGCCCGGTCAAGATCAGCCAGGACATCAGCCATGGTCGCGTATCGATCACGCAGCTCCCTGGCCATGGCGCCTTCGGCTATGCGCGTTAAGAGTCTGTCCGCCTTGGGGTTGACCGACAGGATCGGCTCCGGCGACCCTGCCTGGATCTTGGCGAGGACTTCATAGACCGTCTGGCCACTGTACGGCGGTTCGCCTGTAAGCATCTCGTACAGCATCGCCCCAAACGAGTAAACGTCGCAACGAGAGTCTCCGGCATCGCCGCGAACGATCTCTGGTGCCATGTAGGCGGCCGTGCCGACCCGCTTATCTTCTTTGAAGTAGGTGATGGACACATCCGTGAGCGATTGGCCAAGCCCCAAGTCGCAGAGATATGCTCGCCCTTCACGATCCAGGAGAACATTGGCCGGCTTGATGTCGCGGTGGATCACCCCCTGCTTGTGGCAGTAATCCAATGCCTCTGCGACCTGTCGGGCGACGTCACTCGCAGTTCCGGGGTCCAGTGGCCCATCTGTCCGGATGCGACTCGCCAGACTCCCTGACTCGATCAGGGGCGTGGCAAAGTACGGACCAGTTGGCCTGTCGGAGACCTCGATAATCGGCAGGATGTTTGGGTGGGACAACGCCTGCATGAGCCGGGCTTCTCGCAGGAAATGCCGGACCATGGCCGGGTGGTCAAGCAATTCCGGTTTCAGCACCTTAACCGCCACGCGCTGGCCAGAGGAACTGTCCCTGGCAAGATAAACCACTCCCATTCCGCCGACGCCGATTCGCTTGAGTAACTCGAATCGGTCGAGGGTTCCCACCAAGCCCGGTCGCACCGGTGGGTCGATAACACCGGCGTGCAGGAGGCTCTGGTCCGGGTCAAAGGAAACGGATACTTCGAGGTCCTGTTTGGTCGGATCGGGTTGTGGCGAAAGATCAGTCATCGGGTTGCTTTCACGCCATCTTCCAGAGCCTTGATCCCTTCCCGAAACAATGATCGTGTAGCCTCATCCAGCCACTGCTGGCCTATCGCCCATTCGAGCCCGCTGCGGATAGCCGCATCACCCAGGCTGCTGATCCTGCGATGGCATCGTATCATGGCCACCGTGATGCTGGCCAGGTACAAGACCCGGGCGATTTCCTGCGGCAGAGGGCTTTCCGGGTGGCCCAGATGGCGTTTGGCGAAGTCTTTGGTCAGCACCAGGAGCTCGACGGGTGGGCACTGGTGTTGGAAGAGATCCTTGAAGTTCTGAAGAAGCAGTCCCTCGGCCGCGCTTGCGGTTCGCAGCCTTCTGGCGAGGCCTTTTTCGAGTTCTCCCAGGTCAAACCCCACTGATGAGGTGAGCTGGTGCTTCAGAATCGCCTCAAGCTCCGAGCTGCGCCAGATGCGCTTGCCCAACTCGCTCGGGTCCAAGAGCTGCGAAAGCAGCCTCATGTCGGTCTTTGACGTATCCGTCTTGCACACAGCCCAACGATCCTTTCTCCACCCCATCAATATCTACGGTCGGCCGCTCGTCAACTTGCGCCGACGTCAGAAAGAATCCGCCGCAGATCCGCGATTTCCTCGTCAATCCTCGACTCGTCCGCCGCATATGCCCCGATGATGGAACGTAAGTGCCGCTCGAACATACGCTTTCCGGTGGCGAGAAGGTTGAACGCAGCAGTTGGGGATTTCAGGCCAAATCTCGCCACAAGCTCCTGGTACGGCACCTCAGGCTGGCCGTCCAGGATCGGCTTGACAATCCGCGTCTGGAATACTTCCCAGACATCCAGCCGTTTTTTGGCCTGGCACTCGGCACTCATGCTCTCCAGAGCCTGGGTGATGGTCTGGCGGGCCCATTCGCGATCGAACGCCTCCTGCGCCGAGGCAGCATCGTCCTGAACGTCAGCACCAGCCTCAATTCCGGTGGAAGCCGCGGACCCCTTCGTCCGTCTGAACTGATCGATGGCGTAGTGCTCCAGGGCCGTCAACAGGAATGTTCGAAACTTGCCCTTTGTGCGGTCTGCGGCGGCCAACAGCCTTTTCTCCAGCACCTTGTCCGTCAGGAAGCCCTGAAGCAGATCGTCGGCCCCTTCCTCAGCCAACTGCCACCTGCGCCTGAGATACCTGCGAAGTGGAGGACAGTATATGGCCAGAAGGGCAGCCAGCGAAGACTGCTTGCCTCCTTGGGCCGGCCGAACCAAATCGGTCCATTGAGTAGGAGGAAAGGCTTCTCCCGGTGCTGGTTGTCCTGCAGATGCCATAGCAACTCCCCGACGGCTAGATCCACTTGACCGACAGGCTCAGTCTATGCCCTGACCTGGCTTTCTACAAGCGCAAAGCCTGTGCCCTGCACGTACTGCGATGCATCGTTTCGAGAAAACTCATGCGCCGCGATTTACTACGGGCGCGGTCTTGTCAAACCCACAGGCTTTGGCTCCACAACGGGCAGGCGAGGATTTCTGACGCTCCTGGCGCAAGATCGGATGCTTGCATGCGTATCAAGAATTGAAAGGTCAGGCAGCGGCCCCCGAGAATCTTCATAAGCACAGAACCGAGCAGGAGATTGCCCAACCCGCATAAGCATCCCCCCGTCGGGGGGGCGGGGGGATTCTGCTGGAACGGGCAAGACCAGTGGGTTGCGGTACGGAGAAGCAACCACGTTCCGACACAAAACGTGGCTGCCCTTTCCGGTCACATGCCGCGCCACCCGCCTTGTCAATCTCCGGAACCATGATAGAATCGTAAGGACATCCCTCGAATACGGTCGTGGGCGCGAGCCCATCTGGAGAATTCCGGCCTGAAGACGGCGGTCGGTATGGGCGCGGCAGGCGTGTAGCGGGAGCCGGATGTGGGGATCAAGGCAAAAGGCGGGTGGTGGTGTGGCCCGCCGCAAGGTTAGGAGAGAGAATATGAATCTCAGAGCCATCATAGGCGGGGCGACGATGGCCGTGGCCATCGTGCTGTTGCCGCTCTGTGGCCAGGCAAGTGGGGAAGAGGCCTCCCCTAGCAGTCCAGGAAAAATGCTCTCCGTATGTGAAGATGACTCGAGCATCGAGGAGGCCATTGCAGACTACATCAAGGCCAAGAAGGGATGGAAGTTAAGGTATGAGTACAGAGGCCCGGACCGCAAGGATCTGGTCCTGCGGTGCGAATTCTGGTTTGAGGGGGTTCCGTCGCTCCGTGTAGCCATTGACACTGCCGTCAGCGGCCGGAATCCAGAAGATGGTTCCGTCAGCGAGATGGTAATCCTAATCCGTAGTTTATACGAGACGCCCCAGCGGGCGAAGGGGAAGCAGACGCAGCTGGATATCATCCAGGCGATCAACAGATGGCACCGGAAAGTATGGGCCCCCGGGCATATGCAACTTGACAGCGACGGCGACATCGTTCTAAGCACTACCATCAACATCCCCGGCAAGGAATCCGCTGTGCCCGCTGAGATGGTCGTGGATGCGATTAACAGGATGGGAGCGAGCTGGTACCGCTTCTACAAGGAGGAACTGCGTCGGTTGGTCGAAGACCCCTCTAACGAGGTAACGGGGGCCGAGAAGAGCACGACCCGCCCGTCAGCGATACTTGGCGGTGAGCTTCCGGAACTGACAGCGGCGCTTGGCGATCCCGCTGCCCTGGAAGCTGAGGCCAGGAGGATTGAGCGACTCGACAACACGATCTTCAGAGGGATTGCTGAGCAGATCTTTCAGAGGGGAACTGCTCTGGAGAAATCCAATGAGATTCAGGACGCGGAAAGGTGGTATGAGCTCGGGTTGGGCAGATTCACATGGGACCTTCAACACCAGCTGGACTACGCAGGGTTCCTGCTGCGCCACGGCAAGCCTGAGAAGGGACGGGAAAGAGCGGAGCTTGTCGCAGCGTACGCCGAAGACCCGAACATGAGGCGCAGCGCGCTGTCACTCATTGATCGACCCGCAAGAACCGATTTCAGGAAGATGGTGAAAGTTGGCGGGGAGGGCCCGGTCGTCGTCCTTGTGCCTTTTGGGGCTCCTGAGGCCGATCTCATTGATGACGTACGAGCCAACCTGGAGAGGCTGCTTGGTGTTCGTGTCATAGTGCAGGCCGTTGATATCGCGATGCCGAAGCCATCCCGGGACAAGTTCGCCGATATTGCCAAGGAGATCCGAGGGTTCATCGTGTTCTCTCAAGGCAGCCCCGGGTTAAAGTGGGCCATGGATAAGACGGGCATCACCACCAAGGATATCGACGATGATGAAAAGGTAGTGCGCCTCTATGAGGCTATTGCGGAAACCGACCACGACGGGAGCCAAATGCGATGGTTCCGTAACGGTATCAGCGTGGCCAGGAGGCTCGGCAAACAATGGGATGCCTCCGAGATAATAGAAACCCTGAAGAACGCTGTGCAGCCCTATCGTCGCGATAAAGTAGCCTATATTGCCGTGACGGATGTAGATATCCACGTAGGCAAGGACAGCAACTTTGTGTTTGCTCACGTGGTTGACGAATTTGCCACGGTCTCATACCGGCGCTTCAGGAGTGAGTTCATGGGCAGCATGTCCAACCGTAAGAGGCTTGCCGAGCGGCTTCTTAAGCAATGTCTTTCGGTTTCCGCCAACGCGCTGGGGGTGAAGCGATGCAGTTGCCTCTCTTGTCCGTATGCCTCTGCGGGTAGCCTGGAGGAGCACGACCTCAGGACGACCCGATTCTGCTCCGAATGCCAGGCGGCTCTGGAGAAGTTGGTACGGCCGAAGCCTTAATGAGGAAAATGAGCGGGTGTTCCTGGGCCGCGCGTGACAACTGGTTAGGGCATCCGACCCCAGTCGGAATGCGGACAGTGTTATTCCTATAAGACCGGGAATTACTACTGAGGTATGACAGACACGGGCAATTGGCTTGTCGAATAGCCAAACAGGGATGGAATCATAGCGCCGTCTTCATCATTTCGGTGGAGACTCGTTGTCTACATGCGGCCGTCCGGCTGCAAGTCAGGCTTCTTGGAGGAAGTGGGTTAACGGGAAAGGCCAGTACGATGAGTGCTTCCGACATTGACAAGCCGGGAGTTCCATGGGATAATCAAGTCGCTACACCAGGGCCCTCGGGGTCAGGAGTCGAGCTATGGGCAATGAATCGAGCAGGGAAACGGGGCCTGCCAAGTCAGCCGCGGACCCTATTCGGCCGGCCTGGGACTGGGACCCAGCGTCGGATCCCATCCACAGGCTTCTTTGGGAAATCTCTTCTGCAAGGGTTGGTATCCTCCGCGAGACAAAGGAGGACATCGCCAATTGGGTCGTCAAGATGCAATGGAGCAAGGATTGGCCGAGGCTATTGTGGACTTTGTGGAGGGGACCGTCTGGTCTACTCCGTGGGCAATTCATTGGAGGCTGGCCGGGGGCGAGAGCAAAGCCCAGATCGTCGAGCAGCTTGTTGGGGCGGGCTGTAGCCGGGAGGATGCCGATGGCGGTCCGTACGTACAACAGGGAGAGTTTCGGGACTTCTTCTTGACCCGATAGGTTCGAGGGCAATGCGTTTGGACGAGACAAGTGACAATCCCGGGCCGGAGCAGATGCAGAATCCGGACGATCCCTATACGATGCTGGGCCTGACTCTCGACGCCACGCTGCAGGAGGTGCGTGCAGCATACGAGAGTTCCGTGCTCAAGTGCTACGGGGAGTACTCAAGGGGCGACTTGAAAGCGGTTCGTGAGAGGCTGCGGCTACTCCACAAGGCCTACGTGGCGGTCCTCATGGCGTCGGGCACGCGATCGGGCCGTGGCCCGTTAGGGCCGCCCGAATTGGCCCTGATAGAGCTGGCCCGGCTGGAGGCGCGCGCCGCGCAGGGCGACGGCGCCGAGGAGCAGGTGCTTGGCGACGTGTCCCTCCTGCCACCTATCGGCGCAGATGAGTCCGGAGGCCCAAACGTCCCCGACCGCACGTCGGAGAGCCGGCGAGGAGAACAGCGGGGGCTGGGTGTTCAGGAGAAGACTATTCCGGAAACCAATCACGTAACACGGCGCGCAGCCTTCACGGCCGTCTACGTGCTCTGGCTGCTCTCACTGGGGCTGCTCGGCGCTTCGATGTACGCCTGGTGGCGAACGCTGGGGATGGCGGCGCAGTTCATCCACGAAGGGTCGATGGAACTCATCAGGGTGACGGACGTTTCGCCGATCGACAAGATGCTCCGGCTTGACATCTCGACGATGTCAGCCCTGATCCTGTTCCTTCTGGCGTTGTACGTGTTTCTGGGCACTTCGAGCCTGATAGCGAAGCGTCTGCGGCATTCTTCGTGGCAGGAATTTGCCTCGCACCGATACCCGGACCGTCTCATCCCGGAGAAGTTCGCCGCAGTGTCGGTCCGCTTCGGGCTGATCGGCACACTGCTGAGTTTCGCCATGGTGGCGATGGTGCTCACCCCTAAGCAGCCGAAGGATGATCCATCGCTCCGGCAGGCGGACAGCGGGGTGGGCGAGCAGATCTCCGTGGCCAGCCGGCCCACCTCATCGCCCGCCACCGGGCGATGGAGCCGCATTGGCATCACCGACCAGCTGGCTCCGGCCAGCCGCACGTCATACGGTGTGTTCCTGCTGCTGTGTGCTTCGCTCTACAGCACGCTGGTCGGCTGCGGCATAGGGTACATGGTCGTACCGGTGATTAGCGGCATAGGGGCCGCCGCCGCCGGGCAGGCGGAGTCGCCCGAGGACGAAATCCTGCTCGCGCAGGACGAATATGCCAGACGTCTGCACGATGCGACGTTCGAACTGTCCCTGCTAACCGAGCAGGCCGCCACCGTGCGCCTCATGACGGAGGACCTGGCCGGATGCCGTGGCGTCTTCCAGGAATCCCGGGAGCATCTGGGACTCATGCATCAGGAAATGGAACTGGCCATTGAGGGCCTGAAGGAAACGCGGCAGATCCGGGAGTCCATCGAGAATGCGGCTGCGGAACTCCAGAAGACATGCGGCGCCATTGGCATGGCATCGGAGCAGTACAAGAAGCAGGTAGAGCAGTCGGAAGCCGCCAATGTGAAGTTGCAGGAGACCGCCGAGACGGCGGTCCGTGGATGCGCAAACGCAATGGATGAACTTAAAGCTGTGGCCGACGCCGTACGAAAGCACGCAATCGAACCGTCGGGGCGGTTGGTCGGCTCAGTGCTTGGGATGGTCAGTGGGTTGAAGGAGAGCGTCAGTGCCATCTTCCGCGTCCTCCGCCGCCAGCAAAGCCTGACCGAAGAATCGGCCGAGCATATCTCCGCTTGCGTGAATCCCATCGAGGCGGCAACATCACAGATGTCGAAGGTGGCTGAGGAGCTTCTTCGCCTCGCCCGTAAGGATCATGGTGGAAGGCGGGCGCGGCGCGCAACGGAGGCGCCAGCCGACGAGGTCCCGACCGCGACTCTCCTCACGGTTCTGGCTGATCTCCAGGACTGCATCGAGGTCCTGCGGGCCCAGCAGACGGAGACCCTGATCGAGGCGGCGAGCATCGAGCGGAATGGAGAGTCGGCCAACAGGAGTGTTATTCGGACTGCCGAGAGCCTTCGAGGGCTCCCGGAAAGGAACGTCCGCGACGGTTTGCCCAGGAAAACGAGCTTGTGGCGACGCCTGTTTGGCTGGCTTCGCTGAGCGGGGCGACCCGCAGAGGTGGCTGCATGTTTCGCGAGAAAACGAATAACGGGCGAGGGCCTCGGGGCGAAGTGATCACCCCGGAAGAAGTCCTTCTGCAGGTCAGCCTGGCCTTCACGATTATCCTCGGCTTCCTACTGTCCGACGAGAGCGCCTTCAGCATTGCGATCGGCCGGCGCCTCCAACGGGCCGAGGCGGTATACGGAGAACTGCTCGGGTCGTCCAAGGACGATCTTGTTCGCGAGACGGACCGGGCCATCGGGCTGGCGGATCGGATGCGACTGCTCAACGCCTGGTTGAAGGTGCGCGGAGCACACGGGCTGTTCCTTCGCGTTCAGGAGTTCGGCGGACCAGGCGACCTTATGAAGCACATGTCCGCGAGGGATCTGCTCTCAAACGCGGACTTCATATACATGCGGGACCGCATCGACGTGCTCTTCGGCAAGACGGCCAGTTCGGACGAGCCGACTGGCGATTTAGCCGGCGAGATCGCCAGGTGCATCGTGATGTCTGTTGCCGAAGCCGGATTTGACATGCCCGACTGGAAGGATGAGGTGCCGCTGTGGCTGCAGGGCACTCAGTCGCGGCAGGCCCTGGAGTTACTGGATGGTCACGGCAGGGCCCGAGCGGGCGTGACGTCGAGCGAGAATCTGCAATTCTTGGCCGAGGAGATTCAGTCGGATTTCGTAGCCCTGAGGCGTGGCGCTGCGCGCGTGCAGCTTAAGGCCGTAATGAGCATCTCAACGGCCAGAATAGCCCGGGAAGTCACACCGGGCGTTTCGTCCGACGTCGAGCGGGCGCTGGCCGGCTTGCTGGACGAGTTGGACGTGGATCTGAAACTCCTGCCGGAGGTGAGACAGCAACTTGAGTCAGGTCGCTAGTCAACAACTACGCTGCGATGGCGTGGGCGGTGCGGCCGATCACCTGCCGGCGGACAAGACTTGGAGGCAAGTCAACATGCGGATACGGCGTCGTTGCCTCATCATCGCGATGGTCCTTATGGCTGTTTGTCCGCCAGGCATGTTGCACGCCGGGGACGGGCAGCCCGACGTGAAACGTGAGGCCCAGGAGGCCGTCCACCGGCTGGCCGCAATCCAGTCGATGGTGAAGTTCATCCAGTCTGAAGATCTGCTGCGGATTCCCCCAAGTTTCCTGGCCTCAGAGATCCTCGCCCATCTGTCCGAGCACCGTAGCGACAACGCGGCCGTCGCCGAGAAGTTGCTTGCGGAAGCGGCTGTCCGGCGGCTGGGTCAGCAGGTGGAAACGGTGAGCCGGAAGGCGGACCCTGAGGGCACGATGGGAATCCGCAAGTGGCTTGGCCAGCAGGTGACCTTGCCGCTGGTGGGGCAGACGGAAAGCCTTCAGAACCTGGCCCGGCGCCGCATCGTCGAGGACCTGGGACGAGACGGTAGCACCCTCCGGGCAGCGTATCGCCTGGCGCGGGAGGAGACGGCCATTGGGCAGGTGCGGGAAGCTTTGGCACGCTTGGCCGAGGACACCAACAAGATCGCTCCGTCGGAGGAGGAGATCATTCAGGCACGCAAGAGCGACGTGCAACGCGCCGAAGTCGAACGTGCCACGCTGACGCGTCTGCTGGGCCGGGAACAGGGCAATTGGCTGTCGGAGGCGGAGGAACGCCTCCGGCAGAAGGCTGCTGAACTGGTCGCTTCGGGACTGGAGCAATACGAAGAGCAGGTAAAGATCTTGCAGGAAGCCAAGGTGGCCTGCTTCACACCCGATGGCATCCGCGAGGAACTCACCGGGGTGGTGGAGAAGAGCTTGGCGGCCGCAACGGCTCCGCTGACCCGGGGCGTGAGGAGATACGGTCCCTTCTTCAAGCACGGCGACACAATGGTTTCCGAGGAAACCGCCCGGCGCGTCGGGCTGAAAGTCGGCAGCGTCCTGGAGAGCATTCCGGGACAGATACCCGCGGACACCGGCAAGAAGATGCGCGAGACAATTCAGCAGGCCCCAAAGGAGCATCACTACCAGGAAGAAAGCTTTGCGAAGTTTGATTCGAAGATGAGAAAGGAGGTCGAGAGCCGAGTCACTAAGTACCCCGCCCCAGAAGTTGGGGGCGGATAATCAGTGATTAAACCAGCGGCCCCGAGCCGATCTTGCATGTAACTGGAAGAAGGAGCTTCCCATGCAAGGACGAAGGACCGCGATGATCGTTCGGATCGACGATGCAACTCGTTCACAACTGCTATCTTGGCTGCGAGCGACCAAGACCTCGCAAGGTCTGGCGAAGCGGACGATGGCCATGCTCCTGCTGGCCGACGGACAAAGCTACGCCGCCACGGCACGGCAGGTATCCATGCGGGAGCGGCACGTTCGCAAGTGGGCCAAACGCTTTCTGCAGGACGGCCCGGCGGGGCTGTACGATGCTCCCCGCTCCGGCCGGCCACCGGTCTTTTCCCCCCGAAGTGGCAATCCATCTGGTAAAGATCGCCTGCGAATTGCCGGATAGGCTGGGCGTGTCGCTCTCCCAGTGGGACTGCCAGGAATTGGCGCGCAAGCTGGTCGCCGATGGGGTGGTAACGAGCATCTCGCCCCAGACCGTCGGCCGCATCCTGAACTCCCATCGGCTCAAGCCCTGGCGGAAGCATCTTTGGCTCTCGCCCGACGTGCCTCGGGACGCGGCCTTCGCAGCCAGTGTTCAACACATTGTGGACCTGTACACCCGCCCATTGGCCGATCATGAAGCGGTCTTGTGCATGGACGAGAAGACCTCGCTTCAGCCACGTACGCGGCTGTCGCCGACGTTGCCGGCCCGCCCGGACCTGCCGGTACGGGTGGAACACGAGTACCAGCGGAAGGGTGCATTGAACCTCTTTGCCGCCTTCGACACGCGGACCGGCAAGGTCTATGCCCGCACTGCGGAGCGCAAGCGGCAGGTGGAATTCATCGCGTTCTTGGAGCAAGTGGACCGGGAAGTCCCGGCGGACAAGACGACGATCCACGTCGTCCTGGACAATCTGCGAATGCACAAGGGCAAGCAGGTGCAGGCCTGGCTGGCGCGGAACCCGCGATTCGTGTTCCATCATCCGCCGGTTCATTGCTCCTGGATGAACCAAGTGGAGCAGTGGTTCAGCATCCTCCAGCGCAAACGGCTGGCCATCGCTGACTTCACCGACAAGGCGGCGCTGTCGGAGCGATTGCTGGCCTTCGTGTCGCACTGGAACGAGCATGCTCATCCGTTCAATTGGTCAACAAAGTCCGTGGCCAAGGTGATGGCGAAGTGCCAACTCGCCTTGGCCGCATGATTATCCGCCCCCAACTTGTGGGGCGGGGTACTAAGC
>Ga0315289_10008070_pt1 | contig 15251 bp, 18 predicted proteins | sample YL17G11_40_MG_FD_203452 | JGI IMG/M metagenome (GOLD analysis project Ga0315289, IMG submission 203452) | Sediment microbial communities from Yellowstone Lake, YNP, Wyoming, USA - YL17G11_40 | ecosystem: Environmental > Aquatic > Freshwater > Lake > Sediment | place: USA: Wyoming | collected... | reverse complement strand
GCTTTTGCAGAAACGCATGGAAAAGCAAGGGCAGATAATGATGCAAGACGTGCTTGACCAGGATTCGCTTTCCAGCGTAAAAGGCACTTTAGTTTTTATCCTTAAGATGACCGTTTTTATTGAAGCGATGGGAGCGATTTTTTTATTTTTTTTCTGGAAAGACCATTTCCCCGGTTTTTTTGCGGCAGCGTACCACTCCTTGTTTCACGCGATATCGGCGTTTTGTAACGCCGGATTTTCCACGTTCAGCAATAATCTTGTGGATTTTTCTTTTGATATCGGGGTCAACCTGACCATTTGCGTTTTAATCGTTTCAGGCGGGTTGGGGTTTACCGTGGTGAGGGATATCCAATATAATCTTGGGCTGGACAAGAGTGAAGCCCCGCGCTTTTTAAGGCTTAAAGCCCAGACTAAGATGGTCTTGTTTGTTTCGTTGATTTTGATCGTGGCCGGAACGGCATTGATATATTTATTAGAAACCAAAAATTCTTTTGCCGGGCTGGATCGCGGGCAAAAGGTGATCGTGTCGTTTTTCCAGTCGATCACCGCCCGGACCGCCGGTTTTAATACCTGCGATATCGGTTGCTTAAGCCCGGCGACGCTTTTAGTGATCTGCGCTTTGATGTTTATCGGCGGCTCTCCCGGTTCTACCGCCGGCGGTTTAAAAACAACTACCGTAGCCGTGCTTTGGGCGACCCTGGCAAGCGAGTTGCGGCAAAAGGATGAACCGGAACTTTTTAAACGTACTATCCCCGCAGAAGTCATAAAGAAAGCGTTGACGCTGTTATTGTTGTCTTTGGGGGTATTATTGTTTTGCGATATTTTGCTGATGTATACTGAAAAAAAACCGTTTCTTGATATATTGTTTGAAAGCGTAAGCGCGCTGGGAACGGTGGGGCTATCAACCGGTATAACCGGCCAGCTTTCCGAAAAAGGCAAGGTCATTGTGACGGTGTTGATGTTTTTAGGCAGGCTCGGTCCGGTCACTGTGGCTTATGTTTTCTTGCGCTACCGCAGGCCGGCGCAATATTTATACGCCCAGGAGCGGGTCATGATCGGCTGATTTTTTAAGAACAGGAGGTTGTTTTATGCGTCAGATAGCGGTTATTGGATTGGGGAATTTCGGGAATACCGTGGCCAGAAGCCTTACCCAGCGCGGCGCGCAAGTGACGGCTATTGATAAACGTAAAGACCGCGTGGAAGCCATAAAAGAGTCCGTGTCCTACGCTGTATCGCTTGATTCTACCAGCAAAGAAGCGTTGAAGTCTATCGGTATCCAGGATTTTGATATTGCCGTAGTCTGTATCGGCGAAGAGATCGAGGCCAACCTATTAACGTCGCTTTTATTAAAAAAAATGGGCCTCAGGCGCGTATGGGCTAGGGCGATCAGCCCTTTACAGAAAGAGATATTAAAGGCTTTGGAAGTCCAGGAGATAATCAATCTGGAAGAAGAGATGGGCGAGATAGTGGCCCGCAGCCTGGTATCTACCAGCATTTCCAAGCATATCCCGCTGGCCCCCGGCCACAGTATCGCCGAGATCGCAATACCGAAAGAATTTGTCGGCAAGACTATACGCCAGATAAATCCGCGGGAGAGATTTAACGTCAACATCGTAGCGATAAAAAATAAAAAGCCGCAGATCAACGAGTTGGGCGAAAGGATATTTGAGGACACGATCGAAAGCGTCCCGGCTCCGGATAAGCCGTTAGCCGAGGACGACGTGCTTTTGATCGTGGGGGCCGACGCGGCTATAAAAAAATTTACGGAGAAATAATATGCAACGCAATCTGATCAGGTCTTGCTGGGTTCTTTTGTTCGGCATATATTTAACCGGCGGTTGGCTTATTTTTATGTCCCGGGGGGCTTGGGGAGCCTCGATGCCGATCATTATCTTTGTTTTCGTTTTTTCCCTGGCGATATGGGCATATCTTACTTTTAGAATATTTTTTTTCTACCGTGAGTTGGCCGCTTTTCTTCGGTATCTATATTCGGGAGAGTATGAGGCCGGTATAAAACTGAATACCATATTCAGCGATGAAGTGTCTTATCTAGGCGACACCATAAATAAGGCCGCTGACCGGCTTCGCCAGTTCGACAGCTTACGCGCCCAGAAAGTGTCGTTAAACCAAAGAGTCACATCCGTCGTTCGCGAAGCTTCCCGCGACGGTATTGTCTTGGCCGACATGGATAAGCGCGAATTCCAATTTAACCATTCAGCCCGCGCGATCTTCGCGATCGAGCAGGAGAATATTTCTTTCGAGGCCGTCGAGCGGCAAGAGGCCAATCGTGAGTTTGTGGAATTTTTCAAAAAAACCACGGAAAAAGAAAAGATCCCTCAAGAAAAGAAAATAACCCTGCGCCTGCCTGTAAAAAATGCTCAAGCTGACCTGAACGTAAGAATAATCCCCCTCAAAGACAAGAAAGAACGGACCAGGCTGGCGGTGATATTTATTCGGCCAGAGCCTTTTCGATAGCCTCGAGGATTATTTGGGGTGAGGCGGGCTTCATAATATAGCCGCAAATATCGTATTTAGAGCATTCTTTTTGCATCTGCGGGCTTTGGAAAGCCGTGACGAAGATTATCCGGCTGACTTTGTTGACTTTGCGTATCTGTTTTACCGCCTCGATGCCGTCGAGTTTGGGCATGCGGATATCCATCAAGATCAGGTCGGGTTTGGCAGTCCGGGCGGTTTCAATTGCTTTTTGGCCGTCGGATGCGGTCAGCACCTGGTAACCGCGCCGGGAAAGCGTTTCCCGCATGGCCTTTAAAGTATCAGGGTCGTCCTCGCAGATCAATACTTTATATTTGGACATAACAGACTCCTTAACGGGCAGACACACCGGTCTGCCCCTACACTATAATACCGGCGGCGCGCTTACGCATAAGAGTTTCACCGTGCCGGCGCCGATGTTTTTTATTTCGTGCCGGGCACAGCTTTGCGAATACAGGCTGTCGCCTTTATCTTGAGTCGGCGCTTTATTGAGCCGGTAGGCCTTGCCTTCCACGGTTATTTGGACTTCGCCTTCCAGTATATAAATAAATCTCTCCGCTTTTTTAAGGGTTTCTTCCAGGGTCTTTTCTTCGCCGACAGCGATGGTCAAGAATACCGGCAGCATTTTTTTGGAAAGCGGTATATTGGTGAGTATTTCCAGGAAGTTCTGGTAGACGTCGGTGTGCGAGGTGCCGGAAGTGATCTCTACGCTGCGGTTTTTTTCTTCTTCCAGGTAAGCGTAGAACTCCGAAAGCTTCAAGCCAAAAGCTTCGGCCAGCTTTTTATGGCAGTCCACGGTGCCGCGCATCTTGCCGTTTTCAATTTTGCTCAATATGGCCTTATCAATGCCGGTTTTGGCCGTCAGCTCAGCCTGGGTGAGGTTGCCTCTTAATAAGCGTATTTTTTCACCGATTTGCATCTTGCCTTAATATACCACACAAAATCCCCGGCGTCAAACCCGGTAGAATAAATTTCAACTTGAGGTTGAAATTTATTCTAATCTGTGGTATATTTAAACTGCGGGCAGAGAGATCATTGATAGGGGGGGGGGCGAAATTTTTACGGAGCAAAAATTTGCTAGGAGGTGGTTCATGAGAAAGAGAAAGGGTTTCACGCTGGTAGAAATCATGATCGTGGTAGGCATTATCGCGCTTTTGGCGGCTATAGCCATACCTAACCTGTTACGTTCCCGGGTCACTTCATCCGAGGCTAACGCCCAGGCTGTATTGAAGACCATGTCTACGGCGGCCGAGACTTACGCTTCGGCCAACAGCGGCAACTATCCGGCCAATATAGCGGCGCTTACCGGCGGCAATCCGCCTTACCTTAACCGGGATTACACCGCTGCCGGCCTGGTGCTGCAGGGGTATAGTTTTACGGCGGCTGCTGCTGATAATGACGCGACGAAATATCAGTATATTGCTTCGCCCCAGGGTACTTTCTTGGGCAAAGCCCGTTTTTACCGGGTCAGTACCGGCGGGCAGATGGAACTCGGAGGCCTGGCCGCGGGTGACGCTTATAGTCCCGCGTAATCAGAGCGAACAGTCATAAAAGCCGCCTCTTTGCCTGCGCGTGAAGAGGCGGCTATTTTTTTAATGAGGCTAAGCGACCGAATTAACCCTGAGCTTGCCGAAGGGTTGAGGCTATGGCTAAAAAATCCGTTACTTTGATCGAGCTGATGATCGTGGCCGCGGTGATGCTGGTGACGGTAGGGGGATTGATCTTGGTGTTTGTCCGGGCCATGGTCTTTGACGATATCAGCCGGGGAAAGACTATAGCGTTGCGTCACGCGAATTTCGTGATGGAAGGCATGAAAAATACCGCGGCCGCCGGTTTAAGCGCTACGATAAGTTCGGGAAACTGGAATTTCAGCGCGGCGGGGCTCTCGGCCGCGGGGTTTGTGCCGTTGCGCGGCGAAATGATCAATACTACGGTAAGCGGTGATGGGCTTTTAAATATCACCCTGCGGGTTTCCTGGCAGGACAAAGAGGGTCGGCCGTTGAACATGACTTTTTTTACCGCGGAGGCGTTGTGAGGGTTATGCGTCAAAGCAAGATAAAAAACCCGGCGTTTACCCTGGTAGAGGTGATGATTGCCGTTGCGATATTTACCGGCATCATGGTCAGTCTTTTTTCTGTTTTAGAAATAGGCCGCGGCAGTTATTACGGCGAAATAGCCCTGATGGACCTGCAGCAATCAGCCCGCCGGGCCGTTGACGGCATAGTGCGGGAATTGCGTAACAGCCGCCAGGGCAATGTCAGTATCACCGGCGCCGGCGGACGGATCAGCTTTTTCATCAACGCTTCGGCTAATCCGATCAGTTATTATCAAAACGGGACGCGCCTGGTCCGGGAACATCCGGCCGGCGTTTTTTTAACGGCGGGCACGGCCCTAAACAACGTCAGTTTTTGCTGTATCCATGGCGGCGCCTGCGATCTGGATTGCGCGTCGGCCCCGGCAGTGCAGGTAAACTTAAGTTTTAACAAAACAGTGTTACGCCGGCCGTTGAGCCTTACGGTCAAAGACAGGGTGCGGCTGCGGAATTGAGACAGGCGGTGGTATTGTGAACGATCCCAGGAAAAGTACAGCTTTGCTTTTAGCGTTGTTGGCGGTGGCGATGTTTACCGTTTTCGGCCTGGCTCTGGTGGAAAGAAGCGTCAATGAGGGGGGCTTAAGCCGCCGCGGCGCTGAATCGGCTCAGGCTTTTTGGCTGGCCGAGGCGGGTTTAAACCGGGCCGTCGTGGAGCTTAAAGCCAACTATGGTTTAAGCGGCGCGGGGTTGTTTAACACTACCAGCGGCTCCGGCCGTTACAGCGCGGATATCGTACAAAACGGCACGCGGCGGATCGTTACCGGACATGGGTTTGTGCCGGCGGTATCGGCCAGGGTCACGCGCGCGGTCACGGGCATAATCGATCAGCTTAACCCTCCGAATTTTTTTGCCAACGCCATTTATTCGGCCGGCGACGTGGATATTAACGGCAACAGTTACAGTATCAACGGCACGGTGCTTTACGCGGGAAATATCAGCGGAAACACTTCTAACATAAACCCCGGCGCTACCCAGAATACTACGATCGCGCCTTTAGTCCGGTTTGATTTCGTGAGTTTACGCGATATCGCCGTCAGCCAGAATAATTATTATGATTCCGCTCGATTGAAGAAAGTAGAAACCAATAAAGAAAATTATCCTACGGATTTTTGGAACGATCCGCCCACTAATTCCACTCCCAACGTCATTTATATCGACGGCGACCTGGTGCTTAACGGCGAAATAAATGAACCCTACGGCGCGGTAGGCGGATTTTACGTGGTGGTGGGCGACGTGATCAATAGTCCTGACGCGGTGGAAAACGCCACGATCAACGGCCACGGTCAAATCAACGGCGCGATCTATACCATGGGCGAGTTCAGGGTCAACGGCGGCGGCGGCGCTCTGAACATCAACGGCGGAGTCTGGGCCGGCCAGGAAGCCAGGCTTAACGGCAATACCAACATAGCGCATAACAACACTTATATGAACGCTATCAGCAATATGAACCTTACCGGCGTACCCCAGTTGATCGCCTGGGAGGATAGCGAGCGGCCGTACCGGATAGTGCCGTGAGCGGGGCCGGTGATTTAAGGATTGAACAAAGCGGTGGTCTGCGGTATCATAAAATATTATGGCAGGATTTAATTTTGCCGATCCATTAAGAAAGCTCCTCAAAGAGGACGCCGGCGATTGCGTAGCCGTTGACCTGGGCGCGGCTTACACCAAGGGGCTTTATTTGTCCGGCGGCAAGATAAAGTCGTTTATGCTGGAGCGCAACCGCGGCCAGCCACTCAAAGCTACGCTTGAGTGGCTGCGCCAGGAAAATCTGATGTCCCGCGAGGTCAGGATAGCCGTCAAGGGTCCCGAGACGCTGATCCGCTATGTCACGTTTCCTAAGATGGCTAAGGCCAATCTTAAAGAAGTCTTTGGTTACGAGATAGCCAAGTTCATACCCTTCCCCAAAGACGATGTCTATTTTGACTTAAGCGTGTTGGAGGAGGAATATTCTTCCAGCGAGATGTTTTTGATGGTGGCCGTGGCTAAAAAGGATTTTATCGACCGGTTGACCGAGAATTTCCGGCAGGCCAAAATAAACGTCGGCTTGATGACCGTTTCCAGCGTCCCTTTGATAAACCTTTTTTGGAGGACCGGCGTTCCCGCGGTCGCCGGCGACGACAATTGCGCTTTGCTGGACATCGGTTACGAAAGTTCCGTGGTAAACCTGTTTCGTAAGGATATTCCCTGTTTGAGCCGGGAGATCAAGGTGGCCGCGGCTAATTTTATCCAAAAAATATCCACGGTCAAGGGGCTGAGCCTGGAAGAAGCCCATGATTTTGTGGCTTCGCTCAACGTCCCCCGCGAGGGGTTGGGCCAGGAGGAAGTGCAGGAGACTCTGGAGATAATAGAGGAAACAGCTTATGAGCTGGCCGAGGAAATAAAAAACTCGCTTGATTATTTTGAGGTCAACTACGGTCAGCGGGTGCGCCGGCTTTACGTGATCGGGGGGCTTTCCATGGTAAAAGGGCTGGATAAAGTCATGGCCCATTCGTTAGACCTGGAGATAAACATCTGGGATCCTTTTGCCGGATTGGACCTGGCCGCCGACAACGACGCCGGTGAGTTTCGCCAGATGCTGGCCGTGAGCCTGGGGATGTTGATATGACCGAACCGAAGAAAATAGAGATCAATCTGTATCCCTACAAAGTCCGGGAACAGCAGGGGAAGTTCATGGATCTGCTTGAGAAATATTTCCCGTTCGCTTTTATCGGCGGCATAACCGCGGTCATGCTTAACGTGATATTGTTGTTTTTGGCGATGGTGTCGGTTTTGCCCTACCAGGCTTTACAGAAAAAATGGGAGATGGACACTCCTGCGGCGCGCAAAATAGATTCTTTACGCAAGGAGAACGCCTCGTTTGGTAATAAACAGAAGCGCCTGACGGAACTTACCACCCCCAGCACGGCGGTTTCGCGGGTCCTGGCCGACATACACCGGGCCATGCCTGAAAACATCTGGCTGGATTCGGCGATATTCAACGATAAGGGGCTTTCTTTTTCCGGCGGCGTGGCCAAATGGAAGGATGAAGAATATATGGTCTCTTTGGACAAGTTTATGAAGAATTTCCGGAACCAGGAATATTTTGCCGCGCGTTTCGCGGCGATCGAACTGAAAAGTTCGCGCAAAGCCGAATTCCAGGGGCGCCAGATAATGAGGTTTGAGATAGAATGCAAAAAACCAAATTGAGCCGTAAAATCATCTTTTGTCTGGCTTTTTACTTGGGGCTGGCGGTAGCCGGGGCGGTTTTGCCTTTGCAGATCAAGGCTCTTTTTAAACTAAAGGGCCAGACCGCCGAGCTTGAGAGAAAGGTCAAAGCCGTCGAGCAGGAATTCAGCCAGCAGGCGCTTTTGTCCAAGAACAACACCATGATCAAAGCCCAGATAAACCGGCTTGAGAAAAAGATCATTTCGCTGCAGGACAGCTCGACTTTATCCATCCAGATATCCCAGTTAGCCCGGGAAAGCGGGGTGGAAGTGCTGGAGACCGCTCCCGGTAAAACTCAAGGGTATAAGGAGACCGCCGACGGTAAATTCCAGCGCGTGATCATACGGCTTAAGGCCAAAGGGCAGTACCATGCTCTGGGGAGGTTTTTTAACCGCTTGGAAAATTACGATTATTTTTTGGAGGTCAAAGAGTTGATATTGCGCAGCGGTCTCGACGGCCATATCGTCGACGTGACCCTGGAAGCTTTGGCTAAAGGATAAGTAGCGGATAGCGTTTAGCGAATAGCGTATAGTTAGGGAAACGGTGGTATTAATCATGAAATCGGTAGATATGCGAAAAGGTATTGCGGCGTACATCGTTTTTGTGGCGGTGTTTTTGATCTGGGGCCGGCCGGTCTGGGCAACGGGGGATTATCCCTATGATCCGGCCAAAGACCGGGACCCGATGCGGCCGCTGATCAATGAGCGGGGCCAGTTTTTGCTGCAGGAAGACTCCAACGAAGCCAGAGATATTTTTTTACAGGGTATCATGTATTCGGAAAAAAACAGCCAGGCGGTGATCAACAACGAGTTGGTCGGCGCAGGCGATAGTATCGCGGGGTACACGGTGAAAAAAATCGACGCCAAGACCGTGGTCTTGGAAAAAAACGGCAAAGTTCATGTAATAAAATGGGAGGGGGTATATGCGACAGAATAGGATATTTTTTACCTTTTTGTTCTTGTCTTGGGTGACGCTGGCCGCATCAAGTTTCGCCCAGGAGGGCATCATCGAGACGCTTAAGTTTAAAGACGCCGACATCAGGGTGGTGCTTCAGGCTATAACCCAGAAAGCCAACCATGAAGGCACCAGGGTCAACATCCTTATCGCTCCCGACGTAAAAGGCGTGATCACCGTAGATCTGGAGAACGTGGACTGGCAGACGGCGCTTGACGCGGTGCTTAAGACTTACGATTACGGTTATGAGTGGACCGGCAAAAACATCATACTGGTGGATACCCTGGAAAACCTTTCCAAGAAGCGTAAAAAAGTGGTCGAGGCGCAGGTAGTGGAACCGTTGGATACCCGGGTCTTTTCTTTGAGCTTTGCCAAGGTAGAGGACGCGGTCAAGACCGTCAAAGAAGTCGTATCAGCCCGGGGCAAGGTCATTGCCGACAGCCGCACCAACAACCTTATCGTCACCGACACGCACGCGAACCTTGCGGTCATCCAGGGAGCGATCAAGGCCATTGACATGATCACTCCCCAGGTGCTGATCCAGGCTAAAATAATCGAGACCGACCTGGCCACCACGCAAAAGCTGGGTATAGACTGGACCATCGGCGCCGGCGTTTCGGGCGCCACGCATCCGACGTACTGGCCGTTCAGGCGGACTTCGGGCAATAAGTACCAACCAACTTATTATACTACGGCGACTGATGGAACGATTTTGGAGCATAACGCTTTTCCCGATTTTCCCTCGGCGAATTTTGGCGTCGGCACGCTCAACGCCTCCGCCCTGGCCGCCACCTTGGAGGTCTTGCTCAACGATTCCAATACCAGCATCAAATCCATGCCGTCCATCACTACGTTGGACAACAACACCGCTGGTATCAAAGTGGTGACCAAAGACCCTTTGCCCAACTACACTTATAACAGCCAGACCGGACAATGGGAGATCAACGGTTACACTCAACTGGAATACGGAGTATCCCTGGAGGTGACGCCGCAAATAAACAAAGAAGGGTTTGTGACCCTGGTGGTCAAACCCAATGTCAGTGAAGTAACGGGTCAGCGCACTTTTTCCAGCGGCGGTTCCGGCGCCTCGGTGCAGATACCTATTTTGGACGAGCAGACCACGGTTACTAAAGTCATGGTCAGGGACGGTGAGACTTTGGTCATCGGCGGACTGATCCGCGACAAGGTCGAGGAAATTGTCAAGAAGGTGCCTATTCTGGGCAGCATACCGGTGTTGGATTTCTTTTTCAAGCACAAGTCCAAGAGCGTGGTCAAAAAGAACCTGTTGATATTCATCACGCCGACCATCGTTACGCCTTCCCGAGGCGATAGTTCCGCGGCGCCTGAAGCGGCGGCTGCGGCGCAGGAGAAGGCGGTGGCAAAGGTGCCGGTCCAGGTCCAAGCTACGGCCCAGGTCCCGGCTAAGGGGCAATAAATATTTTCGCATGGAGACTAATCAGCAACCATTGAAAGCCCCTTCAGGCAGTAAGGTCGAGCCTCAAGGGGCTGGCCAGCCGCCGCGAAACCAACGGTCTTTGCCGCTGATCATCATGATTGCCGGCCTGGTCCTTACTTTGACCGGCGCCGGTATTTATCTGGTTTTTAAAAAAGGCGGTTTGGTGAGATCGGCCACAGGGGTCCCGGGGACGGTCAAAGTCACCCGCAGTGTTTCCGGCGGCGTGCCGGCGCTTTCGATGAGTTATTTGAGCGGTTATAATCTGGAGGGCATAGTCGTCGGCGGTAAAGACGCGCATGTGGTCATCAACGGTAAGGAACTGCGTCAGGGTGATTATATAGATTCCTTACAGGTCCGCAATATCACCTCAAGCTCGGTCGAGCTTTACGACTCTAAACGCGACGCTTCCAGTACCCTTGCCTTTTCATTCTAGATTTATGAGAGAAGAGATCTATCGATTGCCTAAACAATTCCTGGCTAAGATCCAGGAGATCTATCCTGGCGCCGCCGCAGGCGTGCTGGCCACGATGCTTTCCGCCCGAAGGAGCACCGTTCGTATAAACCCGCTTAAAACTGATCTGGTGACGCTGCGTCGAAGATTTATCGAGGAGCGAGTAAAATTCCAGGAGTTGGGTTTTCCCCGCGGGGCGTTCATCCTTAATTATCCTTTGCGGGATTTTCAGAGGACCGCGATCTACTGCCAGGGCCTGGTGTATGTGCAAAACGTTTCCAGCATGATCCCGCCGCTCGCGCTAATGCCTGCTAACCAGGATAAGGTGTTGGATTTATGCGCCGCGCCGGGAGCCAAAACCACCCAGCTTGTGTCGCTGGCGCCGCAGGCAGAATTCATTGCCGTAGAAAAGTCCCGCATACGTTATTACAAACTTCTGGCTAACCTTTCCGGGCAGGGCATACGCTGGCGCAGGCCTCCCGATCGTTTAAGTTGCTGCGACGACGAGGGCGCGGATTACCCGGGAGCCGCCGGGACTTTGGTTCAGGCGCAGGTCTCGGGAAATGAGCCAATAGTTACGGTGTACCTGATGGACGGCATCTGGGTGCGTAAGAAATTTCCTGAGTATTTTACCAAAATACTTCTTGATGCGCCCTGTTCGTGCGAGGGGCGCTTTGATGCCTTTAACCTTAGGACATTTAAATACTGGCGGGAACAGAAAGTCAAAGAGATGGTCCATACCCAAAAAAAACTGATCAACGCCGCGTTCAGCGCTTTAGCCGAAAATGGAGAGATGGTCTATTCCACCTGCACTTTTTCGCCCGAGGAGAACGAAAGCCTGATCGATTGGTTCCTGAACAAATTCAAAGGAAAAATCGAACTCCTGCCCATGGACCTGCCTTTAGCCAACAGTTTTTGCGGCCTTACTTCCTGGCGGGGCCGGCGGTTTTGTGACAGCATTAAGCTGACTCGGCGCATCATGCCCAATGACCATATGGAAGGGTTCTTCGTAGCCAAGATGAAGAAAATATCATTGTAGGGGCGGACCGGCGTGTCCGCCTGTTATTGATAATTTGTTTATTTTGTAACGGGTCGACACATCGGTCGACCCCTACAGTTCATTATGCGTATTTTATTGATCAATCCGCCCGTTGAAGACTTCTATTTCACGCCGCAAAGGGCTTATCCAATAAATCTGCTTTACCTGGGTACGGCCCTAAAAAACGCGGGGTTTTGTGTCCAACTGCTGGATGCGGTCGGTTCGGGTCGAAAAGCTACTCTGACTGTTCCGCCAGATTTCGCCTATTTAAAAAGATATTACCAGCCGGATGTTTCGGCGTTTAAACTGTTCCACCAGTACTACCGGTTCGGTCAGGATGATCTTTGGATATCGCGCCAAATAAAGCAGTTCAGGCCTGACGTAGTGGGGATTTCCGCTAACTTCACGCCTTACCACGAGTCAGCTCTGCGGATAGCCCGTTTAGCCAAAGCCGTGGACAAAAACATCATTGTGGTCGCGGGCGGCCGGTTTGCCACGTTTGCGCCGCGGGTCCTTTTAAAGGATGCGGCCGTGGATTTTGTGCTGCGCGGCGAGGCCGAGGAAAGTCTGGTTCAGTTTTGCCAAACACTTGAGCGCGGACGTCCCGTGGCGCCGGGCCTATGCCGGCGCAAGGGCGGTCGATTGATGATCGGCCGGCCGGCCTTGATAAAAGACCTTGATGCTTTGGCACAGCCGGACAGGAGCCTGATCGATCCCGCGGGTTACATTTACGCCGGCCGGCCGATGGTCTCGCTAATGGCCTCGCGCGGTTGCGGTAGGGCTTGCGATTTTTGCGCCATCCGCGAAAGGTTCCGCTGGCGTAAGGCCGCCGGCCTGATCGCCGAGATGCGTGATTGTTTTAAGCGAGGCATCAGGCATTTTAATTTCGAGGACGATAATATAAATCTTCACCCTCAGTTTGCCCGGATACTGGACGGTATCAGCGAAGGATTTTCCGGCCAGGTAAGCATATCTTTCATGAACGGTCTGTTGAGTGAGGGCCTGGATGGGCCGATCAGGGATAAACTGCTGCGCGCCGGGCTGACCCACCTGGACCTGTCTTTGGCCAGCTGCGGCGCTGATCCATCAGCCCAGGCCAAGTTGTTCAAAGTAGCCGCGGCTTTTTCTAGGAAAAACATCCCGGTGACGGCGCATTTCATCGTCGGTTTTCCCGGACAGGCGGCTCAAGATTGTTTCGGACAATTAAAAATGCTGGCCGCGCGTCCCCTGCTGCTTGGCCCCAGCGTCTATTATCCGGTTTTTAAAGCGAAAAAAGGAAAAGACTTTAAGTTCTGGCGCTCTGCTTGCGCCTGCTATGATCAGGATATGTCGCGGGATGAGATCATTACCGCGGTATATTTCAGCCGCTTGATAAATTTCCTGAAGCAGACCCTTGAGGCGTGCGCCGGCGATAGAGCAAAGATCAGCCTGCGGTTAGTGAAGATGTTTTTTGCCGGCGGTCGCTGGCATCGGGCGGTTAAAGCAGGCGAGGGTTATCGGTTTTTTGTCCGGGAGTTTATCAGCGAAGAGACCGGCCGGAATTTTTTTTCCGGCCTTAAGATCAAAAGGCTGAAAAGGAAAAACGGGATATCTTTAGGATATCCCGTTTTTCTTAGAAATCCGAGCATTAGCCCGGAACTATGATTTCTGAACCAGTGTTTTTAAATCTTTGGCCGCGCGGAAAGCCACTTTCTTTTTAGCGGAGATCTGGATCCTTTCGCCGGTCTTGGGATTGATGCCCATTCTGGCCTTGGTCTGTCTCACGCGGAAAGTCCCGAATCCGGAGATAGCTACGTCATCTTTCTTCTTGAGCGCGCCCTTGATCGTGTCGATCATGGTCTCTACGGCGCACTGGGCCTCTTTCTTGGAGCAAGCATTCTTTGCCACAGCTTCGATCAACTGAGCCTTGTTCATCCGACACCTCCCTTATGATAGGTTGATAATGGTGAAGCGATTACCCTCAAGATAGCGATGTTTACTGGTTTATTCTATAGCGAGCGCTTTTATTGTCAAGAAGAATTTATCGTGGTATATTGGTGTAACTTTTCTTGAGTCAAATCGTTTAACCCTATGGAAGAGAAAAAAAGCAAACCCATGAGTAAAACCGACGAGGACCTTATGCTGGCGTATAAAATGGGCGATGCGAGCGCCCTGGAAGAACTTTTCGTAAGATATAAAAGACCCATCCTTAATTATGCCTTGCGGATATTGCGCAATCTGGCCGACGCCGAGGAAGTGGTTTCCGAGACGTTTTATAATCTAGTCAATAAACACGACAATTACCGGGTACAGGCTAAATTTTCTACCTGGCTTTACACCATCGCCCATAACATTGCTTGCGATAAGATCCGTAAAAAAGCCAGGGTGGTGTTTTTATGGTTCCGTAAGGATGCCCAAAGCGAGGAGTTAGAACAGATCGACCTGCCCGATACTAAGGATACTCCTGACCTGCGCGCCGAACAGGCCGAGGCGGCGGAGCTGGTCAAACAGGCCGTCCAGAGCCTGCCGCCGGCATATCGGGAGGCCGTTATATTAAGGGAATACCAGGGCCTGGATTATCAGGAAATATCTAAAGTAATGGGCTGTTCCCTGGCCAAAGTAAAAGTGCTGATATTCAGGGCCAGGGAACGCCTGCGCCGCCAGTTACAGCCGATCATGGGGGAAACATATGTTTGCTAGATTATTTCACTCACAATACCGTAAACTGGTCAGCGCCAGCCATGACCAGCAGCTTTTGCCGGGCCAGCAGGAGCTTCTGGAAAAGCACCTGGAGCGCTGCCAGGATTGCCGCCAGTTTCAGGAAGAGTTAAAAAAGGTATCCGGTCTGCTTAAGACCTGGCAAGATCAGCCGGTGACCGGCGACCTGGAACAGAAGATCCGCAAGGATTTTTTGTCGGACAAATACAAAGGGGGATATGTTATGAATACCAGAAGAGCGTTACAAACAGCCACGGCTCTGGTGGGAGTATTGGTGATCACCGTATTGAGCAGTCAGGTTTATTTGCACCGGGGTGTAAAAGGCAAAGTCCGGTCCAGCGCTGAAAGTATCGGCGAGCAGTACAATCTGAAGTCTATCAGCGAACAGTTTAACCGCGAGTACGCGCCGGGCCAGACCCGATCCCAGGCCAAGCAGTACGAGCCGTATTATACGCAGTCGTCTACTACTAGTTACGGCTTAGCCAACGGTCATTCGGTAGGTTGGTCTGAAGTATCGGTCAGTAAGGGTACCCGGATGGAAGAAATGGACAAGGCCGCGCCAAAAGATTACAGTAAAAGAGATGAAGAGCTTAAAGCCTATGTTCCGGTTGCCAGCCCTAAACCAATTGAAGCCAACGGCACGATCATTATTCACGACGTGACCATTCCCGCTACCGGCAACGAAGAAAAAGTCATCCGGTCTGCCGACATCGGGGTAGAAGTGGCGGACGTGCAAAAATCTTACGACGCGGTAAAGAGCATTGCCGCGGATAAGGGCGGCTATTTAGCCACCGCGGATTTTCAGGAAGAAAAAGGCGTGGACGGGGTGACCCAGAAGACCAGCGCCCGCCTGACTTTGCGCGTG
>Ga0315289_10008069_pt1 | contig 15252 bp, 33 predicted proteins | sample YL17G11_40_MG_FD_203452 | JGI IMG/M metagenome (GOLD analysis project Ga0315289, IMG submission 203452) | Sediment microbial communities from Yellowstone Lake, YNP, Wyoming, USA - YL17G11_40 | ecosystem: Environmental > Aquatic > Freshwater > Lake > Sediment | place: USA: Wyoming | collected... | reverse complement strand
TTAAATGAGCAATTTCTTCTAATTCTTTTGGAATTGTTTCGTTTCCAATTCCGCAACGAGGATTGAATGCCCTATCATCAATTATTACATCGTACTTCAATTTATTAAATATTATATCATAGTAGTGTCTACCACTAAAAAATCCATTGATACTTAACCACTCCTTAGTTTCACGTGTTCTAGATATATCTCTAGATGTGTAAAGTATCACTGTATACCCGTTTTCTCCTAAAGTTGATAATAGATTGATCATTTTATCATTGTAAATTCTATTAATCATTGGTACACTTTCATCGTCATCATTAAGAACACCATCAATATCTATAGCTATTACAGCACAATGATCGCCAATTATTTTAAGGGCCATTCCATGATTCCTCCCAAAACAACATCTCCACTATTAAGCTTTATCCACGCCTTATCCATGTCTAGCAATTCACCTATTTTAAACTTATTCTTTCTCATGAACTTAGCAATATCAATTTCAAAGAAACTAAAGTCTACCATGCGACTCTTCGGTGTATCCATCCTTACACACCGTTTGGGTTCGGTATTTTGAGAACCATCAAACATGGTTTCTGTGTCAGTACACTGAATACAACCTTCCTGAATCACCGCTAATTGCTTCCAATTCTTACGGAGTCTGCAAGTCAAAATATGGTACAATGCACTTTGGCACTTGTATATCGCAAAACCGCGTCTCAGAGCGTCTGCTGACCCAAAGAGAGTGTGCTGTTTAAGGCAATGCTCCGCCCAATCGTCAACTTTTGTTTTTGCTGCATGACACCAAGGACAATTCTTTGTCGCACCTATGCTGACGTGGCTGACATCAAACGCATAAATAGTCATATGCGACTGTGCAGACTCAGCTAACAACATTTCATAGTCTTCGGGTTTGAAGGTTTCATATAAGAAACAAAAGGGATTTAGAATGTGTTTTTCACCAGCAACAACTGGATACCGTTCTTGTAATATGGCAGTTGAAAGAGTACACAGTTTCTTGTTAACTAACATGTTCTTGCCCAATCGGTCCAATTTGGGGACAAGCATAATAGTAATATCTGTAAAACCCCTTCTTCAAACCCGGTATTTGTTCGGTAAATATTCCAGCTTCACCCAAACTAATTGGGAAACTGTATTCTTTTCCATCTAATGGATTAATCAGTTGTGCTGATGGTGTATAATTAACCTTATCGGTTCCTGTATATGTATGGCAGATTACTTTAACTCCCATTATACGACCTGCGACTCTAAGGTGCATACACACTTCGCTAAATGGCATGACGTTAAGGAAGTAATCCCCTAATTTTACATCTTTTCTAGGATAGAACACAGTCTGACAGGGCGCTTTTTTCTTCTTTGGCATTATCATTCCTCCTCGTATGATTCCTAAATGGCGTCCCCATCATCGTAATTATGATTATTAAAATCGGAGCGAAGAATCCCAAGTCCATTATTAAGATTATTTATCTGATCATAAAGATAAATTAACACTTTTCCAAATTCTTTTAATGTATCATTATCTGCATAATTATACTTATTACCTTTTAGTTTTCTTATAATATTTATAGCTTCAATTTTAGACTCTTCATTTTTATCTGACATGTTGGAACCTCCCTTCAACAGAAGGGGAGAGGGCGGCATCGCCGCATCCTCTCCCCCCCCATGATTCCTGTAGTCTTGTCTTGAGAGTTCCAGGATGGGGCGGTAGGAGTCCCGAATTATCCTACCGCCCCGTGATTTCTATTTACTCGTCGTCGTCTTCATCCTCCTCGTCATCGTCGTCATCATCGTCGTCATCGTCGTCGTCTTCCTCTTCCTTGACGACTTTCTTGGATTTCTTGGTGGGCTTCTCCTCTTCCTCCTCTTCCTCCTCTTCGTCCTCTTCCTCTTCCTCTTCCTCTTCTTCCTCCTCTTCCTCATCTTCATCCTCGTCCTTGGACTTCTTGGACTTCTTAGGAGTTTCCTCCTCCTCATCTTCATCCTCGTCGTCCTTGGACTTCTTGGCTTTCTTCTCTGACTTCTTGGCTTTCTTGCCCTCACCATCATCAGCCTTCTTAGCGGTCGCCTTAGCATCAGCGCCCTCAGCCTTGATGATCTTGTACCACTCCTTGACGACCTCGAAAGCCTCATCAATGGTATCTGGAGTGACTACGACACCGACGGTGCCGTTCGGATACACCTTGGTCATCTCCTTGGTCAGGTTCTCAAACTTGCGCCCAACCGAACCATTGAGGAACAACTGCATTCTCTCATTACCAATATTATCACCAGTAAACCCGAGGAACCTGACTCCCTTGTAGGAGCAAGTGGTAATCGAAGTCTTATGCTCGACCTCAACACCCTTCAGCCCCTTTACCATTTCCAACAGGGACTTGAATTTCTTGGGGATGATGGTCCCAGGAATCTTGTTCAGGGGCTCTGCCTTGCCGCGAGAAGCGCGAACTTTATCCATGCGCTCCTTGTCAGCTTTGATTTGCTTGGCAGTCCGCTCTTTCTTGGCTTTCTTGGGCTTTTCCTCATCCTCGTCGTCGTCTTCGTCGTCTTCGTCGTCTTCGTCTTCTTCGTCTTCGTCGTCTTCGTCTTCTTCCTCGGTCTCCTCCTCTTCGTCCTCATCCTCGTCTTCGTCGTCGTCTTCGTCCTCTTCAACCTTCTTGGTCTTTTTCTTGGTATCTTTGTCCTTAGACATTTCTGTGTTCTCCTGTCAAGTTTTTCCCTTTGTTCCCATTAAAATCCAATTACAATTTACTTTCCCGATTATTGATTACACACTCCTCATTAACGCCTCCTTTCTCCATTAGCGTTAAGGGTAAATGTCAAACAAATGCTATCTTTATTAAAGCTCTACGACAAATGCCCGATTTTCTATGTTTATCGCAGATTTGGCGGCAATAAGTAATCTTCCAAAAATTTCTATCTCTTGGATCTATCATAGTATTATATACCGGGTCATTACAGATATAATATCTACCCTTCCAGCATTCAGGTTCGCAAATATTCGCATAAAATGCATCTCCATTTACTGGTTTCAACCCAGAAAGATTTTCTTCACCAACTGCGACACAACTTGTGCGACTTTTATTTATAGTTTCTTTCAGGTGTGTACTAAACCCGAAATTGATTTCCTCTGTAGATGCAAAAACCTTTTTTAATTGGTGCAAGATCTTTTGCATGAGTTAATTCCTAACCATTGATAGCTATTGGCCGTAAGAAAAACCTATTACCTAGCATATTTTTCTAAAATCCCGTCTCTATATTCGTAAGGTGCTCTAAAACCGTAGTTTCGGAAAATTTCATTAGCTACTGGTAATATTTCATGATTTACTGTAAATGTCAATTTATTATATGGAATTCCTAATGATTTCCTTATATGATTCCAATTTAACCTAACTATTCCGTCACTCCCCCCCTTATTAAAGGAACAATCAATACTGATTTGTATGGTTTTTCTAGTTGGGTATAAACGTTCCTTAAATATTTTTGCTGCTAATGGGGTCAATTCTTTCAATATTGCGTCGCAAGCCAAATAAAACGCTTCTCTATTAGCTACACACACTTCCATGCTGTAACATTCTTCACGATATAATTTAGTATTTTCTAAAAATATTCGTTTAGCATTGTCATTATTCTTTTTATAACGTCTATATTCAGTTTTTATAAAACCATTAAAACTACTTTCAAAATAATTAATAAATGTCCCTATATTTACATCAAATTTCTTAACCAAAAGCCAAATAAATGTTTTCATATCGCCATCTTCATCGTATAATAACCGAATTGTATTGGGAATTTTCCTATTATTGTAAAACATTCTACTTTTTAATCTATAGAAAAGCTTATTTAGACATTTTTCATCATTTTTTGCTTTTATTGCTAAAGAATCTATCTTATTCATACCATATCCTCAAGATAAACTTGCTTATATTTCTTTGTTTCTGAATTTCTTTTCCAAATACTCAGATTTTTGCGAATTATTACAAACTTCTTATGCCCGTCTTTATCGAGGATTTTGATTGGTTTCTTACCATCATCTTTGATCGTGTAACCCCTACCATGGAAAAATCCCTTAATGTCTTCAAGACTAGGTGCTTCACTGGTTCGGTGAGATCTTCGTCTGCGTTTCGTCGTTGACATTGTATTGCCGATTTCATCCTTTTGTCTGACGTTTTCATTTTTACCATCTATCCCTGCTAATGAGGTTGCTTTGAAAGCTGTCAAAGTATTAATTGCATTAATTGTTTCTTTTTGATTCTTAATTATCGCCTTCATCAACATTTTTAAACGTTTAAATCTCCTATTGAATTTCTCCTTCGTAACAAATTTACTCACTGATATACTCACTGTTTTGACTCCTTATAATATGAACCCATCTTATAGGGAAGGCACATACATCCTGGGGAAACTCTACCATCTTTCAAATATCTATTTATTTCTGCGATTACTTTTGGGAATAGTTTTAATCCTTTGAGATCACGACTTTCTACGACATAGACTGTTCTGGCAACTTCAAGAAGATCTGCCATTTCAACCACACCTTGATTTCCCTTTTCTATTTCCGTTGCTATGTAAATCGCTTCTGCAGTCGGTATCAATGCCATGTTAATCTCCTAAAATTGGTGTCCCCACGGAGATTTGAACTCCGGTATTCAGGCTGAAAACCTGACGTCCTAGGCCACTAGACGATGGGGACCACCATTTCCTTCTTGGTGCCCGAGGCGGGAGTCGAACCCGCACGACCTTACAGTCAACGGTTCTTAAAACCGTCGCATATGCCAGTTCTGCCACTCGGGCAATTTTTCAATTACTTAAGAACGTATTTTTCAAACAATTGTTGAATCTTCTTTCTTTGTTCAGACCAATCTGGATAATCTGTCTCCCTACAAGTTATATATTTTGGACATATTTTATCTTTTAATTGACACCACTTATCAAACTTTGCCCAAAATCTTTCCCAATCAACTTTCTTCATTTTTCTTGCCATCTTCTTCTCCTTCAAAGTTGGTAGGCCCAGACGGACTCGAACCGTCGGTCCTCGGCTTAAAAAGCCGATGCTTTTCCTACTAAGCTATGGGCCTATCTTTACCTATCTCAACCCCAATTCTCTCACCGCGTCATGAAGCCTAACACTAGCCTCATTTTCTGTCTTGCCAAACACCGTCACATAAATCGCCTGTATCAGCAAACCACGAATGCTCTTTACAACAATATCTAACCTACCCTTCCAGGGGTAAGCCTTCAACTCCGTTGCTGGCATCACATGAAAGTAGTGACTAATTTGCTTGTCTGGAGTGATGTCAAGCACCTTGTTTTCAAAGTTGATTGGGAATTCACTAGTTTTATCTACCATGATGACTCTCCTAAAAGAGATGCTGAGGGTATGTAATCAACAATTCCCCTCCGGAGTCACTATGACGAGGGGGTAAATCCCCGGTTGATTCTCCGATTTAGCATCCCACCCTCTGGAAAGGAGGCTCTCGTTCCTCCTTCAGTATATGCGCCTTATACCAATATGTTTGAATGTCAATTTACCCTGAGGGTCACGCTTTTTCTCGCTCTCAAACTCGTAAAGAGCAACTTTCATGTCCTTGGCTATCAATCTAGAAACTATACCAGCCACCAATCCAGTACATCCTCCCACCAAAACATGAAGATATCCAGCTTGCGTCAAATTACTAATGACCTCCTGAACTGCTTTTGCAAGACCATCATCGCCACGACCGATATACACACCCTGAGGAGATCGCTCTAACTCAAGACTGGTCGCCTCCTTGACTAAACTAACTTCTTCATCCCTCTGAATGTGAAGTGTTAAATTCATCATTTTGGTTTCAACTGGAGTTGGTGTAATTTGATCAGCAGTCATTGCATTCTCCAATCATTCTTAAACATCACAATGTTACAAGCACCCAAACACACGTTTAGGTCCGCTTTTTTGCTCTACGAGGCTCAGAAACCTCCTTTCTGGGATATTCCCCAATCGCATCTACAAAACTTTGAATCTGAATGGCAAGATCTTCTGCCACCATCAACATGATGGGTTTATCATCAACGATGAATTCCTTGCAAAACAGCCAAAAATGTCCAGGACCCTTAGAAGTATATTCCCATCCCCTTTCAAGTAAATATTTCTGTTTCGCAAAATGTAAATCTTCTTCCAAACGCACAAGCTTATTCCCAGACATGGTGTGTCTGTGCCTCACAATTGGTAATGGTCCTAACCTAGCCATTCTTCTTCTCCTTCCACTTTCTTCCGTCAAACCCGTAGAATCTCGCTGGTGTAACCACATCTAGTATTTCTCCTGGCATTATGTTAAGAACTTTACTTATCTTGAATAAGAGGTAAATCTTCAAACACTGATCCCCCCATTCTATACGACTCACGTGGTACTGACTTACACCTATCTTCTTTGCTAACTGCTCCTGCGTCATCTTTTCGCGCAAACGAGCATATCGTATATTATCCCCTACTCGCTTTAGGTAGCGACGCAACTTCTTAGAGATAATTGTCTTTTTCACCGATTACGTCTCTGTTTAACCCTGATCCTTGCGGCACTCCTGTCTTGTTCACGGCAAGCGAACAGAGATCTCACATCATACACTGGTATTATCTCACTGTATTGATGCTGAGTTGCTAGATTCTGGCAAATCACAGTTTGAAGAATTGTCGCCTTTTCGAGACAATTCTCCATTTCAACTTCACTGAAGAACTCAACATCTCTACTCCCACACTGTTTGCACTCTTTTTGCCTCAGTTCTGGCAAATCACCACCACTCACTTTTTGAATTTCATGCCCATTTCTACAGAAAGAAGTCCAAGTTGGCATTTTGCGCTCCTTTTCCACTCCCCCAAGCCTTCAGTTTTCAACTTCCAGAATTTACATCCACAACCACACTCCCAATTGTAATCAAACTTATCCAGTAGTAAACTAACTCTAACAAAAGAAACCCTCTTACAATCTTTGCACTCTATGAAAAGAAAGTTTCTTCTTTTTAACTTGTCAGTTTGCAACCACTCTGTAATTTTTTCTTTCCACTGAGTAGTGTTCACTTCTTAAGTCCTCTCATCCTACGAAAACCCTTTATTATCCTAATCAATTTCTTCCTGTTCTTAACTATGAATTTCAATGCCTTTTTGAATCCTTTGTTCCCACCATTACATGTCAAAATGACAAATCCTTTGGCTTTAGTACTCTTTATTAATCTAATATCTAAATATGTATCCCCATTATACCCTCCAGCAAATTGCACAATCGGATATGCTCCGTCTTTCGACTTGAACATATCTGAACAACGCATCCACTTTATTCTAGGCACGAGGAGCTCTTGAACGCTTGTTCTTGTTGTAAACCTCTAACTCCGCATTTGCTGTTGCTCTGATGTCAGTGAGTTTCTTGGAAGCGCTCATTAACACCATGTAATTTTCTGGAGTCTTGTCGCAGGTGACCCATTCTCCAGTGTCTTGATCCATCCTGTTGATAAAAATGTAGTTGCCGCTCTTGGTTTCCTCACCACGGAACACTTCTCCCATATTCACAGCATGAAGAATGGTGTGGTGTCTTGCTGGAGCACTCTTTTTATTTACCAGTGTCATCATTATCCTCCTTCGGGTCAATATTCGCAGCAGCAGCTTCCAACTCATCAGCATCTATCTTCTCAACAGCCTCAGCAGCATCGGCAATCAACTTCTTTTCCTCAATAGGCTGCTCAGGAATGATTTCGAATTTAGCAGCAGCATCATTGCTTACTTTACCGAATTTCATCAATTCAAACAATAAAGCAACTCTATCATCTCTTTTCATTCCCTCATCAAGACACACTAAGATCTTTTGTAGAAGTTCCTTTTGATTCTTTCTGGTGTTCTCTGAGCGCCTGAGCTCTTCCTGCAACTCAGCAACGGGGCCGTAATCTTGGGACTCAGCAACTAATTGCGCATTGTTTGCTCTTATGATAGATGCATCTCTCTCTTTTTGAAGTAAACTAATTTGACCCTTCTGTTCATTATTCTTCTTTCTTAAAGAATAATTCATTCGACTCAATGTTTTCAATTCCTTTTCCATTGCTGCGAGCTTTACGACCTTGTGGTCTTCTTCACTCGGCATTTCTGCCTCCCTTTCCTATCCCCCCGGTTATCCTACTCTAATGAGTAGGGATTAGCAATCTTCTGTTAATTGGACAATTCACCCCAATCGCATTTCCACCAATTTCAATTTCATTTGGTAATGGATTAGTATTCACCTGAACCCAAGCTTTGCAGTTCTCATTTATACAAAATGATTCTGCCTTAAAACATGAGAGATGACTCGAAAACTTCCCCATCTTATGCCCACGATGTTCACATGATTTTTTTGCTTCTAATTTGAGTCTGCGCATCTTTTCCATTAACTCTTCCTCCAAAACACTTTACAACACTCACATTCTGCTGAGACATGAGTTTTAACTATCCCGTTCCTGCCATTTCTATCTGCTAAATATTCAAAACCATCAACTGGTCTATGAAGATGTGTAAAACAATGCCACCATCTCTTAATCAAAGCAATGAAATACTTCATTAGAACACCAACTTCTTAAGATATTCGCCAGTATCTTGCATTTCTTTTCCAATTGACTTTAACAATCTCATTGCCTCTGGTCTATCTCCCTCAAGCATCTTTCTTCTCGCAACTAATGAATAATGCCACAAATTATATGTCTTTTCGGTTAATTCGAGGAATTTCAAATCATCAAGTTTATTGACTTCCCCATTTACAACAGCTTTTTCACAATCCATCTTATTTCTCCTACAGAGAAATGAACCAGCAACCAGTCGTCTTTCCATGCTTACTGTGGTCGCAAATGAAACGTTCAGCGCCACACTGTTTGCACGTTTCTACAGATTGGTCTTCTTCACCCTCATCATCAATGTCGTAACCAACGCTTTCTCGTATTATTGTTTCTTTGTGTTCACAAGTGGATTGTTCATATGCTTTAATGACATCTTTTAAAAATTCCATTTTTATGGCAGCTATAAGATGTTCAGTCTCCATGCACGAAGCTTTTGGGTCCCTTAAAGTTGTTTCAAAACAACGTTTTTCAGCATTCAACCAATCTTTGAAGAGTTCATCATCTATTTGTATACTCATTCGTATTCCTCACAAAAAGTTTCCGCTTCGTGCCAGTCCCCCTCCACGGGGCAGACGTTGCCTCGCACCACTCCGTCCCTAAAAGCAGCATGGTGAGCGTTCTGATCCGCTCTGACGCCACATCTACACGTTCCACCTGTGCTATTATAGTTTTTACATTGAGCGCCTCCACGATGGTCTGCGACTGGCGCTGTAATTGTTTCTTTTGTCGGGTATATCTTTGCAAGTAAAAGTTTGAGTTGTTCATAACATTTAGTTGAGCACACTAAATCAAAAACCTTTATCGCTGAATGTTCGGCGATATATCCAGAGTGATCCTTTTCGCAAATTGGGCATCTTAACATTACTCTAGGCATTGATCTTCTCCATCTCAGTTGCTCTAAGCAAACAGCGTCTATCTGGCATTTTTACATCGTACATATCATTATATTCCCACTTAACAACAACTCCTTCTTTTCCCCACAAAGCCTTACTTATAATTTTAAGATTGCGCTTTACTCTGAATTTGTCACCCTCAATGAAGGTTTGTTTGCCAGGCATTGCAATCCTCCTTTGTCTTAAATGGTGGAGGCGGAGGGAATCGAACCCTCGTCCCAGGAAGATTCAGACCAAAGCACTACGAGCGTATCTGAGGATTTCTTTCATCTTGGCTCCCCAGCAGCCTCAGCCGGTTTTACTCAAGCTTCCCGGAGGCTCTTGTCACAGGCGGTCTCTCCCACTGTCGGCCTAATATCGCTTAGGCAGCGATCGGACGTGCGGTCCGACAACCGAACTTCACACCGCGCACGACTTTGGCAGTGTCTTCATTGACCCTGTTTAACGTGGCCGGGTCAACCACGGCTCGCACTCACAGTCATCCTCGTTCCGGTCGAAACCATTTCGCCCCCTTAAATGAGGACCGCCCCATCACCACGCGCTTCCCACCTGGAATTGACGGGTTCATGTCACAACTTAACCCCATCTCACCAGCCTAAGCCTTGTCCGTGTGAGGCGGTCCCCTGCCAACACTCCCTCAACTCCGGGTCGAGGGATGTTATTTCACTCCTTCCTGCAACTTCTTCACAGCATCAAGTTCTTCCTGAAGGCGTTTCACTTCCGCCTCAAAGAAATCCTTTGCATCTTGTGGGTATTGCTTTATCTTATTGTCCAACGTGAGCTTGACTCCAGCCAACCTTTCCTTCTTAAGTAAAATCAATTCTTTATAATAATTGGTAAGAGCCTCTGTAGTAGCTTTTGATGACTCTTCTTCGCAAGACTTCAATTCGCGTTTGGCTCTTTTCACATCGTTATAACAAGCTTCTACTTCTTTTCTGTGCTTGTCATGAAGCAAGCTATCGTTTTGCTCTGCAGAAGCTTTAATCCTTGCGTTCATTGCTTCTTGGTGTTGTTTTGACGCTTCTGATGGTTCACCAGCCAACGGTACTCCAAATATCGTTGGAAAGAACAACGTCGTAATGAAACTAAGCGGAATCTTGCGCTTCATGGTATTAACCTCCTAACCACAAAAGAACGCTCTGATGAGGCACCAGTAATTCACTATCACAAATGTAGTCGCTCCCCCTAAAATGCCAACTACTATCACAAACAACAACTTTTCATCACGTTTCATCTTAAACATCATTTACCTCCATCCCCCAAATTACTTCTCTCTATAATAAAGGCGGAGCTTTTTTATTATCCTGAGAAGCTCTCGTCGCTAAAACTCAGTACGACCACGGTGAGCTCAATTAAATGTCTCACCGCTATGATGTCAAGTCTGGTCGGCCGGTCTGCAACGCATTCCGCGAAAGCGCCGGTGCATTCGCTTCAGAGTGTGGGGACACTCCTCAAGCCGACCAGAATGTCAGTTACTCATCCGGTTCAATGGGTTCATCGACGTCCGACTGATTGTATCCTGTCAAAATGCAAGGTCTGTAACCCTTCAACTTCTCCTCCTTGCAGTTGTCACACACCTTGCAGAGCGGAATCCCCTGAGCGTCGTACTCCCACCATGTATAACTCTCGACGTGTTGAGTCTCGTGGCACTTCGCTTTCCCGTCCTTGGTCCCAAATTGCAGATCAATCAAAGCTCGACCCGCATCCTCTCTTGAAATGATGGACTTCTTGTACTGCTTGATGATCTTGTCTTGCTGAGGTGTCAGTATCAAATGACTCGCCATTGTCAGGCGAACCATCACATCGGCGTCTGCACTCGGTGGGCCATCCGACTCAAATCCAGTTTCTGGGTCAACGTACTTCTCATCCATTGTATTAATCCTCCTACTCAATCGCCGACATGTTCAGGTGCGACGCGACAATCGCATCACACTTGTAGCACACCTTCAATGTCTCTCCTGGATATCCACTCACCCAATGAAGACTCTTGCTCCCACACTTCGTGCATCGTGGGGGGTCTTCAATCTTATGCAACGCTCTCTCTGTCTGTGCAACGGTCAAATCGGTGTACTTCTGCCACATATGCTCGAGCCATCTATTGGTGCACTTTTTACACATTCTAACATAGTCTGGTGGGTCAATCCTGACCCCATTCAAAATAATGAACTGTCCCAAACCGTTGTGCATCGTGATGATTCTACTACCTCGTTCAAAGGTTATCCTCGTGTATGAGTAGGGGTCGTGTTTCGGCCCCTCACTTCCAGTGTCACGAGACAGATGGGTTCTCATCCACGCACCAACTTCCTCAACTTGAATTCAATCTGTGCTACAATCTTAAACATCCACATTGGGTATTCTCTGATGTGGGGTTTCTTCCCTCCAACCCAACTTCTGACTGGAACTCTCGTAGCGCATTGTCGTGAGAGAAACCTCTCACATTGTATGTGAATCCATCTAAGAAGTCTCATCACACATCACCATGCACTTCTTCGATGTTCACCTTGAAAGTAATCGGAGTGAAGATCTTCATCATCGGAGGCACCCCACCGTTAGCCGTGGTCTCCTCCTCCACTTTCCTCTGAACATGCAACTTGTCGCAGTGGAACGTCGGTTTGTAAGCTCCACTCGGCCCGTAGATCAAAAGGATGTATCTGATGTCGTTAGGGTCTTCTGCAACCAACGTCTTGCCTTGCTTCTTCTTGGTAAGTCGTCTATTGTAGTAGTTCGCCAACAATTTCTCACCACTGATATCAACCCTGAAGTTCTCGTCTCCGTGAAGTCTCAATTCTTGAGAAACGCAGTCCATGATGTCCTTCTGGGTGGTTTTCCCAGAAGACCCAAACTCTTCTACCTTCTGGTCTACGAATCGCCACTGTTCTGGAGTGAGATGTATCCGTGGTTTCTTTGCAGTCGCCATCATGCGAAAACCTTTCCACCAGACCGCATCTGGTCCATGTAGCCAACAATCAACTTCGCTACACGCCTGTTCTCGCGTTTCATTTCCTTGATGCGTTCATCACCAAGGATGGGGTACTTCCTTCTTGCTCTCCGCTCCCCACCAGCGGTTGCATTGATGACGCGCAACCTTGTTCGCTTCTTCTTGGTCAACTCCTCTACTGTCATCACCGGCGTTTCTCCTCTTTCCCCCCATTCCCCAAAATCACTCTTCCTTCACAGCACAGGTCAAAGGGTCTATGGTTTTTACATCACGAATGTTCAGGTCAAGTTTTTCAGCGACATCAATCATAAATTCCAGCAAATTATCCATAGCATCCTTTTTGTCGGCAACATCCTTCACACCGACCATGATGCTCATGAATTCTGCTGGATGGACGTGGACGTGCATCACGCACGTCACGTTCTTTATCACAAAGCTATTGTTCTTGTTCTTAACGACTTCTGGTGTCACTATGAGCGTACAGTCTATGGCTTCTGTCGCTCTAGGGCAAGTCGTTTCCGGCACGTCGCAGCCCTTTCAGTCCCCCAGTCCACTCACTGGCAAATCGCTCGTTCTGCAATTGCCAGTAAAGCCATTATAAGGTATAAGCTGGCGCTTGCAAGCATAAAATATAGCAAAATGGCCGCTTATAAACCGTTGCACCAGCGGGACTTGCGCTTGCCAGTATACGCTTATAGTACAATTGCGCCAGCGATAGCCCAGACAACCGACATAATGACACCAACCACGACATATATTAGGACATATATTCCCCATTATGGCGGTTCAATGTTCAATCAATTATCGTTCATTCAAAACTCTTTCAAAACATTATCATATCTAACCGAGCTCATTCTTTCATTTTATCGATGCAAAAATGGTATAAAAAAAGGGGACCGGTTTTTCCGGTCCCCTCGGTGTTTACTTCTTGGCTTCCGCCTTGTCCCGCGCGATGAGTTCCTTCACGTATTCGGTCATCTCCTTCACGCTGACCTTGACGTATCCGACTTTCCCGTCGGCGGTTACGGCGCAAGCTTCGCAGACCGTAGTCACGACGCCGATTTTTGCGTCGTTATACGCGATTAGGTGGCGCTTGCCGGACTCCACGAATTCCACGGGGAAGTCCTTCAGCGCTTCCCTAACGGCGTTCAGCATCGTGTTCCGCTTTTTCGTGTCCTTTGCGGAAACCTTGTCCACGGAAGCCTGAATCCGCGCCAGTATGCTCTTCTTTTCAATCGCCATTTTACCATCTCCAACGCAAATGCTACTTTATGTAGCACTCTTTTCTATGTGCCAACCAGTCTCATTCTGGTTGCGCTTTCTGGTTTTTAGTTCGCTACCAATGTTTCTCCTCCTTTCTTCATGTAGTGGTTATCCCACTACACCCTTCTTAACAAACGTTCATAAAACTCAAGTATGTGCTCAAGGTTCATCCAAGTCAACGCAAAGTTTTCATAATCACTACTATATGCTCCGCCACCATGTCCGTAGGGCGGTTCATATAACTTCTTTTGCTTTTTGCTGGCAAATTTCTTAGATTCGCTGTTATATACCCTACCTTCATTTAATAAACCCTTTAGTCTACTCAAAAGCCCAGGCTCTTTTCTAAGTATAAGTATTGCTGCTCTTGTCTCTGCACCATCACTATCCGCACCATTTCTACCCAATCCTATAACTTCTTCTAACAGACTCAATGGTTTATACCAAGCTTCTATCTTTCTCATCATTTTTACGGCCTCTGGGCTGGGTATATCAATATGTGGGTGTTTCCCATCTTTACTTCTCATTTTTCGCCTTTGCATTTCATTCCTTTCTTTCTTCATCCTCCTCTTGGTATGTTATCTATCCCACTTCCCCGCCTTAATCCACTCCTTCCTTTCTTCATCCAATCCCTTAAAACCTTTATCTTTGAGTTCAACTAACGTCTTAATGGGTGCTCCCCCCCAATGCCACATTCTCTTGCATCCACTACAAATCACATAATCAGCATTCTCGTGGTCCTGACCCCAACCTTCGCCTTGGCTGGGCATTTTCTTCCCATCCTTGTAACTTACCAGCTTACCATCGCAATGCGGGCAGGGGTCCCCATAATCACCCTCTAAAGGGTAATGCTCCTTTTTGGCTGTCTTCTTTGCTGTCTTCTTTGCCATCCTCCATCCTCCCTCACTCAGGGGCGCCGCTGGCAAGCACAAACCTGCAAGCGGCGCCCCGCCATACCCCTATTGTAGGGGTACCCCTATTGTAGGGACGCTAAGCCACGTTGCAAGCGCAAAACGCCCCGCAAAGTGCTTTTACCGCCAAACCGCCCATTCACTCTTTATTCACTCTTTATTCACTCAATATTTTATCTTTCTAAATTCTTTCAAAACTCATTTTTACGTATTTTCATTTCCGGTGCGGCTCCATCTTTTTTTACCCTAAAATGTGCCCTATATGGTATAAAAAAATAGGGGTTAGCCTTTTAAGCTAACCCCTATTGTGTTACTTACTTGGTATTGTTTTGCGCTTGCAATGCGGTTACATACTGCCCAAATTCTTGGGCAGTAACCTTTACGTAACCTATACCTTGTTGGGTTTGCGCACAAGCTTGCAAACCCCCCCCATTAATAACCCCCACCTTTACACCGTTTAGGGTAATTAGGGTTGTTTTACCGCTTTGCACAAATTCTATACCAACAAGGTTTAAGGCTTGCACTTGGGTTACTTGTTTGGCAACCTTGTTGGCTTGCGCGCCAGCAGCTTTTGCTAGGGCCGCTTGTATGCGCGCCACTACACTACCCTTTAATGTGCTTGCCATGTTGTTACCCCTACCTAACCCAC
>Ga0315289_10008068_pt1 | contig 15252 bp, 12 predicted proteins | sample YL17G11_40_MG_FD_203452 | JGI IMG/M metagenome (GOLD analysis project Ga0315289, IMG submission 203452) | Sediment microbial communities from Yellowstone Lake, YNP, Wyoming, USA - YL17G11_40 | ecosystem: Environmental > Aquatic > Freshwater > Lake > Sediment | place: USA: Wyoming | collected... | reverse complement strand
TGAACTCCCTTATTTTAATAGATATAAAATGCGGAGCAACTTTCCGTTTCTCTCCACGCTGACTTCGAAACGGCTTTCGTCTTTGAGCTGATTATAAAGCGAGAAGATAGCGTCCATATCGTTCAACTCAACCCCGTTAATCTGTTTTATGATATCGTTCTTGAGAATTCCCATATCAGACAAGATGGTCTCCTCCGGCAAATTGGTTATTTTAAACCCGCTGGCCTTCCCCCCGACGACGTTGGGCACAAATCTCGTTTCATTGACGATCACTGGCCACTCGGCCTCAAGCCTTTTTAAAACATCTTCCCTGACAAACTCTTTTTTTGTCATGTTGATATTGGACTCCTCACTCTTCGAGTCATCTTCTTTCGGAAGAGGAACAGGCTCCACAGGATTCTGCGGTAGCATTTCTTGAGCCTTGACCAAGCTCCCTCTCCCCAAAAATATCTGAAAAGTCTGATTCTCTCTTTGGAGAACAACCCTGTTTTCAAAAACCTGAACAAGGGTTAGACCCAAAATATTTTCCCCTACTCTTAACATGACCGTCCTTCCGCTCGCTTCATTCTTTAAAATAGCCAAAGAGGAAGAAGTATTTCCCGAGACAATGACGCCGACCAGGGATAAAGGCGGCAAGGGCTTTTCTTCCGCCTGGCCGTAAGTTAATCCTGGAAGGCAGAAAGAGGTCAAGATCAACAACAAAAATCCAAAAAAAATGGGAGATAGAAAATAGAATCGAGCTCTCCAAAAGAAATTTGCCTTTCTTATTGTCATGAACTTCATTATTCATCCAAGGAGAGACAAGACTTTTTTCGCCGATCTTTGCTCCCCGGGCTTTATTAAAGACTTTATACCATAGGGCGAAAAACAAAGTCAAACTGCGATATTCGCCATCAAGGAAAATTTATCATTTTCATTTCTCAAACAAAAGAGGAAGCATCCAAATTCCGTGATATGGGTGAGGATTGAAGGTTCGGAGCACTCCTCACCTCCAATCCTCACCCTCACTATCATCTTAATATCCCTGATTCTGGGATGCTTCCTAATAGAGACTTTGATTTGAGATTTTTCTTATTATGGTATATAAAACGGAAAAAAAGGAGGTTAAAAAGATGAAAATAAAAAAATGCTTTATTCCTCTTTTGACATTGACTCTTGCCCTGGCTCTTCAGGTTGGCTGCCAACAAAAGAAAGAAAAAGCTTCTTATTTAAACGCCAATTTATCCATCGAAAAAAGGGTTAAAGACCTCCTGGCCCGGATGACACTCGAGGAAAAAATCGCCCAACTCCAATGCGAGATAGGGGAGGTCGAGGGGAAAAATATCATTGCCGAAAAGGGCATAGGAAACCTGGCTGTTACTCTCAGACCCTATGAGGCGAGGCAAGCCGCAGAGAAAGCAAACAGAATCCAGCGCCTCGCCCTCGAGAAGACACGCCTGGGAATACCGGTCATCATCCATGATGAAGCGCTCCACGGCATCGTTGGCAACAAGGGGACAAGCTTTCCCCAGGCCATAGGACTTGCCGCAACCTGGGATACAGAGCTCATGGAGAAAGTCGCTACAGCCATAGGAAAAGAGACTCGAAGCCGCGGAATCCACCAAGTTCTCTCTCCTGTTTTGAATATTGCCAGGGATGTGAGATGGGGAAGGGTTGAAGAAACCTATGGTGAGGACCCCTATCTCACCTCGCGCATGGGAGTTTCGTTCTGCAAGAGCATTGAAAAGGAAGGAGTGATAACCACTCCAAAACATTATGCGGCCAATGTCGGCGATGGAGGCCGGGACAGCAACGTCATCCACTTCTCCGAAAGGCTGCTGAGAGAGATTTATTTCCCTGCTTTCAAGGCCTGCTTCCAGGAGGCAGGGGCGCAGTCGGTCATGGCCGCCTACAACTCAATAGAAGGAATCCCCTGCTCTGCGAACAAATGGCTTCTCACCGATGTTCTCAAGAAGGAATGGGGCTTCAAGGGATTTGTGGTCTCAGACTACGGCTCGGCAAGCGGCATATACAGCATGCACCACACGGCTGCTACCAAGAAGGAAGCGGCAAAACAGGCGATAGAGGCCGGCCTTGATGTCGAATTGCCGGGAATCGACATCTATGGAGAACCCCTGCTCCAGGCCGCTAAGGAAGGATTGGTCTCTGAATCGACGATCGATGAAGCTGCGAGCCGGGTTTTAAGGGCAAAGTTCCGCTTGGGCTTATTCGAAAAGCGGGACGCAGACCCCGAATATGCAGAGAAAATTAACGATTCTGCGGAGCACCGCCAGCTTGCGCTGCAGGCTGCGCAGGAAGCCATTGTCCTCTTGAAGAATCAAGACAATTTCCTCCCTCTGCGCAAGGACATAAAATCGATTGCGGTCATCGGCCCCAATGCTGACGTCGGACGGCTCGGAGGATACAGCGGCTTTGGAATGAAGGTGGTGACTTTGCTTGAAGGCATAAAGAACAAGGTTTCCCCTGCAACAAAAGTCCATTACGCCCAGGGTTGCCAGCTGGAGTGGACAGCTCTTCCACCCATAGCCGCTGAAAATCTGGTTCCGGCTGGCGCCAAAGCAGGAATGCATGGGTTGAAGGCCGAATACTTCAACAACATGAAGCTCTCCGGAACGCCGGCTTTAACCAGAATCGATAAGCAGGTCAACTTCAACTGGGAATCAGGCTCTCCAGACCCCAAAATTAACTCCGACCAGTTCTCGGTGAGATGGACAGGCAAGCTCGTCCCCAGTGAGACAAACATCTATCAGCTGAGCATTACGACTGATGATGGCGTCCGTTTTTATCTTGACGGGAAACTTCTCGTGGACAAATGGTATGACCGCGGTCCGACCTCGGATTATGTTTCCCTCAAGCTCGAGGCAGGACATCTCCACGATATTCTCATTGAATACTACGAGAATGGCGGAGGAGCTGTCGCCCATCTTGGATGGAATCTCAAGCCCAGAGAGGATTTAGGAATTCAAGAAGCCGTATCTGCAGCGAAAAATTCCGAAGCAGCCATCATCGTCACTGGCATCATCGAAGGCGAGGGACGAGACCGCTCCAAGCTCGAGCTCCCCGGCCTTCAGGAAGATCTTATCAAAGCTGTAAGCAAAACCGGAGTTCCGACAGTGGTTGTCCTCATCAACGGCAGTGCTGTGACTATGGCTAACTGGATCGACAAAGCAACGGCGATCGTCGAAGCCTGGTATCCAGGAGAAGAAGGCGGAAATGCGATAGCCGATGTTCTTTTCGGTGATTATAACCCGGGCGGAAGGCTGCCGATCACTTTTCCTCAATCCGTCGGTCAATGTCCGCTCTACAACAACTACAAGCCCACAGGCCGAAGCTACGACTATGTTGACCTCAGCGGCAACCCCCTCTTCGCCTTCGGCTACGGACTGAGCTACACCAAGTTCGAATACAGCAATTTACAAATAACACCTCAAAAAATTGGCCAGAAGGACGAAGTCCGAGTCAGCGTGGATATTCAAAATACAGGCGAGCGCAAAGGAGATGAGGTCATTCAACTGTATCTGCACGACCCTGTTTCCTTCCCGGCGCGTCCGGTGAGAGAGCTCAAGGGATTCAAAAGGATAACATTAGAGCCAAAGGAGAAGAAAACAGTAACCTTTGTCCTCACTCCGGAGCAAATTTCTTTCCTCGACATCAAACTGAGAAGCGTTGTCGAGCCAGGGACCTTCGAGGTCATGCTCGGAAGCTCGTCCGAAGATATAAGGCTGAAAGGAACCTTTGAAGTTTCGCAATAGATAAAAAAAAGGGGACAGACTTTTTAGAAAAAGTGGCCTGTCCCCTTTATTTTTATGCGGGATCGGACAAAATAATTTGCGCTTTCATGGAATCCTTTTCCATGATTTGATTAATTCATCCTTTTTGCGATACTCATTTTTTGCCTTCTTTGCTTAATCTTGCAATTTCTTGTTCGTGTCGTTCTTTCTCTCGTCGAACTTTCCCTCTGCGCTTCTTATGGCCCTTTCGACCCTCATTTCGGTGTCCCCAAGGTTCTGTTTTCATTTTTGCTCTTCACCTCCTTGCTTTCTTGACTTTTTGTAAATATATACTAGACCTTCAGCCAAAAAGTTACAACTCTCGCTATTTGGAAAAAATGTTATTTTCCAAAAATGACTGTCACCTCGCCTCCTCGATACAGCTCAATTGACTTATCGAACTCGACCAGAGATAAGTCTTTCGCAAGCTTCAGCTTGGCTGGAACCTCTTTCAGGTTGATAAGGACTCTCTCGGCTGACTTGAAACCATATTCTTTTGAAACTCCAAGCTTTGAAAGCTTCAAGCTCCCTTCTTCGACTTTTAACCTCAGTTCCTTACCCTTCACCTCAAAACTTCCCCAGCCGCTTCCCGAAGACCAGAAACTGAAGAAATCGTCTCGGTTGATTCTTGGTGAAAAGGCGATGAAGCCTGAAACTCCATCATACTGGAAACCTGAAAGGCCGAGAAGCAGTGCCCAGCTGGCCATGGCCCGGGCATAATGATGGCCGCATTCGAGCTCATCCCAAGGATTGCGGTTAAAGCCCCTGTACCTGTCCCTTGCTGCTTTGACGACAGTCAAACCCTCCTCAATCAAGCCAGAATAGATTAAAGAGGCAGCCACCTGGTATTCAATCCCTGTCCAGACTTCATCGGAATAGACAAAGGGGAGAGAGGGCCTGGCTCCCTTTGGCCAGGAACAAAGCAAAAGACCTGCTTCCTCATTCAGGGCATAGACTCTCTGCACGTTGGAGAAGCTGCTCAGGTTTTTGACAAAATTATATTTGAAGATTGACTCCATGGCTTTATCGACATGCTCCTTGTCGAGGATATACCCCAACCCTGCAACATGTGCCAGATACTGGCCGAGAAGCTGGTCGGATAAGCATCCTTCTCCATACTGATACTTGGGAACGACCTCTCCCTTACCCAGTGTTTCCTTCTTCCCTCCAGGGGATTCCTTCGCCTTGCAGGAAGGATTATCACAGCTTTTTTCAGGGGAGCGCAAATGCTCGGGGACAACGAGCCCTTCCAGGACCGTAACCTTCTGGACATAGTATTCGCCATTCCACAGGAGCCTGTCGTATTCTTTCGAGCCTTTCTCATAAAGCGCAAGGTACTCTCCCGCCTTTTTCTTTTCTCCAAGAGCCTCAGCCATCTCAGCCGAAGCTTTAAGGGCAGCTAAATAAAGCGCTCCGGTCATGGTATTCGGGCCATAAAATTCGATGTCGTAAGTGTTGTGCTGCTCGCCTTCCATGACTCCGTCTTTATCCGGGTCCCAGGGCAGGGTGAGCCTTTGCTTCTGCCATTCAAAGTTCCTGTCCACCTCCCCCACTCCCTTCCAGGCAAATTCGAGGGCGGCTTTGACCTTGGGCCAGAGCTTCCTGAGCCATTCCATATCTCCGCAGAGTTTCCATTCCCGGTAAACCCTGACGATGTTTCCCATCTGCCCGTCCGCGCAGGGCTTAAAAATCCACCAGTAGTCGCCCAGCGGGATGAGTGTCCTGAAAACCTGATATCCATTCGAAAAAGTGTTATGGAGGAAATCCGTTTCTCTTACCGACCTTTCAAGGCAAGGAAAAAGATAGGCCAGCGTTTGTTCATAGTTCCAGACATGGGTGCAGTTCATCGGACAGCAGCCCGAATCATCGCTCAGACCCTCAAAACCGAAAAACTTTCCGTCCTCGGTGCGCATCACCAGGTTTGTTTTGAGCGAAGATGCCTGCGAGGAGAGGGCGTCGATGACATAGGAAGGATAGGTCGAGCGAAAGAGAATGTCGTGGAACTTCTTTGTCTCCTGGTAGAGCTCTTTTTCATTCTCGAGAAGATAACGGGCAACCTCCCAGGCGTCGTTGAATCTTGTGGCATAAAAATTCTTGAATTTTTTGCCCCGCACCTCCTCTTCCCTGTTCCAGTAATTCTCTCTGGTGGGAAAGTACCAGGTCAGGTAAAAAGGAATGGCTTTCTCCTCGCCGGGATTAAGTTTGATGTGAACCAAAAGAGTGGCAACATCGCTGCGCCCTTCCTCTGACTCTCCGCTCTCGGCTATAACTTTGAGCCGCCCCTCATCAGCAAAATCATCCCAGAAAATATGAGCGTCATCCCACCACCCTCCTCTGTACCATCTTGTCTGGACATCGACATCTTTCTCGGAAGTGACAAAAGCGATGCTGCCGTAATCTGTGGACTCGACATCAGCTCTGTTCGAGCTCATCTTGATTCCTCTGAATTTTCCATCATCAATATACTGATTCAGGTTCTTTCCAAAACCCTTCTGGCCGCTTTTATCCGCTGTCTTTATGGGATTGAGCATGCTGAAAGCCAGAGAGACATTAACTATGGAATCTCTATTATTTTTAATCTTCCAGTTAAAAATTGCCGCCGGAATCCCGCTCTTCTCTGGTGAGAGAGGGATGAAAGGGTTGTAGGCTTCCAACTCCACGCTCACCGGCACAGCATTGTCTTCGAACACCAGATAAGCAAAAGGAAATTCCCCTCTGAATCTTGTTTCTTTGAAACGGGAAACACCGGGAAGCTGGCTCCTGGGAATTCCCATCCAGGCCACGTAGGGAGGAATGAGCTCCCGCTCCAGCATTCTGGCCACAGCTTCTTTCCCTTCCTCTTTAGTCCAGATGGAGAAAAAGGTGAATTCAGGGCTTTTCCCCTTATCAGGTTTGTTAAAAATCTCAAGCTCCCTGATCTCGCCTCTTCCTCCAAGAGTAATATTCCCCGTGCCCAGCCCTCCGATGGGAAAGGCGATGGTGTTCAGCTCCTGTCCCCTAAATTCTTTGATTTTCCCCGTTTCATAAAGCCTCTCTTTTTCATACACTCCGCCACCGCCAAAGACAAAGTTCGCCATGATTGATAACCCAAAAAAATAAAAAACGAATCTTCTCATGTTTCCCCCTGAAATAATTTTTTTTAGCGCTCACCGCTCTCCATTTTTAGAGCTTATAACAAAGCGAATTCCAGATGTCAAACAGACAGGAGGCAGCATCTTTTTTCCATGACAGAGTTATTAAGCAATCATGGCTCAGGCTGGGTGTTTCGAAAACACGCAGGCTTTGTATTAATAGGCGAAGGCAGAGTGGTGAGGAAGCCGTGTGGAAGGCTGAGCCATTCAAACGGTTTTCTCAACACCCAGCCTGAGCCTAATATATTCAAGAAAATAGAACTCCTTTCTGACTGATATCACGAAAAAAAGACACTCTAAAAAACAGGAAAGGAGATTCGAATTTATCTAATCGGCAAAATAGCCGGCACGGTGGGTGAGTCTATAATCGCTATTCTTCACCCTTACTTTTATCTCCCTGAAGCTTCCATCTTTTTTGTAGCTTTCGGGTGAATAATAAAGGAGATAATAGTTCTCAGAAGAATTAAGGGCTTTTTTAAATAAAGAGGCAGGGTTTGCAGCACTATCGGAAAATCCACCAGTGGCCTGTGCCATTTCATTAAAGGCGAGGTAGATATCCTCAGACTGCTCCTCCATTTTAACTCCGTAAATATGCTTAGCCGGCGTGGTGATAAACAGAAAATGAATAGAGACTGAGGAATCCGCATAGGCTTTTTTAAGCTGATTGACATCGATATTCATCTCTCTTCTGTAAAAATCAAATATTCCAGTCACAGTATGAAGCACATTCGGTCGGTCTTCGTAAATGCTTAAGTACTGGTTCAATATCTTTGGCTCCACTTTGGGAATAAATTCTCTTTCGTAAAAGACAAAAACATACTTCTGACCTTCCTTGTTTTTTAAAATATTTGCGAACTCTAAGAATTTCCGGTATTCAATCTGTCTTATATTATCCAAGCGATTTAAAAGGTCAACGTACCGGGTGAGTTGCTCATCAAGGCTCAAGTTTTCATAGGCGCTGCTGCTGAATTCGTCAAGATTTCTGATGACGGTTTGAGGCTGATAGGACTCGGCTGCGAGGGTGGCTCCTGACTCGGTTGTCCCTTCTCTCCTCGATTGAATGGAGCTCGACAGAGAGCGCGCCAGTTGCGTCATATCTTCAATCGTATCCCTGTATTCGGAACCCCCGACCAGGGCATCCTTTCTCAAGATTCCTTTGAGTTGATTGACAACCCTATCTTTTGATAGGACTTCAAACGTTCGGCTCTTCAATCTGTAAGTTTGCATCGGCGAGATAATTGTCAGAGTGTCATCGGGCAAGGCAACATTCTGGACAAAATAATTCACGGCTTCTCCAATTTTTGATGTATACTCAGATATCTCAAAAAAGAGATAAAAATCTCTTGAAGTAATCGGGGAAAACCTCCTCTTCTCCTCCCTCCTTTCTATGCTCTTCTTTTTCACAAGATAAACGGCCTCAATCTTCTGGGGAATGCCATTCTCAAAAATCTCAAAGTCGTTTATGGATAAATTATCGATAAATTGGCTTCCTTTAAAAACTCTTACCGGGACTTCAACATTGACGACAAATGTCTCCTCAGAAATCTGTTGAGAGAAAAGCGAAACAGCCGCGATTAAAAAGGCAGCGAAAAAGAACACCTTTTTCATTTCTCCCCTCGTTCTATCTTTAGTAGCAGAGAATAAAATTAATGTCAAATGAGTCTTTCGTGGAAATTCCCTCACCGTGAGACTTTTATTTTTTAAAGAAAATTCTTTATTTTCTACTCGGAATCAAAAACTTCTGAGGGGTTAAATCCATATCTACGAAATTATCAGCTTCGTCAACAAGCTTCTGAGAGCTTGACTTGCCGAAAGCTATGACCTCGACATAGCAGCCCAGGGCGTGCTTGAGATGCTGGACCAAAGGCACAAAATCTCCATCACCGCTGACAAGGACGATGGCATCAAGCTTCGGGGCGAGCTCTATCATATCCATGGCGATACCAATGTCCCAGTCTCCCTTCTTGGCTCCTCCATAAAAGACCTGGAGGTCCTTGGCTTTAACTTCATAGCCCAGGCTCTTGAGCGCCTCGAAAAAATTGCTCTCATCCTTGACATCGGCCTTGATCACGTAGGCCATGGCCCGGATCAGATTCCTGCCCCGAACAGCTTGATCAAGCAGCGTTTTGAAATTGACCTTGGACTTGTAGATATTTTTGGCAGAGTAGTACATATTCTGAACATCGATAAAGACCCCGACTCTTTGCTCCTTGAAAAGATTCAAATTTCTTTTTTTTCTCATCTCCAATCTCTCTTCTCCCTCACTTCAACCAACCCTTTGGCCTTTTTAAGCATACAGTAAAGAAAATCGTGCTGTCAAAAGATTTGTTGTCCACATCTCGAATCTGGCATTATATCATCAGGAATTCCGGGATGCTTCATTTTAATTCTTCTGTGAAAGAAAGAAGGACATTTTTTTGCCTGAAGACTTGGCTGAATTTGACTCTTTCCTCTCTAATTGCTATTCTTTTGCCACGTAACAAGAAGACATGATGAAAATAAAATGCCCTAAATGCCACACCGAGAATCCTTCTGATTCCAAATACTGCAAGGAGTGCGCAACCCCTCTTCCTTCTTCTGAGGAAATCCCTTTTTCTCACACCAAGACTCTTGAAACACAAAAAGAAGAGCTAACCACCGGCGCAACTTTTGCTGGAAGATACAAGATTATCGAAGAGCTTGGAAAGGGCGGTATGGGAAAAGTCTATAAAGCTCTGGATACAAGGATTCAGGAGAAGATTGCCCTGAAGCTCATCAAGCCAGAAATTGCTTCTGACAGAAAGACTATCGAGCGTTTCAGCAATGAGCTGAAGATGGCACGAAAGATTTCCCAAACGAATGTCTGCCGCATGTATGACCTGGGTGAGGAGAAGGGCAGCCACTACATCACCATGGAATTCGTTCCTGGTGAGGATTTACACCGGTTAATCAGAAAAGTGGGGCAATTCAGTGCAGGGAAGACAATTTCCATTGCCAAGCAGGTCTGTGAGGGCTTGGCCGAGGCTCACCGCTTGAAGGTTGTGCATCGAGACTTAAAGCCGCAGAACATCATGGTTGATGAAGAGGGGAATGTTCGGATTATGGATTTCGGCATCGCTCGCTCCATCAAAGCAGAGGGAATAACAGGCGCCGGGGTGATGATCGGAACGCCGGAGTATATGTCTCCGGAGCAGGCTGAAGTGAAGGACGTCGACCACCGGTCTGACATCTATTCCTTAGGAGTCATCCTCTATGAGATGGTGACAGGGCGTTTGCCTTTTGAAGGAGAGACCCCCTTAGCCATAGCCATGAAGCACAAGAGCGAGACGCCTCAAGACCCCAAAAAGCTCAATCCTCAGCTCCCTCAGGAACTCAGCCGGGTGATTCTCAATTGCCTGGAGAAGGATAAAGAGAAAAGGTATCAGAGCGCTGAGCAAATCTTTTCTGAATTGGTGAACATAGAAAGAGGCATACCCACAACAGAGAGAGTCATTCTGCCAAAAAAGCCTATCACTTCGAGAGAGATCACCGTGACAATCGGCTTGAAAAAGCTCTTCATCCCTGCTTTGGTCATCATCGGAGTTGCGGCCATCGCAGTGGCTGTTTGGCAGTTGATTCCCGCAAAAAAAATCTCGCAGACATCCATAGCCGTGATCAGCTTCGAAAATCAGACCGGGGATAAATCTTACGACTATCTCCAGAAAGCTATCCCCAATCTTTTGATCACAAGCCTTGAGCAGTCGAAATACCTCCAGGTCACCACCTGGGAGCGGATGTATGATCTCCTCAAACAAATCGGAAAAGAGAATGTGGAGGCCATTGATAGAGAATTGGGCTTCGAGCTGTGCCGAACGGATGGCGTGAAGGCCATTGTCCTGGGGAGTTTCGTTAAAGCCGGTGATATGTTCGCTACAGATGCTAAAGTTCTGGATGTTAAAACAAAGAAAATTCTGAAGAGCACGAGCTCAAAAGGAGAAGGAGTCAGGAGCATACTGGAGAGACAGATTGGTGAGCTGAGCAAAGAAATCTCTCGAGGTTTAGGAATATCCGAACGCAAAATCGAGCCCGCTCAAATCCAGATCGCCGATTTCACGACCAATTCCATAGATACCTATCGATATTTTTTAAACGGAAGGGACGAGTACGAAAAATTCTATTATGATGACTCCCGGAAATCTCTGGAGAAGGCAGTTGAGCTTGACCCGAATTTTGCTGTGGCTTACCTCTCTCTTGCCCGTGCTTACGGGAATTTGGGTATGAGCAAGCTGAGAAAAGAAGCTTATGAAAAAGCCAAGGTTTTATCTCAGAAGGCATCGGAAAAAGAAAGGCTCTACATAGAAGCAGGCTATGCCGCTTCTATGGAGAATGACCGGGAAAAGCAATTCCGTATATACCAGCAGATGGCCAAGAAATATCCCAAGGAAAAACAGGTTCATTTTGAACTGGGTTCCTATTATGACCAAAATGGAATATTCGATAAAGCCATCGAAGAGTACAACAGGGCTTTAGAGCTCGACCCAAACTATGGATATGCCCTGAACCAGTTTGCCTATATGTGCTCGGACATGGGAAACTACGAGAAGGCCATCGAATATTTTAAAAGATATGCCGCTGTCTCGCCTGGGGATGCCAATCCCTTTGATTCAATGGCTGAGCTCTATTTGCGCATGGGAAAGCTTGATGAAGCCGTAGCCAAATACAAAGAAGCATTGGAGGTCAAGCCCGCTTTTCTTGATGCTTGCTGGAAGATTGGATACATTTTTGCTTTAAGGGAAAATTATGCGGAAGCCATGAAATGGGTCGACCAAGAGATTGCCATGGCTCCGACTCAAGGGGCCAAAGGAAGCGGATATCAGTGGAAAAGTTTCTATCATTACTGGCTTGGAAGTATAGAGCAAAGCCTTGGCGACCTTAAAAAGCTTGAAAGCCTGGCAGAAGAAGTCGAAAGCAAATCGATAAAAGCTTCTGCTGATTGGATGATGGGCTGGATTCTGTGTGATAAGGGAGACATTGAAAACAGCCGGAAGCATTTTAAAAGCTGGCTTGATTATTATTTAAAAACCATGCCTGAATACGCAACAAGCCTTACAACTTTTTTCAGTATTTATCTTGGGTTAGTGGACTTGAAGGAAGGAAAAATTGATTCTGCAAAATCAAGGGTGGCTGAGATAAAATCACAGCTCCCAAATATTCATCCCTTCTTCAAGAATTGGATACAGATTGGCTATGACATTCTCCAGGGAGAAGCTCTACTCACAGAAGGCTCTGCTGAGGAAGCTATCTCTCACCTGGAAAAAGCTCCACCCTTGGGAAAGCCTCCTAATTTGCAGTTAATTCTTCCTTTCAATGCGCCATTTTTCAAGGATGTGCTGGCAAGGGCTTATGCGCAAAAAGGCGAGCTCAACAAAGCTATTGCGGAATACGAACGATTGATTACATTTGACCCGAAAAGCGAAGGCCGCTGTCTCATCCATCCCCTCTACCATTACAGACTGGCTAAGCTATACCAGGAAAAAGGCTTGAAGGACAAAGCCAAAGAGCAATACGAGAAATTCCTCGAGCTCTGGAAGGATGCTGACCCAGGTACTGTTGAGGTTTTGGATGCGAAGAAGAGGCTATCTGGGTTGAAGATCCAGTAATATTTAACCCACTGCCGTTATCTTAATCTATTTCAATTTAGTCTGATCCATTCTTGTTCTAAACCTTTGGGCCTTAGATTGATTTCCATTCTAACGAGAGCTTGCGCTCAGATGCCGCGCAATCGCGCAAGTAGAGATTGATAAGGGTCTGGTATGGAATTCCGGCCTCCTTCGCGATTTTCTTGAAATAGTTCACAGTCCCTTCATCGAGCCTGATCGTGACCTGCCGCTTGAGGAGACGAGCATAGGGATTTCTTTTAGCCTTTTCGAAATCATATTCTTTTCTCATTTTTTATTCCTCTCCCAATATTGTTTCTGCTCTGCGGGGATTGCTTTACGAGCAGATATGATTCTGATGATATTTTCATTTTTGCGATAACAATGACAAACAATCAATATCCTTAGTTTGAAGCTCATGCCCAGAAGAACAAATCGATCTTCCTCTATGGAATGGTCCGGGTCATGAATTAATAAAGCATTCTCATCAAGAAAAGCCGTTTGAGCTTCTTCGAAGGAGATACCATGTTTCTTTTTATTGGAAATGTTCTTCCTCTCATCCCACTCGAATGACAACTCGGCCATATTTACAATGTAAATATATTAATTGTGTCTGTCAAGGCCTGACATAAGGGGTTCAAGTTCTGCTGGCAGAGGGCTCTGTTGAAAATGCTTAAGGTTGAATTTATTAATCAATCTTGCTTATCTCATATTTCGCGCCGCAGCCTGACAGTAAATTATGGCGGGCTAAGGTCGGCTGCTGCCCAGCCGACAATTTTCTATACTTTCCACCCGGATCGTGGTATCTTACTATAAGCAATGAGGACGCGAACCATCAGCAAGGATCAAGTCCTGCGGTTTGCAATTCCATCAGCCTTCTTCCTCTTCGCAGTCTGGCTCCTTTCGCCCTTTTTCAAGATTGGGCCAGAAGATTACGCCCATGCCCAACTCAACGTCTACCGTCTCAGCCTCGGACTTTTAATCCTGCTGAGCATTCTGGGAAAGCTCGCCTTCGACGTCTTCTTCCCCCAGGGAATTGCCCAGAAAGTTTCCAACCTGAAATCTGTGGCCCTTATCATCTATGCCTTTTTGATCCTTGTCTTCATCCTTTATGTCCTCGTCCAGGCTGCCGGCCTTTACCTTCAGAGCAGCGACCGTTTGGACCAACTTCTTTATTAAATATCAATGCTGACCGAAAATCACCTGCTTCTTACACTGTTTTCTGGGGCTCAAGCTGAGTGGTTCGATAACACGCAGGCTTTGCCCCAGCGCTGCAAAGCCTGCTCGGTTTCAGGCTTCGCTCTCCTCGACCTTCGGTCGAGGAACCATGCCCGCTCAGCCTTCAAACGGTTTTCGAACCACTCCGCCTTCGCCTTATGATAAATTCTGAGAAAAAGAGACTGTCCCCTTTTTCAGGAAGATACGAACACCTCTTTTTTCAGGGTGGCTTTTTCAATTCTGTCTTCCACGACAGAAACACCGATTCCTGGGAGGTCAGGAACCTTTATCATCCCCTTGCTGCTGAGCTCAATCGGAGGTTCGATCAAATCCTGAGAATAGTATCTCTTGCTCGCCGAGAGGTCGTTGGGAAGTTTAAAGTTGGGAAGAGAGGCAAGGTGCAGGTTGTGCGCCCGGCCAATCCCTGATTCGAGCATTCCTCCGCACCAAACAGGGATTTGCTTTTCCTGGCAAAAATCATGAATCCTCATCGCTTCTAAAACTCCCCCCACCCTGCCAATTTTTATATTGACAATCCGGCAGCTTCCCATCTCGAATGCCTTTCGAGCTGTTTCGGCTGAGGTGATACTCTCGTCTAAGCAGAGCGGAGTTTTCATCTCTTTCTGAAGGCGGCTGTGGTCCCATAAATCATAAGGAGGAAATGGCTGCTCGAGCATGAGCAGGTTGAACCTATCGAGCTCCTTCAAGACTTTTCTATCATCAAGGCTGTAGGCGCCGTTGGCATCGGCCTGGAGAGGGATATCAGGAAACGTCTTCCTCACCTCTTCACAAACATGGACATCCCATCCCGGTTTAATCTTGATCTTAATTCTTTGGTAGCCTTCCTGGAGAAACGACTGAATCCTCTCTAAAAGCTCTGGGATGGAATCCTGAATTCCGACGCTGACTCCAGCAGGGATTTCTGACTTCACCCCATTGTAGAGCCTCCACAGAGGCTTGCCTCGCTTTTTGCCTTCGAGGTCCCAGAGCGCAAGCTCAAGCCCGGCCTTTGCCATGGGATGCCCGCGGTATTTTTTTGCCTCCTTGTGGAATCCTTGAGGGTCGGAGATGAATTTTTCAAGGACAACAGGAATCAAAAAATCCTTCAAGACGTGCCAGGCTGTGGAGGTTGTCTCGTAGCTGTAGAGGGGGCTGCGGTTGGCCACAACTTCGCCATAGCCGCATATTCCGCCGCAAAGAATCTTGACCAGGATGAACTCCCGCTCATACTCACGGCCAAGGCTTGTCTCGAAAAAATGCACATAGGGAAGCTTCAGAAGCAGAAGCTCAACTCTCTCAATCTTTGCTTCCATCTTTTCCCCTTAAAAAAATAAATTTTGTAACATTGTCGTGGCGAGCGACCAGAGGGAGCGTGGCCATCTTTATTTGATGAGATTGCCACGGCGCTTCCCGCCTCGCAACGACTTCATCGGATCGCTTCGTCACTGTGCTCCTCGCAATGACTTCGCCACCTCGCTTCGCTCCTCAAGATGACAATTTTATTATTGCGTTTGAATT
>Ga0315289_10008067_pt1 | contig 15253 bp, 10 predicted proteins | sample YL17G11_40_MG_FD_203452 | JGI IMG/M metagenome (GOLD analysis project Ga0315289, IMG submission 203452) | Sediment microbial communities from Yellowstone Lake, YNP, Wyoming, USA - YL17G11_40 | ecosystem: Environmental > Aquatic > Freshwater > Lake > Sediment | place: USA: Wyoming | collected... | reverse complement strand
GCCGCTACACCCGGCCTCGCTGCAGGCACCACCGGCAACAGCAGCAGCAGCAGCAGGCGGCGGCGGCGCCCTCTCAGGCGCGGCCGCCGCCACGCCGCCGCCCTCCTTCCCTCCCTGCTGCCGGGCCCGCTGCTGGGCGACGATGAAGCGAGCGGTCATGAGGTGCTGCGCGAGGTACGCGCGGCGGGCGGGCGCGAGCGCCTCGTCCGCCCAGGTCGCCCGGACGGCGGCCTCCAGCTGGGCCTGGTTCAGCCGGAACAGGGCTTCCCAGCCAGGGCGGAAGGAGGAGGTGGAAGAGGCGGAGCAGGCGGGCACGGTGTTGGAGGTGGAGGAGGACGGGTTGGCGCCGCCACTGCAGACGCCCGCGCACCGGCCGTCGCCGCCACACCCGCCGCCGCGGCCGACAGGCGCGCCGCCGCCGCCGCCGCCGCCGCCAAGGCCGCCGCCAAGGCCCAGGTACTCGACGACCTCATCCAAAGGATCGCCGAGTCTGCCACCACCGGGCATGGCGTCAGCCGGAGGCGGGGGCGGGGGAGGCGCGGCCCCGGGTGCCGCCCCGGGCGCGTCCACGCCACCGCCCACAGCCGGCCCGACCGCGCTCGCCAGCCACTCGTCAAAGGCCGTCCCGCGCGTGGCGGACCGCAGGCTCTCCATCATGGCCGCCGCCTCGGCGGGGGTCGTCGCGGCGACGACCCAGGGCAGCGTGGCGGCGAGGACTTCGGCGCCCGTCCGCCCGACGATGACGCCGACCAGGGCCTCCTGCTCCGCCGTGCTGAAGTTTTCTGCAAAGAGCGGCCACAGCTCGCGCTCCTCGGCCGTGACGTGCGTCTCCAAGGACGCGCGCAGGGCGGCCGTCCCGGAGGCCAGCTCCCGCGCCGCCGCCCGGGCGGTGGCCAGGTCGGGGGCGGACCCCAGCCCGGCCAAGCACACGCCCACGCCCGCCAGCATTTCCTCCTCCCGCGCGTGGTCGAGCGCGTAGGCGTGCGACACCCGCCTCAGCGCCTCCTTGGCCTCCAGGGCCGGGAACACGATCTCGTCCTCCGCCTCGGAGTGCGCGGTGTAGACGGCCTTCAGGAAGCGGAAGCGCCCCTCCAGGCGGCGCATGGCGGCGGGGCCGGCCAGCGGGAGGGCGGCCTGCGGGAGCGGGGAGACCGGGCGGGAGGGGGCGGCCGGCGATGGCAGGGGGCTGCTCGCTTTGGAGGTGGTCGGCGCCCACCCGCCCCCGTCCGGGCGGGCCAGGGCGCCCGCCACCGCGGTCGCGTCAGCCTCCAGGGCCCGCAAGTCACGCCGCAGGGCCTTGTGGAACTGGAAGATGTGGTCGATGGGGTTGGCGTCGGACGGTGGGAAGGCGGGGGGGGCCGGCAGCGGAGGGGGCAGCCCGGGTGGTGGTGCGGCGGCGGTGCTCTTGACCGCGGCGGCCTTGCGGCGCCCGCGCCGGGTCTGCACGCCGCCGGCGGCGGGCGGCGCCGCCACTGCGGGCGAGGCAGGCCGCTTGCGCCTCGCCGCCGGTGCGCCGCTGCCGCCACCGTCGGGCTTGGGCGGCGACGGCCCGGCCAGCAGACCGAGGCCGCCCCCCCCCCCTCCCCCCCCGCTCCCACCCTCTTCCTCCGCCCACGACGCCAGCAGGGCCAGCTCCGCGGCCGCCCGGCCCGCGGCGGGGCCGTCCACCAGGCCCGCCTCCGCCTCCGCTGCGGCGGCAGCTGAAATGTCGCGCAGCAGGGAGGCCACCCGGCCCGCAGGCGCGGCGCCGCCCCCGGAGCCGCCCGCCAGCCAGGGCAGCAGGCGGCGGAGCAGGCGCAGGGGCATGCACCGCACCGTCGCCCACAGGGCCCGGGCCTGGGCGCCCGGGCACAGGTGGGCGGTCAGTGCGGGCAGCACGCCCGCCTCTTCCGCTGCCATGTGGGCGCACGCGTCCGCCGCGGCGGCCTCCGCCGCGGCGGCCAGGTCGCCAAGGAGGGCCGCGCTTTCGGCCCCGCCCCGCCGGGCGACCGCCCGCACGTCGGCGAGGAGGCGCCCCACCCGCTCCAGGGCGGCCGCCTCATCGCCCGCGTGCGGGGAGGACGACCCGCCGGAGCCGTGGTCGGAGGCAGTGGCGGTGGCGGCGGCGACGCAACCCAGCGCGGCGGCATGGTGGTGGTGGTGGTGGCCGCCGCCGTGGCCGCCGCCGTGGCGGTCCGTCGTCCCCTCCGAGGACGTGCCGCCGCCACCACCCCCACCGCCGCCGCCGCCGCCGCCCGTCAGGTGCAGACGTTCCGCGATGGGCAGCAGGACCTCATCCTCGGACGCGGCGTGGTAGGCGAGGACGGACCGGAGGAAGCGGAGCGTGTCTGCCAGGGGGGCCAGGGCGGCCGCGGCCGCCGCACTGCCCGGCCGTGTGGTAGCCGGCGCGGCGGCGCTGAGCCCGCCGCCCAATGCCACCCGGCGCGCATCGGCGGCAAAGGCCACCAGGCCGGCGCCCAGGGCGGCGTGGAGGTCGGCGATGTGCAGGAGCGGGGCGGCGGTGGTCGTGGGCGCCGCGGCGCTGGACGGCCCGGCCGGCCCGCCGCGGGCGGTGGTGGCGGGTGTGCCCAGGGACAGGCAGCCCGCGCAGATGCCGCAGGAGGGGACGGGCGGCGGAAGGGTGAAGGCAGCCCGGCGGGAGGCGGGCGGGCGGGCGGGCGGGCTGCCTGCCGCCGCCGCCGCCGCCGCCGCCGCCGCCGCCGCCCCCCGCTCCTCCCCGCCGCTGCCGCCGCCCTCCAGCCAGGTGACCAGGAGGGCCGCCAACCCCGCCTCCCTGCCACCCACGGCCGCCAGGCGGGCCCGCAGGGCTGCCCGGGCGGGGGCGGGCACGGCCGGCGCCAGCCAGGCCAGGACGGAGCGGGCCGCGGCCAAGGGGAGCGACCCCAAAAACGCGCCCACCAGCGCGGCCTGCTCATCCGCGGAGAAGGCGGCCAGGACGAGGGGCAGGAGCTGGGCCTCCTCCTTGGCGAGGTGGGCGCCCAGGGTGGCGGAGACTTGGGCGGCCTTGGTGGCGAGGCGCCTGTGGGGGTGTGGAGGAGAGAGGGGGTGCACAGAGGGATGAGGCACGTGCTTTTGCTGCTGTTGAGAGAGAGAGGAGAGAGGCTGCGGGGATATCCACTTCGGGCGTGGCGTGTGCGAGCCAGGCGCGGGGCGCGCTTTTCCCACCACCCCACCATCCCACCAACCCTCCTCTCTCTTTTCCTACCTGACCGCCTCCCCTGCCTTGTCCGCGTCTCCGCCTGCGTGAGCGGTCTGGGCTTCGGAGGCCAGGGCGACCAGCTCATCCAGCAAGCGTTCCTGTGCGGAGGGTGTGGAGGGTGTACGTGAGAGTCCCGGACGTTTTTTTTTTTTTTTTTTTTTTTTTTCGAGGGAATGTGGAAGGTCTCTCCTCCTCTCTCTCTCTCTCTCTCACACACACACACAGACACACACACACACCTCATCCTCGTGTTCCACAGTGTACGCGGGCGTGACGTTGGAGATGCGGGCGTCCAGGGCCGGGTAGATGACCTGGTGAGAGATGGGAGCGTGAGCGCGTGAGAGGCAAAGGGCGAGCATGCATTGGGGGGGTCGGGTCTCTCCGCTCTCCTCTTCTCTCCTCTTCACCTCATCCTCCACCGCGGAATGGTACTTGTACACCCGGGTCAGGAAGCGACACCGCACCCGCACCGCTGCCAGGGCGGCGCCAGGGGAGGCGGCGGCGGCGGCGGGCGGGGCGGGCGGCGGTGTGCTGCCGCCGTCGGCCTGCCCATGCGCACTCCCGCCACCCTCCAGCCCGGCCACCCCCGCCACCAGGGCGGCCAGCTCGCCCCGGATGGCGTCGTGCAGGTACTGGTATAGGAAGCGGGCGGGGGCTAAGGGGCCCGTGGCGGCGGCCTGGTCGGCGGCAGGGGTAGGGGTGGCGGCGGCGGCGGGCGCACCACCCACTTCGCCGCCAGGTGGTGGGCCGCCGGAGGAGGGCGCCATTTTTTAGGGCGGTGGGGCCTGGCGCGAGATGGGACGGGCGGTGTGTGTGGGTCTGCTCCAGGTGAGGTGGAGAGCACGGTGCGCGGGCTGCGCTGTGGGGATTTCGGCGCGGCAGAGGCGGATGTGTTTGTAGTAGTGCAGAGTGGGAGAGCCAAGACGAGGGCGAGGGCTCCGACCGCGACCGCCAGCTTTCTTTCTCAAATCCCCCATCTCTTTTGTCGGGCCCCACTCCCCGGCCCTTGCCGCAACTCCCCAGGGCATCGCCCTTTTGTTACCGAAGGATAACCTTGAGCCACCTCTCGCTTCGCTTCCAGGCCGCGTTTGCGGGGGAACCAAAAGGCCTCCCCCCCCCTCGCGGAAGAGAAGCCCTGTCCCCCCCAGTGGTAAGCGCGCGACGCGGCTGCTAGCTCACATGTCCTCCGACACCTCCGTCGGCGTCGTCACCAAGCGCGACCCGGGCGCGCCCGCCCGGTACAGGTCACTCGACCTGGAGCAATCCCTGCCCTCGCCCCGGTCGCGCAAGCGGCGGCGCCCCGCCCCGCCTGGATGCCTGCGCCTGGCGTGGTCCGCCCCGCTTTCTGTCGCGGGCCTGGACGATGATACCGCCCACGCCGCGGGCGTCCTCCTGGCCATGGCCAACTCGCCCGTCAGCTCTGAGCGGCGGGACTCGGAACGCAAGGTGATTGGGAGGGGATTGGCGGTCGAGCGGCCTTGAGGGGCGCGGCGGGGCGGGGATAAGGGGCGGGGAGGCGGCCGGCGCGGCGAGAGGGAGGGAGCGCGCGCACCCGGTGTGTGTGGGACGCCGCGCGCGAACCTGGCGCCGATGCTTCCCTCTCCTTCGAGTGCGCATGCACCCACCCCGCGCACCCCATCGGCCCCCACCTACTCCTGCTCGACCGGTGGAGAAAACTTCAAGCACCTACCTGGTGCGGTAGCAGTCGGTTCCAACGCCTCTAACCCCCTCCTTTTTGCTTCGCATAAAAAAAACAGCCCCCGCCAGTCCTTGGCCGCGCCGCTGGCGCCGCGGCCGCCGCGGCTGCCCCGCCCCGCCTCCTGCCGGCCGCCTCCCCACGGGCCGCCGCCGCGCCGCCGCCCGCCGACCGGACCGCCCTGCCCACCCACCGCCCCTGGCACCCGGACCTGGCCTCCCCCGTCACACCGGGCGCCCCTCGCCCCCCGCCCCCCGTCTTTGAGTGCCGGGCGTGCGGTGGGGAGGCCAGCCTGCGCGGCGCGGCCCGGGCCGCCTTTCACTGCCCGGCCTGCCCGCTCCCGACCGACGCGGGCGGCGCCCCCCTCCCCGCCCGCCGCGCAGCGTCCGCCCTGTTCAAGGGCGTCATCATCAGCGTGGGCGAGGGCCTGGCCCTCATGGCCCGGGCCGGCGTGTCCCCTAAAAAGAGCCGGTCGGGGCGGCGGCCGACGGCCGCAGAGCGGGCAGCGCGCGCGGCCGCAGCGGCCGCGGCGGGTGGGGCGGGCGGGGCGGTGGCCGCGGAGGGCGGGCTCTTCCCCACCTCGCCCGGCGGGACGGGCAGCCCCAAGACCGCCTCTCCATCCGCTGCGGCGGCGGCTGCGATGCGGCGGGAGTCGGGCAGTGGCAGCCCGCCGACCGACACGACGCCAGAGGACGCGGGTGGGGGGGGGGGCGTGACGGCGACCACCACCCCCCGCCGGGGCGCGGCTGCCCAAGGAGGCCCCACCGCGTCCGCTGGCGGCGGCGGTGGCCGGTGCAAGTGCGGCAAGCGCATCTCTGCGGCCCACCCGCCCTGCAAGTCGGAACTGATGCTGCTGTGCGAACGCTTCACGGCGCGGTTTGGCGGCGGGGGGGGGGCGGGGGGTGAGGCCGGCGCCGCCGTCGCGAGCAGCACATCCGCGGCGACCACCACGGCCGGCGGGGGGGCGGGCGCCGCCGCCGCCGCCGCCGCGCCCATGCGCCTAGACGACGTTGCCGCATCCCTGGCCGTCCCCCGGCGCCGCCTGTACGACATCATCAACGTCCTGGAGGCGGTCGAGGTGGTGGCCCGCGTCGGCAAGCTGACGTACGCCTGGCGCGGGACGGCGCACCTGGCCGCCCTCGCCTCGCGCCTGGCCGCAGCGGAGCGGGCGGGCACGCCCGTGGACGGGCGGCGGCGGGGTGGGGCGGCCGGGCCGCCCGGGTCCGGGGGGTCCGCGGGGCTGTCGCCGCCGCCGGCCTCAGGGTCCAGCCCGGCCGGGTCGAGCGGGGAGGGGGGGCAGACGGCCACCACCACGGCGACCAGCAGCGGGTCTGAGGGGGGGGGCGGCCACCACGCCGCCGCCGCCGCCGCCGCTGCTGCCACCGCCGCTGCCGCCGCCGCCGCCGCCGCCACCAACAACCGGGCCCCGCACTCCCTGTGGGCCCTGTCCCGCAAGTTTGTGCGGCTGCTGCTGACCGCGCCGGGGCCGACCTCCCTGGCCGACGCGGCGGCCCAGCTGATTGACGGGTCGCCCCCGCCGGCCGCGACGCCGACCGCCCCTGGCGGCCCGGCCCCGGGCGCGGTCGACCCGCGCCGGGCGCAGGCCCAGGTCACGGCAGAGCGGCGCCTGTACGACATCGGGTCCATCCTCTGCAGTGTGGGGCTCATCGAGAAAACCTACGTGGGCGCCCGCCAGCCGGCATTCCGGTGGACGTTCCCCTGGCGGGCGGGCGGCGAGGCTCCTCCCCCCGCGCCGCCGCCGCCGCCTGCTGCTGGCCAGCAGCCTCCGCCACCACCCACCGCCCGAGCCGCCTTACCCCCACCCACGCCCGTGGCCGGGACGCGGCGGTCTGGGCGTCGGGGCGGGGTGGCGGCGGCAGTGGCTGCCGCCGCGCCTCCGCCACCCCCACCAGCCGCGGCCGCCCGCGCGGCCTCCGCCTCCCCCTCCCCCGCCACTTCGGGCGCGGGCTCTGAGCACAACGCCGCGGGTGTTGGTGAGATTGATGCTGGCACGGCTGCTGCTGCTGGTGGTGTTGCGCCTCCTGCCCCCGGCCCCCCGCCGGGCTCGGTGGCGGCGGCGGTCGCCCGGGCGCTGGCGGGGCAGGCGGCCGCCTGGGGCGGTGGCGCGCCCGTGGTTGCCGCCACTGCCGCCGCTGCTGAGCCGGCGCGGGAGGTGGCGGCAGTGGCGTTGCCTGCGCCGCCTGCACTTGACCTGGGCGCCCCGCCGGCGTCCCCGCGGTCTGTGGCGGGCCAGGCGCTGGCTGTTTGAGAGTGGGGCGCCGGTTTTTCGATGTGTCTTTGCTTGGGGTTGACGTTGAAACGGCACTTCTTCTATTTTTTGACCGCGGACGGGGAGGGAGGGATGGGTGTGGGGTGTGCGACGTGAAAAGTTGGGAAGAGAGAGAGAGAGAGAGTGGACGAGTGGAGGCGATGTTCACGCGCGGCTTTTTTTCTGAGGAGCGGGCGGCTTTACACAATTGGACGGACGAGAGGGGGGGCAGTGTTGTTGTAATTGGGTGGTTCCCTCGTTCGTGTCTCATTCCTTTTGACTTGCCAAAGGAAGCCGTCGGTTGGCACCCGGGGCTCTTTTCGGAAACTGGACCCACCTCCTCTACGCCGCCGCGCCCGCCCAACTGGCCAGGTCATCACCCGCCACGATGAACGGCGGGAAGCACCAGGTGCGTGAGGGGGCGTGGGGGCCGGTGCGAAAAAAACGCGGAGAGATGTGAAGACCCTCCATTTTCGCGCTGGCCACCACCTCCTCCTTCTCCATCCCACACCTCCCTCTCCTCTCTCTCCCGCAGGCCCTCAACGCCCTCTACACCCAGCTGGATGAGGCCCGCCGGTCGGCCGCCGCCGCCCAGGCCCGAGTCGATATCTTGGAACAGTCGTTGGCGGTCGTGAGCAGCAGCCCTTCGGTGGCAGCCCGCCCGCCCAGTCTCCTCCTCCCCGCCTCCTTTCCAGGCTCGCACGCTGCCGCCTCCTCGACCGGCGCCACCCCTTCCTCCTGGAGGACACCACCTTTACCCCCGCCCCCGCTCATGATGCCACCGCCCACCGCCCTGGCCGACCCGGGCGGCGACGCGGCCGGCGGCTATTTCGGGGGCGACACCGCGCTCGTGCCCCGGGCGGCCCTGGAAATGCTCAAGCTGAAGGACCTGGCCATGGACAGCGTCGTGGAAGGCATCACCATCGCGGACGCCGGCCTGCCGGACATGCCCCTCATCTACGCCAACCGGGCGTTCGCCCGCATCACGGGGTACAGCGTGTCGGACACGCTGGGCAAGAACTGCCGCTTCCTGCAGGGCCCGGGCACGGACCCGGAGGAGGTGGCCTCCCTGCGGGCGGCGGTCAAGGGGGGGCGGCCGTGCGTGGTCCAGCTCCTAAACTACAGGAAGAATGGTGAGGCAAAGGAGAGGGGTGAGAGGGGCGTGGGAGGGGGGTGCCGACTCGGCGGGCGAGCCGCACACGAGAAGAGGTGAGGGGGGGGGGGGGGCCCCCCCCCCCCCCCCCCCCCAGGCGGGGCGGGGGGGGCCGCGCGCGGGGGGGCGGGGCGCGCGGCGCGCGCGGGCCGGCGCCGCCCCCCCCCCGCCCCCCGGGGGGGGGGGGGGGGGCCCACACCCACACCCCACACACCTCCCCCCCCCCCGCCCCAACATCATTGTCTCTTCATTCTTCATTCCCACCGCCACCCCTCCCCTCCCGCCTCCTCCTCACCGCCTGCAGGCGACCCCTTTGTCAACTACCTGTCTGTCACCCCCATCCACGACGCCCGGGGCGTGCTGACGCACTACGTGGGCGTCCAGTCGGACATCACCGAGCTGGTCGCGTCCAGGAAAGCCGCCCTGGCCGCACGGCACGCCGCCCAGACCGCGGCGGCGGCCACGGAGGCCAAGTCCCAGTTCCTGGCCCGCATGTCGCACGAGATCCGCACCCCGCTCAACGGCATGATCGCGGTGGGCCAGCTGCTGGCGGAGACGTCCCTGACGCCGTCCCAGTGGGACCTCGTCAACACGATCCGGTGCTCGGGCGAGTCGCTCCTGACCCTCATCTCCGACATCCTCGACTTCTCGCGCGCGGAGGCGGACGCGGTCGCCCTGGCGCCCGCCCCCTTTGCCCTGCAAGCCACGGTCGAGGCCGCCGTCGAGATCGCGGGCCTCCTGGCCGCCCACAAGCGCCTGCACGTGGCGTACCACATCTCGCCCTCCACCCCGGCCATCCTGGTCGGGGACGCCGCTCGCCTGCAACAGGTCTTGCTCAACATCCTCAACAATGCGGTCAAGTTCACGGAGACTGGCGGGGTGGTGCTGGAGGTGTGGGTTGGCGGCAAGGGCCACGCGGTAGAGGCAGCGCCCTCCGCCGCCGCCGCCCCCCCCAAACCAACCACCCCCGCGGGAGCCCTCCCGCCCCTCCCCCCCCCGCCTCCGGGCGCGCTGCGCGTCACCTTCAGCGTGCGGGACACGGGCATCGGCTTGGCGTCCTCCGACCTGCCCCGCCTGTTCCAGTCCTTCTCCCAGGTGGACGCCTCCCCGACCCGGCGCCACGGCGGGAGCGGGCTGGGCCTCGCCATCTCCCAAAAGCTGTGCCAGGCGATGGGCGGCGGGGTGGAGGTCTCCTCGCCCGGGCACGGGCGCGGGTCCACGTTCACCTGGTCCGTCCTTATGCACTTGCCCCCGCCCGGCGCGCTGCCCCGCCCCGCCCTCCCGCCCGGCGCGGCGGGCAGGGAGGCCTCCGGCCGGCTGCTGGCCGGGAAGAGGGTGCTGCTCGCGGAGCCGTGCGGCCTGGTGCGGGCTGTCATGGAGCGCGCCCTGCGCGGCTGGGGGGCTGCCGTCGCGGCGGTGGGGAGCGAGGCCGACGCCATCGGGTGCCTGCTGCCCCCCGCGAGCGGGGTGGCGGTGGTCGGCGGTGGTGGCAGCAGCGCCCCGCCACCGCCGCCAGACTGCGGCCTGACGCTGCTCCGGGAGGAGGAAGGCGAACTGCTGCCCGCGCCCCCGCCCGCCACCACCACCGGCCCGTTCGACCTGGTCATCATGGACACGGGCGCAGCGGCCCTGCTGCGCGCCCTGCTCCACGCCCCGCCCTCGGAGGCGGCCCGGGTGGTGTTTATCGGGTGGCCGGGGCGGCACGAGATGGAGACCGCAATGGACGGGGATGACGATTTTCACGGGACCCTCCTCAGCGCCGCCACCGCCGCGGACGATGCGTCCAGCCTGTTGACGGCACTGACAGTCGCAGCCTCCGCTGCGGCCGCCCGTGTGGGTGGGCCGGGGGGTGGGGGTGGGGGCGGGGCGGCGACGGCGGCGGCCGCCATCGCGGGCGCCCCCGGCGGCGGCCCGCGCGCGGCCGCCGCGCCCGCCGCGGCCGTGCGGGGCGGCAGCGCCGCCTCCGCCGCGGGCGTGTCAACCGGCCGCCGCCTGGGCTACACCGTCCTGACCCGCCCCGTCCGCCAGGCCCGCCTGTGGGTGGCGATCGAGGAGGTCCTGTGCGCGCCACTGCCGCCGGAGGAGGAGGGCGAGGGCGAGGGCGCTGGGTGGCCGGCCGGGCTGGGTGCGGGCGCGGGCGCGGCTGCGGCCGCTGCCCCACCCCCCGCCCCCGCCAGCGACGCGCCCGCCTCCCGCCCCTCTGCCCTCCACGCGGCCCGGGCGCCCACCCGGTCCGCCTCGTCCATCGACCTGAGCGCAACGGAGGGCATGCACCGCATCGCGTCGGGCGGTGCCCTGTGCCGGGCCCCGCCCTCGCGCGCGCGCCGGGCGGGGAGTGGCGGGGGGCTGAGCGGGCATGGGGGGGGGGCGTCCCTGGCGGCGGCGGGGGAGCCGCCGCCGTCGCCCTCCCCGCCCGGCTCGGAGGTGGAGGATGGTGGGGTGATGGGAGCAGGGGCGGCGGCGGCCGCCGCCGGCACTGACCAACGCCGGGCACAGCAGCAGCCCTCCCCCTCCATTCCGCCCCCCACCCCGCCCTCGGGCCTGCGCGTCCTGGTGGCGGAGGACAACCTCATCAACATGCGGGTCGCCATCCGCGTCCTCGCCCGCATGGGCCACACCCGGGTCACCCTGGCCGAGGACGGCCGGGCCGCGGTGGAGGCGGTGGAGGCGGCGGGCGGGCTGAACGCTTTCGATGTCGTGCTCATGGACCTGCACATGCCCCGCATGGGTGGCCTGGAAGCGGTGGCGGCGCTGCGGGCCGCCTACCCGCCGGCCACCTGCGCCACCCGCATCGTGGCGGTCACAGCGGACGCGTTCGACCACACCCGGGACGCCTGCCTGGCGGCGGGGTTTGATGCGTGGGTGTCCAAGCCCTTCCGGGTGGAGGACTTAGGGGCCGCGCTGGTTTAAGATGATGTGTGGATTGCGGCCGCGCTGGGGTGGTGTGTGGATGAGAGATAATGGTGGTGTGGGGTTGGGGGGGGGGGAGATGCTTTTTTTAATTGTAGGTGGGTATGCAGGTTGAGAAAATGGAGTTCACGAGCGGGGTGCGTATTTTTTCTTCTTCGCGCGCGCGCCTTTTCCCTCATCCTCACTGCCCATTCGATGCAAACACAGGAGTCTCACTCACACTCACCCATCCACAGGGCGTCCTCTTCACGGGCGACGACAAGGGCGACGCCGCCGCGCCGCCGCCGCCACCCAGTGCGCCGACCCCTGCTCGCCCCCCCGCCACCTCATCGGCCCCCCCATCCATCCCCACCACCAATCCTGGCCACATCCTGTTGAGCAAGCAGGGGTGGCGTGAAGGTTTCTGGGCTCGGTGCGCGGGAGCAGGGTCACACGGAGCCGGTTGTGGCGGCCAGGCCGGCCGGGCGGGCCGGGGTCGGTGGCGGTGCGGGCGGTGCTGCTGGGCCGCCGGCCGCGCCCGGAACCCGGGGCTGGCAGGAGCAGGCCGGGCCCGGCGGTGGTGGAGTGGCTGGCCACCCTGCAGCTGCAGCAGCCAAGCAGGAGACAGCCCGCCGGGCGGCGATCGGCCGGGCGCTGGCCCGAGAGTGGGAGGGCGGGGAGGCTCCAGGGGGGCAGGCAGGGGGCGGCGGCGGCGGCGCGGGCGCCCTCGCCGCCGCCTCCCGCCGCCTGCGCGGGTCCAACCCGTTGCTGTAAGGTTGGATTGCCCTCTAGGCGTAGGGCAGGGGTGTAGACAATGGGCAGACATGGCGAGGCCCCACAGGGGAGCGTGACCCTCTTCTCTGTCAAACCACACGCGCGCGCCCACACACACGCTCCATCCCGTACTCCCCACTCCCCCCCATTCCCATTCATTTTTTTCATGCGGCCAAGTTTTTGGCACGGGCCGTCGCCAGCACGGCCTTCGCCCGCCCCAGGTCCACCGCCTTGTCACTGCCCACGGGCGGGGCGTCCAGGTCGACCAGCGACGCGATGCGTTCCCACACCGTGTCGCCCGCGGGCTTGCCTGCCGCGGCCGCGCGCGCGGCGGCGGCCGCCAAGTTGCCGGGCGCCGCCTCCGCGGCCGCCGCCCGGGCCGCCTTGTCCGCGTCCCGGGCCTTGTAAAAGGAGGCCAGGAAGTCAGAGGCGGCGGCCATGGTGGCGGCCCGGGAGGCGGCCTCCGCCGCTTCCTGGGCGGCCAGCCTGTCCCGGGCGGCGGCCTTGAGGGCGGCGACCCGCGGGTGGTCGCCCCCGCCGCCGCCGGGCGCCGCGGGCGGGCAGCCGCCGTTGGAGGCGACGGCGGCCGCAGGTGGGGCCGCAGCCGGCTCGGCGTCCATGGAGGCAGCCGGGGTCAGGGCGACCGCCGCGCCCGCGTCCAGGGGCAGGGGCGGGATTGGCGGCGGGGCACTACCACCACCACCGCCGCCGCCGCCGCCGCCGCCTTCCACGTCCTCGCCCCCCGCGGCGGCCCCGGCGGTCGGCTCGTACAGGCTACCATCCGCGGCGGGCACCGGGTTCTCGCAGCAGGCGCCGCCGCCCTCGCCCGCCAGGGGCACCTCCCACCAGGCCCCCCGGGCACGCGAGATTTTAAACGACGGCGCGGCCGCGGGCGTGGCGCCGCCGCCGACGCCCGCCCCCGCCCCGCCGCCCTCCCCACCGCCCTCCTTTTCGGCGTCCGTGTCGTGCACCTTGTCCCACGCATTGGCGCCCGGGTCCAGGCCCGCCGCCCGGAAGTGGGCTGCCAGCCCAGGGTAGGCGCCCGACCAGCAGGTGAAGGTCAGGTCGGCGCACGCGCTCACGGACGGGGCCGTCCCGCAGAAGAGGGAGAAGGAGGTGTCCCCGCACCGGCGGGCCTGGAACTGTTGGGCGGCTACGGCGGCCGTGCAGCCCGTGCACCCCGAAAACAGGGCGGGCCCGTCGACGGGGCCGATGAAGAGCTCGCAGCCCACGCAGTCGGAGGCTTCGACCTCGGACGAGTGGTCCAAGATGTAGACCGAGCAGTTCTTCAAGTTTTTCAGGGTCAGGGACTCGCTGGGAGAGGGGAGGAGGGGGAGGGCCGCGGCGGGGAGGGCGAGGGGCGAGGTGTGAGGGCGCGGTCGATGGCGTTTCTTGCGCGCTACGGACTCCTCACTCTGCCGCGGTGCCCCGCCCGCGTCGGCCCGCGTCGCGCCGCCCCGTCCCACCAGTGACGGCACATGTGGCTAATGGCATGGCCCTCCCACGCGCCCCTGCGCGGGCAAAGGGCGGACATCTGGGGCGCGAGCAGCAAGGAAGAGGGCGTACTTGCACAACAATGGGGGCGCGGCAAATGGAAAAGGGAAAGTGCAGACCCTTCCTCACCCATTGATGCTGCCGGGCGGCCGGGTGATGGTCTGCCCTGACAGGCCCTCGATGAGGCAGCAGGCGGGGGGCGGGGTGGAGCCAGTCATTTTCTTGTTCCTTTCTTGTTCCTTTCTTGTTCCTTTCTTGCGTGGTGAGGCGTGTGTGAGAGGCAGCAGACTGAACAAAAAAGGGTTGCTTTCTGCCTTCTGCCAGCTCTCTCTCGGCACACTTTCCAACATCACCTTCACTCCCTCGCGCACGCCCCGCGCCCGTCCTGCCCCGCGGCCACTCTCTGTGCAGAGTCGCCGAACCGGTCAGGACACGCACCGCGGGGGCACTGTGCTGCTCCCCTCGGGCGTCCACTCCACCTCCCTCGTGCGTGCGGGCAGAGAAGGAGTGGGAAGCAGCCGCGCCTAGAAAAAACGCCTACGTCACCCGCGCCCCTCCTCACCTCCTCCCTCCAGCCACCCACACCCATCAGGCTGCTGACCATGCTGGTCACCGCCAACTTTGATGGCGCGAAGGCTGTGCCTTTGCCCGTCGCCGAGGACGCCCCTGTGGAGGGCTGGGAGGGCGGCGGCCACCACCAAAAATACGGGGCCGCAGAAAATGTGGCCCTCGCGGAAGCCCGCGCCGCCATCGCCGCAGCCGCCGCCGGCCTGGCCGATTTCCTGGCCGACGACCTGGCGGGCTGCGGGGATGATGGTGGATCAACGGCCGCCCTGCTCTCGGAGGGCGGCCCCGCCTCGCACGGCGGCGGCGGGCAGTCGACGGGCGAGGAGACCGCGATCGGGGCGCCGCTGCCAGCAGCCCCAGCTCTTATCTCTCCGCCCGCCGTCCGCCCCGCCCGTGAGCGCCGGCCGACCGCCCGCCTGGTGGGCGAGGTTGCCCCCGCCTCGCCCTCGCCCGCTCGCCCGGCCCAAGCCAGCATGACAGCCGCGCGGGCGAGGAGCGGGAAGCGCAAGGGCCCGGCGAGCCCGGCGGCGGCGGTGGCAGCGGCGGCGCCTGCGCCCGACGCGCGATGCCCTCCGCCCTGCTCGCCGTGGCCGCGGCACCCTCCCTGCCCGCCCACCCCGCCCACCCCGCCCGCCGCTTCCATTCCGGCCGCCGCCGCCGCCGCCGCCGCCGCCGCCGCCGCCGCCGCCACCACTCCCCACACCCCCGGGCTCTCCGTCGTCGACGCCCGGCGCCTAAAGAAGCGGGAGACCAACCGGCTGTCGGCCCGGCGGATGCGGGCGCTGCGGCGGGGGGAGTGGGCCGGGCTGTGGGCGCAGGTCGAAGGCTTGAGAAACGAGAACGCGCGCCTGCGGGCCGCGCTCGGCCTGGACCCGCTTCCGCCCGCCCCGCCCCCGCCCGCCGCGCCCATGTCTGGGTCGCCCACACGCGGGTGTGGTGGTGGTGGTGGTGGTGGTGGAAGCGGCGCGTCGGGGCCGGCCAATGCTGCCCGCTCGTCCCCGAGCGCGGCGTCTCAGGCGCCGATGCTCTTGGTGGACGCCGCGCCGCACCACGACCGCCACCGCCTTGCCCCGACGACGACCGCGGCGGCGGAGGAGGGCCTGCATCTGGTGTTTGGCTGCGTGCCGGCGGACATCCTGGCGGAGGCGTTGGCGATGTGAGGGTCGGGAACAAACAACACAAAATAAACACCAAGGTTGTCGGCGCCCGCCG
>Ga0315289_10008066_pt1 | contig 15254 bp, 8 predicted proteins | sample YL17G11_40_MG_FD_203452 | JGI IMG/M metagenome (GOLD analysis project Ga0315289, IMG submission 203452) | Sediment microbial communities from Yellowstone Lake, YNP, Wyoming, USA - YL17G11_40 | ecosystem: Environmental > Aquatic > Freshwater > Lake > Sediment | place: USA: Wyoming | collected... | reverse complement strand
GGCCCTGCGCGGGCTGCCGGTGCAAGAGGTCGATGCTCCCCATGAGTTGTTTGCCGCGCTGGCCGACTCGGGCGCCATCGTCATTCCTCACCAACTTGCCGATGGCGGCTCCCGTGCCGATTGGAGCCAATGGAATGGGCAGTTCGAGCGGGTGGGCGAAATCTTCCAGGCCCGCGGCAGCTACGAATTCGAGGGCTGCCCCCGCGCGGCATCGATCTTTACCGGCGGTTTTTCCATGTGGGACGCCCTGGCCAAGGGTACGCGCATCGGCATCATCGCCTCCAGCGACCACGGCCAGACGCATCAGGCGCGGGCGGGCACCTATGTGGAGGAGTTCACGCGGCAAGGCATTCTCGACGGGCTCCGCGCACGGCGAACCTTCGGCGCTACGACGGCCGCGGCCCTCCAGGCGCGGATCGGACAGAATCCCTTGGGGAGCGAGATCAACCTGGGCGAGCCGCCGAAGTTGGAGGTGCGGGTGGTCGCCCCGGCGGAGATCGCCCAAGTGGACGTGGTTTGCGACGGACGTTTCCTGTACACCAAGCAGCCCAAGGCCCGCGAGACGAGCTTCGAGTTTCAGGACTCGGGCCTGAAGCCGGGCCAGTCGGCCTACTACTACGTGCGCGCCCAGATCGGCACCAACGATTTTGCCTGGTCGTCACCCATTTGGGTCACGCGGTCCAAGTGAGCCGGTGAAATTAAGTGGACTTGCGTGATTCCGGGAGAACAGACAGCGTGTGCCACTGCTTGCGAAGACTCCGAGAACGGTTCCAAGTCAAGCAAGGCACTGCTTGCCGGAAACCGTCTACAACCGAACAGGCTGCAAGCAGTGTTGCCTGCCTGCCCGCTGAAGCCGTTCTCCGCGGCCGGGCACCACGCTCCGCGTGGTCGTGGCACACCTCGGTTTTCCTCCCAGAATCCCGCAACCTTATTTAGCGTCGCTTCGGCAATCTTTTTGGAAAGGAGGTCTTATGAACACCCCAATGGCAAGTCGTCGCCAGTTCTTGGGAACCGTGGGTGCCGCGGGCGCCGCCTCGCTTCTCGTGGGATCGGAACGCGCCCTGGCAGGCTCTGCGGAAAGTGAAAAACTGGCCCTCGACGGAGGGCCGCCGGTGCGCAAAAGCCGGCTCCGCGCGCGGAACTACGGACCCCAGTTTTACGACGAGGTCGAAAAACAGGAACTGCTGGATGTGCTCGCCTCGAGGAATCCGTTCCGCTGGTCGGGCGGGCGGGCGTCGAAAGTCCTGCAGTTCGAGAAACAGTACGCGGCCCACATCGGCGTGAAGTACGCCCTGGGCGTGACGTCGGGGACGACGGCGCTGATGACCGCGATGGCGGCCCTCGAAGTCGGCCCCGGCGACGAGGTCATTCTGCCCGCCTGGACTTGGTACGCCTGCTACGACGCCGTGGTGCTGTCGGGCGGGTTGCCGGTGTTCGCCGAAATCGACGAGTCCTTCGACATCGATCCCAACGACATCGAGGCCAAGATTTCGCCGCGAACGAAGGTCATCATGTCGGTCCACCTCCAGGGATGCCCCTGCGATATGGACCCGATCCTGGAAATCGCGCGGAAGCACAAGCTCCGCATCCTCGAAGACTGCGCCCAGTGCGCCGGAGGGCGCTACAAGGGAAAGTACGTGGGCTCGATCGGCGACATCGGCATCAATAGTTTCCAGCAGAGCAAGACGATCACTTCGGGCGAAGGTGGGGCCGTGATCACCAGCGATGCGAAGCTGTTCGAGCGCGCCTTCCGCTTTCACGACTTCGGCACGCTCCACGCGCCCTACACGGAAGCCCTCGGCGGCGGGCTGTTGGCCGCGTTCGCCGCACCCAATTTCCGCATGAGCGAGTTCACCGGGGCGGTCCTCTGTGGGCAGCTCAAGAAGCTCGAAACCATCTGCCAACGCATTCGCGGCCATGCCCGAAAAGTGCGCGACGGCATCAGCGATCTGCCGGGACTAAAGCTCCGCAAGTCGCCCGACCTCGAAGGCGAATTGGGCTCCGTGGTGTTCCTCGACTTGGGCACCAAGCAGCGCCGCGACAAGTTCATGAAGGCCATGGATGCCGAGGGAGTGCCGGCCTCGCCGCCCGGCGGCTCCGCGATCCTTCCCATCCAGGAGCGGATCGAGAAGAAGGTTACCATCCATCCCGCCTGGCCTTCCTTCCAGAGTCCCGAAGGCCGGGCGATCCGCTACGGCCGCGAGTGCTGCCCGCGGACGATCGATATCCTGGGTCGCCATGCCGGCGTGGCGATGGATCCGAACTTTGACGAGGACGACGTCAGCGACATCATCCGAGCCATCCGCAAGGTGTATTTGGCCTTGTTGAGCCCTGCATAGGGAATGACCACGCAGTCCTAGGCGTAAACGCCTGGGCTAAGGAAAACTACAGATGTCCACGAGCTTGTGACGGGCAGAGAATCCAGAAGTTGTTTTTCGGCCGACCTTACGTGCTGCGTCGCTCCACACGAATACAATGCGTCGAGCAACTGATGCAGGGATCGTAGTTGCGGACCAGGTGCTCGCAGCGCAGCGCGAACTGGTCGTCGGGCAGGTCGGCAATGCGGGCCGCCAGGATGCGCAGGTCTTCTTCGATGGTCGTCTGGTTTTGACTGGTGGGTGGGACAATCCGCGCGTCGGCGATCGTTCCGTCGGCGAGTGTGCGGTAGTGGTGCCAGCAGAGGCCGCGGGGGGCCTCGGTCCCGTGTCCGCCGGCGCCTGCGCGGGCCGCAACGGGAATCCGCGAGCGGGGCGGCGGAGTGTAATGCTGCAGCAGATCGGCGGCCAAGGCCAACGCGTGGACAACTTCTAAGGCCCGCGCTAACAGTCCCAGGTAAGTGTTGCGCCAGGGCAGCCGGGCGCCCACGGCATCACAGATGGTCGGCAGCAATTCCGCCGCCCGAGGATGGAGCTTCGCCGCATTCAGATTGAGCCTGGCCAACGGCCCGACCAGGTACGGGCCGCGGCCCCTGAGCACCGCGTGCAGCGCCGTCGAGTAGGGCACCTGCCGCTCTTCAATCGCCTGGCCGAATTCCTCCTGCTCCACGTGCAGGCCCTTGTTGCTTTGGATCGGGCCCAGGTTCATGGGGTACTCGTCGGCCGGGCAGAGGGCCACGAACTCGTAGTCGCGGAGCAATTCGGGGAAAGTGACCGTGCGGGCGAGCCAGAGCGTCAGCTCGCACATCTCATCGCGGCAGGCCTTCACCTCGGGCAGCAGTTCGGTCACTTGCCGCGGCCTGGGGGCGCTATAGAATCCGCCCACGCAGGCGCCCACGGGATGCACCGCGCGGCCGCCGAGCATGGCCACGATCGCGTTGCCCACCTTCTTGACGCGCAGCGAGCGAGTCACTACGTCGCGGTGGTCCTGGGCCATGGTCAAGGCGCTTTCATAGCCCAGGAAATCGGGCAGGTGCAGCATGAAGATATGCAGCACGTGGCTTTCGATCCACTCGCCGCAATAAAACAGGTTGCGCAGCGAGCGGATGGCCGGATCGACCAGGTCGAATACTCCCAGGGCCCGCTCCAAGGCGTGGCAGGAACTCATCTGGTAGGCCACGGGGCAGATGCCGCAGATGCGGGCGGTGATATCGGGCACTTCCTGAAAGCCGCGGCCGCGGAGGAACGCCTCGTAGAATCGCGGCGGCTCAAAGATGTTCAACTGGACCTCTTCCACCTGGCCGTCGCGCATCCGCAGCAGCAGGCCGCCTTCGCCCTCGACCCGCGCCATGGCCTGCACCCGGATCGTCCGCCTGCCGTCAGCTTCTGGCTTCACCTCGCTCATCGCGGTCCTCCGTCTGCGGATGGGCCTCGCGTGATTCGTAATGATCGCTGGCCTGTTTGAACGGTTCCAGGTATCCGTTAAAGGTGCGGAGCAGGCGTTTCATGTCGCGCGGGCTTTGGCCGAGCTTCTGGGTGAACCAACGGCCCAGCGACGCCATGTTGGGCTGCTCCATCGGGCCGAAGCAGCCGTAGCAGGCGCGATCCTTTCCGGGACACAGGGCGCCGCAGCCCACCTGCGTGATCGGGCCGAGGCACGGCTGGCCCTGGGCCACCAGCACGCACGGCCAGCCCGCCCGCTTGCACTCGATGCACACGCTGTGCGTGGGAATGTTCGGTTTCCGTCCGGCCAGAAAGGCCGAAACCAGCTCCAGCAGGTGGGCCGAGTTGATCGGGCAGCCCCGCAGCTCGAAATCCACAAACACGTGCGCGGCAATCGGCGTGCAAGTATCCAGGGTGGTGAGGAACTCGGGCCGGGCGTAGACGTAACGGGCGAACTCGTTTACGTCGGCCCAGTTCCGCAGGGCTTGTATGCCGCCCGAGGTCGCACAAGCGCCGATCGTCACCAACATCCGGCAATCGCGGCGGATTCGCCGGATCCGCTCTTCTTCCTCGGGCGTGGAAATGCTTCCTTCGACCAGGCCGATGTCGTAGGGCGGGGGCAACTCCCGCCGCCGGGCTTCCAGAAAGAAGGCGATCTCGACGGCCTCGGCCAGGTCCAACAGCGATTCTTCCAGGTTGAGGATCTGCAATTGGCAGCCGTCGCAACTGGAGAACTTGAAGGCCGCCAGCTTGAGCTTGCCGCGACGCGGCGCCGGGAAGGTGCCGGGAGCTGCCATGGCTACACGTCCTCCCGGGTGAAGATGTCGGCAATGTCGGCAAAGCAGAACACCGGCCCGTCGGTGCAGACAAAGTTGGCCCCGAACTGGCAATGGCCGCAGCGGGCGAAGCCGCAGTTCATGTTCCGCTCCAGGCTGACATAAACCTGGTCGGGCGGGACGTGCAGTTGCAGGAAATTCCAGGCGGCCACGCGGTTGAGAATCTTCGGCCCGCAGACCAACACCATCGTGCGGGCCGCGCCCACCTTGATCCGCTGCAGCAGCCGGGTCACGACGCCCACCGGCCCAAACCAGTCGCCCGTGGCGTTATCGACGGTGACAAGCACTTCGATGGCGCCGCCCTGCTCCCACGCATCCAGTTCTGCGCCAAACACGCGGTCCTCGGGCGTGCGGCAGCCGTACATCAGCACCACGCGGCGGCACCAATCGCGGTGGTCCAGCAGCCAGCAGATCACCGGCCGCAACGGGGCGATGCCGATGCCGCCGGCGACGATCACCACGTCTTTGCCCCGCAGGGCCTCCAGCGGCCATCCCTTGCCGAACGGGCCGCGGAGTCCCACGATGCCCCCCTTGCCCAGCCGCTCAAACGCCCGCGTCACCGACCCCACGGTGCGGATGGTGTGCTCCAGGGTGTCGGTGTGCTCCGGGTGGGAACTCACGGAGATGGCCGCCTCGCCCACGCCCGGCACATACACCATGTTGAACTGACCCGGTGTAAAACGGTACTGGCGACGAGTCTCTTCATCCACGAACTGCATGGTGAAAGTGCGGGTATTGAAGTTTTCCTGCCGCACGTCGAGGATCCGCGCGGGCACCGGCATCCAGGTATCCATGCCGCAGACGGGCTCGGGACGCGGCAAATGCGACGGTTGGCTCATGGCGACAATCCCCCGCGGACCAGATGGGCCCGGTGCAGCCGATGCACGTGGCCCTGTTCGCGCAGCCGTGAAATCTCTTCAGTCAGGTCGATGCCGACCGGGCACCAGGTGATGCACCGTCCGCAGCCAATGCAGCCGCTCATGCCAAACTGGTCCCACCAGGTGCCCAGTTTGTGCCTGAGCCAATGACGGTAACGGCCGCGGATCGTGTTCCGCTCCGGCCCGGTGGTGGTGTACGTGAACTGGAGCGTGTAGCACGACTCCCACTGACGCGTGCGCGTCACCTGGTTCCCGTTGAGGTAGGTCGAATCGCTCACCGTGCAGCAGAAACAGGTCGGGCAGACCATGGTGCAATTGCCGCAGGAAAGGCAGCGGGTGGCCACGTCGTCCCATTCCGGGTGCTCCAGTTCTGCGTCGAGCAGTTCCTTGATCCCTTCGGCATCCAGGTGCCGTCCCATCTGCTCACCGGCGCGTTGGAGCTTCAATTCGGCCAGCTCCAATTCGGCTTCGGTGGGCTCGCGGAGGGAAAGTTGCTCGGCCAGGGCCGCTCCGCGGTCGGATCCAATCTCCACGACGAAGCCGCCTCGCAGCTCCGTCAGCGCCAGGTCGTAACCGTGGGTGGCCCGGGGACCGGTGCCCCAGGAGGCGCAGAAGCATGTGCCGCTGGGCCGGGTGCAGTTGACCGTCAGCAGCAGGGCCTGTTGCCGCGTCTCGGCGTAGAAGGTTTCCGACTCGCAGCGGAACACGCCTGGCATGCCCACGCCAAACACCCGGTCCTGTACGCGGATGGCGGCCAACTCGCACGGCCGCACGCCCAGCATGGCCAGCTTCGGCGGCCGGGGAGCGGTTTCGTCCAGCACGAAGCTGTCGCCCTCGACGTGAAAGGAGAACAGCGGCAGATGGGATGGGAAAAAATAGCCTTTCGGCCCGTCCGGACCCACGACGTACTCAAACGTCAGTGCCGGGTCGCCCTCGACCAGCCGGTAATGGCCGCCATCTTGCTCGTCGCGGAGCCCACGGGGAAGCTGATCCACCGACTGCATGGGCTGAAGCGAAACCGCACCGTTGACCACCGTCGGTCCCAGTACCGTGTAGCCTTCTTCTCGAAGACGGTCAAAGAGGTGCTGCAGCCTGGGACGCGGCAAGAACAAGCGGCGATAACTGGCTGGGTATGGTGTGCTCATTAGTGCCGGCCCTTCGAGCGGTCCAAAAACATCGAAATCGGCTCTAAGCGACACCTTTATTCATAATCTGGTGGGGCTTGTCCATGGGGAAATCCCCTACTCTCGTCCCCCATTTATAGAACAATCCGCTGGGATGCACAACCCCATCGACCATGCCTGGCTGATCAGCGTCGTTGCCCGTCGGCGGCTGGCGATAGCATCGGCCGAATAATAACTTCCGCATTTCCGAAGGGGACAGTCCCATTTTCGCTCGGGCGAAAATTGGGACAATCCCCAACTTGTTCAGCGTCGTGGGCGTCGGCCACCCGCCGTCTCGGGTCGTCTTCTGCCGCAGCGCCTATTTCTTCGGGTCGACGACGACCATCTCTCGGGCACCCGTATCGTAGACCACCATGGCGCGGCACGGCTGCTGGCCTGTGCGGGCTTGATGGACCACGTTCTTGGGGATTCGCAGGGTATCGCCCGCCTTCAAACTGAACCATTGCTCGCCCAAACGATGCTCGCACGATCCGGCTAGTACGTGCAAGCACTCGTCGCAGTTTGGATGGATGTGCAGCGGGTTCGATTGGTTGGGCTTGATTTCCACCAGGCCCACCGTCAGCGGCGTCTTGGGGTCGACCTTGGAACTGATCAGCCAGCGAATCTCCCCCCAATCGAACTGCTGCACTTCTGCACCATCCAGCCGCTGCACTACGCCTTCGACCTTCGCGGCCGACGGCTGATCGGTGGGGCTACGGGGCTGCGACGGTTCTTCCGCCGCGGCCAGCAGCCCTGCAAGAGGCAGCCAAAGCAGCAAGACGGACTGTACACGAAGAACCCGGCTCATGTTTCTCTCCTTTTTATTTATTTTATCTGGTTTGCCCCGACGAGCCCGGTGTTTCGCGGTACGGTCGGCCGCCACGATACAGCTCCAGCCGAGCCTGGATTTGTTTCGCCAGCGGCGTCTGCCCCGCCGCTTCGGCCAGCCGCAAGGCCTGCTGGAAATGCTCGATCGCTTCGCTCGTTTTTCTCGCGCCGGCCAGCACGTTGCCCAGATTGTAGTGCACTGCGGCATCCTCGGGTCTTAGGCGCAAGGCTTTGCTGAAATGCTCGATCGCCTCGTCGGTCCTGCCCACGGTTGACAGGGCCAGAGCCAGATTATTGCGGGCATCGACGTGATCGGGCTGCAGCCGCAAGACCTCCTGGAACTGCTCGATCGCTGCGCTAGTCTTTCCCGCACCGCCTAACACGTTGGCTAGGTTGTAGTGCGCCGTGGCACCATCGGGTCTTAAGCGCAAGGCTTTGTTCAAGAGTTCGATGGCCTCGCCGGTCCTGCCCACGGCCGACAGAGTCACAGCCAGATTATTGTGGGCATCGACGTAATCGGGTTGCAGCCGCAAGGCCTCCTGAAACTGCTCGATCGCTTCGTTGTTCTTTCCCGCGCCGCTGAGCACGTTGGCCAGATTGTAGTGCATGGTGGCGTCATCGGGTCTTGATCGCAAGGCTTGGTTCAAGTGTTCGATGGCCTCGCCGGTCCTGCCTGCGGTGCCCAAGGCGAGCCCCAGGTTGTTGCGAGCTTTCGCCGAGTCGGGTTCTAAGCGCAAGGCCTGCTCGTAGTGCTCGAGCGCTTGCCCGGTTTTGCCCGCAGCCAGCAGGACACTGCCCAGGTTATTGTGGACGTCGGCGTAGTCTGGCTTCAGCCGCAAGGCCTCCTGGTAATGGGTGATGGCCTCGTCGGTCCGGCCTGCGGCCTCTAGGGCGCTGCCCAGGTTGTAGTGCGACTGGGCGTGTTTGGGATCGATTTCGAGGGCCTGCCGGTAATGCGCGATCGCTTCGCCGAGTTTTCCCTGCTCGCGCAGGGCCCCGCCGAGGTTATGATGTGCTTCGGCACAGCCGGGGTCGATTTCCAGGGCCTGCTGGTAGTGTGCGATCGCTTCGTCGAGCTTTCCCTGCTTGAATAAGGCAAGGCCGTTGACGACGTGTTCCATCACCTTGCCGGAGGTCCACCACGACGACGACTGCGACCAGGTCCCAGACCACCGCCACCGCATCGCACCGACGACGTTGGAGAAATCGTCGGTCCAAAGGCGGGCGTGGTTGGACCGCAGCGGCGTCCAAGCAGAATCTTCGGCCAGTTTTCCCAGATCTTCCGCCCGCCGCGCCATGACGACCCAATCGGAGGCCCACTTTCCCACGGCACCAGTATCTACATCTTGGCACGCCTGGGCCACCACGCCGGCATCCTCGGCCAGGTTGCCCAGCGCCGGTTTCAGGTCGAGGTAGCGATTGGAGACGTGGATCGCCAACAGGCCCTGCCCGGCCAATCGCTCGACGTAGATCCTGAGCGCCTCGCGGGTGAGCAGATGGACCGGGATCGCATCGGAGCTGAAGACATCGACCACCAGCAGGTCAAATTGCCGCGGCGGCCCCTCGACCAGCTTCAGCCGCGCGTCGCCCAGGATCACTTCCACCCGGGCGCGGCAATCGGCAAGGTAACTGAAGTATTTCGGGTCCCGGGCGATCCGCTCCACGGCCGGGTCGATTTCATAGTAAGTAATCCGCTCGCCCGGCTGACCATACGTGGCGATCGCGCCGCTGCCCAGCCCCAACGCGCCGATCTCGCCCAGCGGCCGGCGGGCTTCGAGCGCCTGGAAGATCCGGCCCAGCGGACCCTGGCGATGGTAATAGGTCCAAGGCTCGCGCCGCTGGTCTTCGTCGAGGCTCTGGACGCCATGGAGCGTCGAGCCGTGCATCAGTCGGTGCGCGTTGAGCGTGGGATCGTAGTCCACCCGCAACACGCCGAAGAAGCTCCGCTGGCTATGGAGCACGCGCAGTTCGCTTTCCGCCGACCACAACGTCACGGTCAACAAGCCTGCCACGCCGGTCGCCAACGACATGGGTCGGCGCCGCAGCAGCAAAGCCGCCCCGGCAGCCACCACCGTCAACACCGCCTTGACGGCCATCGTGCCGGCGTAGCGCCACTGGGCCAGCAGAGTCTCCGATCGCAACGCCCAGGTCATCCCCAGGCACGCCAGCAGCACCGCCGCCGGCACTGCCCACTCGCCCAGCGGCGACTTGCGCCCTTTGGCAGGCGCCGAGGGACGCAGCAGGCAGGCCACGGCCAGCATCAAGGGATACTCCCACACGCGGGAGAACACCAGCGGCGCCAGCAGGGCGTTGAAGAGTCCGCCCAGCACCCCGCCCAGCGACAGCCACAAGTAAAACTCCGTCAGGCGGCTGCTGGCCGGACGGTCGGCGGCAAGCTGCCCGTGGCAGACCATCGCCGTGGTGAAAAACGTCGAAAGGTGCAGCGCTCCCAAGAGCACGGTCGTCCAGGGCGAGAGGGCACTGCACAGCAGGCTGCCCGCCACGGCCACCAGCAGATACGGCTGGGCCCACAGCGTCCAGGCCAAAGGAATGAGCGGGCGGCGGGCGAACACCAGCACAAACGTCAGCAGGTACAGTGCCAACGGCACCACCCACAACAACGGCATCGCCACCATATCGGTAGAAATATGCGTGGTCACCCCCAACAGCAGACTGGAAGGGACTAGCGCCAGCGCCAGCCAACGCAGCCGACGCCGCCAATCGAGAGGCTCGTGCTCCTGCACATCAGGCTTGGGGGAACACTCGGCGAGCGGCGTCCCCTCACTCCCGGCCCCTCTCCCGCAACGGGAGAGGGGAGTACAGCGCCACAACCATATCGCGCAGCCGGCCACCAGGGCCATCAACAGTCCATAGCCGGCCGTCCAGAACCAGCTTTGCCCCGCCAAGGTCAACTGCGACTCGACCACCAGCGGATAGCCCAAAAGCGCCAGCAGGCTCCCCAAGTTGCTGGCGGCGTAAAGGAAATAGGGATCCCGGGCGGAACGGCTGGCCGTTTGGGCAAACCACGCTTGCAGCAGCGGCGCGCTGGCCGAGACCAGCAGAAACGGCAGCCCCACCGACACCGACAGGAGCATCCACAGCCAGACCACCGGAAAAGCCCCCTCCGGCGGCAACCAACCTTGTGCCACCCGGATCGGCAGCACCAGCCAGGGCAGGCAGAGCAGCGCCAGGTGCAGCGCTGCCTGTCTGCGCGGCCGAAACCACCGCAGCGACAGGTGCGCATAGACGTACCCGGCCAGCAGGGCCGCCTGATAGAACACCAGGCAGGTGTTCCAGACCGACGAGGCCCCGCCCAACAGCGGCAACACCATCTTGGCAAACATCGGCTGCACCAGGAACAGCAGCGAGGCGCTCACAAACAGCGTCAGCGCGAACCACCACTCCGCCCAGCGCCCCTGCTGTTGCGCAATCGCCTGCGGCGTCCTCCGTCGGGCAGAGGCGTCAGGCCTTCCGCCAAGATCGGCTTTCTTGAGTTTCTGGCCCATCAGTTCCAGTGTATTGACACTCTCGCTTTAAGCCAATACTCTGGGTTGGGGAAAAGGGGACGGGGCTAATGTGCCGGAACGGCCCCAAGGGTGCTGCGCACAAATTAGCCCCGTCCCCTTTTCCGTCCCCTTTTCCCTCTGCGATTGAAAACCGATCACGTGGAGCTTTGCGACCGCTCACGGTACGGCGACGATGGCCATGCCGTTGAGAATTGGTCCGGGCAGAGTCGGGCCGCGCAACTCGATGACCAGTTGATCGCTCACCGATACGGTAAATTCCCTGGCTAGCGGCGTGGCGGTGGCTTTGGCTTCCGCGAGGATGTCGAAGCCGGTGAGCACAGGCTTGCCTTGCAGCAGGACATCAAACGTGCGGCGCACCGGCGGGGTTTCCAGCTCGCAGAACATCAGCGTGACGCGGAACGTACGGGCAGGCGACCCGGATGGCGACAAGGGGATTTCCATCCGCAGCGGCCCTTGCAAGCCGCACGTGTACAACCAAGGCTTGTCGGTGTGGGCGATCGGGGTGAAGTCGGGATTGCGGACGAAGGGGCGCACCGGTCCGCCGGCATCGGACATCGTGATGCCCGGTTCATACGGATTCAGCTTGCCCATGCCTCCGCCGCCTTCGGGACCGATGGCCCACGGGCGTGGAAAGGCCAGCCAAACGTCACCGGACTGGTCGATCCTGTCGCCCGGCGCGCCGCAGTTGATCAACAGGCGCTGCACCGGTGCAGTATCTCTATTTCTTTTTTTGGCGGCTTTGGTCTTCACAGCGCCTGGGAAAATGCACCAGTCGTTTTGCCGCTTCGCCGGCGCCAGCGCCAGCGACGTCTTGTAGTCGTAAGCGCAAGGACAGGAGCTGGAGCCCTCTGGGACCAGCACCAGGCCGCAGGCGGGGATCATGTTGATCCAGCAACTTGCGCGGTTGTTCGGGTACCAGTACTGGCCGCCGCCCCGGGCGAGATCGTAGAAACCCAGGGAGCCGGAGCGGGCGGTGATCAAGTTGGGGCAGCCCGCGTGCTTGCTACAGCCGGCGCCCATCACAATCTCCGCTTGCAGCTCCTCGCCGGTGAACGGATCGCGCTGCATCTTCGGCGCCCCGGTGTGAAGATCGTAGGCCTCGGGCAGATAGAGAAGGTCGCCCATAAGCACGGGCGAAACGGTGCCGGTGTCGTCGAGTTTCCACAGGGTCGTGCCGTCCTTGGCGCGGAAGGCCGTGAGCCCGCCACCCGCCGCCGATGCGATCCGATCGTGATTGGGGCTTGGGCCGCCCGCATTGATCGTGGACAGCAGCACCCCATCGTGAACCCAGAGGGAGTTTTCATAAGGTCGCAAGGCGGCGTGCCAAACTTCGCTGCCCGTACGCAAGTCGAAGGCCTTGAGCGTGCGGGGAAGTGACGTGGGTTTCTTCAGCATGGAGTATCGCGGTAAGCCGTCGATCAGGTACACGCGCTCGCCGTCGCAGGCGACGCCGTTGGAATCGATGCCCTCTTCGGCCCGGTACATCCATCGTACGGCGCCGGAGGGCTTGTCGAGAACGAACAGGCAGCAGTTGTCCGGATACGCGCGCGACCACCATGTTCGCACAATGTTGGGAGTGCCCAAGGTGCCGATCACGGCATCGCCGGTGATCGCCAGAAATTCCCAAGGGGGTTCCTCTGCGCTCGCCTTGTTCCGTCCCAAAATCGTTGGTGCACGGTAAGTGAAGCGACTCTCCCCGCTGGCGGCATCCAAGCGCAGGCACGTGGTGCCTTGCAGGGCATAGACCGAGGTCTCATCGGCCGCCGCGCAACTGCCGCGGAAGGCGGCGGGCCAATGGCCCACGCCCGACAATTCGCGCTCCCACAGCAGCCGGCCATTGTAGGCGTCCATAGCCATGAGATGGTCGATGCCGACGACAAACACGCGGCCGTCGATGGCCAGCGGTGCCGGTGTGCGGTAATGGCGGGAGACAATCTTCTCCGGGCCGGCGCCGCCGAACCAGAGCACGCGCAGCGGCAGCCGCGCGAGCCGCTCGTCCGAGGCGCACGACTTGCCGGCATCGGCATACTGATGGGTCCAGCATCCGGCGCCGGGCAAGGGGCCGCGGACGATCCGCACCCCGCCGGCAACCCGCTCGCATTCGGCCGGCGGGATGTGGCCGGCCGCCAGCCACGCTTGGATCCGCGGCCAGACGGCATCTGAGAACGACACAACCGCCACGCCGCCGCAGGGGCGGAGCACGCGGTAAACCTCCGCTGCCTGAACCTCCGGCACGGCGCCGCGATCGCCGCAGTGCAGCAGAACCAGATTGGCGAAGTACTCGGCATAAGGCAACGGATCGAACGAGACGTTGTGCAGTGCGACGCGCGCGCCGTACAGCCCGGCAGCAGAGAGCGTCGATCGCAAATCGTGCAACTCGCCGTGCCGCGGATGGTAAATCGTGAGTTTGGACTGTTGGGCCAGCGCCGCAAGAAAAGCCGCATCGCTGTCGCCGAGCACCAGCGCGTAGCCGTCGGTAATTCTGGCCGTCTTCAACACCTCTGCGGCCGCGGCGTCGGCCGCGGGAACAGCCGGGGGCGGTCGGGTGGGAATCTCTACCTGCCGAGCCGCACCGCCCGAGTCCCTCACCCCCGGGCCCTCTCCCACGATGGGAGAGGGGAGTAATTGTTGGCCGGGTGCGAAGCAGTGAATGGCGCCGGTCGTGCTGCTGACGAACAACCGCCCGGCGGCTGCGGTGAGCGCACGCACTTGTCCCTCGATCGGCGCCTGCCACGTCGGCTTGCCTGTGGCGGCGTCGAAGCACAAGACCGCGCCGCGGCCGCCGGCAATCAGCGTGTCGCCGGCGCGAATCAGGGTGTACAGCCGCGGGACCGTGGTCTTCCAGCGGAGATGTTCGTTTGCCGGCACGAAATGCCCCTGGCTGGTGCCCACCCTCTTCTGCTGGGTCGCCGCCTTGCGCACCTCGTCGACCTGCACTTGCAGCAACGTATCAGGGCCGAACAGCGACAGGGTGCCGTCGTCGGCCACGGTGCCGCGCAGACCGCCCTGTAGGTGAAAAACCTCCTTGCCGGTCTGGGCCTCGATGGCCACCAGGCTGGCATCGGGAAAGAGGTCGGCCTCGGGACCTGCGGGTGTTTCCGGGTTCGGCTTTTTGAGCGTCTCGCAAGGAGTGAAGGCAAGGTCGGCGTGCGTCATCGTCCAAGCGCCGCCCGCGAAGAGGCCCTCCGCCTGATGGTAGAGGAAGCGGCCGGAGTCGGCGTCGAACAGCGCAGGCGTGGCCCGGCCGTTGGGCACCACCAACACGTTGCCGCACAGCGCCAAGTAGCCGTTGGGCGAGGTTCCACCCAGCCCTTGATAGTGTGGGAAGCACATGGCCTGGGTGCCCGAGTTGTCGTTTTGCCATCGCAGCGCGCCGCTAAGGGCGTCGAGGCAGCAGACGAAGATGCCTTCGGGCGACCACATCCCGAAGGTCGCATAGACTCGGCCCGCATGCACCAGCGGCCCGCAACGCGATGGCCAGCGCGCCATCATCTGCTCGTTGCCCACCATGCGCTCGTCGGGAACGGCCGGGCGATACTTCCAGATCAGTGCACCACTTTTAGCATCGAGGCAATACAGGTATCCATCATCCGAAGCGGCGTACACCCGTCCCTCGTCCACCGCCGGAGCGAAGCGCACCGGGCCTTCGGTGAAGAAAACCCATCGCTGCTGACCCGTGCTCATCTCCAAGGCGTGAATCGCATGATCGGCCGAGGAACCGAAGTAAACTTGCCCGTTGGACGCGGAGACGGCAAAGGCGTAGTCCTGGTCGATGTGTTGGGTTTCCCAGGCCGGCTCGTGCCACGCCGGTCGCGGCGCGTGGCGTGGGATATGGGTCCAAACGAGTCGATACGGGGGCCGCAGCGACTCGGGCGTATCGCCGCTGCGGCGGGCATTGCCCAAATAATCGACCACCCCAGCGGCCTCATCGGCGCGGACCTGGATGCCTGAGATTACCAGCACGGCGGATATCGCCAACGAACATACGGCTTTTGACGAGCACATTTTCATGATCTCCTGGGGCGCCACATCCATCACGGGCCCCTTATTATACTTGAACGCCGACGGTAAAATCTACCGGCCGATGCAGTCGTGTGCGGCAAGGATTTCTAGCGTTGGGGGCGGGGGGCGTTTTCGTTGCCAGCGCCAGACATCTTGTGGGAAGGTGACGCGAAAACGCGCCCCCGTCCTCTTTCCGCACGTC
>Ga0315289_10008065_pt1 | contig 15255 bp, 16 predicted proteins | sample YL17G11_40_MG_FD_203452 | JGI IMG/M metagenome (GOLD analysis project Ga0315289, IMG submission 203452) | Sediment microbial communities from Yellowstone Lake, YNP, Wyoming, USA - YL17G11_40 | ecosystem: Environmental > Aquatic > Freshwater > Lake > Sediment | place: USA: Wyoming | collected... | reverse complement strand
CCATGCCCCCGCCTATGAAGGCAAGCACCGCGCCCAAGAGCGCCCACTGATACCCGGTCATCCCTCCCCAGGTGACGGCCGTGGTCACCGACCTGACTACTGCCAAAGCACCAAACAACTTGTACCTCCTTTCAACATAGCACTCACGCCTCTTCATCCTCCTTCAGTATGACTATTTTCGAGTTGACCCCGAAGGGAGCGAATTCACGCCCCCCATCTTCATAGAACTTCCCAAAAAACTCCACGAACTCGAGCCGGAGCGGATGGACAAATGCGCCCAGCAGGTTTATCGCCACGTTGAATGTGTGGCCGACCACCAGGATGAGGAGCATGAGCAATATCCCAAAGACCGGCGCTATCCCCTTGACCATGCCGGCCATGGTGTTTATGACCAGCGCTATGATGAAGGTGGCAAGTCCGAGTGCGAATAAGCGCACGTAGGATATAGCGTCCGAGATGAACCCAACCACGGTGCCATACGTCTCGTAAAGACCGTTCGCTACTTTGCCGGGGATGCTCTTCGCGCCGCGGCCGAGCAGCAGCAGCATGCCCAAGATAGCTACTCCGCAAACCATGAAAACACCCGAAACCGGGATCAGCTTTGACGCGGCAAGGCCCGCCGCAACAGCGCCTCCAATGAACAGCAGAAAGATGAGCCCTTGGTCTATTAGCGCGTCAATCTTGTTTCCCGCCCTCCAGTTGTCGCGAAACTCCACGGCCGTACCTGCAAGCATGTGGATAATGCCGATACCTATGCAAACGCCCATGACCAGCATAGTCTGCCCAGGGGTCCGTAAGGGATCCAGCACCGCAACCGATCTGAGTACGTCCGGAAGCTCCTCGGTCGCGATTCCAAACCATGAGCCGGTGAGTACTCCCAGCACTACGGCCGCAGCCGACCCGTAAATGAGGGCGGTGAGCAGGTCTTTAGCCTTCCCGCCGAGAGGGAGGTGCCTCTTCATGAGAAGGAAAGCGGCGATAAGGCATAGCCCATAACCCACGTCCCCTATGCAAAAACCGAAGAATATGATGAAGGATATGGCGACCAGCCAGGTGGGGTCGTATTCGCGGTTATTGGGCGACCCGAAAAGCTTGACGAGTGTCTCGAAAGGCCTGACCCATCCGGGGTTTCTAAGAGAAACAGGTGGGTTTTCGTCTTCACCCGGGTCTGATATCTCAACGACCAGGTCCTCGGATACCCGCTCCAGCGTTTCCGCCGTACCCGCAACACGCTCCTCGGTTACCCAACCCTCGATCGTAACGGTTGCCTCGGTCGCCCCGAAGGACGTAGTCACTTCTATACCGTCTCGCCTGCTTAACAAGAACTCCCTCAAGACTTCAAGGTCTGGAACGTATTTCACATATTCCCTGGCGCTGTCGAGCAGTTTCCCGCAACGCCTTTCAATCCCGGTGAGCTCACGCGCAAGCTGTTCCATTCGGCCCTGTGGCTCATCGGGTATTTCGGGCAAGGTAACCACAGAATGCCTGTGGCGCGACAGGACTCGACCGACTGCTTCCTCGACATCGGGATGATAGAGCAGCAGGCAGCTGGACCATATCCCTTGTTCGCTTATCAGCTCGACCGAGCTTTCGGGGGCCTCTCTCTCAAGCTCCGCCGCAAAGGTTTCGAACTCGGCTAATGCAATCCTTACCGTCAGAAGACCGAAATCAGGAACCCCTTTGACCTCGTCCAGCGGCATCTCCAACTCCGTCCAGTTGAGAAGCTCATCGGTTTCCTGCTCATACTGCGATTTCCTGTCCGAGAGGCGTATCAACCAGGTCTGGAGTTCAGAGCATTCCGCGTAGAATCTTCCCAGGTCAATTTGTTCCGCAGCGCTCAGGAACTCATCAATGGTCATCGGGTACTTGTCCTTTATCATGGTCTTGAGAAAACCGGGCCTTTCGCCCGAGTGTGATTTCAAGAACCCGAGTAGGAACTCAACCTTGGATACATCGAAAGAGCAGAGTCTTACCGCTGCTGCCTCTTCCTCGGTCAGTTCCTTCGAAGAGAGCAGATCGCTATCCTCAATTCGCTCAACGTGGACGGTACCCGCACGAGTAAGGGTGTCCACGACTTGCTCCTGAAGGCTATTGTGTGCTATTATTATTATCTTCTTTATCGGCTCGATCGCCATGGTCTTTCCCTGACCTGGACGGGTTACCTTGATTGCATACCGTTATTGCTCTAGAGCATCCAGCACGGCCTCGACCGCTCTGCCGATCCGCCACTGACCGATTCTGTTTATGCTCTGGCGCCGGGCTTCTGCCTCCTCTTTTATTTCCATAACTTCCTTTTCGGCCTCTTCCATGATGCCCCGGCGCAGTTCCTCACCCTCCCGCCTGGCCCTCGCCTCCGCAGCAGCAACCCTGCCGGAAGCCTCGGATCTCCCATCAGATATCAACCTGTCCGCCTGTTCCAGAGCACCGTCGATGAGGTCCTCTGCCTCCTCTTCCGCATCGCGTACTTTCTTGATGCTTTCCACTTTCATACTGCGTTCCGTTCATATCCGACTACAAGTTTACGCATAAATCTGGACTATCCTTGTACTGCCGCGAGGTCCGCCTTGGCTTTAAAGACTCGTCTTTGGTCTGTAATTCTCTAACTTACCCACGAGTTTTGTAAAGTCTTTTGCTGTTGACACCAAAAAACTCCTGAACATAGACTTATCCACAATATCGGTACCCTGATTCGCAACAAGTCTCGGGGGAGTGGCCGTGAGGTCAAGGACTTTGGCGAAAACTATCAGAGAAATCACCCCGCTTGCGATCCTACTGTTCATCTTCTGGGTGATATTCACGGCAAAGACCAACTGGCATCACCTCGTTCTAGGCGCCATCGTCTCGGTCCTTTTCTCCTGGTTTTCCTCTTACCTGCTCGGGGGCAGGCTCGACCCCCACCTTAACGCCGGGGTTGCGATAAGATTCCCCGTCTTCGCAGCCCTGCTCTTCTGGGAGATCATCAAGGCGAACTGGGACGTGCTCAAAAGGGTTCTCGCGCCCAGCCTCCCGATAAGCCCGCGCATAATCGACTTCGAGTCATACCTCGAATCCGACATCGCAAAGACGGTGCTCGCCAACTCCATAACCCTCACCCCCGGTACGGTTACCGTGGATATCCAGGACTCCCGCTTCTTCATCCACTGCCTCTCGGAGGACCAGGTCGAAGACCCGGGGGACGGCAGGCTCCAACGGATGACGGCCTGGTTGCTCAGGGAGGGGCCACCCGAGATGAGGAGGCTGAAGTGAGATATTTCTTCCTGGCCGTGGCGGCGGCCGTGATGGTCAATGCTTTTCTTTGTCTCTACCAGGGGGCGAAGGGCCCTACTATACAGGACAGGGTCATCAGCATAAACATAGTCAACACCAAGGCAACGGTGGTTCTGCTTTTTGTCTTCTTCGTGATCGGAAAGCCCGGCATGTATTTGGACATAGCCCTGGTCTACGCGCTTCTGAACTTCGTGGTGACCGTGGCGGTTTCCAGGTACATCGAGACGGAAAGGGTAACCGGTGGGTGAGATCATCCTCGACGCGCTCACGGTGCTTTTCAGCCTCACGGCTGTTTTCTTTTTCGTAGGGGGGACCGTCGGACTTCTCCGCTGCCCGGACCTCTACGCCAGGCTGCACCCATCGACCAAGTGCGACACCCTTGGAGCGTGCTCGGCCATCCTCGCGCTGTGCCTGCAGGCCGGTGCATCGTTCGTTACCCTGAAGCTCCTCGCCGTCGCCTTCTTCCTGCTGCTCTCGAGCGCTACCTGCGGCCACGCCATAGGCAGGAGCGCCTTCAGGCGCCGCGTCGTACCGTGGCACAAGCCGGGGGTTACGCCCTGGCCACCCGTGGAGGAAGACAAATGAACTGGACCCTGAACCTCCTCCTTCTCATGTTCCTTTTAACTACCGCGGCCGTCGCCATAAGCCTGCGGGACCTGCTGGCGGCCGCCATCGTGTTCAGCGCCTACAGCCTTATGATGGCGATACTCTGGACCCAACTGAGGGCGCCGGACCTAGCCCTCACGGAGGCGGCGGTGGGCGCGGGCGTGACGACGGTCCTTTTCGTCATAACCATCTTTAAGACGACCAGGAGGGAGGACTAGTGCGCAGGGTCGCCGTCATAGGGGTTCTTCTAATAATAGGCGCGATGCTTTTCTACGCCATCGGCAAGATGCCCCCCATGAACAGTAGAAACACGCCGGATAAAACGCACGTTGTCCCGCGTTACCTCGAGAAAGGCGAGGAGGAGGGAGGCGCGAGGAACATCATCACCGGCGTGATACTCAACTACAGGGGTTACGACACCATGGGCGAGGTCACGGTGATCTTCAGCGCGCTCTGCGCCGTTGTTGCCTTGCTCGATAGGGAAAAACGGGGCTTGAGCCGGTCAGGTCCCGACGCCTCCGGCGTTCGAAGCAGCATCATCGTACGAACGGTTGTGCGCTTCGCCTTTCCGGTCATCCTTTTCTTCGCCGTAGCTTACATGATGCTTCACGGCGAAGCATCCCCCGGCGGAGGCTTCCAGGGTGGCGCCATCTTGGGCGCGAGCGTAATCGTGTTCACGCTCGCGTTCGGGCTCCCCGAATCCACGCGCCGCATGCCCTTGAAGGTGCGTACGCCGCTGGAGAGCACCGCCATGATCGGTTTTTTGTCCATGGGATTCATCGGCATAGCCTACGGCGTCAACTTCCTTACCTACCTGCTGCCCGGGGTGCACGGGACGATCGCTCAAACGATCCGAAACCTCATGATAACGGTAATAGAGTTAGGCATCGGAATCGGCGGCGGCATCATCTTCATCTCGATAGTCTTTGCCATGATGAGGGAGGACAAGTTTGAACTTCGGCCGGATATTCCACAACCTTAACTACGCTGTATCGGCCCTGCTCTTTTTGATAGGGCTCTACACTGTCGCGGTCAAGCCCAACCTCATCAAGAAGCTCATAGGCCTCAACATCATGGAGACGTCCGTGTTCCTCTTTATCGTATCGGTAGGGATGGTGGACGAGGGAGTCGCCCCGATAGTCACCGGCGGGTACAAAGCCGCCGAGGCGGTCGGTCGTGTTGTAAACCCGATCCCCCAGGCCCTCATACTCACGGGTATTGTTGTCGCCGTCAGCACCACCGCTGTCGCTCTTTCCCTTTGTTTAAAAATCTATGAACGTTACGGCATCCTGAACGCCACCGAGATACTGGGGAGGGAGGAGCCCTGAGCGCCTCCTTCCATCACCCCGTCCTCATAGTCGCCTTACCCCTGGCATTCGCCGCGCTCTGCCCCATCTGGGGCATGTGGAGGCGCAAGGCCTGCTTCCCCTGGGCCTGTATTGGCGTTGCGACAACCTGCTTTCTTGTCTGGTCTCTTCTCGGGAAGGTAAGCGCGGGGAAGGCGGTCACCTACAACCTCAGCGGCTGGAGGCCACCCTGGGGTATCCAGATAAGAATAGACTACGTGGGGCTCTTGATGGCCTGCTTGATAACCGGCGTGGGTCTCATGCTGTTGATCTACTCGTGGCGTTACATCGAGCACGAACTCAAGGAGGAGAGAATCCCTTATTATTACACCCTGTACCTTCTGATATTCACGGCGATGCTCGGCTTCACGGTGACCGGCGACCTTTTCAACTTTTTCGTCTTCATGGAGATATTCTCTATCACTTCTTACGCCCTTGTCGCAATTACCGGGGAGCGCATGGCGCTCAGGGCCGCTTTCAAGTACCTTCTGATGGGTGCCATATCCAGCCTGACCGTGCTTCTGGCAATAGCATTCCTGTACAGCGTCACCGGAAGCCTCAACATGCTCGACATATCCACCAGATTGAAATCGACCACCTACCTGCCTGTCGCGGGCGTGGCGCTGGTCCTCTTCATCGCCGGGTTCGCCGTGAAATCGGCGCTTTTCCCGGTCCACGTATGGCTTCCCGACGCCCACTCCATCGCGCCGTCCCCGATAAGCGCGCTGCTTTCAGCGCTGGTGATAAAGATGGGCGTCCTGGGGATTTTTCGCATCCTTTTCACGGTCTACGGGCACAGCTTCTCAGGCCTTTCATCCAACTGGAATTCCATTTCCGGTGTGATCGCCTGGGCAGCGGCCTTATCGATCATACTGGGGTCCGTCATGGCCATCATTCAGCGGGACCTCAAGGTCATGATCGCCTATTCTTCCGTATCACAGATCGGCTACATACTGCTTGGAATCACGCTGGTCTCCACCAGGGGGATGGCCGGAGGGCTCTATAACATCCTTGCCCACGCGATGGGCAAGGCATGCTTCTTCCTCGTCGCCGGCGCATTCATCTACAAACACGGGCTGAGGAGGATAGAGGACCTCCGTGGGATCGGCAGGACGATGCCGGTGACGGCGGGGGCGTTCGCGCTCGCCGCCCTATCGATCGTCGGCCTTCCCCCTTCAGCCGGGTTCGTGGCCAAGTGGTACACACTCTGGGGGTGTTTCCAGAAGGGCCAGTACGCCTTTGTGGTCATCGTGCTCCTGGGGAGCCTTCTGTCCGCCGTATACTGCTTCCGGGTCGTCTACTACATGTTTTTCACGGGCGCCAGGAAGAGCGGGGTGGGCCTCGACGAGGCACCCGTCACCATGTTCGCCCCCGCCGCGGTACTTGCAGCGGGCACGCTTTTCTTCGGCATCTTCGCAGGCTTGCTCATGCCGTCACTAAACAACGCTACCCGCGTTCTTTTAATGAAATGAGGCCCTGGTGAAACGACAAAATGTCTTGAATGGTAAACGGCCAGAGAGCGTTGACTCCCCGTTGAAACCGCTCGGGTTTATTACAATAGGACCTTACGAAGGGAGGATGGGGATTTGAGCAAGGTGGTGCATTCATTTCTTCCCGTAATCATCATATCCGTACCGTGGCTTGCGATTGTGGGGGCTCTCCTGTGGGGAAGTAAATACCCCAGGGCCGCCAAGGCGGTGTACGTTGGCTGCACCGCCGCAACCTTTCTTCTGATTACGACCCTGTACCCGCGCGCTCTGGACGGCGTGGTCTCGGTCCAGCACATCGTAGAGGTGGCTCCTAAGATTAGCCTTTCTTTCAGAATCGATACCATCGGCTTCTATTTTGCCCTCATTCTGTCGGTGCTCTGGCTTCTCGCCACCGTGTATTCCCTCGGTTACATACACACCCGTGAAACACGCTATTACTGCTTTACCGCGGTCAACCTCTCCTTCTGCCTCGGCGTCGCATTCGCAGCCAACATGTTCACGCTTTTCATCTTTTACGAGCTCATGAGCCTGTTCACATACCCGCTCATCATCCACGAGGAGACCGAGATTGCCCGCCGGGCAGGGCTCAAATACCTCGTTTACACCATTTCCGCCGGGGCGGTACTCCTGGCGGCCCTGATCATGCAGTACTACTACGGCGGTACGCTCTCTTTCCTGGGGCACGGTACCCTGAACCTTGAGGCCGTCGGCAAACCGGTCCTTTTGATCATCTTCTCTGTTTATATGCTCGGGTTCGGGGTGAAATCGTGCATCATGCCGCTGCACGGTTGGGTCCCCGACGCGCACCCCGCGGCGCCGTCGCCCGCGAGCGCGCTTCTCTCGGGAGTAATACTGAAAGTCGGCGCCTTTGGAATAATCAGGGTGGTCTATGACGTTTTCGGCATCAAGCTCCTGGGTGACCTCGGTGTTGCGCTGCCCATGCTCTGGGTAGCGAGCTTCACGATCATCGTGGCATCGATCTTCGCCATAACCCAGAACGACCTGAAGCGCCGGCTTGCATACTCCAGTGTTGCCCAGGTCTCGTACATTATCCTGGGCCTTTTCCTGCTGTCACCGGACGGCGCAACGGGGGGGCTGCTGCAAATCGCGCACCACGCATTCATGAAGAGCACCCTGTTCCTGTGCGCCGGGATCATAATCCAAGAGACGGGCAAGCGGGACATCAGGGAAATGAACGGCATCGGGTCGAAACTCCCGCTTACGATGCTCGCTTTTTCCATCGCGGCCCTCGGGATGATGGGCACCCCCCTGACCTGCGGCTTCATAACGAAGTGGGAGCTTGGACTCGGCTCCATACAAGCCCACCGCCCGTATTTCATAGCGGTGCTGCTGCTGAGCGCGCTGCTCAACGCGGTGTATTTCCTCCCCATCATCTACATCGCGTTTTTCAAGGGGGATCCCACGGACAAGCTTTTTAAACACGAGACGCCACGGACCATGATTGTCCCGGTGATCATAGGGACAGCTTTCGTGGTGATCCTGGGGATATTTGTGACCGTGCGTGGACTACCGTACTCGCTCATCAAGGTGTTCTTAAAGGCGGTATTCTAACAGCTCTCGGGTGATGTATGGAGCACGTCGTCCACAGTCCTGAAATGGTGAACTCGGTCTTGCCGGCAATCGCGGTGATGCTTCCGCTTCTGGGTGGCCTCACGGTACTGGTCACGGGGGACCGCCGCGAGCGTCTCCGTAATCTACTCGCCGTCTTCTTTTCAGCGGCCGCCTTCGTCTGCTGCGCAGCGATGTTCCCGGCGGTTATGGTTCGCGGGTCCAGCCTGACGGTAACGATGAATGTCCTCCTTGGGGATTTCCGGCTGACCGCGGACTCCCTTGGACTGATCTTCGCACTCGCAGCGTCGCTGCTGTGGCTTATGTCAACGCTGTACGCCTGCAACTACATACAGCACGAGCAGCGAAGGACAAGGTACCATGTCTTCTCCCTTTTTACGGAAGCCGCAACACTGGGAGTCTTCCTGGCATCCGACTTCTTCGTCCTTTTCGTCTTCTTTGAATTGATGGGCCTGCTCGCCTACATGCTGGTCATTCACAACCAGACATACGAGGCCAGGCTGGCCGGCGTAAAGTACATATACATGACAGTATACGGAGGCCTGAGCCTGCTGCTCGGGATACTGCTGTTCGCCTCCTACGCGAAAAGCCTCGGTTTCGGGGCACAACCCGGAAGCGCTTACCTCACGGGCTCAATCTGTTTCGTGGTTGCCGGATTCATGATAGGGGGCTTCGGCGTCAAGGCCGGCATGGTGCCCCTGCACGTATGGCTACCGCTTGCGCATCCCGCCGCCCCGTCTCCGGCCAGTGCGCTCCTCTCGGGCATCATCATAAAGGCCGGCGCCTACGGTTTCATCCGCGTGATCGGCACCTTCCAGTCCGCACCGGCCCACGCAGCGGCCGGCAAAGCCCTTGCGATGCAGGGCAGCGCGGTCGTAAAAGCAGTCGAGCATGCCCCGGTCTACATGCACAACCTGCACGACCTGGGGTGGGTGATAATCTGGCTGGGGATCCTCACCATGGTCGTGGGGATGGTTCTCGCCCTGGTGCAGGACAACGTCAAGCGTCTGCTGGCCTACTCCAGCATCAGCCAGATGGGATACATCCTGATAGGGCTGGGAATCGGCGCATACCTCGGTGCAGAGGGGTCCGTAGGGTTGGCCGGGGGTATCTACCACATAATGAACCACGCCTTCTTCAAGTCCCTGCTATTCCTCGGGGTCGGGGCGGTTTACTATGCGACCCACCAGCTCGACATGACGAAGCTGGGGGGGCTCTGGCGCAAGATGCCCTACACCACCGCCTTCACCTGCATCGCGGGTCTCGGCGCGATGGGGATAACCATTTTCAATGGCTTCACGAGCAAGACGTTACTTCACCACGCGATATTGGAGTCGCTAAAACCCGGTGGGCCCTGGTTGCGGGCGGTGGACATCATCTTCCTCGTAAGCGCGGGCGGGACGATATGCTACATCGCCAAGCTCCTGAGCCTCACGTTCTTCGGGCACCATCGCGGGGAGAGCTGGCACGACATAAAGGAGGCGCCGCGGCTGATGCTGGTATCCATGGGAGTGCTCGCGGCCGGGGTGCTCTTCTTCGGCCTCTTCCCGGGTATCGTCATGAGGAATTTCATAGTGCCCGCCCTCGGCCTCTTCACAGGCCTCAATCCCGAAAGCGTACACCACCTCGCCGGGCTCAAGTTCTACACGGGTTCAAACCTCCTTGCGCTGCTTCCACCCCTGGCGGTCGGCACCGTATTCTTCCTTGTTATGACCCGCTGGGACCTGTTTCGTCTCAGGCTTCCCGAAACCGCGGGGATCGATTATTACTACTCCGGGGCGGAGGTCGGCTTTCTCAGGCTTTGCTTCCGGGGATCCAGGCGATACGCGGAACTGAGGGCCAAATACTGGCCGATGGCCAAGACGACCGGCGAGTACCTCTACGACTGGTGGCAGACCGTCGTTAAGGAGTACGAACGGTTATGCCACGCCGCTCTCAACAGGATAGTAACCATCCCCATGGATATCGCGGGCCTCACGGCCTATATAAGGGCAAAGCAGTTCAGCGGAGACGTCGCATACGGCGTCGTTGTAATCGCGGCCGTGATTGCCGTCCTCACATTGACCCTTCTTTGAGGCTCACCCGCGCCCCGTTGTCGTCGACCATGCCGACGGAAAACCGCGCCTCGCCTTCCGCCCTCCTGCTATGCGCAATCAAGAGGAGCGCGGCAATCAGGATGGCAAGGATCAGGATCGTGACAAGTATGCGGATCAACCACGATTTACGAAGCCGGCCGCGAAACATGAAGCCGGCTTTCGCCCGAGCTTCACCGCGGCTGTTCCTCGACCCAGAGCCTCTCCCCCGAAAGCCTCGGGAGGCTGAACCTTGCTCCTCTCCAACAGCCTGGGTCTCCTCCGCGTCGGGGACGAAAATCTCCTCGTCAAGGTGGAGCGGCGCTTTGCACGCGGTACAGAACAACTTCCCGCTGTTGACATCCGTACTGCAGCTTGGGCACTTCAACCCTCGGCCCTCCCGGGTACCGCCGCCGGTTCCCGATCACGTCCTTGAAATCGGATTTAAGAGTCTCACCTTTGAGATGTCGCCCGATGGATCACTCTCAAGAGCGAAGACCGCCTCTCGCGGCCGTATCCGGTCTCAGCCGTAGGCAGGGTAACCACAACGGGTGGCGCGGGGGACTCGATAATCCGCCTCGCCCAATCATCGACATCCTTGAGGAAGTCATCATTTACGACCAGGACCTTGTTTCTCTCATCTGTTAGGAGCAGTTGTATCTTCTCTCTTGCCTTTCGGACATCCCTAAACGAATAGACGTCAACTCCACCGAGGCTGAACCCCTCCGCGGTTTCGGGATCGGTGAGCACCACTACTCTGTCTCTGGGTTTCTCCTTTTCCTGTCCGGGATAGCTTTTCATTGAGGTTGCCGCTCCTTAGTTCCTGCCATTATTATCGCACGATTCCCGGCGCCAGTGCAGAAGATTATCAAGACAATTATCACGACTGTCTCGGGCTCTGAGATCTCATTAAAAAAAACACAGCCTGCCATCAACCAATACTAAAAATCAACAGCGGGCTATTTTAAATATCAAATACCTATCCAGCGATAAACCGACCTGGCGAGCCGCCCTGCCTTACAGGTCCTCGGGCCTCTTTTACGTCTGGACCTCCGCGGGTCCTATCGGTAAGACCACCTTGCCGTACATCTCGTTTATGAGTTCCGCCATCGCCAGGTAAACGGCGCTGCCACCGCAGACGATGCCCACGATACCCGCCAGCTTCAAGACGGCGGTCGTGCTGCCGGGCGACACGAACCACGCGAAGTGAATAACGAGAAGGCCGAACAGGATGATGAGTGTGAAGAACACAAGCTGAAGGACCTTGTTGACCTTGAAAGTACCGATGAACATGAAACAAGTGAATATTCCCCACAGGAGGAGGTACCAGGCCAGCCCCCTGGCGGAAGCTTCCATCGCAAGCGGCTTCAAAAGAAACGGCTTTCCTATAAGGATAAAGCACAGCGTCAACCAGAACGCGCCGTACGCGCAGAACGCCGTCATCCCGAACGTGTTGCCCTTCTTGAACTCCAGCACCCCGGCTATTATCTGCACCGACCCGCCGAGAAAAATCCCCATCGCCAGTATCGGCGCGTCCAGCTTGAATAGGCCAGCGTTATGCAGGTTCAGAAGGACAGTAGTCATACCGAAACACGTCAACCCGAGCACCGCAGGATTTGCCAGCTTGTTCTCACCTGCCATATCCGATCCTCCTTCGTCCTCGTCAAACATGAAAAGCCCGGCGGGCAGCCGGGCGGGCAGCCTACTTGCTCAAAAGTTCCTTGGCGTCGGCCAGTATCTGGTCGACAACACCCGGGTCGGCCAGGGTCGTGGTGTCACCGAGCGAGTCGGCGGTACCTTCAGCGATCTTCCTCAATATTCTTCTCATGATCTTACCGCTACGCGTCTTGGGCAGCGCCGGGGTGAACTGGATGATGTCGGGTGTGGCGATAGGGCCGATCTCCTTCCTGACGTGCTGCACGAGCGCCTTCCTGACCTCATCCTCGTCTCTCGATTCGTACTCGCTCTTTAGCGTCACGTACGCGTAAATGCCCTGGCCCTTGATTTCGTGTGGCATCCCCACAACGGCCGCCTCGGATACGAACTCGTGGCTGACCAGCGCGCTCTCGACCTCGGCGGTCCCGATGCGGTGCCCCGAGACGTTGATGACGTCATCTATGCGTCCCTGCAGCCAGTAGAATCCCTCCTCGTCGACCCGGCACCCATCACCGGTAAGGTAAACACCAGGGAACATCGAGTAGTAAGTGTTCTTGAAGAGCTCGTGGTTTCCGTACACCGTCCGCATCAGGCCGGGCCACGGCTCCTTGATAACGAGGAAGCCGCTCTCGTTGACATCGGCCTCCGTCCCGTCCTGCCTGTAAATCGCCGGTACCACCCCGGGGAAGGGGAAGCTGGCGGAGCCCGGCTTCAAGGGCGTCGCGCCCGCCAGAGGTGTTATCAGTATCCCGCCCGTCTCGGTCTGCCACCAGGTGTCGAGTACCGGGCACCTTCCGTCGCCTATGTTGTCGTAGTACCAGAGCCAGACCTCGGGGTTGATAGGCTCGCCTACCGTGCCGAGTATCCTCAGGGACGAGAGGTCCCGCGTCTTCGTCCACTCATCGCCGAGCCGCATGAGCGAGCGGATAACCGTAGGCGCCGTATAAAAGACCGTCACCTTGTCCTTCTCGCAGATTTCCCAGAACCTGTCAGGCTCCGGATAGGTGGGTATCCCCTCGAACATGACGCCGGTGCAGCCGTTTGCGAGCGGCCCGTATACGATGTAGCTGTGGCCGGTCACCCAGCCTATGTCCGCGGTGCACCACCAGATATCGTCGTCCTTCACATCGAAGATCCACTTGTGGGAGAGGGCCACGAAGAGCAAGTACCCCGCGGTCGTGTGGAGGACTCCCTTCGGCTTTCCGGTGCTTCCACTCGTGTAGAGGATGAAGAGGGGGTCCTCGGCATCCATCACCTCGGGAGGACACTCGGGCTTTATATCGTCCGCCGACATCTCCTCGTCCCACCAACGGTCGCGGCCTTCCTGCATCTCTATCGGAGTGTCCGCTCGCCTTACCACGAAGACGTTTTTGACGCCGGGGCACTCCTCGAGGGCCGCGTCGGCGTTCTTCTTAAGGGGTACGAGCTTTCCGCCCCTGTAGCTGGCGTCCGCCGCGACAAGCGTCCCGCAGTCGCTGTCAAGGATCCTGTCCCTCAAGGAGTCCGAGCTGAACCCGCCGAAGACGACGCTGTGTATGGCGCCTATCCTCGCGCAGGCAAGCATCGCTATGGGAAGCTCCAGGATCATGGGCAGGTATACGCAGACCCTGTCCCCCTTCTTCACCCCGTACTTCTTGAGGACGTTCGCGAACTTGCAGACCTCGTCGTATAACTGCTGGTAGGTCAGCGTCTTGCTCTGGCCCGGTTCATCGGCTTCCCATATATAGGCGACCTTGTCCCGCTTGGCGGTCTTAACGTGCCTGTCAAGGCAGTTGTAGGATACGTTGAGCTTTCCCCCCTCGAACCAGGTGTGCTTGCACTCCTTGTCGTCCCAGGAAAAGACCTTGTCCCATTTCTTGACCCAGTGCAGCGACTCCGCCATCTCGGCCCAGAAGCTCTCGGGTTCGTTTACGGACCTGTCGTAGAGCTCTTTGTATTCCTCGTAACTCTTTATATAGGCGTTCTTGCTGAGCTCCTCGGGTGGGAAGAACTTGGTCCTTTCCTCAGCCCCCTTGCCTTTTTTCTTCCCACCTTTGGCGGCCATCTTCAATCACCTTTCCCTTGAACCGGATTTGTCACTTAAAACCGGAAACCGGTGTGAACATGCGTGCAAGTCACAGGCACTTGAATGTCGGCCGTTCCGCTCGGCCAAAACGATTGGTATTATAATAGAGTGCAGGTCGTAACATCAAGCATTATCACCCGCGCTCTCTAAAAACTGGCACGGCCTAGTTTTTTGTTTCCGCACGGGTGCCCCTTACGCGGTCCTTGAGCCAGCCGCACCAGGCGGAAATACCCTCCCCGGTCCTGCACGACACCTCGAATATCTCGACCGAGGGATTCATCTTCCGCACGGTCTCCTTGAGGAGTTCAAGGTCGAAGTCGGTATGGGGGATCAGGTCTGTCTTGTTGACTATCATGACGTGGCTCTCGGAGAACATGAGCGGGTACTTTAGCGGCTTGTCATGGCCCTCCGCGACACTCAGGATCATCACCTTGAGGTCCTCGCCCAGTCGGAACTCCGCGGGGCAGACCAGGTTGCCGACGTTCTCGACCACCACGAGGTCCACGCCCCCGAGGTCAAGGCGCCCCAGGGCGGTGTTGACCTGCCTGGCCTCGAGGTGGCACGAGCCGCCGGTGTTGATCTGGATGGCCTGCACTCCAATTTCAGCGATCCTCTCCGAATCGACCTTCCCCGCTATGTCGCCCTCGATGACAGCGCAGGAGAACTCGCCCTCCACGCCCTCCAGGGTCTTCAGTATGAAGCTGGTCTTGCCGGCCCCGGGGCTCGACATAAGGTTGACCATGAATGTACCGGAGCGGTCGAGAAGCGCGCGGTTCTCTTTCGCGATTATCTCGTTGGCGTCGAATATGCCCTCCAGAACCTCGATCTCCATCCCGGACCTCCTAGTTGATCTCGATCGATTCCACCTGGAACTCTCTCCCGGATACTATCTCCGTGTTAGTCCCGCCGCACTCGGGGCACGTAAAGTCGTACTCCTGCACCTTCCACTCGTGGCCGCAGTCCTCGCACCGCGCGATGAGTTCGGTGCGCCGGAACGAGAGCTCGGCTCCCGCCGCGATCGTATCCCTGCTGACGAAATCGAAATAGAACTTCACGGGGTCTTCCATTACCGTGCTCATCTCGCCGAGGACCAGGTTTATGCGGTTTACCTTCCTTGCCCTGTTCCTCTCCGCGTGCTTCAGGACAACGGCCATCATGCTCTC
>Ga0315289_10008064_pt1 | contig 15257 bp, 12 predicted proteins | sample YL17G11_40_MG_FD_203452 | JGI IMG/M metagenome (GOLD analysis project Ga0315289, IMG submission 203452) | Sediment microbial communities from Yellowstone Lake, YNP, Wyoming, USA - YL17G11_40 | ecosystem: Environmental > Aquatic > Freshwater > Lake > Sediment | place: USA: Wyoming | collected... | reverse complement strand
GCGGGCCTGGGTGACTGTGACGTACTCGGCCCGGTTGACGCTGATGATGCGGGATGTGTTGTACTGCTTGCCTTCGAGCTTGAAGCCGTAGGGCAGGAAGTTCGGGTTGGCGAACGGTCCGCCCTGGAGGCCTCGGGCCGGGTCGAAGATCGTGCCTTCGCATTTATCACGGGTCATTTGCATAATGTCGTAGACGGAGTATTTCTTGTCCGCCTTGACCGAGAAGGGAAGGTCCATGTTGGGGATTTCAGGGCCCAAATTCTTGGAGGGCGCGACGATGCTGAAGAACCGCCACAGCCGGACGCGGTTGCCGTTAGTCCCGGTGGCGCTCACTTCGTTCGGCGAGTAGGTCCGCTTCCAGTTGAAGGGCTTGCCGCTTTTGGCATCGTAGAGTTTCTGCTCGACGGCGAAGGAAATGACATTGGGCGAGGCCATGAAATAATCTTTGTTGTTCAGGTCGATCTCGCCGATGCGGGATTCGTTGGGACAAACGCTGACATGGTCGTCCGGAACCCTCTGGGCGCACCAAACGGCGCCGGGCTTTCCGCTCTGCGGCGTCCACAGCGGGCCGACCGGCATGATCTCGAACAACCAGACTTCTTTCGGGTCGGCCAAGGCCAGCATTTCTCCCGTGTCGGTAAACCCGTAGCCGTATTTTTCTCCCAGCTCGCCCATGATTTTAATGGCTTCGCGGGCTGTCTTAGCCCGTTCCATAGCCAGCAGTGTCAGCATGGTGATGTCGAACTTGGGCGTCGGCGTCTGGTTTTCCATTTTTTTCTGGCAGCCGATCGTTGACTCGCCGATGGATACCTGCAGGTCGTTCATGTAGCCGAACGCGCCGTGGATGTATCCGTACGTATGGGGAACCTCAGGAATTTCGAGACCGGTGAAATTGTCCTTGACTCTGTCCCACTTCAGGCCGGCGCTGGGAGGAATGGTCCCGAACTGGTCGATATGGTAGATCCGGCGCTTTTCGTCCGGCTTATGGTCGGCGGCCGGGACGTAGCGGAAGGTCCAGTCGCACAAGCCGCAATCGCAGGTGTGGGTAGTCATGACCGAGCCGTCCACCGAGGCGTCCTTGCCGACCATAATAACCGTGCAGGCCTCCCTGGATAAATCCACGGGCGGACACGTCTCGCATTTTTTCTCCTGCGGCCCGCTGAAAACGGATGCGCCGAACAGGATGAGCAAAACGGCAAGAAGAATGCCCATCGCATGCTGTTTTTTGAATCTCACGGGATCCTCCTTTTTCCAGAATTCGAATATCGCAGATATTCAGGCATTTTCTATTCAATAGCCTAAATACGAGGGGAAAGTCAAATCGGACGCATCTCGATTTCCGTAGTAAAGAATTAGATGGGTGGCGCGGATGCTGCCCCGCGACGCCCGAAGCGCCTGAGTGGTGGGCAAGAAGAAGCATGATAAAAGATTTTCAATTAGCAATATTAAACCCCCTACCCCCTTGACCAATCAAGAGGGGCTCTAAAAGGTCGAAGGGCGTTAGGGGCACGTCCGTGACAGGACCCATCCGGACTTTCACGGAAATCGAGATGCTTGCCGGCCATATGAAATGGTTTGCCGGGGTTCCTCGTTATGCTATAATCGTCAACTTCTCAGGGCATAAACGTGATTTCATATCCGGCGGGAGACATGGATCGTGCTTAAGCTGAATTTTGTCCACACCCTGGCTTTTTCCGGGATCGTGCTTTTTATCGGCTATTGGATCCGGCGGCTGGTCCCGCCTCTCGCTCGCTATAACATCCCCGCCCCGGTGATTGGGGGCCTGCTCGTCGCCGTGGCCACGCTTGTCGCCCGCAATTCCGGAGTGACTCTGTTTGAATTCGATATCACGCTTCGGGATCCCCTGATGATCGCCTTTTTCACGTCGATCGGCTTCGGCGCCAGCTTTTCTCTGTTAAAAGTCGGTGGACCGATGGTCGTGAAATTCTTCCTCGCGTCCACGGTGTTTGCCATCCTCCAGAATGTCCTCGGCATCCTGCTCGCCCTGCCTTTCAAGCTGCATCCGCTTTTCGGCGTTTTAGCCGGTTCCGTAACCTTGACGGGAGGGCCGGCCACGGGCCTGGCGTTTGCCCCGCTTTTTGAGAAGGCCGGAGTTGTCGGGGCCGCCACGATCGCTGTCGCCGCCCCTATGTTCGGGATTACGTCAGGAGGATTGATCGGCGGTCCGGTCGCGACGTTCCTCATCGACCGGCACCGGTTGAAAAAGCCGCGTCCGGGCCTCCGGCACATCGAGTTTGAGACGGCCGCGGAGATCGTCGAACAAAAACTGCCCGAGCCTCAAACGACCGTGCCCGCCGATGAAGACGAGGAATCCTTTGTCCTGCTCAAGAATTTCGTCGTGCTCCTCGTCGCCATGTGGGCCGGCTATTGGCTGAGTCAGCTATTCATTTCTCTTGGCTTCACTCTGCCGGCCTATATCGGGGCCATGTTCGTAGCCGCCTTCATCCGGAATTTCGATGACGTGACACACGCGGTCGGCCTTTCCCAGCGGACAATGGATAATATCGGACACGTCGCGCTCTCCCTATTCTTAGCCATGGCGCTTATGACCTTGAGGCTCTGGGACCTGGCCGGTCTCGTCCTTCCCCTGATCGTCATCCTCTGTGCTCAGGTCGTCCTGGTCACCGTTGTCTGCTTCTGGCCCCTGTTTCAGATCATGGGCCGCGATTATGAATCCGCGGTCATCAGCGGCGGTTTTATCGGTTTCATGCTCGGCACCATGGCCAACTCGATGGCCGTTATGAAATCCCTTGTTGAGCGCTACGGGAAGGCCCCCCGCGCCTTTTTGGCGGTGCCCATGGTGGGCGCCTTCCTTGTCGATTTCACCAACGCCATGATCATCACCGTATTCCTGAATATCTTCCGGTAATCAATTTGGACGGGGTACCCATCCGTCAGCCGAGCGCTGGCGAGCGATTCGCACCAAGATATTTCGTATTTTAGAAGTCCGGGTCGGTAATCTTCTTGACCGTCCATGTTCCGTATTTTTCGAGCTGCTTCCTGATCTCTGCCGCCTTCCCGACGACGACCAGGACAAAATCCGTTTCAGGAAGGAGCTTCACGGCGGCATTCTTGACCTCCGCAGGCGCGACCGCCAGGACTTTTTTCGCGATCCTATGGCTTTAGGGCTTCTGTTCCCGCTTCCCTTTTCTTCCAGATGTTCCGGACCATGGTCACGACGGCGATAATGATCAGGAGAAATAAGACCCGGACTGCCCAGCGGTAGGGACGGCTGGCTATTTCCAACTCGTCCGTGGCAAAAGAGACGACTTTCCCCTTTTTCATGAGGAATGTTCCTACGGCGTCTTGGATCGTCCAGACGACCAAAATCACCAGGATATAGGCAGGCGTGATGAACTTGAAGACAAATTTAAAGAACCGGGGAACCTTGATATCCGCCCCTTTGTGCAGCTCGGCCCAGCCCTTTTTAACCCCGAAGATCCAGGAGAAGACGATGACTTCTAAAACCCCGAAAAGCACGATGCCCAGAGTCCCGGCCCAGAAGTCCAACTCGTCGAGGACTCCGTATTTAAAGAAGAAGACCACGAACAGAATGGCCGCCATGATCCAACCGAAGAGCGTGTTGACGGCGGTTTTGCGCTCCATCTTGAACTCGTCCATCAGGAAGGCGACGAGCGGCTGGAGGAAGGCCACCGACGTCGTGATCCCGGCGATGAACAAGAGACCGAACCACATGAACCCAAAGAGCTGGCCCAGCGGGATTTTCTGGAAGATGAGGGGAAGAGATACGAATCCCAGATTGAACGCGCCGCCGTTGGCGATCTCTTGAGTCTGGGTGAGACCGAAGAAGGCTACGGCTACAGGAATGGCGATCGTTCCTCCCAGAATCACCTCGGCAAACTCGTTGACCGAAGAAGTGGCCAGTCCGTTCAAGGTGATATCATCCTGTTCCCGGACATACGAGGCATAGGTATGGATCATGCCCTGCCCCAGGCTGAGTGTAAAAAAGATCTGTCCGGCGGCGACGAGCCAGACATTGGCCCGGGTGAGCTGGCTGAGGTCGGGATTCCAGATAAATCCCATGCCGTTGGCGACATTCCAATCCGGATGGGAGGGATCGGGCGTTCCGAGGGTCAGAATCCTGATGACGAGAGCAATGCCGAATAGAAAGAGCAAGGGCATGCCATACCTGGCCAGGAGCTCGATGCCTTTGGCGATGCCGCGGGAGAGAAACATATAATTCAAGGCCAGGCATATAGCCAGAAAGATCAGGACTGGAAGAATGTTGGGAAAGTATTGATTGGATTCAACCCCTTGAAATCCCTTCAGAAAAGCAGTCATGGATTCTGACGAGGTGATCCCGAAATATTTGCTCGTGGCCGAGAAGAAAGCGTATCCCAGGGTCCAGGACATGATAAAGAGGTAATAAATGGCGATGGTAAAGGGGATAAAAATGCCAAAGGCGCCGATGTATTTCGCAGCCGGATGCTTCCACATAACATGGAACATGCCCGGCGTGGAGCCGTGGCCGTGGGCTCCGCCGTGCCGGCCGATGGCCCACTCGACCCACATCAAGGGAACTCCCATGAAGATTAAGGCGCAGAAATAGGGGATGAGGAAGGCGCCGCCGCCGTTTTGGGCGGCCTTGACCGGAAAGCGAAGAAAATTGCCCAGCCCGATGGCGTTTCCCGCCATGGCCAGGACGAGTCCGATTCGCGTGGCCCAGCGCTCGCGCTGGACTCCGGGCCCAACGACCTCGGCATGAACTTTCTTCTTCCCAAACACAACGCGCGCCATACAATAAAGGCTGAAGCCCAGGATCGTTCCCCAGCCGATAATCACTGCGATCCAGCCCCAGAGTGTCATCCCTTGGTTCATTGGCTCCTCCTTGGAAAAGAAAAGCGAGGTGTTTTTGTGATGAGGCGATTGGCGATGGTCTTTTTGGCCGTCATGATCAACAGGAAAAAAAACTTATAGCACAGGACATGGACAATGTCAAAATCAGGGCGAGGGAGGCAGCCAGACTCCTGTTGATCAAGAATTAGTGATTGCTTTTCCTGTTTAGCGCCGTCGCTGCTTTTTGAATGCTTCTCTTCGAGGTAGGGAGATGGCCGAGAGCAACGCCCTCAAAAATTTCCAGACGCCATCCACATCTTTGAGATGATAGCGGGCAAACGTATTTTCTCTGTGTCCGACCAGAATCGTGAGGGCGTCCCTGTCAAAAGCCTTAAAAGCATCCTCATCGGTTTGGTCATCGCCGATATAGATCCGTAACGTCGTTTCTGTTGGACTGAGCCAGCGGATCAGTTTCTTAACTCCTTGTCCTTTATCCCATTTGATATTCGGCCTTATTTCAAATACCCTCTTGCCTTCCGTTATTTTCAATGCTCGATGTTTCGATCCCACCTCGCCCTGAACGATTGTTTTCAGCGGGTTCCATAGGGCGGATGCTAGTTGCCTGTAATGGATGCTCCCTGTCACTCCTTTATCTTCAATAAGTACACCGGAGAAATTTTGTGTCCTTTCTTGGATCCTTTTTGACGCCGCTCTGAGAATGGGCTTGATTTTTCTCGCCCCTGGCTGAATCCAGTGTCTTTGCCCACAAGAAATCTCCAAGCCATGGTTGCCGATATAGGCGATGCCCTCAAGGCCGACTAGTTTTTGTATCTCAATAAGAGACCGCCCGGAGACGATGCAGGTAAACGCTTTTTCACTCAGGCGCTTCAGGAAACGCCTTCTCAAGGGGTGGAGGAGAGCAAGCTCAGGAGCTTTTTTTATGGGGACAAGCGTTCCGTCATAATCCAGAAAGAGCAGGATCCGTTCTCCAGGCTTGATCCTCTGGATAATGTCTTTCATAGATAGATAATGTCTTTCTGTTCATAGAGGGAAAGAAAGAGAAGCAGGTAATCCCGGATGTGCCTGGTGATGAGGAAATTGCCTTGAATATGCTGCTTTCCATTCGCTCCGAGCCGTCTTGCGTATTCCGGCTCGTTCAGCAGCTGTTTGATCCAATAAGCAGTTCCCTCGATGGAATGGGTCAAGATGCCGGAATATTTGTGGGTGATTTGGAGAGGAATTCCTCCTACGGCCGAGGCGATGACCGGCTTTCCCTTCCACAGGGCTTCTGCCACGGTCAGGCCGAATCCTTCCCTCAAGGATTTCTGAAGGACAATGTTCGAAGCTCTCTGCAGGGCGTTGATCTCCACATCGCTGCCCGGCGGAAGGAAAAGAATGAAAATATCCGGATCGTTCTCGGCCTCTTTTCTCACCTCGTCAAGGACCTTCATCCCCTCGGGATCATCCGTCGCCCCTCCGCCGGCCAGGACGAGCTGACAATCCACATGCTCTTTGACCATTTTGTAAGCCTTGATGACACCCACCGGATCTTTCAGATAATCAAACCTCGAAATCTGGGTGATGATGAGCCGCTCTCTATTGATCTTGAACCTTTCGCAGACGGAGTCGATGATGTTATCGGAAAGCTCTTTATTCTTATCGCTCAGGGGGTCGATGGAGGGAGAAACGAGCACTTGTCTGATGACCAGAGGTCTTGAGAAGGCAGGCGCCGAAAAAACGGCGCAGTCATAACCCTCTATGTAGGTCTTCAGAAATTCCCAGACGTCCTTTTTCGGGTCGGTAAAATCGATATGGCACCGCCATATCCATTTTCTGCCGGTCCGGGCTTTTTCTTCGACCAGGGCGATCGGCTGGGGATCATGGATGAAGTGGATATCCACATCGCGCAGGACTTCATTGGCGTTTTCCCGGTTGACGTTGACAAAATAGTCCAGCTCGTCCCGGGTGATGTTTACATCGACCCCATGAAGGGCATTATGTAACTTCTTGGTGATATGGAAAAATCTCTCGTCCCCTTTGATGACGTCCCACCAGATGTTGACGCCGAGGTCGCGGAGAAGGGGGAGTATCCGGATGAGGATCTCGGCTACGCCTCCTCCGACGGCCGTGGAATTGATGTTCTGAACGCTCTTTCCTTTGAGGCGCTCCGCCAGGAGAAACAACTCTTCGACCGTGCTCTCGCCGGCCATCGCGGCGTATTCGTTAATCTTTGACATAGTGACTCACCCGCCGAATGAGATTCTTTCGTAAACCCTCGAGTGTGATGGTATAGGGATCGAGCCGGGAGATCTCCCGGGCCAATTTTTTCTGGCCGATTTCCTCGAGCCAGTTGGAAAAATCATTCTCGCCTCTCTCCAGCCGCAGCCGGGCTTCGAAGATATGAAAATAGATGGAGTTGATGCTCACTTTCTGGAGAATTTCGCGGAATTCTTTCAGGTTTCGTGCTTCATAAGGAGTGGGGAGGATAAACGTCCGGCAGGACATGAAATGGAATTCTTCGCCTTCCTGACAGTCCGTGTTTCGCGAGTTTTGATCATGAATGAAGGATTCCAGGATCTCGACAAGCTTTTCCCCCAGACTCCGGATGCTCCGAAACTTGACGGTATCGACGCTGGCCAGGCGTTCTCCCAACCTGTCCAGGCCCAGGGAGTTCGTTACCCAGAAGGCAAAGTCATTGGGAGGTTCGGGAGACAGATAGTGATGCTGCTGAAGAAATCGATGAGTGTGATAATAGATCGAGGAACCAGGAACCTGGATCAGACCCTTGAGAAGTTCCGAGACGTTTTTCGCCTGTCTTCCCAGGAGCTCGACGAGGTTCAGCCGTGTGTAAAAGCGGAAACGTTCAGCCATGGCCTTACATCAACTTCCTCATCTCGCTGATGAACTTTCCCGCCCAGCGATAGACATTGTTTTCCTTCACGATTTCCCTCATTTTCCTCATCCGCTCGGTTTGCTGATCCAGGGGCATCTCCAAGGCCTGCTTGATGGCGTCGGCGAATTGATCGGTCGCGATCGGGTTGACCAGGACCGCCTGCTCCAGCTCCCGGGAGGAGCCCGTGAATTTGCTGAGCAGAAGAACGCCTTTCTCGTCGACCCTTGAGGCCACGAATTCCTTGGAAACGAGATTCATGCCGTCGTGGATCGAGCTCACGATACAGAAATCAGCCGCTCGATAATACATCAGGACTTCCTCCAGGCCGAGGTGTTTTTTATGGAGGATGATGGGCTGCCAATCTTTCTTCTTCCACCGCTCATTGATGTCCAACATGCGGTGGTAAATCTCATCGTTGTAGAGCCTGTATTTAGGGATATGGATTCGCGAGAGAGGACCCAATTGGAGAAAGACGAGTTTGCCGACATAGGCGGGATACTTCTCCAGAAAGCGGTCGATGGCGTTGAAGCGCTCCAGGATCCCTTTGGTGTAATCCATACGGTCGATTCCCACGCCCAACAGGCGATCTTTGATTCGAAAATCCATTTTCAGGAGGGACACCCGTTTCTCAAGGTCCTGGTTTCTGGCCGCGTGTTCGATCATGTCAAAGTCGATGCTGATCGGAAAGGGCCGGACCAGAGTCTCCCGCCCGCTTTTGAAGACCGAGAGTCTCTCCCGGTCCACACGGACTTCTAAAAACCGGTCGACGGAGTCCAGGAAATTCAGGCAGTGGTAACGGACGTGAAATCCAAGGATGTCGTTGCCCAGGAGGCCCCATAAAAGATCTTCTGCCTGAGGACAGACACGAAAAGATTCCGGGTTCGGCCAGGGGATGTGCCAAAATTGGGCGACAACGACATCGGGACGCTTTTCCTTAATGAGCTTGGGGAGAAGGGCGAAATGATAATCTTGGATGAAAACGAAGCCCTTGTCGTCGCCCATCTCTTCAAAAATGGCATCGGCGAATTTTTGGTTGACGCTTTTGTAGACCTCCCAGTCCCTCTCTCGAAAAGCGGGCCGGACATGGACAATGTGACACAGCGGCCACAACCCTTCGTTGGAGTATCCATAGTAAAACCGTTCTTCTTCCTCTTTTGTTAGCCAGACCCGTCTCAAAGTGAAAGCGGGGTTCTCGGGGGGAACCTGGACATGATTCTTTTCATCCACAACATCCCGGTCGGCCTCTCCCGAACCATGGGCCACCCACGTGCCGCCGCAAGCCTTCATTACTGGGTCCAGGGCTACCGTCATGCCGCTGGCCGGCGTATAGCAGCGGATGCCGTTCTCCGCATAGGTATGAATATAGGGCTCCCGGTTGGAGACGACAATGAACTTGTGGTCGCCGATCTTTTCTTTGACGATCTCTTTAAGGCTGTCTTTATTCCAGGGCATAGCGCGACTCTCCTCGGATTAAAATCAGATTTTATCAAATAAATCCCGAAATGCAAAATTCGCCGGCGACCCACGCCGGTCTATGAGCATCTCTGGAGGGCGATCTGCGACTTTAGGAATACGACGGAATCATATGATGTACAGAATGACAAAATAGACAGCCAAGAGCAGAAATCCCAGGGGAAGGCCGACGGCCGCCCATTCTTTCATATTGATTTTGAGCCTTCCGGCAGACACGATATTTGGAATATTGCCGGGAATGAGGATGCCGCCGCTGATCAATAAGCCCATGATGATGCCGATGATTTGGGGAAGGGCCATGGCGGGTCCGATCTCGATGGCGGTGAGCGTGGCATTATCCAGGACGGCCGAGATCGTATTGAACCAGTAGAGCAGCCCGGGCGATATTTTGACGAAATACCAGACCATCAAAGGCCGAAAACCCTCGCCGATCAAAACCAAAGCGGCGATAAATACATAGACTTTCACGGCGCGGACCAAAATGGTCTTTAGCGTTTCGGAATATTCCGCAGACGTCCCCTCCTTTTCCAAAGACAATTTCGGCCCCAGCCAAAAGGCGCCAAAAAGAGCCAGCCCGACGACTCCCGGGATCAAGTATATCCCAAAAATCTTAAGCGGGAAAAAGAAGCGGGCATAATAGGGCGGACCGGCCAGTTTGGTCACCAAGATCGTCGAGAGAGGTTCGCCCAGGGGCGTAAGACAGGCTCCCATTCCCGCAGCAAAACAGGCCACCACGATCAAATGGATTTTTTCTTTTTTTGAAAGAGGAAGGGCTGCCGCGATTTCCGATAATAAACAGGCGGTCAGAATCACGGAGATGAAGCTGGAGAGAAGGCCGAAAATAGCCACCAGCAGAAAAATGAACACTCTCGAGCCAAGCGTCTTGGCAATCCTCAGGATAAAATGGCAAAACGGTTTATTGAAAAAATGGATCAACAGGCCGACGACGAGAACGACCTGAAAGATCCCCACGGGCATGGACCCTATGATGACCGGCGATTTCAGGGCTTCAAGGACGACATCCCAGGTCCATAACCTGGAAATCGTCACAGATATGACACCCATGACCAGAAAAAACGGCTCCAGGTTTTCCTCGATTTTTTTTACTTTGAAAGGAAGGGCCAAGACCATGAAGGCGACGACGGATAATCCGACGACTATCGCCAGAACGGGATCGGCCGGTATATGAGACATGACATAAGCCTCCAAAACTTTTTCGATCATAACAGGATTTAATTTTTATTCACAATAATTTTTTTCTTTGGATCGCCATTTTTTTCAAGGCTGAGAAAAGAATCCTTTGCCGGTGCAGAGATCGAGCGGTTGACTTTAATTCTTCTTATTTTGTATGATGGCTTACTTGTAGAATTCGACTTGTCGATTTCTTAAAACCAGAGAAAAGAGAATTAGGTGAAAATGGCCAGCAAGCTTTTCCGGAGAAAACCCCTGCATGTCCTCCTCGAGGAGCTCCATGGTGAGAACAGGCTCCGCCGCATCCTGGGGCCCGTGACGCTCACGAGCCTGGGTGTCGGCGCCATCATCGGCACCGGCATTTTCGTTCTGACCGGCATAACGGCCCACGACAAAACCGGCCCGTCGCTGATCCTTTCTTTCTGTGTGGCCGGCATAACCTGCCTTTTTGCTGCCTTCTGCTACGCCGAGTTCGCTTCGATGGTCCCCGTGGCCGGTTCCGCTTACACTTATGCGTATGCCACGCTGGGCGAGCTGTTCGCCTGGATCATCGGCTGGGACCTCGTCCTTGAATATGCCGTCGCCTCGGCCACGGTCGCCCACGGCTGGTCGCACTATTTTCAGGACTTCATAAGCATTTTTAAGCTCCATATTCCTAAGGTCATCGGCTGGGCGCCATGGAAACTTGACACGGTCAGCGGAAAAATCAGCGCCAGCGGAAGTTGGATCGACTTGCCGGCGATCGTCATCACGGCCGCAGTCACGGTGATTCTCGTGAAAGGAATTCGGGAGACAGCCAGGTTCAACGCCGCGATGGTCATCGTCAAGGTGGTCATCGTGATATTCGTGATCGTCCTCGGGGCCTTCTACGTCAACCCAAAGAACTGGGTGCCGTTCGCTCCGTTTGGATTCACCGGGATCAGCTTCTTCGGCAAGACCTTGTTCGGCAAGTCCATGGGCGGGGCTCCGGTCGGCATGCTGGCCGGCGCGGCGATCAGCTTCTTTGCCTATATCGGGTTTGACTCGGTATCCACTCATGCCGAAGAAGCGAAAAAACCCCATAAAGATGTGCCTATTGCCATCGTCAGCTCGCTGGTCATCTGCACGGTCCTCTATATCCTGGTTTCTGCGGTCCTGACCGGGATGGTGCCCTACGACCAGATCGACAAGAACGCCCCCGTCTCCCAGGCCTTTAAGCAGGTCGGACTCGGCTGGGCTCAATTCCTGGTTTCGCTCGGAGCCTTGGCCGGGATTACGTCGGTGCTCGTGGTCATGATGCTGAGCCAACCCCGCGTCTTGCTGGCGATCGCGCGCGACGGCCTTCTTCCGCCCAAGTTCTTCGGCGCCGTTCATGAAAAATTCCGCACCCCCTGGAAATCAACGATCCTGACGGGATTTTTTGTCGCACTCTTGGCGGCGGTGCTGCCCCTCGAGGTTCTCGCCGAACTGGTCAATATCGGAACCCTGCTCGCCTTCGTCATCGTCTGCACCGCGGTATTAATTATGCGCAAGACGCATCCGGAGGCGGAAAGGCCGTTTCGAGTGCCCTTCTTTCCCTTGATACCGATTCTGGGTGTCTTTTGCTGCCTGGTCCTGATGTTCTCGCTGCCTCCTGAAAACTGGCTGCGCCTCTTCGTCTGGCTGTTTGTCGGCCTGTTGATCTATGTTTTCTACGGGCGGAAGCACAGCCTCATGGAAAAAATGAAAGGGACGGAAGAGGCCAAAGATAGCGCCATCCCACAAAAATAGGTGCCTGTGCCGAAGAAAAAAAATCGGTTGACCCTCTACATCTTCATCGGCATGGGGATCGGCCTGCTCATCGGGACGATTTTCCCGAATGTCGGCGCCCAGCTCCGGCCGCTCAGCTTGATCTTCATCCGCATGATCAAATCGATCATCGCCCCTCTGATCTTCGCCACAATCGTCGTCGGGATCGCCGGCCACAGCGACCTCAAGGCCGTCGGCCGCATGGGCGTCAAAGCCCTTGTCTATTTTGAGGTCATCACCACCCTGGCCCTGTTCATCGGTCTCGCCTTCGTCAACGTCGTCAAGCCCGGGATTGGCGTCGCGCTCAAGGGCGGCGAAGTGACCGGGATCGCCAGCCAGCCCCAGAAATTCGGGGATGTCCTCATCCATATCTTTCCGCAGAGTTTTTTTCAAGCGGCGGCCGAGGGTCAAGTCCTGCAAGTCGTCGTCTTCAGCATCCTGTTTGCCTTCGCCCTGAGCATGGTCCACCACAAGAAAAAGGCCATCCTCGATCTCTGCGATTCGCTGGCCGAGACCATGTTCAAGTTCACGGCGATCGTCATGCGCTACGCCCCGGTCGGCGTCGGTGCGGCCATTGCGGTCGCTGTGGGGAGCAAAGGGCTTCCGGTCCTGATCAACCTGGGAATGCTGATCTTGACGTTTTACGCCTGCGCCATTTTCTTCGTCCTGGTCATTTTTGCCCCGGTCATGCTGATATTCAAGGTCCCGATCAAGCGATTCTTCCAGGCGGTCAAAGAGCCGGCCCTAATTGCTTTCTCTACGACAAGCTCGGAGGCGGCCTTGCCCAAGGCTATGCAGGCCATGGAAGCCTTTGGCGTCCCTCGCGAGATCGTCGCCTTTATCATTCCCACGGGATATAGTTTTAACCTGGACGGGACATCTCTCTATCTATCTTTGGCCTCGGTGTTTGTCGCCCAGGCGGCGGGGATCCACATGACCCTTGGCCAGCAGTTTGTCATGGTCTTTACCCTGATGCTGACGAGCAAGGGAGTCGCTGGGGTGCCCCGGGCTGCGCTTGTCATCCTGGCCGGGACGCTGGCCCAATTCAACCTGCCGCTCGAGGGCATCGCCATCCTTCTCGGGATCGACGAGCTCGTGGACATGGTCCGGACGACGGTCAACGTCGTCGGCAACTGCCTGGCCTCGGTCGTCATCGCCAAATGGGAAGGCAAGTTTATCGAAAACTATATCCCCGAGCCTTGATCTTAGGACAGATCTCTTGGCCTCCACGAGAATTCATCGAAATATGCCCCTTGGAAGGCCGGCCGGGAACGAAGCGACTGGTGGAAGGAAAACCCGGCCAAGGGTTTCCTTTTGAGAGCATCCGGCCGGCCAATTTCTAATGACATTCCGCGAGATTTGCGGCTTGCAATCGGCGGCTGATTTGATATATATCATAAAGCCTAAGCCATCATGAGATTCTTTCTTCCCAAAGAGCCCGCCTTTTTTGAGCATTTTCAGGAAATGTCCGTGTGCTTAACGGAGATCACGTCGCTCTTCCAGGAGTTTGCCCAGAGATTCAGGGACTTCGAGGCGTACTGGCACAAGTCGAAAGATATCGAGCACAAGGCCGACAGCATCGCCCACGAGATCATCAACCTGCTGAACAAAAGCTTCATCACGCCGTTCGATCGCGAGGACATTTACCGCCTCATCCACGAGTTCGACGACATCATCGACCTCCTCGAAAACACCATCCACAACATCCATCTCTTTGAAATGACCGAGAAAAAAGACTTTATCAACGAGTTTTCCGAGCTGATCGCCAAGGCGACGATCGCCCTGAACACGCTTTTGTCGGAAACCTTCAAGCACCAGAAATACACGGACGTCATTTGGAAACTGATCTGCGAGATCCATGACCTGGAGGACCTCGGCGACCTATCTTACCATCGGGCGCTTCGGGCGCTTTTCCTGGAAGAAAAAGATCCGGTCAAGGTCATCAAGTGGAAGGACATCCTGCAGACGCTGGAGCATATCATGGATGTCTATCAGAACATGAGCAACACCATTGAAGGCATTGTCGTCAAAAGCAGCTAAGCATGGCCGGCTGGAGCTTTGCCTTTATCATCCTGATTATCGGCATCGCCCTTGTTTTTGATTTCACCAACGGCATGCATGATGCGGCCAACTCCGTTGCGACCATCGTTTCGACGAGAGTCTTAAGCCCCAAGCAAGCCGTCATCTGGGCGGCCTTCTTTAATTTTGTCGCCTTCATGATTTTCGGCACAGCGGTCGCGGCGACCATCGGAATAGGCCTCATCAATATTGCTGTCGTCGATCCCCTGGTCATATTCGGCGCTTTGATCGGGGCGATTTCCTGGAATATTTTCACTTGGTACTTGGGGATCCCGTCGAGCTCCTCGCATTCCTTGATGGGAGGGTATCTGGGCGCGGCGGTGGCCAAGGCCGGCTTTGGTGTGGTGATCGTGAGCGGCTGGATAAAAATCGCCGTTTTCATCGTCCTGGCGCCCATGCTCGGCCTAGGTCTGGGATTTGTCCTGAAAATCCTCACGACTTGGCTTGTCTATAAAAAGCCGTTGTCTTTCATCAACCTCTGGTCCAAGCGCATGCAGTTTGTCTCGGCGGCCCTCTACAGCCTGGGTCATGGCGGCAACGACGCTCAAAAGACGATGGGGATCATCGCCAGCCTTTTATACTCATCGGGCCACATGAGGGAATTTCATATTCCTCTTTGGATCGTCCTCTCCGCCCATACGGCCATCGCCCTCGGCACGCTGTCGGGCGGATGGCGCGTCGTCAAGACCATGGGTCAGAAGATCGTGAAGCTGAAGCCGATTGACGGGTTTTGCGCGGAGACGGCCAGCGCTATTAGCATTTTTACGGCGACTCACCTGGGCGTTCCGGTCTCGACCACTCACGTCATCACGGGCGCTGTCACGGGAGTCGGCACGGTCAAGAGTGCGGCATCGGTCAAATGGCAGGTCACTATAAAAATCGTCTGGGCCTGGATCCTGACGATTCCTATGTCGGCGCTCTGCGCATCCCTTGTCTATAATGTCTGCGTCCTGATTTTTTATCGAAAATGAAATGGACTTACAATCAACGCCAATAGTCCTCCTCACTTTCTGAAATAAAAGAGGGGAGCTTCGTT
>Ga0315289_10008062_pt1 | contig 15259 bp, 9 predicted proteins | sample YL17G11_40_MG_FD_203452 | JGI IMG/M metagenome (GOLD analysis project Ga0315289, IMG submission 203452) | Sediment microbial communities from Yellowstone Lake, YNP, Wyoming, USA - YL17G11_40 | ecosystem: Environmental > Aquatic > Freshwater > Lake > Sediment | place: USA: Wyoming | collected... | reverse complement strand
GTTGGCCTCCGGCATCGCCCACAACATCAACACTCCTCTGATGAGCATCTACGGCATGGCGCAGCTCATGAAAATGAAATATCCCAGCCAACTGGAATTGGACGACATCTTGGCGCAAGTCGAACGGGTTCATCAAGTCGTTCGCAACATGATGTGGAAGAGTCGCCAGGAGCAAGACAAATCCGCTCAGGAATTGGACCTGAGTCAGCTCTTGTGTGAAGAACTGAAGTTTCTTGAAGCCGACTTAGAATACAAGCACAATGTGGAAAAGGAATTCTGCCTGGCGACAGATCTCCCGCGAATTGTCGGCATCTATAGTGATTTCTCTCAGGCAATAATGAATATTATCCGCAATGCCTTAGACGCGATGTGGGATCGGCCGGTGCGCAAACTTCGCATTTCCACCGCTCCGGTTGGAGAGGACATCGCCATCGAAATTGAAGATACCGGCTGCGGAATTCCCCCCGACAAATTGGACGCGATTTTCACCCCCTTCTATACGACGAAACCCCTCGTAGGAAATCAGAGAACGAGTGAACCCACCGGCACAGGACTCGGTCTTTCCATCGCCCGCCGCCTGCTTGAGCCGTACGGCGTGCGTATCCATATCGAAAGCACCGTCGCCGTCGGCACAAAATTCACTCTCCTTGTCCCGATTCACCAACCCACTTCTCTCTAATTTCGCCGCGACAAATTCCGTAAGAATATCTTCGCCGAGCCAGGTTCTCAACCTGGCCGGAACTTCTTTCGCCGGGGTCGGTCGCCCGACCGTTTTTCTTCGCCGTGGCGGGTCTCCAGACCCGCCCGAAATCCTTGTTGTGCCGCGCGGCAGTGCGCTTGAGTCGGCTGCTTGCAGACGACCGCAAATCTACCCCTGTTCTCACCGGTCTCCTGCATACGATTCCCTGTATGTCTTTGAATCTCGATGGATAAGTGCATATTTTGGGATTGCGTGAGATTTCTCTTGACATTGTCTGTGTGACGCCATATATTACTGTGAAAGAGGAGGCGAAGCCTGCTCAGTCCCGAATGCAAGAGACCCAGACGAAAACGCCGGGACTATGTGATAATCTGCGCGGAATCTTGCCCAGGGAAGGGCTTTTGCCTTGGAGCGTAGGACTTCGGCCAAAAGCGGCCGATCGCGTGCGAGAACCCTTAATCATGAGGAGGCAACATGTTATCCCATCTGTTGAAGTCAATTCTCATTGTGGCGCTGTGTGCATCAGCACTATGGGCAGTGCCCCAGAAGAGCACTCACCTCCAGCGCCCACGAAACTTGCCTGTTGTCGGCGGAAGCAATGAGCTGCCAATCACGGTGCGAGAGGCACCCCCCACCTCAAGTCATTACTCTTTTGACGATTATGTCGGAATCATTGACAGGGCCGGATTCACCTACTACGACTACCAACATAACGGCAGTTGTGGCAAAATGATTGATGTAGACGGCAACGACATGGTTTCGGTCGTCTGGATGAAGGGCTTCTACCCAGACCCAGCGATGTTTCGCTGTGTCTTTTACAATGTCTGGGACCCCACCCCCGAGAACTTCATCTATGATTCGATCGGCATCCGCATTGACGCCTCTGCGCGCGCAGGCTATATCTGCCAAACGACGAACGCGGACGGCTTCTGTTTTCCCGCGTTCCACCAAATGGCAAGCAATGGTCGTATACACGCAGCCGCGGCCGGAGACTATGCTCCCTACAGTGATGCCTTTACTTCGTGGGAACCCGGCTGGTGCTATGACGGGGGTACGGATTTGCAGCTCGTCTGGCCCAAAATTGATCAGGACATCAATGGCGTGCTGCACATGATTTCGACTGAGTCTGTTCAAGAGGCCGGAACTCCGGAGCGGATTTACTATTCACGCGGGATTCCGGAATTCGATGAGTACGGATACTTCCTTGATATTGACTGGGACCCCATGAGCTGCGGAGGTTTCGAACTTTTTGACACGATTATGACCATCTCGCCCGATGTAGCCTGTTCGCGGCACTCAGAGCGCGTTGCCGTCGCTTGGTGCCACAGCATGGATGACTTGAACTCAGAATGGCGGTCCCAGTACAACAACGAAATCTACCTGCGAATTTCGGAGGACGGCGGACTCAACTGGGGCAACCCCATCAATGTTACTAATTTTATTCCGTGGGATCCAGCATGCTTTCATGGAGGAGGCGATCCTCTCGAGTGCGATCGAGACACCCTGCGGGCTTATGCGGATGTCAGCATTCTCTTCGATGAGGACGACAATATCCATGTCGCATTTACGACACCTGGCTTCTGGTGGTATTTTGATGGTGATTCAGGCGGTTTTATATCCATAACGTCTTCCCTCATCTGGCACTGGGGCGAGAAAGACCAGTACTTTGGTCTGCTTGCCGACGGCTGGTATCCTGCCTACGACCCTGGAGCTTGGCAGCGCAATGTTCAGCGCCCAAGCTTGGCAATTGATCCCGCAACGGGTTACCTCTACTGCTCCTACCAGCAATATGACACAATGACATATTCCGAAAATGGCTACCCGATGGCGGACGCCTTCGTGAGCGTTTCGACGGACAATGGGATTCACTGGGCTGTCGGCACGAATGTGACCAATACGACCCCCGACGAGATTCCGGTTCCCACAGGTGAATCCATGCATGAGCGCGAAATCACGATAGCGCCTCTGGTGACACAGTATGGAGGGATTCGTTACATCCACATGGAATATATTCTTGACAAGGATGCCGGCGGCATTGCGCAAGGAGAGGGTGCGGCGACACTCAATCCGGTGATTTACCAGCGCATTCCCGCTAATGAAATCGCCACATGGCCACTGATGCCTGAGCGCCCCTTCCATGCGGGCGAGGAGGATGCAGCTGGAGCAGTGATTCTGCTGAGCGAAAATCCTCCGGGGACTTGGAACTACGCGGTAAGACACGATTCCGGAACGATTGTGGAGTGGCGGTATGATGGAGCGACAATCACAGGCGCGTCAGTTAGTGGCGCGGCGGCCAACTTGCACTGGATCGTAGCACATCAAACGGGAAATGAAGTTGTATTCCGCTGCGGCGCTCCTCTGATTGAGGGAACATTGGAAGGCTTTCATATCCAAGGAACCGACGCCGGGGCCGGCAGTTGGTTCTGCGGCAATAGTTCCGGCACGATTGAAGGACCGCTGCCGGTTGAGCTCACAACCTTCGAGGCCTTCGCGGGCGATGGGCAGGTGACACTGCGGTGGCGGACGGAAAGCGAATTGGACAATAATCATTTTGTCCTCTACAAGCGCAAGGCCGGAGAAGAGATCTTCCGCAAGCTAACTGAAATCCCCGGACATGGAACGACGACGGAACCGCATGATTATGAGTTTGTGGATCGCTTCGTGCAGAATAACATCACCTATGAATATCGCATTTCCGATGTGGACATCACTGGCCGCGAGACCATTCATGAGCAGATTATCTCAGCGACACCATCGCGCACCATTGCGCCTCTTGATTTTGCCCTCTATCCGAACTATCCGAATCCTTTCAATCCGACGACCACGATTCGCTATGATGTGAAAGAGACAGGGCTTGTTTCTTTGAAGGTGTTTGATCTTCTGGGGCGGGAGGTGGCGACGCTCGTCCATGGCGAGATTCCTGCAGGCTCCTACTCGATTGAGTGGGACGCAGGCGATTTGCCCTCCGGTCTCTATCTCTGCCGGATGGAGGCCGAGCGCTTCGTCGAGACGCGGAAGATGGTGCTGTTGAAGTGAATTCCGGGCGGGTCAGGCGACACCGCCTCGGCAGTTGAAAAAATGCCTTGGTACCCATCGTGGAGCCAGGCGGGGCTGTTTTCACAATCCACCACACTTTCAGGAGGTTCAACATGGACAGAAGAGTGATGTTCGTTGCAGTGGCCCTGGGAATCGGTTTCGTATTTCTTGGGTCGGCCCAGGCATTACCCGGCCTTCGGGCCTTCAACTCGGGTGACGAAAAAGCAATTCGGCTACCCTATCAAGGAAACCGGCATCTTGACGAGAATGACATTCAATATCTCTATGTGAAGACCACGGACTACGGTCACACATGGTCTGAGATTCGACAAGCGGGAGATTTGTCTGATCTCGAAGGCTGGAACGGCGAAATGTACAATTTCGGGTCTCTTTGCGATGACCAAAACAACCTGCATTTCATGGGCGTGCTTAATGGTTTCGCCAATTCCGCCAATGATGGCGTCTACGATGTCCACACAACCGATGGCGGTGCGACATGGGTAAGGTCGTTGATAGCATCAGAGGGGAACAACACCTTCGAGTGGGCAAGCGAAGCCGAGGACCCGTCAGGCAATCTCTACTGTCTCATCTGGGGAACGAACGCCAGCAGCCAGACCACTTTCTGGGCATCGAAGTCCACCAATCATGGTTCGACCTGGAGTGCGCCGGTGGTCGTGGCGGCACAACCCACCATCCATGCAACGGCTCAGTATCCACATCTGGCGGAGAAGGCGAGCGCCAACTATTTCTTCTTCATCTTTCAGGATGCCAATGTCAACCGCAATCAGTATTGCGGTCGTTTCCCCACCTCCATGGCCGGTCCCGTTCAAATCGTAAACCTGGCGGCCTATTCGGGAACGGAATACAGCTACTACATGGGTGCCTGCGAACCCATCGCCTACGACCCGACCAATAACGCACTTTACCTCTGTTTCCGCAACGCTTCGGTTTCAGGGACCGCTGTGTACTATTCCGGGAATGAAGGTGCGACTTTCAGTAGCCCTTGGACAATCACTGGTGCTCAGCGCTATCCGGCAATGGCTCTGAATCCCTTTAGCCAACGCCCATGGGTTTTCTCTAATTTCGGCGTACCCGCGGCTGGCACCTATCACAAGAACTGGTATGCCTATGACCAAGGCGGCTACAACGGCGGCAATTGGACTGGCCAAATTCGGCACGATTCGCTTCTCTATGATGGCACACGAGACCTGCTCTATGTCCACCAAGGCTATTTTGCCGACGCCAATAATGTCATCAACATGTGCAATGTCTGGGGTCAGTTCACGCCCGAGGGATGTTGGGTGAACTACTCGACAAATGGTGGTACGACTTGGCATGGCGGCTGGAAGGTCTGGGACATTTTTGAAGACAACTTGGTCGGCGGCTTCATTGAGCAGTGTCAATTAGATGGAGGAACGAACGGAGTCGCATACATCACTTTCTGCGGGAAGTATGGTCAATCAGATTTTGACGGTCCCATCATAAGCAATCAGATGTTGGTCACTCCCGCCACCCAATTGCCTCCCTATGTGGTCAGTGCAGACTACTGGGATGCGACCGGTGTTGATTATGAGGACGGCTATGTCTGGGTGAACTGGATCTGCTACTCCCACGGGGCGCAATGGGATTATGACACCTGGGATAGCTATGACTGGAGCGACCCGGAGACTTTCTCGGGAACTTACTATTTCACGATTCCGGCCACACATTATGATGGTGATTCGGTCTCTCATGGTGATACAATTTGGTTCTATTGTGATGGCTACGATGTCCTCGGAAATTACTCCTCCCATTCCTTGCAGTATGTGATTGTCGGACATGAATGGGGACCGCAATATCCGAATGTGGGCTATGTGACTTTGATTTCGCCGCCGGGACCACCGAATTGGGCGTATCGCTTGCATTGGGTCAGCGGTGCGGTGTCTCGCCTTGTATTCACGAACTTCTGCTCCGGCACCGTAGGCACGGTAGGCGGAAATGCTGAAACCATGGGGTGGACGGTAACAAACTACAGTGATTCGATTGTCTTTGTGGCTGGTGCACCTCTGACCTCCGGGTACCTTGACACCTTCTGGCTCTCGCACCCCTACTGTAGCGATGTGGTGACTTGGACAGCAGGCGATAGCTCGGGTACGATTGAAGGGCCCCTGCCTGTCGAACTTACGACCTTTCAAGCTTTCGCAGGTGATGGGCAAGTCACGCTTCGCTGGCGGACGGAAAGCGAATTGGATAACAGCTATTTTGTTCTCCATAAGCGCAAGGCCGGAGAAGAGATCTTCCGCAAGCTAACCGAAATCCCCGGGCATGGGACAACGACCGAGCCACATGATTATGAGTTTGTGGATCGCTTCGTGCAAAATGGCGTGACTTATGAATACCGCATTTCCGATGTGGACATCGCTGGCCACGAGACGATTCATGAGCAGACTGTCTCCGCGACCCCCGCGCGCGAAATGGTGCCGCTCGAATTCGCTCTCTATGCGAGCTATCCGAATCCGTTCAACCCAACGACAACAATTCGCTATGATGTGAAGGAGAGCGGGCTCGTTTCTCTGAAGGTATTTGATCTTCTGGGGCGGGAAGTGGCGACGCTTGTTCATGACATCGTTCCAGCAGGCTCCTACTCGATTAACTGGGATGCAGGCGACTTGCCTTCGGGTCTCTATCTTTGCCGGATGGAGGCGGAGCGCTTCGTCGAGACGCGGAAGATGGTGCTGTTGAAGTAGGCTTTCGCGCGGGGTGAGGGCACCCACGCGCGGCGGGGATTAGAAGCTCCGGGCGGGTGAGAACACCAGCCACGGCGGAATTTTGGGGGATACCCTCGCCTCAGCAAGTGCGGGCGGACCTATGTGTCCGCCCGTTTTGTTTTGGGATTCGGTTGACAACATAGACTTCATGTCTTATATTGAATCTGTCTTTGCATGGATTAAGATTATGCCGCTACCCATCGTTGCCATTGTGGGGCGCCCGAATGTGGGCAAATCCACGCTTTTCAATCGCATTATCGGCCGGCGCAAGGCCGTGACGGCTGCTGAATCCGGTGTGACTCGCGACCGCCATATCGCCGAGGCGGAGTGGGCAGGCCGCGCTTTTCTTGTGATGGACACGGGCGGGTGGGTGCCCGCATCCAGCGACATTTTCGAGGAGGCCATTCGCGAGCAAGTGGAATTCGCGCTGGACGAATGTGATCTCGTGTTGTTTGTCGGGGATGCTCAGACGGGGCCCACCGATGTGGACACGGACATCGCTCGCATTCTGCATCGCAGCAAGAAGGCTCTCGTTTTTGTCGTGAACAAGGTGGACAGCCCGAAACAGGACGCTGAGGCGAGCACATTCTACTCGTTGGGGCTGGGGGAGTCCTTCGCATGCAGTGCGGTCAGCGGCAGGGGAGTCGCCGAGGTTCTCGATAAGATCATCGAACAATTGCCACAGATCGGGGTAGGGGAGGAGCTCACGCGACCACGCCCGCGAATTGCGATCGTGGGTCGCCCGAATGTCGGCAAATCGTCGCTCGTAAACGCGCTCTTGGGAAAACCTGAGCGCGTCGTCACGCCGATTCCCGGGACAACTCGCGACAGCTTGGATTCCGTGCTCACTTACTACGGGCAGAAAATCACGCTGATTGACACGGCCGGATTGCGTCGCCGCACGAAAATCAAAGAAGCGGTCGAATTCTTTTGCACGCTGCGCAGTCAGCGGGCAATTCGCGAGTGCGATGTGGCTGCGATCATGGTGGACGCAAACGATGGGGTTGTGGCGCAGGATGTTGAAATCCTTGATCAAGCCGCGCAGCTTGGCAAGGGACTGATTTTTGTCATGAATAAGTGGGATCTAATCGAGAAAGACGCACGGACAGCGGATCGCTTGACCAAAGAATTGCGCGAGCGTCTCGCCACATACGATTATGTTCCGATTCTCTTTGTTTCTGCATTAGAAAGAATGCGGATACATCGCCTTTTGGAAATTGCGATGCGTATTTTCGAGGAACGTCAAAAGCGCGTCGCGACATCCGAACTCAATCGGTTTCTGGGCGACATCATGAAAGTTCAGCCGCCGCCCGCCGTCAAAGGTAAAGATGTGCGTCAGCTTTACCTGACGCAGGTGGAAATCGAGCCGCCGACTTTCATCTTTTTCTCCCACTATCCGAATCTTGTCTATGAGCCTTACAAGCGTTTTCTTGAGCGTCGTTTGCGCGAAAGCTATGGATTCGAAGGAGTCCCGCTACGGCTGAAATTCCAGAAAAAGTAGCTCCCCACACTGATTTTGCTGCCACGGCGGAAGTCGTGGTGCCGGGAGTCTCGGGCGGATTCAGCTATGGTCTCAGGGCGGACATGGCAAAGCGCGCGAAACTTGGGCAGCGCGTCCTGGTCTCTTTTGGACGGCGTCGCACAACCGGATTTCTCGTCTCTTTTCACGAAAAACTTGATCCGCGCGCGACGAAAGCGATTCAGGAGATTCTTGACAGCCAGTCCGTTTTCGACGAAAATCTTCTGCGTTTCACGCACTGGATAGCGGACTACTATCTGTGCCCTTGGGGGGATGTGCTGAAAGCCGCGCTTCCCGCGGGCATCACTTTGGACGAGAAACGCCGATGGATTCTCGAAGCATTGCCTAAGGGTGACAAATGGCGTGAATACTGCCATCGCCATCCCGATGCACGGCGAATCGTGGAGACGCTATCGTCGGGGCCTTTGACATCCGAATCCTTGCGACGGAAATTGAGAGCGTCGAGACTTCCCCTTGAAGTTCGCCTTCTCCGAGAAGCCGGAATTATTTCGCTTCGTCCCGTTCTCCTGCCCCCGCGAGTCAAGTCGAAGATGGAAGCGATTGTTTCGCTTGCTGAAGAGAAGGCATCCGAAGATTGGGAGAAGCTCCTTGCAGACTTGGAGACTCGCAGTGAACAGCGCATCTTGCGCGATGTCCTTGAAGCGGGGCCCGAAGGCATTTTGCGCACAGAGCTCTTGAAGGGAGCTTCCTCTGTTCGCCGCCAAGCTCTGGGCAAACTTCTTGCAAAGAGGCTTCTCCAGTTGCGATTGGAAGAGATTTCGCGATGGGATCCAGAGCGTGAGAAGGCTCCCGAAATCGTCACGCCGACGCAGCTTACCCAAGCGCAAGAGAAAGCACTGTCAAGAATTCTGCCTTTGCTCTCTGCGGAGAAGTTCAAAGCCTTCTTGCTCTATGGTGTAACCGGTTCGGGCAAGACGCAGGTTTATATCGAAGCGATCAAGGAAGTGCTGCGTATCGGAAAGACAGCGCTCGTGCTGGTGCCTGAAATCGCGCTGACGCCTCACCTGTGGGCTCGTTTTCATGCGGCCTTCGGCGACCGCGTGGCGATTCAGCATAGCGCGCAGTCGCCTGCCATTCGCCATGATCTTTGGCGAGGGATTTTGCGCGGCGATTATCCGGTCGTGATTGGCGCGCGCAGCGCTGTTTTTGCGCCGTTGAAGAAGCTTGGATTGGTCGTTGTTGACGAAGAACAGGAAGCGACTTACAAGCAAGAGGAGGCCGACCCGCGTTATCATGCGCGCGACGCCGCCCTCATGCGAGCGCATCTCGAAAGAGCCGCGGTTTTGCTCGGCAGCGCCACACCCAGCATGGAAACGCTCTATCAGGTGCGGCAGGGCAAGTATGAATTGCTGACACTTCCCGAGAGAGTCGGCGGCTCCGTCTTGCCGCAAATTGCCATCATTTCGCGGAAGCAAGAAGATGTCAAAGAAGTGGCGCCTCTATCCGATGAACTTGTTACGGAAATTCAAGCTATTCTCACATCGGGGGATCAAGCGATTCTCCTGCAGAATCGGCGTGGTTATGCGCCCTTTTTGATGTGCCGTCGTTGCGGATTTATTCCGGGATGTCCCGATTGCGCGGTCAGTTTGACTTATCATCGTCGCGGTAGAAATCTTCGCTGCCATTATTGCGACAAGCGCGAAGATGTGCCGGATGCTTGCCCGCGCTGCAGTTCGCCGGACCTTGCCTATGAAGGCATCGGCACGCAGCGGCTCGAGGAGGAGCTTGCCCTTCATTTTCCTCAAGCGCGATTGCTGCGAATGGATTTGGACACGACGACACGGCGAGGTGCGCACGGAAGGATGATAGCGGCTTTTGCAGCCGGCGAATATGATATTCTGCTCGGAACGCAGATGGTGGCGAAGGGTCTTGATTTTCCGGGAGTGCAACTTGTGGGTGTTGTGTCGGCGGATACCGAGCTTTTTCATCCCGATTTTCGCGCAGCCGAGCGCGGCGCGGCATTGCTTACTCAAGCATCGGGTCGCGCGGGTCGGCGAGAACGAGTTGGCAGAGTGCTCGTGCAAACCTTCGCGCCGGAGCATCCGATTGTGAAAACGGTCTGCGAGCAGGATTGGCTTGGCTTTGCCGAGCAGGAGCTGCAAAGGCGCGAAGCGGCGAGCTTTCCGCCTTCTGCGCGCCTCGTGCTTGTGCGCTTTTCAGGCAAAGATGAGAGCAAAGTGGCGCGAGCGGCGCTTCGGTTTCGCTCGCTTTTGAAGAGCGAAGGCGGCGTCGAGACGCTGGGTCCTGCGCCAGCGGTTCTCTACAAGCTGCGCGGCAAAATTCGCTATCATCTTCTCGTGCGGTCGTTGCGCACGCGAGATGAATCCGGCGCTACTCTTCGCCGCGCCGTCAAGCAAGCCCGCGACGAATTCCATCGCACCCACGCGGAAGCTGGCGTCGAGATTGAAATAGATGTTGACCCAGTGGGGATTGCGTAAATTCAGCACTCAAGCCTTTTAATAGACTATGAGGTGAGAGACAATGAGCCGTAATTACCCTAATCTGACAATTTCTCGCCAAGAAGCTGTGGAGAAGATAGACTCCAGGCTTAAGGAGGGCGAAAAAATTCGCAATATGCCCACTCAATCAGAACAACATTTGACACACGCGTGGGCAGAATACAAGAAATGGAACGACTACAATACCACATTGTTAAGAGGAATGTTCGATACCTCAGAGATTGCGGATGAATATGCCAAGCCCACAACGAATGAAAAAGGCTTTTCCCTATCTGAGGCGCTTGGCGATGTCATGGGTTATCCTGGTCCAAGCATCCAGAGGGGTATAGATAGACTTGAATCTATCAAAGAGAGGTTGGAACTCTATCGGGAGAAACAGACCAAAATTGGCAAAAAGAAAGCTCGAGCCAAATTGTCAATCAGCGATAAGAGCTTCATTATTCACGGACACGATAAGGAGGCAAAAGATACAGGCGCTGAACAACCCAAATTGACAATCTCTCGGACAGAGGCTAAAGAAAAAATCTCTGAACAAATCAAGAAGGGCAAAGACATCAGAGATGCTCAGATGAATTCGGTTGAATTGCTGGAAGAAGCCAAAGCGGAATATCGCCTATGGGACGCCGACACCGTTGGGATGCTTAGTAGAATTTTCGATTCCATCGAATTATCTGATGAATATGGCAAGCCCTCACCAATAGAAGAGGTAGATTCCCTAATAGGTGTGCCTTCTGAATTAGACGAACAAATTCGGTGCTTCAGGGATCATGTCACCGAGAAAATATGGCGCCTCTCTTCAATAAGGGAACGCTTAAGCCGTTTCGAAGAGCCGATTAGAAAAATATTTAGATTCCTTTTCCAGTATCTGTCTGTCGTTATCATATTCATTCTGTTCATAATTGGTCGCAATGCTTTCCCCGGAGATTATCTTGCTTTTGCAGCAATTTTTATAACAATATTATTAGGTGTTCTCGTTGCCTTTAGATTACTCAAATCACTTCAAGGGATTTTAATGGTTGTTTTGGCATTCATTCTTGTCATTTTTCTTCGCCCTTCCCCTCCATAGAGTAAAGCAACACGCGGGAGCATGTTGCCTAGTATGATATTAGTCCTTTGGCAATTAAAGGAGTCAAGTTGAAATTATGGATTTAACTTTTCACCAATTAACCTCAGAACGATGGCCCGACTTCGAGAAGCTCTTCGGCAAGAATGGAGCGTGCGGGGGATGCTGGTGCATGTGGTGGAAGTTGACGCGCTCGGAATTTGAGAAGAAAAAGAGCGCGGGGAACAAAAGAGCGATAAAACGCATCATCAATTCGGGCGAAGTTCCCGGAATCCTCGCCTATGCAGGCAGCGAGCCGGTCGGATGGTGCGCGGTGGAGCCACGGGATGCTTATCCCACTTTGGCGCGTTCGCGCGTGCTGAAGCCCGTAGACGACAAGCCCGTGTGGTCTGTTGTCTGTTTCTTCATCGCCAAGGCTTACAGGCGCAAGGGTGTCACGGTGAGACTTCTCGAAGCAGCGATTAAGTATGTTCGCAAGCGGGGAGGCAAAATCGTCGAGGGCTATCCCGTTGAACCGAAGAAAGGCGCGACGGCGGACGCCTTCGCTTACACGGGTCTCGCATCTGCTTTTCGCAAGGCGGGATTCGTGGAAATCCTTCGTCGTTCGCCGACGCGGCCGATTATGAGATACTACATTCGATGAGGATTGGATACAGCCATTGCGGGTCTGGAGACCCACAACGGCGGGAAAGGGATTGCGGGCAGGTCAGGGGACCTGCCTCGGCGAAACGGTTCCGGGCGGATGAGGGCACCCGCCACGGCGGGAAATGTGGCGAGCACGGCGACGGCGGCTTGTAGGGTGCGGGTCTGCGACCCGCCCGAGGCAATGGGGTCGGCTGCAAGCAGCCGACACCGCCGCCAATCGCGGCGAAATCAGAAATGAACCCCCTTCCGTCCCCCTGCTGAAGCAGGGGGAGACTGGAGTCCTTCCCCTACTTCAGTAGGGGAAGTTAGAAGGGGTTTCTTCTCGCCGAATCAAGTCTGCTCCAAAACGCTCGGGACATACATATGTTGACTCTTATCGAAGCACAGACGGCTGAGCAAATCGGCATCATTCGCGAGCTTTTTCAAGAATACGCTGAATCGTTGGGATTCGACCTGTGTTTTCAGGATTTTGAGCGAGAACTGGCCGATCTTCCGGGAGAATACGCTCCGCCCAACGGGCGCTTGCTTCTGGCGATGAACGGTGAGGAAGTGGCGGGGTGCGTCGGATTGCGGAGATTCGCTGAGGGCATGTGCGAGATGAAGCGGCTTTATGTGCGGCCACAGTTTCGGGGAAAGGGAATCGGCCGGGAGCTCGCCGTTGCAACTATCGAAGAAGCGCGCAAGATTGGCTATCAATCCATGAAACTGGACACAATCGCTTCGATGACAGAAGCCATTGCGCTCTACAGAGCATTGGGATTCACAGAGACCGAACCGTATCGCTACAATCCTGTTCAGCCGTGTATGTTCATGGAATTAAGATTGGATTGACAGATGCGTGAATGAAAAAGCCGCCCGAAGGCGGCCATGCTTGGACAGCGAGCAGAATTGGGAACAGACTCATTCGGTCTGTTTCTTTATTTCAAGGCCGGTTTCGAGGACAATGCTTCCATCCTGCGCGTCAATTTCCACCAACGGCCCGCCGATGCCCAAGGTGTGGTAAAATTCATGGCGATAGGAGGTTTTGGAAAGGCTTGGGAAATCGGCTGTAATGCCTCCATCTTCGACTTTTGCCTCGAATGTCGCGGCGGTCGAGCATGGGAGTACCCACTCAAACCGTCCGTCATCCAAAGTCACTCTGTAAGGGCCTTCCCCCGAGACCGACGATTCCAGTTCCACCCGGCCATCCGAAAAGCTGAGCCGCAACGCCGATAGATCGCTTTCACGCACTTGCAAGCTACCGTCTTCGAATTCCACCTCCAAAGCCCCGCGAATTTCGGAGAGCTCAGCCGAACCATCCTCGAAATGGATTCTGATATCCGGACTGGAAAGATTTCGAGCTTCCAGGCGGCCGTCCTCAAATTCCACCCGGACGGGACCGCTCAGGTCTTGAAGCTGAATGCGGCCATCTTCCCCGCGAATCTCCGCCGCCAGGCGCTTAGGCATTCGGACGATGAACTCATTGTGGACTCTTCGGGTCATCATGATGCCGAAGATGCCATGCTGCTCTTCAATTTCCCGAATCACCAAAGTCTGCCCCGATTTCTCGATCTCGACATCGTAGGATTCAGATCCACCCCAATACCACCCTCTGCTCTCAACATGATATTCTGCATAGACTTCCACGGAATCCACCTCCCAGCCTTCGACGCGCATACCCTCAGCGTGAATGGAGACGCGCTTCAAGCCGGAGGCATCAAATGCCTTGTCAATGACCCGATCATAGTCGTAGGTCCGAGCCGAAGCCGTGGATACCATGAACACCACGACTGGGAAAGCAAAAAATAGGGCAAAGCTTCGCTTCATATCGCCTCCTGAAATCTACATAAGCCTCTACCATAAGATGAGAGTGGCGATCCGTGCCAATGTTTCACTTCGTCTTGACCTCTGCCCGCCCCGGTTTTTGGTCCGCAAGCCTCTTCAAAGTCTGCGCATTGCGGTGAGAAGGATTATTGGCCGCCGCCAATCCATACGCTCCATGCAAGCTTTGGCTCTCCATCGGAGCGTCTGCACAGACCCATGCTGTTGAAGGGTTCAACGGTGTCCGGGTCATAGAGGAAACTCCAGACGGCAAACTCAGGCGAAAGCGGCTCGATGAGGTCAAAGAATCTCGTCACAAATTCCGCCTGTTTGTTCTCACTGCTCTCCCAATCCGGTGGGGAAGGATTGCTGTGCCAGCCGATTTCGGTGAGAGCAACGGGCTTGCTGGTGCGGGTGCGAATCTCGGCATAGTAATCTGATGAAATTCCCGAGGGACTTGTGAACACGAGGGCGGGGTAAGTAGTGAGAGCGAGTATCTCGGAGCGCGGAAACTGCTCTATCAAGAACCACTGCGCGTTGCTCGTGTCGTTGACGCCTCCAAATAGTCCGCCGTTCAATCCTTTCATTTTTTCCAATTGAAAGACAGTGAATACCTGAGTGGATGGAGACCGAGCCTTCACGGAATCGCAGACCACGGGAAAGAAGTCGGCAAAAGTGTCAAAATCGGCCGGGGAGTGCTCGTATAGAATGTTTATTTCAATGCCGAAACCCAGGAATTCCGGCCGATAACGCCGCGCAAACACGGCAGCGCTGCTTGAGTAAATCCGTTTCGTGGAATCATTGAGAGGACGCAGAAGCGTTCCGTCGCTCTGGGAAAAAAACTGCGCGATGATCAAGGGCGTATAGTGATACACGGATGCGAGACCTGCAATGACCGCAGGTGCCCCTGCTGTGTCCCCGAGTTCAATCCAATCGCCGGCCCACATAACGATGTCGCCAGCCGCGTCCGCCTTCTCAAAGAAATCTGTCATGCCCGCCGAATCGAAAGACATCGGAGAGAATCCGATACCTTTCCGAATCGCGGGTTGCGCCGGAGTGGAGGGCTCATCCTTTTGACAACCCAACCCGAATCCTAACACACAGATTAATGCGAGGTGTTTTATGTAAGCCACTTGATTTCTGCTGAGGATTTCCATTCGTCAGTTCACAATGCTCTCCCTTTGACCTTTAAACCAAAATGCATCGGGACTCGGATGGCCGCTTTCCCGTCTGCTACCGCTCCCGCCGCTACGCCGACAACACGGGTGT
>Ga0315289_10008061_pt1 | contig 15259 bp, 15 predicted proteins | sample YL17G11_40_MG_FD_203452 | JGI IMG/M metagenome (GOLD analysis project Ga0315289, IMG submission 203452) | Sediment microbial communities from Yellowstone Lake, YNP, Wyoming, USA - YL17G11_40 | ecosystem: Environmental > Aquatic > Freshwater > Lake > Sediment | place: USA: Wyoming | collected... | reverse complement strand
AATGCTGCATCATAGGCATCCCGGGAACGGAAACGGCAGTTCATGTTAAGCCACAGGCTGCCGCCCTCACCTTCCAGCAATCTGCACCAGATGCTCTGAAGACAGGGCGGATGGTCAATGCCTGAATCTCTCCAGGGCTGCCAGGTAATGGCATTTGCCCTGCGGCTGTGAGGTGCACGGGCAAGTTCATTGATGACGGTATCTTCAATCTGATTGATGGGGGGAGAACTGTCCGGGAGATCGTAGGAAAAAAGCCTTCCGTGATAAGTATAATCCCAGCGGGTATCAGCAGGGTCACTGAAATCCCTCACCCAGTGGTCTTTCACCCCTTCTACCACCTCCTGCCGGTACTCTTCCAGGTCTTCCAGCCCTCCGGGGAACCCCCGGTGGATAAAGGGCTCTGAGGAGGGGTCTTCAACCACCACGCACATGCTTGAATCCCTGCTGGGCGGGTCAAGGTAGTTCCCCTGATCGTCCCTTTGATCATAATCAGTCCTCACCTCGCACCCGTTTTCCCAGAGCAGGAGGAGCGACTTCTCCCAGGCTTCAGCCAGCGACTTTTCGGCAACGTAAAGAACCGGTATGCTACCCTTTTTTGCCATATTTCAGTGTACGCTCCTTACGTAGTTAGGTTCAACATATTGAATCCGGGGATCTTTAGAGAGAGCTTCAACCATCTCCAATACAGACTGATCCCCTGGTATCTTCACCTGATAGACCTCCTGACCTTCAATCTTCTTAATCACGGTAAATCCATGGAGCTCTAAGAACTCCTTGATCTCCTTCTCCTGTACCTCGCTTTTAAACTTAATGAATAGCTCATCAGGTACATATCCCTTTTGTGACTGGAACGTTTCATCTCCCCTCCATTCAACGGAAGGGGAATTCTGACAGGTGCAGCAACTTGAGAAGAAGAAGGCGACGGCAAGCAGAAGAATATACAAGAGCCCTTTCCTGCTTCTATAGATTTCCTTCATTTAACATCCCTTCCAAACCACCATTGTCTCCAGTAGATCCCGTGAAGACTTGAATTGAAACAGAGGTGATGCCGTATCAGGGTAACCCAGGGCAATGCCAAGAATGATCTCCAGGTTATCCGGGATCTTGAGCTCTTCTCTCATTACATCTTCGCAGGCAAGAATCAACGCAAGGGCACACGTACCCAAACTCAGCGCATGTGCAGCAAGCATGAGGTTCTCCGCAGCCAATCCAATATCCACCAGCCTGGATCGGGGAAAGCACTTCTCCATGGTAATCAGGATAGCCACCGGTGCATGGTAGAACTGATAACTGCCCTCTTCCACAAAATCCTTGATAGGCTTCCCGCTCTCCTGAATGTAAGGACGGATATCTCTGAACAGCGCCCTGGTCTTCTCTACATACTCCTGCGGGATAGTTTTTCCCTTTCCCGGGTCGTACTTCAGTAACCTCTCCTTACAGGCCTTGAGCAGTTTCTCTGTCAACCGCTCCTTCTCGCTACCCATCACAACAAAAAACCTCCAAGGCTGCTGGTTGGAAGAAGACGGGGCCTGGATTGCCGCCTGAAGCACCCGCTCAATCAGCTCCTTCGGCACCGGGTCGCCCTTAAAAGCCCTGATGCTCTTCCGTTCTTCTATCGCTGAAAATACATCCATGGTTACCTCTCAATTATTAAAAAGTGAATAGTATTCAGTAGTAAGGGTCAAAGGGTCAAGGGTCGTAGGGTCAAGGATAGTAAAATTTAAGGTATTTTTGCCCCTTGCTGCTTGACCCTTGCCCCTGTATTTTGCTATTCACTAACGACTATTCACTGATCCTATTCCGCATTCCGCAATCCGCATTCCGCACTTGTCAATCAATACCACCCTCTCTCACTTCCGTCAACATCAGCCTTCTTTTGCTCCGAGCCTCTCCGACCAGACAAGGAGGGGAAGAATGAGGAGCGTGATGACCCCGCTTATCGCCAAGGGGTACCCGTATCCCGCCTTCTCTCCGAGAGGCCCAAAGATGAGTGACCCGACAAAGATACCGATCATCGTGCTCATGCTGATCAGGCTGGCGTTCCCTCCGATCCTCTCCAGATGGAAGAGCCGGTTGATACCCAGATACGTAACCAGCGCAATGATCCCATCTCCTATACCGTGAATAACCCGCCAGGAGAAGGAAAAAATGAGATCCGGGTAGACCATCAGGATATTCCCTATTCCTGAAGCAATAAGCCCTCCATAGAGTAATGGTTGTGCATGAACACCCCCGTTCCGGTCATAGAACCACCCGAAAAAGAGGGCAGAGACAGCAACAGTAAAAAATTCGCCTGCCATGTAGCAGCCTATCCCGATGAGCGAAAGATTGAGATTATGACGCAGGAAAAGGCCGAAGCTCGTTGCCTCAGCACCCCAGTGGAGAGAAAAGAAAAAGAGCCAGAGGGAGAAGACAATGACCCGCCTCTTAACAAAGTCATGCCGGTAGTCGAAGAGTTCCCACCTCCTGCCCGGTATGGAAGGAAGGAATGGATAGACAAGAACAAGGATAAGGGCAAGAAAAGCCAGCCCTTTGAGGGTAAGGGGAAAATCCAGAGAGGAAAGGAAAAACCCCGCACAAAGAGCACCGAGAGTAAAGCCGACCATCCGCATGCAGTTGAACAACCCATAACGGAATCCCTGTTTTACTTCCCTCCCAGATTTGAAGAGGAGCGCATCGAGGGAGATCCGGAAGATATTTGTCGCAAAACCAAAGAGAAGAAAAACGCCGAAAAAAGGAAGAAAACGGGTTACTGTTCCCTGCCCCCAGAAGGATACAGCGGTGAGGACAAGTGCACAGAGGATCAGGGCGCGCGGGGTGAGGCGGTCATTAAAGAAACCTATGGGGAAGGTGAAGACGATCCCGGTAATGCTTAACGCCCCGTAGAGCATCCCGATTTCCGCGCCGGAGAACCCGAGGTGGTCTTTCAGAAAGAGGGGGAGGAAGAAAGTGGTCAAGGCAACGAGAAAGGCGTACCCGCAGGACAGGCATGCAGGAAGGACGTCCTCACGGAAAGAGAGGTGCTGAATCTGGCTGCCGTTCACTTAACTATTCTAACCGATAAACCATGATAAAAAAAGTTTTAAAAAAGTATTGCATCTTCATATCGCATGTGCTATCAAAATTATAGTATATGCCTTCAAGAGTCAAACTCATAACATCTTAATGAGGTAAACTGCCATGAAAAGGAATAATCTGAAAGAAAAGGAACTGCTGAGCGCAAGAGAAGCAGCTATTGCCTTGAATGTAACACCTCAGACGATCAAAAACTACATCTACGCGGGGAGGCTGAAATCCCTCAAGACTCCCGGTGGCCAACACCGCATTCGCCGGTCAGACCTCAACTCTCTTGGTTTTTCCCCGAATAACAACAAGGGGGAGGTCATGGAACAGGATGACTTATCCCTGCTGTACAGCCAGCTCTTTCAGAACTATCTCGAGGCCATCAAGGTGCTCCTCACTTCCTTCGACAACCGAGAGGGAATAACTGCCGGGCATTCTATCCGGGTAGCGGAGTATGCGTCTCTGCTGGGCAAAAATTTAAAACTGCCTGAAAAACAACTCCAGAATCTGCAGCTTGCTGCCCTTCTCCACGACGTGGGCAAGCTGGAAATCAGCGACAACGTTATGAGCAAAGCAGGTAAACTCACCAGTGAAGAATCTCTCATGATCAAAGAGCATCCGAAACTCGGCGAGAAGATTGTGGATGAAGTAAACTTCCTGAAACCGCTCAGGGGATTTATCCGGCACCACCACGAACGGTATGACGGTAAAGGGTATCCCGATGGACTTGCAGGAGAGTCAATAGAGCTTGAGGCACGGATTATTGCTATCGCCGACGCCTTTGACTTCATGAAATCAGATCTGCCTTACCGCAGGGGGGTGTCAATGGATGCCTGTATCAGGGAAATTAAAAAATGCTCAGGCACTCAGTTTGATCCTCAGGTTGCAAAGGTTTTTCTCAACCATCCGCCCCGCGAGAGCTGAGAGGAAATCCTCTTATTTCACTAAGCATGGTTTCTGCTGTTTTATTGCAAAGCCGTACCATGTTGAAGAGATGAGCAACGCATTACGGAGGGTCATCACCGGGCGGGAGTAAGGACGGTATATTCCCCTATCTTCTTAACGGTCAACTTTACTATCACTTTCCCTTCCACCTCGACATTCACTGTCTCTTTAGATTCTTTGAGTTCCCATCTCCCTTTTTCTCCACCTTTTTCATCCTGAATCAGCAGAAATTCTTTATTCCCTTCCCTCAGGGCCAAGGCAAAGAGTCCCTGGGCCACCTGCATTTTTGCCTTTATGGGAATCTCTTTCAATGAGGCTGGCTGAAGGATGATGAGACTGACCTTGGGCATCAGATCCAGTATGCTCATACCTCCTTCCGTTCCGGCAGAAACTGTCGCCTCTGTATCCGGATACCAGTCAACCGCCTGCGGGTTCCCCTCTTCTCCTGACAGTGATGCAACCGTCTCACCCGACAGATCAAGCTTGCGAGGGAAGGCTGCCCGCTCAGGCCACACATAATCATAAACAGGAAAGGTTACATCCGCACCCAGCCATCCTGTGCCGTTGATCCAGAGTTCACACCATACCTTCTTATTTCCGGTCAGGATCAAGCGGGAGGGTATATTCAGGGAGCGGGCTAAACAGGCAAGCAACCTAACTTTGGAAAAACTAAGCCCTTTATTTTCTTCCATCACCTGCTTGGGAGCGCGCATCATCCCCCCGCTGTTGAGGAAAGAATAATCACTCCGGGAATAACCATAATCAAACGCACAGTCCCTGAACAAGGATGAGAATACCAGATCCTTTGCCACGCGGTACATGTCTCCACGAGATCCCTCGCTAACCAGGGAACGGGCGAGTTGCATCAGATCCGGATCGTTCCACGGCAGGAAAAAAGTACTTTTAAGATAACCTTTTACCTCCCCGGGGAAATCCTTGGGAAAGGGGTGGGGAACCTTTTCAATAGGTAGGGTCTGGGCAGTAGGGGCACGGCATGCCGTGCCCCTACAGAGAAAAGAAGCGGTGGTAAAAAATCCCTGTATTTCAAGCCACTGGTTCCCCAAGCTGTCCTGCTTCACCTGATAGTTCAAACCCTGGGGAGAAGCCGCCGTTTCATCCACCCAGAGCAGTGCATACCACCACAGGGGCTTCTGGTAAACAGGTGAAGGCAGTGCATAGTTCACCGTTACCTTCTTTTCATCTTTTTCTCTCCTCTTCCAGGTATAATCCCATCCGAAAATTCCTTCATCAGTCAGAGGTGCACTTGTGCTGGCAGGTGGAACAAAATCCCATAAACGGTCAGGGGCGTAACGCTTCAGGGTTAGAGATGAAGGTGATCCACCGGTAAAGACGGCGAGGCCTGATGGAGTGCCTATCCAGAGATTGTTCTCCTTATCGAGCAGGAGCGCTGCAATCCGGTTGTCTCCGATGCCGCTGTTTTTGCTGGTATAGATCTGTCTTTCACCGCTCTTCTTTAGTGCATAAAGGCCCTCTCCCCAGGTGCCTATCCATCTGTTCCCTTCTCTATCCACGGCTATGGCAGTTATGAGACTGTCAGGAATGCTGCTGTTGAAGGGCGTAAAAGACATCCAGCCTTTGCCGTCGAATAAGCTTAAACCCTTATTGGTGGCAAACCAGACTTTCCCTTCGCTGTCCTCGGTGATGTTGTTCACGGTGTTATCAATGAGCCCTGAATCTGCCTCGGAAAAACTCTGCCATTTTCCTTCCCAGTCGCGACGGGAGATACCCTGTCCCTTAGACCCACACCACACATTTCCTCCGCGATCAACAATGATGGAGGAAATATTATCTGAACAGAGCCCATCATTTTTTGTATAGACTTTCCACAATCCTCCCTTAGACCACCAGCTAATACCCCTATTTAATGTAGCTATCCATCTGTTCCCTTCCCGGTCAACTGCAAGCGCTGACACCTGATTGCCGGGCAGCCTGCTGTTCTGAGAGTTGTAGATGTACCAGTTTCCCTGGCGGTCAAGCCGCCTCACCCCCTCAGCAGTTGCAAACCAGATACTCCCCTTTGAGGGATCCATAAGATCCTTTTCCTCCACCGCCTCAAAGACGACCTGGGATGTCTTCTCACTCATCTCGCTGTTGTCCTCGGTGTAGGTAAAGATGTCACCATCCCGGTTGATTACGCTCACGCCGCCTTTCCCAACATCATCCCGGGTTACTACCCAGACATACCCTCCCTGATCGAGGGACAGACTGACCACACCTCCCCTGGTCAGGCCATCTTTTACGGTGAAGGTGCGAGAGGCAGGAGTGGGGGTCTGAGCTGCTGAAGCATGGAGAGGGATCAGCAGGGAAATCCCAACAAGAAAAATAATGGCACGCTGCCAGTTGATCTTCAAAACCTTTACCATCTCTTCAAGCCCTCAAGAATTTTCAGGATATTTTTATATAAACGGGGAGCAATTACAAGATAAAACCGCCTTTCATTTACCTCATCCACCTTGACTAAATTCTCTCCCTTATGCCATTATTTCATTGGAGGATTATTCATGAACACCATTAAATTTCTCGGTACAGCTGGGGCACGGTTTGTGGTGGCGAAGCAGCTTCGGGCATCAGGTGGGATCTGGTTTTCCCTCGATGGCACGAACCTGCTCGTAGATCCCGGTCCGGGCTCGCTCATCCGGTGCCTGAACAGCAGGCCGAAACTTGACCCCACTCACCTTGACGGCATCATCCTCTCCCACCGTCACCTCGACCATGCCAATGATATTAACGTTATGATTGAGGCCATGACCATGGGTGGGTTTCAGAGCAGGGGTACGCTTTTTGCCCCCTCTGACGCACTTGACGGAGAGCCGGTAGTCCTGAAATACATCCGGGACTACGTGGATAAGGTTGAGGTGCTGAAGGAAAACACCTCGTACCAGGTGAAGAACATAACCTTTTCTACCCTCCGGCGGCACCGGCATCCAGTTGAAACGTACGGATTCAAATTTTTTCTGCCCGGGCTCACCGTCTCTTTCATAACCGATACCCATATGTTTCCTGCACTGATTGAAGATTATCAGAGTGACATCGTCATCATCAATGTGGTCCTGCTCAATACCATACCTGACCTCCCGATTGACCACCTCTCGATTGACGATGCGAAGGAACTGATCAAAGGGATAAAACCGAAGGTTGCTGTGCTCACCCATTTCGGCATGACCATCCTGCAAGCAAAGCCCTGGAAGATCGCAGAGTCCATTCAGGAAGAGACTGGTATTAAGGTGATCGCAGCAAGTGATGGGATGACATTATCGCTGGACCAATTTCTATGATGACCCAAAAAGAAGGGTTCTGAGTGCGAATTCAAGATTTTTTCGGTAACAATTCTTATCGAGCGGAACGACTGCAAATTCGGCTGTTTGACCCGCTGCAGGCGGGGAGTTTCGAATTTGCAGTGGAGCAAGATTTAGAATTGTCGAAAAAATGTTGCTGAGCAACGATGAATCCTTCTTTGAAGGACAAAACCTTGAATATCAGGGAAAACTTTGAGAAGGTAAAGGAGAGGATAGATAGGGCAGCGATAAAAGCGGGCAGAGATCCCCAAACAGTCAGGCTTGTAGCGGTTTCTAAAACTGTGGAAGCAGAAAGGGTACATGAGGCAATCCAGGCTGGCGTAAGCATTCTCGGAGAGAATTATGTCCAGGAGGCAAGAGATAAAATAGACAAATTAGGACATTCAGTGGAATGGCACTTCATCGGACATCTCCAGACAAACAAGGCTAAATATGCAGTTGATCTCTTTGATATGATCCATTCCATTGACCGGGTTGACCTGGCGCAAGAGATAGACCGGATTGCTGCAAAAAAAGGGAAGACGATACCTGCTCTGATTCAGGTAAACATCTCAGGCGAAGAGAGCAAGCACGGGATTGACAGGGACGGTCTCATCCGGTTGATTGCCGAAATCGCCAGGTTAAAGCATATCACGCCGAAGGGTCTCATGACCATGCCTCCCTATTATGACGATCCGGAGATGGCACGTCCTTACTTCCAGGTACTGAGGAATCTAAAAGAAGAGATGAACGAACAGTTCATGGGGGAGATCAGGCTGCAGGAGCTTTCCATGGGGATGTCCAACGATTTTGAGGTAGCCATTGAGGAGGGAGCAACCCTGGTCCGGATTGGTACTGCCATCTTCGGGGAGAGGCAGAGAGTCTAAAAGTTTGCTGAAAAAGCAACTTTTGTAAGGCTGATCAAAAATGTCTCCGCCTGTGGCGGACAAGGCGCCCGAAATCCTGAGGAGTGAGGCGTACTTGAACGTATGCTGCAACGACGCTTGCGCGACGAAGCGCTTCAGCGCGCAGGCGACGAAGGACGAGAGGAATCCGCCATGGCGGACAGATGGGCGTTTTTCAGCAGCCTAAAGAGAAGGAGGAGGCATTATGCCAATCTATGAATTTTTCTGCAGGGACTGCAATACCATCTTCAATTTCTTTTCCCGCTCGGTGAACACTGAAAAACAGCCCCTCTGTCCCCGGTGTAAAAAGAATATCCTCGAGCGAAAGATGTCAACCTTCGCTACGATCTCCCGGTGCAAAGAGAAAGAGGATGCCGGCGGGCCTTCTCTTGACGAGGCTAAGATGGGTGAGGCGATGTCATTGCTGGCACGGGAGGCTGACCGGTTCAACGAAAATGACCCCAAACAGGTAGCCGGCCTCATGCGAAAACTTTCTCACATAACCGGTGTCCAGATGGGCAAGGGAATGGAGGAAGCGATTCGCCGGATAGAGTCAGGCGAGGATCCGGAAAAAATTGAAGCTGAAATGGAAAACCTTATTGAAGGAGAAGAACCTTTTCTCTCGGATGAAAAAAAGGAAGGCAAAGCTAAACCTTCCTTCCAACCTCCTGAGGTTGATGAAACACTCTATGAATTGTAGGGGCGTGATTTATAACGCCCAATGAAAGGATATTTTTTATATTCTTGGGGATCACCGGAAGACCATAAAAATCAGCAAGACTATCGCCATTTGAATGATCCAGCCGATCAGGCAGACTACTACTGCCCGCGGTGTACTCTTATAATCAAGTGCTGCCCTGACCGCAACCACCATTGCCAAAAGCATCCAGATTTCAGAGCCCCAGTAGATTATTGTTGCCAACCCTGGAATAATCCCCAGTATCCGGATCAGACCGGGCGAGCTTGAGAAACCGATGGTCCGCAGCAACTCACCCACGTTAGATTTTGTCTCTGGTTCTGGAAGGAATTTTGTTCCAATAACATAGGTAAGCCCTGCCCAGATAAACCATCCGATGAGTGAAACAACCATAAAAGTGAAAACGCCAACAATTCCTATCCTTCCAATACTCCCAATGCCGGCTGCTATGCTGGAGAGGACAACAACGCCTACAGCTTGACCCATCGCTGCCATATCTGCCTCAACCTCTTCATACAGGGTTGCATCAAGTCTGGCAGCCCGAATAATCCGATTCTTAAAATCCGTCATTTTGTTCCCTCACATATTCAGGGCGCGATAAATCGTGCCCCTACCGTTATTTATGATGATCTCTATACCGTGCTCATTGACGGGAACCCTACCCGGATGGCCACGCTGAAAACCTTCTCCAAAGGGATATTCCCCATCTTCTTCAACTTCTCCATGATAACCGGCCTCTCTCGGGCGATAATGGGCATAACCTCAGCCATTGCCTTCCCAACTACTTTCGGAGTTTCATAGGGATCAAACACGCTGGGAAGCGGTTTCTTAAAGAGGCTCAGGAGATAATCAAGCTCTTCAGGTGTTAGGATATAAGGCAGTACTACATTGCGGAGCATATCCTGGTAGTCATATTCTTTTAGTACGACCTCTTTCCACCAGGTGAGGTAATCGGCAACACCTTCCTCTGAAATCTTTCCCTCCTGGATGGCAAGGGCAACTGCATTGGCTGCCTTCCATCCACTGATTACAGCACCGGTCATCTCCGCTTCCTGACACCAGATTGTATCTCCTGCAAAGACAACCTGGTCCTTATAGGGCTTGATAATGTGGGAGAACATATTACCAACTGCTGACAGCCTCCGCTTCTTTTCCGCCCTCTTAAACCAGGGAGAAAATATGCCCTGCTTGGTAAACCTCTCAAAGGCTCCTTCATAATCTGCTGTGTGATTAATAGAGGTGACCATCACGAAATGCTCATTGTCAGAAGTCCTCGGTGTAATCCAGGCACGCATGAGCGGCTCTTCATTTAAAAAAATCTGAAAGAGGGAGAACTCCTCGGGTATCTCGGCGCCAACCATTTCGTATCCCATGGTCATTGCAGTTCCAAAAAACTTCCTTTCCTGATTGAGACCGAGGGAGCGGGCAAGCCTTGAACTCCTCCCATCAGCCGCAATAACAAATATTCCCTTGAAGGTCTTGCCTTCCCGGGTCACTACTTTGACCTCCCTCCCCTCTTTTATGGCACCAAGCACATTGTAAGGATGGAACACATCAACGTTCAGGGAGATATTCTCTTCCAATAACCCTCCAAGAAGGGCTTCCTTGCTGTAGATGGCACTCGCCCTCCCTGCATCACCCTTGCGAAGATTTTCTTCATAACCACCGACCTGGATCTTATTCCCTTTGTGGGAGCAGATCTGCCAGGCGTAAAAGTTCTTATGAGGTCCTTGATAGGCGACAGAAAACCCATAGTGAGGGAAACAGATTCGCTGGTTTCTGGGGTTTAAGGTAACCCGCTCGCCTAAATATCTCCCGCTTAATGAGACTACCATCATGGAGCAGGCACGCCTGATCTCCGCAATATTCTCTTTTCTTTCAATCAATGCTACTTTAAGTCCATGTTCTGCAGCCGTCTTTGCAGCCATAAGGCCAGCAGGACCAGCACCTACGACGAGCAGATCATATGTTTCTTTCATCTGTTTTCTCCCATGTTCTCTTCAATTTTGACAACTGGGGCAGAAATGACAACTCCTGCCACCCACCCTCATCCTTTCAATCGTGGTCTTACAGATCAAACAGGCCTGCCCTCCTCTCTGGTAAACCCTGAAATGATGCTGATACCTGCCAGGCCTCCCCAGCCCATCGCGAAAATCCCTGATGGTGGTGCCCCGTTTTTCAATCCCATCTCTCAATACCTGACGGATTGCATGATATAGTCTTTTCATCTCACGAGAAGTGAGTGACCTGGCTGAACGCAACGGGTTAATCCCGGCAGCAAAGAGTATCTCATCGGAGTAGATATTTCCTATGCCGGCAACTTTTCGCTGATTCATGAGCAGCGTCTTAATCCGAGCCGGAGAGTCGAGGGCCTGTTCCAGGTGGGACATGCGAAAGCGATCGTGCAGAGGCTCGGGTCCCATCTGTAAAAACTCCTCCACCTCGCTCAACGGGGTAATGAATACCTGGCCAAACTGACGAATATCCCTATAGTGAAGGATATAACCATCATCCAGGGTTGCGATGAGATAGGTGTGCTTATCGCTGCAACGCACCGGCTCAGGGCACAGCGTTATCTGACCGGTCATCCCCAGCCTGATGACCAGGACTTCACCGGAATCAAGAGAGAAGAGCAGTGCCTTGCCTCTCCTCTCTAACCCTGTGATCTTTTTCTCTACCAGCTTCTTCCTGAGCGAGGCTCTTGAGGGGTTTCTCCTGAAAACCCTTCCCGGACGGGTCCGGATCTCTACCATCCTCCTCCCGATGATTTTCTCGCTTAGATCATTCTTTATGGTCTCTACCTCGGGTAATTCCGGCAATACGCTGCTTCACTCCTTCGGGGCAGACTTTTTTCTCAATTTTTTCTTAATCAGCTCCCTCTTCAGGGGAGAAACCCGGTCAATGATGAGAACACCTTCGAGATGGTCGATCTCATGCTGTAAGATTCGAGCCAGCAGCTCTTCTGCCTCTATCATCACCTCTTTTCCCTCAGGAGCAAGCCCTTTTACCGCAACTTTCATGCACCGCGTAACGCTGAGGCTTACCTCCGGGCAGCTCAAGCAGCCTTCTTCCGTCTGGATTTCCCCTTCTTTGCTTACCAGCGTGGGGTTTATCAGGCAGATAAGTCCTTTGCCAGCATCTATGGTGATGATTTGTTTTGAAACTCCTACCTGAGGAGCCGCAAGGCCAACTCCTTTATGAAAGTACATGGTCTCAGCCATATCCCGGATAAGCTTTTTAACCGTACTATCAATCTTCTCAACTTTCTCAGTCTTCTTTTTAAGAAGAGGATTGGGATAGGTCAATAATTCAAGCACCGCCATGACAACTTCCTCAACTCGTTCAGCACAACCTGCTCAATATTTCAGGGCCATTGCTGGTTATGACAACGGTATGTTCAACATGAGCGGAAAGGCTGCCGTCAGCAGTTACAGCAGTCCATCCGTCAGCAAGAATCTTAACCTTGGAGCTCCCCGCATTCACCATTGGTTCCAGAGCGAGAACCATCCCTTCCTGCAGACGGGGTCCCTGATGAGGAGTCCCGAAATTAGGAACTTGAGGTTCTTCATGGAGTTCTCTCCCTATCCCGTGGCCTACAAAATCTCTCACCACGGAAAAACCGTTTTTTTCTACCCAGGACTGGACAGCGTGGGAGATATCAAAAAGCCTGTTACCAACCACAGCCTGTTGTATTCCCTGATAGAGGGAAGCTTCGGTCACCTTGAGCAATCTTTCAGCTTCCCCGGATATGTTCCCTACCGGTACCGTGATTGCGCAATCACCAAAAAAGCCATTCAGCCTCACCCCCAGGTCAAGGCTGATGATATCTCCTTCCTTGAGCACCCTTCCATCCGGGATGCCATGGACGATCTGTTCATTCACTGAGGTACAGAGAGCAGCAGGAAAACCGCGATAACCCTTAAAGGCTGGTATTGCCCCTCCCTGAACAATCAGCCTCTCGGCAAGGTCATTCAACTCCTGGCAGGTAATACCCGGCTCGATTACCTTCTTCACGGCTTCCAAGGCAGAGGCCACAATCTGACAGCTCTTTCTCACCTGCTCAATTTCATAGCGTGATTTTAAAACAATCATGAGATTCCGTGGCTCACAAGAGATTCTTCTTTCATCTTACAATACTTCTTCCCCTGGTGGCAATTCACTTCGATCATCTTACTGTCATGTAGCCGGTCTATGCAGGTTATTACTTCTTTCCGCTTTCTGCCGAGCGTATGGATAATCTCGGAGATTGTTAAGGGATGCCTTCTGATCATGGAGATGATGGTTTCCTCCAGGTCTTTTTCTCCCAGGGGTTTCCTTTTCCTGCTCACAGCAGTTATAATCTCACACCCTTTCCCCAGGTATCTCTGGATCTTTCTCAAGGCCTCAAGCCGTATCGGCCTTGCCTCTCCTTCGCTTCCCGGCCGCACAACGGTGTTTAGATGAACCTTGTCAGGAGCGATCCTCTGGAGTGCGTCTTTTATCTTCTCCAGTTCTCCCGGCGAATCATTCACTCCTTTCACCAGCATTATTTCAAGCCACATCTGACCCTTATACATCGTGCGAAATGCCCTCAGGCCTTCAACAATCTCATCTATGGATAACGAGGGATGGGGACGATTTATTCTCTGAAATGTCGATGGTGTCACTGCATCGAGCGAAGGCAGGACAACGTGAGCATTACGCAGTTCCTTCTGCACTTCTCTTGTAAACAGGAGGCTCCCATTGGTGAGGATGGCGATAGGAAAGCTGGCGCGATCCTTCAATTTTTCAATGAGTTTTCCCAGGTGGGAGTTGAGCGTTGGCTCTCCTGAACCGGCTATGGCAATATAGTCTATCTGTCCCATAGTATCTTTGATCCGATCCCATTCATCCAATACTTCATCATACGGGGTATAGCGCTTTCTCCGCACTGTTTTTTCTGTGGTCCTGCCCAACTGGCAATAGATACAGTCCATGCTGCACACCTTGAAGGGGATAATATCTATCCCCAGCGAAAATCCCAGCCTCCGTGAAGGCACTGGCCCAAAGAGCGTTTTCAGCTTCACGTCAGACTCCGGCAGAATTTTCTTATCACCTCATTGAATTCCCCAGGCCTTTCTGCCATGATCATATGCCCGCCCCCGTCCATGATGTGGAAGGTCGCATGTTGGATGTTGTCGAAGAGATACTGGGAATAAAGCGGAGGGGTGAGCTTATCTTCGTTGCCACAGATAATCAGGGTGGGAAGGGTGATATCACGCAGCCTCTCCCGGGAATCGAACCGGTCACAGGCTAAGAAATCACCATACAGGATTTCAGGAGTGTTCTGGCAGAGAACCTCAAAACCCTCCCTGACCATTTCCTCAGGCACGGTTTCAGAATATGCGTACTCACAGCTTAAACGAACCATCATCTCAAAATCCTTGCATACCAGATCGAGGACGGCAGGGAATACACGGAGTTTGGCACCTGTACCTACCAATACCAGTGCTTTCAGACAGTCAGGATAACGGAGGGCGAATTCCTGAGCAATTGCCCCCCCATAGAGTGCCCGACGAGGATGGCATGCTCGCATGTAAGCCTTTCCAAAAACTCCCTGAGCCATTCAGCATAATCTGCGATTCTCTCCCTTCCCTTATCTTCTGACAGGCCATGACCGGGGAGGTCAGGTATGATTATCTCCATCTCTTCATCAGACAAGTCCCATTGCTTTGACCAGAGTTTATGATCCCCTCCTGAACCATGAATGAAGACCAGACTTTTCTTCGGTGGGGAAAAGGCCCGCATTCCACTATGGAAATAGTAGTATCGACAGCCATCTATCTGTAGGTATGGCATACGCTTTCAGCCTTTTTATGGGTTGGGGTACCCCACCGGTATCACATAGAGTGGTTCAAAATCCGGATTCAGCCTCATTACCGTTGCCACTTCTTCATCCCTGAAAGCACCAACCATCACCGTGGCTAATCCCATTGCGACTGCCTGCAAAGAGACGTTCTGACCAACATGACCGGCTTCCATGAGGACATACCTCCTTCCCCGGTCTCCATATCTCCTGGTTGTCCGGGAATAATCAGCGACGATCACCATGGAGAGAGGGGCTTCCTGAATGAACTCCTGCCAGAGAGAGGCACTGCACAGTTGGTTACGATGATCTCCTTTCACCGTAAGGGTCAGGGAATGAGTTTCCGGTTGATAGTGGTAAATGCCTTCTGGAAGGCCCTCGACCCCACGCTGACCAACGACAAGAAAAATTTTCAGAGGATAGGTAGCTCCGGCGGAAGGTACGGTTCGATAGCCTCTTTCCGTCATGCCTTGAGCTGACCAGAGAAGCTGGGATATCTGGTGTAAGTTCAGGGCACTCTGTCTATAAT
>Ga0315289_10008059_pt1 | contig 15266 bp, 6 predicted proteins | sample YL17G11_40_MG_FD_203452 | JGI IMG/M metagenome (GOLD analysis project Ga0315289, IMG submission 203452) | Sediment microbial communities from Yellowstone Lake, YNP, Wyoming, USA - YL17G11_40 | ecosystem: Environmental > Aquatic > Freshwater > Lake > Sediment | place: USA: Wyoming | collected... | reverse complement strand
CTGTTCTGGCCCCCTGGTCAACCGTCTGGCCTGAGGTGTGTACTGCGCATAGGCCTTTGTCTTCGGCGGGAGGGGATTCGTGAACCGAACCATTCCCGCCGAGAAATCAACAAGCATCTGGCCGATCAGCGTTGCAGCCTGGGCATCGTTCCCCAACGCATCAGTGTAAGTATAGGTATATACTCCCGTAGCTCGGTCAATCTCCGGCGCTATCGCGGCGGGCGGGGCAACTTCTGTCCCGGTGGGGTCTATAACGCGCCCGTCCGTGCCGCTCACCACCGTCCCATCCGGGAGCCTGACCCGGATGAACGGGTGATCCGTATGCGCGGTTGGCGCTGCAGGGGTCTCCCATTGGTCAACCCTCCCAGCAGTCGGGGGTCTGATCCAGGCTACGTGCTTCGATGTGTACACGTTCCGCTTCGAATCGCGAAGCAGCTCCTCAGCGTTGCGCCAGGGCATCTCCGGGTCGTTGGCAGGGTCCATAGGCTTGGACAGCAGCTCGTTAAACCGAACGCGGGGCATCCGCACGGCATCCACTCTGGGATTCTGCCAGCTCCCGGACCGTCTGTAGCGAGTCAAGAAGATGTCAGTCGTCTGATCATACTTGGAGCGGCCGCTGTAGGCAATGTCCATGTAAGCGTCGGACGACCCTATCACCCGATGCACGGGCGATGGCTCCGCTACGGACACGAGACACGACGGCGTCTGGAAGCGCACATCCGCGCTCCAGGCGTTCGGATCGTGCTGGTCCGCCGGAGAGGTGTTGAGGTTGCCGAATATGCTCCACTGGCCTACGTCGCCTCCGTTCCAGGTGAGCCAGATGTTCTCGTTCGTGCCTGAGGCGTAAGCAAAGGCCTTTGGGTTCATCTTCATAAGGCTCAGGTCGCCTGGGAAGCTGTAGACAGCGTTCTGGTCACCGCTGACGACGCCTCCTGTAGCTATCGTGTAGAATATCCGGCTCTCTCGCTCTAGCTTGCTCGTGACCCCGCCCTTCTTGTCTATCTGCCCCTGCCAGAAGAGCCAGACCTTTGCGAGGTCTGCGTCAACCGCGGCCCACGGGGAGGAGTGTTTGACCGAGTCCACCTGGTATTCCGGTGGCAGCGGACTTGACCCAGGCCATGGGAAGCCAGGCAGCTTGAACCCCGCACTGCTCGGATCAGGCGTCTCCCACCACTGCAGAGGGGTCGGTGGCGTTGGAGAAAACTTCCAGTTATACTCCCCTGGAGGGCCGTTCTGTGGCTTATCGTAGCGCAGCGAGGCGTGCGCTATGTACCACGGACTGCTCGGCAACGGCGGTCCGGAGGCAATGAACCTGTTAGACGACCAGAACAGGTACACGTCGCCGGTGGCCGGGTCGCGCCACGCGGTCGGCTGGACATCGCCAAAAACCACCCGCGCTTGGCCTAGCGGTTGATCCTGGTCAATTTGAATCGCCGAGCCGGCGGTCGAGCCGCCAGTCAGCCTGTCCTCAGCCACCTTGACGATCAGAGTGAAGCTAGGATCGCTGAACGGTTCCTTGCCGAGGTCGAGCACGTGCTTCGTCCCGTCAACCGCCATGTCGGCAAACACTGGCACGAACTGGTGGTACCTGCCGGTCGGCTGGGTCAGCGGCACTACGGCGCTCACGCTCGGCAGTATGCCGAAGTTGCCCTTCCAGGTCGGATCCTTCTTCAGTATCTCCGGCATCGTGATCGTGGGCCACTCCTGGCACTTGCGAGCGTCGGGGATCGTAAGCTCCATCGGGGTGACCTCGCCCACTCGCGATTTCGACAGAGTATAGCCGAAACCGGTGTTGGTGAATGGCTCCAGACTGATGTCGCCCCAGATAGGATCCCAACCGTCAAACGAACTACGGACGTTCGACCCGGCGAGCGGGAAGAATGCGCTGATGCTATCGCCTGGCAGGCTGAGCGGCCACTGCGCGACGCCGCTCGAGAACCGTTTGGCAATCTCAATATCCGTCAGGTTGACGTTGCCTAGGTTGCGCACCACGAACTGTTTGAACCACGGCGCCATGTCGGCCGGCGCAAGGCCGAAGCCGAGTCCGTGCGGGGCAGGCGCGCTGTCCGGCCCGAGCACCTCGATCGTGAGCGGCCTCTCGACGACCATGTGGCGGTCCGGCGGGACATCGAGCCACAGCTCGAACTTGTGGTAGGGATCAATGTGTGTTCCGGGCCGGTCTGTAGTTGGGTCTCCTTCGTCAAACCTGCCATTCCTGTTCGAGTCAATCCAGGCGGTGACCACGGTTCCGTAGCCGGGCCGGGACAGGTTGGCCGGCTGATACTGGGGCACCTGCACCCAGGTGTTCACTAAATCTGCCGTCAGTTGCGCGGTGTTGTAGTCCTTGTCGTTCGGATCGGCGGGGTCCTTGGGCAGCGCCGGCTGCAGCACGGTGTTTCCAACCGATGGGTCGCTGTTATCCGGGATCTTCTGGAAATTCTCTTCGCGCCGCGAGACGTCCGGATAGTCCCTCTGGAGTCGGCTCCGGTACACGCCCGGCCCGGCCAGCTGGGGCCACCACGGCGGGTACTCCCAAGGCAGCATCACGCCTCCCGACGTCTGGATCGCCGCGTTGTCGCCGCCCCAGTGCAGGTCCGACGCCGACAGACGAAACGTTCTTATGCTATCCGACCTGAACGGCGTACCACCCGCGAGCGTCACCCGCAGCCCAACCGCGCTCCGATCCATCACCGGAAGCGCGCCGACCCGGCTGTTCGCGCCGTGCGCCGCCAGGCCGAGATCAATCCGAGGGACTCTTGTGACCCACTGCTGCGTCCCCGGCTGTCTGAAGCTGTTGCCGTTATAATGGGCCGTCGGATCATAGCGATTTGTCTGGAACACGCCGCCCGCCAGGTTGGGCCAGCCCAGGGCGGTTGCCGCCCAGTTCGGGCTGTCGTCGCGGATCGCAAGCGGGTTGTTGAACCCGATCTCCTGCGACTTGGGATTGTCCAGATCCTGCAGGACCCAGCTTCCTGGGCCGCCTGTCAGAAGCGGGACGACGCCGCGCGGGGATGTGCTATTGGTGACCTTCCCTTCGGTATCTGTAGACTTTGTCTTGACGTCAACCGTGATCAGCCAGCTTGCCCCTGGATTCGGCAGGTCTGTGCTGTCCATCTTCAGTTCTTTCTTGGCTAGGGCGAGGCAGTGGAGCTCGCCGTTGGACAGCTTGTACTCTATCAGATACTGAGGGTGCACCTGGTTCATGGTTCCGCCGGATGCCTGACCCGCGCTTGCGTTCGCGAAGTAGAACGTGACGTTGCTTCTCCTGCCCGCGTCCCCAACTCCCGTTGAGGTGTCGGCGGTTCCACTGATAGTGGCAAGCGGAGGCAGGTGCCAGGCGATCAGGTAGATGTCCTCTCCCCACTCGTAGTAAACCTCCCGCGGGTTCGGAGCCGTCTGGCCGACTGGTGCGGGAGTCGGGAATGCCCTCTTGTGCCAGGTCTTAGGATCATCGCCAGCATTGCTGTCAATGAAGGTCAGCGCTGTGTTCAGCCCGGGAACGCTGCTGAACAGACTTGTGATCACGTCGCTGTTCGGCGCTACGCCCTCGCTGGCCAGGCCTTCGACGAACTTCTTCGTTTCATCGTAAACTCTGGGATCGAACACATCCATCTGGGGCGCCGGGAAGGCCGGGCTGGGAGCCTGGCTGCGCCGGCCGGGCGGGTTGGAGTTCGGCCCGCCGCCGACCCACCTCCCACCGAATGCCGACGATGAGAACGCGTACAGCCTCCCCCTGCCGGTCCCAACATAGACATACTGGTTTGCTATGGCAGGAGAGGAGAACACCTTGCCGATATACGTATAGCCCGTCCATACCGCCGATGAATTCGCAAGCCCCGTCGCCGCGTCTATCCACCAGAACGCGCCGTCGTCACCGTCCCCGGTCCCAAGCGTCCCGACAAAGATGTTCGTGGCGTCAAGCGCAACGGAGCTGGAGATCGGCGACCAGAAATCGGGTTGAGCGAAGCCCGCGTCAAGAGCACCGCTGCCGCCGCTGTCCACCCAACCGTAAACCTTGCCGCCGGCTGAGCCGCAGTAGATCTTCGTCGGGGTGCCCGGGGGCGCCGCAGGGGTCGAGAACCGGAAGGACGTGAGCGGGACTTCGTCCTTCGGAGGATAAGGGCCGCCCCAGTCCGACGCGCCGGTTGATAAGTTGATCTCGTGAATGCGCCCGCCGGTCGAGGGGACGTAGGTTCGGTCGCCGTAGATCGCCGGTGAAGAGCTGAACCCTTCGTATTCCAGGGGGCCGGTGGTCGCCCCAGCGGACGAATCGTAGGTCCACAGCAGCTTGTTTTCACTCTCGCCCCCGCCGAGGTTCTCGATGCCGTAAACCTTTCCATTGAGCGACGAAACTACCAGCAGCCCGCCCTGGTAGGCGGGCGAGGAAACTATCGAGCCGAACGCAGTCGCAGCCCCGTCATTCATATCTACGACTGGGTTACTTGTCTGGACTTTGGGAAATGTCCACCTGAGCTCCTGCGCCGCAGTTTGGCCGATGGAATACTGGGCATCCAGCGGGAAGGCATAGACACGGCCGCTCGTGCTGCCTATGTAGACCGACCTCGGATCGGCTACAGCCGTCGAGTAGCTGAACGCGCCAATATCCGACGGCACGACCATGATTGCATCCGCTACTACGACGCGAGTGGTGTCGCCAATCTGCGACTCGGTCGAAAGCTCGACCGTGGTCGGATTCCAATAGCTTCCACCTATCCTGGCCCACCTGCCGACGTTCGGATCTTCCAGGCCGCTGTCGGCGGATTGGTCAGCCCTGACCCAGACGTCTCTCTTCTTGTCTGTGGATGAGAGGGTCGGGTCAATGTAGGTTATGTGGTAGGCGGCATCTTTGGTACGCGGTGGGTCGCCGGCCTGCACTGCGGGCATCCAGGCATAGATTGCGTACATGTGCCCAGGGCCTGTCGTCTTGTCGGCGTCGCCTCCGGGGTCGGAGGCGCTGCTATCAATGTCATACTTGATGGTGGTCCCGTTCTGCGTTACGACTGGTGCGCTGAGGAACGTGCCTCCGAAGGCGTCGTATCTGCCCGTTGTGCGGACACCGTCCGTGAACCCGCTCGACGGCTCCGAGATCGTCACTCCAGGCCCTTTCCAGATGAGCGCGCCCGTGGTGGCATCCAAGCAGTAGACCTGTGCGTCCATTCCGCCGAAGACGACGGCGAGCGTGCCTCGAACATCCACGAGGGTCGGGGACGAGAATACACCGCCGACGCTTCCGATCCGCCCGATGGGTCCTTCGACCGGCAGTCTGTCGAGCGTGTCGGGGTCCGCAGGGGTTCGCCGGTCGTAGGTCCCGCCGTGCGGGTAGCGCCAGGCCGCTGTGCCCACAGCAGTCACGTAGGGGTCGTTCCAGTCAAAGGCGCCGCCCAGAGTGTTCTGATAGCTGCGGACGGCGTACACGGCGCCGAAGTCCTTGACTCCACCGGCGCGCGACGCAACGTCACTCTCGATCGTGGCAATCCAGACTGTGGCAATCGGGCTTCCGGTTCCGTCAACGTCGGCCTCCGCCGCCGCCGGTGATGTGTATATCTCTGCGCCGGTGCTCGGGACGAACCGGACTGCGTCGGCGCAGACGATCACTTTGTCGCCGTCGGCGTCCGACGTCGCATTTGTTAGCAGGACATAGTCGCCTGGTCCGAGTTGGAATGGGTCCGGGCGGAGGTCCACCCAGTGGCCGCCATCCCGTTGATCTACGGTGCACGTGATCGTGCCCCCTACGCTTCCAACGACGCTGTACCGCGCTTGCGCGGAGTTGATCATCCCGCCTCCCGACGAAGGGAACCACACCTGGACCTGGAAGGGGTGGGGCAGGCCGTCAGGTGAGAGGCTGGGCGGGAAATACCATCTGGCCCTGGCGTTCGCATTTCCGAGTTGCACAGCTTTCGCCCAGTAATAGCCCCCCTGGATCCCCGGCCTGTTGTCTCCGTAGAAGTCTCCAGGAAACGTAGCCCCCAGGTCCTCGGGCACGAACCACAGGTTCGGAGGTTCGAGCACCGACGAGGTTGGGTCGCTCGGGATCATATCTACGATGGTTTCCTCTTCGGCAACCGGCGCAGCGTCCCCGCGCGGAAACGTCCAGATGATCCCGATGGTCGTAGGGTTCTGAGTGTCCGCTGGGTCTTGGTTAACGCCGAGGCGCACTGCATCCCTGTGATACGTGTCCCAGGTGGGGGCCGCCAGAACCAGACAGATCGTGAAGAGGAAGACCAATAGAGCGATGGCTGTGATGCTGCGAGTTTTCGATCCCATAGGCTTACCCACTCCAGCGGCCGTGCGAACGGCTCACAAATTGCTGCCTCCGGCCGTACGTCGTTAAGCGCCGAGAAATCCCGCGTTCGATTTCAATAATACGACTTCGCCGCACGCCCATTTGTTCCGCCGCGGCCCTCAAACGCTGCATTTCCATGACGATTATACCATAACCACTCTCCACGCCAAGTGACGCCAGCTTGGAGGGACCGGGAGATAGACAGCAGGGACCCGGGGAACCGGGCAGAGGGCTGCGTCGTATATGAAAGAGGCTGTCTTGAAAGGGTCAACTGTCTGATCGGACGGGATTTGCAATCCCGTTCGCCGCTTCTCGGGATTTGAAATCCGTGGAACCTGGGTCCGGGATTGCAAATCCCGGACCATCGAAACAATGGAGCGCCATAGTGCCTTGCCCGCTGACAGCCGATAGCTGAAGCTTCCCTTGACACGGGAGCACGGGAAGGCTATACTTTATCGCGCACAGACAGCGAGGGCTGTCCATTTCTGCGAGTAGGGCGGCCATCCGTGGTCGCCCAGACCAGGCGCAAGTTGCCGGAGGTGGGAATTTGGCTCTAGCCATAGAAATCGAGGGTCTGACGAAGAGGTTCAAGAACCCATTTGGAGGCGAGCTCACTGCCGTTGATAACCTGGACCTCGAGGTAGCCGAAGGCGAGATATTCGGCTTCCTGGGGCCGAACGGGGCGGGCAAGACAACCACCATCAAGGTTCTTCTGGGTCTGCTCTTTCCCACCGAGGGCAGGGCGAAGGTGCTCGGCAAGCCTGCTGGCGACATCGAGGTGAAGAAGCGCATCAGCTATCTGCCGGAGAGCCCCTATTTCTACGAGCACATGAGCGCGAGGGAGCTCCTCAGGTTCTACAGCGATCTGTTCAGGATCCGGTCCGCGGATGGCAGGAAGAGGATAGACCAGTTGCTGGAGCGCGTCGGCCTGACCGATGCTGGCGACAAACCTCTCAGGCAGTATTCCAAGGGGATGCTGCAGCGCGCCGGCATAGCTCAGGCGCTGCTCAACGATCCCGATCTGATCTTCCTCGACGAGCCCACATCCGGCCTTGACCCAATCGCTCACGCCGACATCTGCAATCTTATACTCGATCTTAAAGCCCAGGGCAAGACAGTGTTTGTCAGCTCTCACCAGCTCGCCGACATCGAGATGATCGGCGATCGCGTAGCAATCCTGGTCAATGGCAAGCTCGCCATGAAGGGCGAGGTGAGGGAACTGCTGACGACCAAACAGGTTGAAGTGATCGCCGACAGCGTGAGCGAGGCCGCGGCAAATCAGGTCAGGCCGCTCGTTGACGAGTGCGAACTCCATGGAGGCAGGCTGACCGCCTACTTGCAGGGCACCGCCCTCGGCCAGGTCATTGACCTCCTCACGCGGGCCGGCGCTTCTCTCGTCTCCATCAACCCACGGCGGCGGACGCTTGAGAAACTCTTCGTTGAAACGGTAAGGGGAGGACGCTAGTGGTTATCTGGACAATCGCGAAAACTACCGTTGGCGAGGCGATGAGGAAGAAAGTCCTCAACGTTTGTCTCATCGTCGCCGTTGCCATGATCGTGTTGGCCTTGAGCTTCACCCAACTGGGGTTCCAGCGAGACATGACCATTATCAAGAGCCTTGGCCTCTTTGTGATCCTTTTGGCAGGCTTCATCATCAGCCTGCTCCTCAGCGTGTCGCTCATCCCAAATGAGGTGGACCGACGAACGATCTATACCATACTGTCCAAACCCGTCACGCGCTACGAATTCGTAGTCGGGAAGTTCCTGGGCGGACTGATAACGCTCTTCATCAACATAGCCCTGATGGGCGTCGTGTTCATTATCATGATCACCGTCAAGGCGCATTTTAGCACGGCCACAATCGGAATCCCAGCGTCCCAGGCGGGGGCTGGGGCCGCTGAGGCCGTATCTGGCAGCATTGCGCCGCAGGCGTTCGATCCGTCCCTCATCCTCGGGGTCATCATGATCTACTTTCAGTTCGTGCTGCTGTCGGCTGTCGTTATGTTCTTCTCCGTCTTTCTGGCCCCGACGGTCAACTTCTTTGCAAGCGCGGCTGTTTACGTTGTCGGCAGCGCCGCGTCGGTCTGGCAGACTATGGCCTCTGGGTCCTCCCAGGCCGCCCTGTGGGTGAAGGCCCTCTACCGCGTCATCCACACGGTCGTCCCGAACTTCGAATACTTCAACATCCAGAACATACTGATTCACCCGCAGCAAGAGGTCCGCAGCATGGGCCTGTACGTCACTGAGAGCATAATCTATGCAGTCCTTTTCACCGTCGTGCTGATGACCATCGCTGTGCTCCTGTTCGAGAAGAAGGAGGTGTAAGGCGTGAGCCGTGGGAAGCGCATCAGCCTAGCGATGTTCGCCGTGGCGCTGCTTTTCGCCATCTCCGCGCTTCAGCGTCCCATAGACAAGCTCCGGCCCCAGTTTACGGCTGAATCGATCTTCCGCCCAGAGACGGTTAGCCCTGGGAAGACGGGCGAGACCAGCCCGCTTTTCGATATGTCGCTGCAGTTCTTTGGGGCCGCTGCGATGGGCATGCGGGAGGCTGTGGCAAGCATGCTGTGGGTCCGCACGGATGAGCTCTTCCACACGGGGAACTACGAGGCGATCCTTCCGCTCGTCAGGCTCGTCACCTGGCTCGACCCTCACCAGATTGACGTCTACAGCACCGGCGCGTGGCACCTCGACTACAACTTTACCGATAAGGATCAGCGCTCCGACAGACGCTATATTCCTCCTGCCATCGCGTTGATGGAGGAGGGGATCAACAATAACCGTGAGATCTACGATCTTTATTTCGATCTGGCTTGGACGCACTACCTGCAGAAGGTGAAGGACCCCCGCGCCGCTGCCCTGTGGATGGAGAAGGCCGTGGCAAAGCGGGGGATGGACCCAAACACGGGCAGGACCATCCCAAGGCCGGCCTTCGTGGATCGGATGCTCGCTCACACGTATGAGAAGGCCGGCATGTTCGACAAGGCTGAGAAGCAGTGGCTGAAGTGCCTGGCTGGCTCCGAAACGGCCGCGAAAGAGAACCCTAAGGACGCAACGCCCTGGCTGGACGTTGACATCTGCAAGAGAAACCTCGGGCTCATGCTGCTGCGGCTGGCCTGGCGCTACGGGGACATGGGCGCCTACGAGCGCGGTATCAAGGTGCTCGATTCGCTGGGGAGCCCGGATCCTAACCAGAAGCGTGCCCTGGAGGCTGCCAAGAAGAGCTTCGCTGAGTTCAAGGCCAGGGGCACGGCGCCGCACGATACCCAGCCGCCGGTTGACGCCAAGTTCCAGGTCACCTGGAAGAAGGTAGCGCCGAAAGTCCTCGTGCTCGAAGGCAAGCTTGCGCTCGTCCCTGCCGAAGACTATAAGGGCCTGGCGTCGGAGCCTTATACGTTGTGGTATGAGCAGAACCAGCAACAGCCGGAGATCAGCAGGCGCAAGTGGCAGGATGGCTGCAGGCTCCGAATCCTCCTCGCCGACTACAACTACGACTACCGGAACCTTCAGAGGTTGAACCGGTTTGACTGGGATGTTGACAAGAATCAAACCATCATGATGGACGACGTCATGGCCCGCAGAGGCGAGTTCAAGATCAAGATTGACATGAGCCAGGACCCCAGCATGTACCCGTTCACCAAGGACCGGTACCGCCTCGTCGTCTGGTTCAACCCCCAGGAAGCGCCGGAGTTCATCCAGGACCGCATTGGGTGGAAGGGCGAGGGACTTACGGATAAGAACTGCCTCGATACCAAGACAATTCCCGGCTGCAGAATGATCCGAAAGGAGTTCATCCTGCGCAAGAGTGATATAATATAGTCTGGAAGTTGGAGGTTAGAGGTTGGAGATTAGAAGACGGGCGCACCAACCGCATAGGTTTCTAACCTCCAACCTCTAACCTCCAACTTCCAGACGGCCTCCATCAGGTGATCGTGCTAGACGGGGAACTAGCGGTGCCCTGTACCCGCAATCCGCTACAGCGGGGTCGAATTCCTGTTCGAGGTGCTTTCGCTCGAAGTGCACTTGCGCAAGAGGTGTTGATAGTCGGGCCCGGCGCAATGGCCGGCCTGCGAACCCCGTCAGGTCCGGGAGGAAGCAGCGGTAAACAGGTTCGCCCATGTGCCGCCAGGTGTCCTGGCTGGAGCTGCCTTGTGTGAGGCTACGCTCGGACGGACGCAACGACAGCAGGTGCACGATCACCTGATGGGGGAAGTGAGCAAGTGTAAAGTCCAAAGTCCAAAGTCTAAAGTGGAAAGCGCTGGCGCATCAGCCGTTGCTCTGCAGCTTCCGGTTCGCACTTTACACTTTTCACTTTAGACCGTTCGTGCTATGCCTTACATTTCGCTTTATCGAAAGTACCGGTCCCAGACGTTCGAGGACGTTATGGGCCAGGATCACGTCATCCGGACTCTGCAGAACCAGATAAAGTCGGGGAAGATCAGCCACGCGTACCTGTTCTGCGGCTCAAGGGGAACGGGGAAGACGACGGTTGCCCGGCTCCTGGCGAAGGCAGTCAACTGCGAGCATGGTCCCACACCGATCCCATGCAACGAGTGCGAGGCGTGCAAGCGCATTACCGATGGCTCGGCCGTTGACGTGATCGAGCTAGACGCAGCCTCGAACAGAGGCGTTGATGACGTAGACCACCTCCGCGAGGGCGTCAAGTACCCTCCGATGAGGCTCCGCTATAAGGTCTACGTGATTGACGAGGCCCACCAACTCTCACCTACCGCCAAGGACGCGTTCCTGAAAACGCTTGAGGAGCCGCCGGCGCACGCCATCTTCGTCCTGGCCACGACAGAGGCCCACGAGATTCCGCTGACCATCCGTTCCAGGTGCCAGCAGTTCGACTTCAGGCGGGGCAGCGTGGCGGACATAGCGGCGAGGCTGCGCTACGTGCTCGAAAACGAGGGCAGAGAGGCCGACGACGCCGCGATCGAGGTTCTCGCCCGCAGCGCGCAAGGCTCCTGGCGCGACGCCTTGAGCCTCCTCGAACAGGTTCTCGCCTATACGGACGAGCCGGTGACCGCTGAGCACGTCAACACGGTGCTGGGCACGGTTGACGAGGACATGCTTTACCAGGTGTCGGACGTAGTAGCCAGGGGGGACGCGGCGGCGGCGTTTGAGCTGGCCGATCAGCTGGTGCGCGAAGGCAAGGACGTGCGCGAGCTTGCGAGGGCCATCGCCGGCCATTTTCGCGATCTGCTGGCGGCCTCAGTCGGCCCCGACGGAATCGGGGCACCGGCTGGGCTGGGTTCTGCCAAGAAGGCCACCGAGCGGGCCGGGAAATTCAGCCGTGAGCGCCTGCTCTCGCTTGTCGAGATCTTCGCTGGAGCTGAGCGCGATCTCAGATGGAACGATCAACACCGCCTGGCGCTGGAGATGGCATTCTTGAAGGCGATCTCGCCGCCAGAGGCGGCCCGGGTCGTGCAGCCGCCAGGTTCTGGCCTGCAGAGACCAGCCCCGACGGTCGGGGCCCCGCAGACGCCCGCCAGGCCGCCAACCCAGCCGACTGAGCCCCCGAAGGCCGCTCCGGCCCGCGAGCCGCAGGCCCCGCCCGTTCCGGTGGAGGGTCAAGTCACCTTAAGTCAGGTCCGCGACGCCTGGCCGCGCGTGCTCAGGCGCGTCACGGAGCTGCACAGGAAGGTGGGCGCCGTATTGGGCGAGGCGGAGGTCGTGTCAGTGGAGGGCGGCGTGGTCTGCCTCGGGTACGCCGAGAAGTGGAAGTTCCACTTCGAAAGCATGCGGAAGCCCGAGAGCATCGAGGTCGTGAGGCAGGCGCTTGAGGCGGTATTCGGAAGGAAGCTCGGGGTGAAGGCCGTGGTTTCGGAGCCGCTCGAACCCGAGCTGCCTATAGCCGGCGAGATCGAAGCCGAGGTCGCGCCGTTGCCGGCTGATGACGGTGGGCTGCTGCAGGATGTCGTGGATCAGTTCGGTAGGAAAACTGAGGACGACAAACCTGTCGTGGACATAGACGACGAGAATTACAGCCCGTGGAAGGAGAGCTAGATGCCTAAACTGCCCGGTCCCTTCGGAGGGTTCAACCTCCAGGCCGTGATGAAGCAGGTCCAGCAATTTGCCGACGATACGGAGAGACTCGAAGAGGAGCTTGCCGAGGAGCGGATCGAGGCGAACTCCGGCGGCGGAGTGGTCAGGGCGACGGTGAACGGACTTGCCCAGCTCGTTGACGTCAAGATCGAGCCGGAGGTAGTTGACCCGGAGGACATAGAGATGCTTCAGGACCTCGTGACGAGCGCCGTGCGAGAGGCGACGGAGCGCGCTAACCAGCGCCGGAAGGAACGGATGCAGGAACTGACCGGCGGCCTCGGGCTGCCGCCAGGCATTGGACTGCCCGGGTTCTAGCACGCGTGATTCGGTGTATCGGCAATTCATTCCCGATACGTCGCTGGTTTCGGGATTGAAATCCCGAAACACCCGGAACACCCACAATTCATTGCTGATACGTTTCGGCATTGAAATGCCGAAACACCCTGGTGCCGGCCAATGGATATCCGCGAGGCTGCTCCAGAAGACAACCACGAACTCCAGGAACTGCAGGCGCAGTGTCCGATGGGCACGAATCTCATCGTGTCGCAGGTCAACACGCCCGATTTCTTTGCCCGGGCCAACGCGTACCAGTCGTGCAGGGTTTACGTGGCGTGCGAAGATGAGCGCATTGTAGGATCGGCGTCGTGCGCGGTTCGGGAAGCCGTTGTAGGCGGCAAGATCGGCCGAGTCGGGTACGAGTTTCAGTACTTCACCTCCCCTCAGTATCGCAGGAGTGGCGTGGCCCATCAGCTTCACCGGCACATCGAGGATCAGCTAACGCGGGACGGCGCGGTGTTATCTTACCTGGCGATCATGGAAGACAATCTGCCCTCGATGCGCCTCTTTGAGCGCGAGGGGTTCAACCTGCATCGGACGCTCACCATGCCGTGCCTGCTGGTGTTCAAGGAGATGGATGTGCCTTCTGGCGGGACGATCAGGCCGGCCACCGAGGAAGACCTGGGAGCGATAGCTGAGCTGCTGAACGAGACCTGGAAAGGCTTCGAGCTCTACGAGCCGACTTCGGCTGATTTGCTTGCTCGATTTGTGGCGAGGACGCCCGCTTATAGCCTCGACAGCTTGCTCATCCTGGAAGAGCGGGGCGAGATGCTGGCCTGTCTGGGATTCTGGGACTGGAGCCGCGTCATGCGGATGACTGTGAAGGCGCTCAGCTCGAAGATGCGGATGATGGGACTGCTTTTAGATGTCGCCCGCTTGCTCCGGCCGATGCCGCACAGCCCCAAGCCTGGTCGAACGTTGAGACAGATCATGCTCACCCCAATCGGGTTCAAGGACCCCGGCGACCTGGCAGCGCTCTTGAGGCATCTCAACAATCTGGCGCTGGAGAGGGGCATTGAGCAGGTATTCTGCGTCTGCGAGCCGGGGCACGCGATGCTCACGAGCACCAAGGGATTCGTTCGGATGGACACCGCAATCCGCCTGTACGTCAAGCCGCTTCGCGAGAACGTATCCATCGGCGACGGCCCGGTATTCGTGGACGGAGTTGACCTGAGTTGACCTCTAGCGCCGCGCGCGGCGATCGTGACCGAGTGTAGGGTCGAAGCATTCGCCCATCGCGTAGCGTGCCAGTTGGGAGATTCTAGCCGCGAATCGTGATGGGCTGTAGGGTCGAAGCATTCGCCCATCGCGTAGCTTGCCAGTTTGGGGATCCTAGCCGCGAACGCTTCGCCCGAACCCTCTCTCATTGCCCACCCATCCCCCCTCTGGTATAATTCATAAGCGATGGAGAAGCACGCGCTCAAGGTTCTTGAGTTTGCCAAGATTGTGAATATGCTGGCGGAGCATGCGGCGTGTTCGCTTGGCCGGGAGCTGGCCCTTGCCCTCGTCCCGCAGACGGATGTAGAGCAGATGCGCCAGATGCTGGCCGAGACGTCAGAGGCAAAGGCCGTGCTGCAGTTCCACGGGACCATCCCGCTCGGCGGCATTACGGACATTCGCGTGAGCATACACAAGGCCGAGCTGGACGGGTTGCTCCAGCCGCTCGAACTGGTGGATGTGGCGCAAACGTTCGCCGCCGCCCGCCGACTTCGCTCCTTTCTGGTCAAGCTCCGCAAGGACAGCCCGCTGCTCGCCCAGATGGCAGGTCAGATGACGACTTTCGAGCGGATCGAACAGCAGGTTGCTGACTGCATCGGCCCCAATGGCGAGGTGCTCGACTCTGCAAGCCCGGCGCTATCGGGCGTCCGTTCCGATCTCAAGACCACCCATGCCCGGATCATGGACCGACTCAGCTCGATGCTCCAGGCGGGGCAGTACCGAACGGCAATCCAGGAGCCGGTTATCACCCAGCGCGAGGATCGCTACTGCATCCCCGTCAAGGTGGAGTACCGCTCCCACGTTCGGGGCATCGTCCATGATGCCAGCACCTCTGGCGCGACCGTTTTCATTGAGCCAGAGCAGGTCGTTGAGCTGGGGAATGATCTCAAGCGGCTTGTGGCAAAGGAGCGCGAAGAGATCGAGAAGGTGCTGAAGAAGCTGAGCCAGGCCGTGGCGCGGGTTGCGCCGGACGGGCTCGCGACGCTCGAGATCGTGGCGCGTCTCGATTTCGTCACGGCGAAGGCAAAGCTCTCCATTGCACAGGACGCGACCGAGCCAGTGCTGAACCGCGACGGCTGGCTGCGGCTGATTCAGGCCCGGCATCCGCTGCTTTCGGGAGACGTGGTGCCGATTGACGTTGAGCTTGGCCGCAAGTTCCGTGCGCTCCTCATAACGGGACCCAACACCGGGGGAAAGACTGTCACCCTGAAGACCATCGGCATGCTCACGCTGATGGCTCAGTCGGGGCTGCACGTGCCTGCCGCGCAGGGCACCGAGGTGGCGGTGTTCGACCAGGTATTCGCGGACATCGGCGATGAGCAGAGCATCGAGCAATCGCTCTCCACCTTCTCCTCTCACATGGGGAACATTGTCCGGGTGGTCA